>Ga0194053_10000573_pt1 | contig 27346 bp, 20 predicted proteins | sample SepL228m_MetaG_FD_161684 | JGI IMG/M metagenome (GOLD analysis project Ga0194053, IMG submission 161684) | Anoxic zone freshwater microbial communities from boreal shield lake in IISD Experimental Lakes Area, Ontario, Canada - Sep2016-L227-8m | ecosystem: Environmental > Aquatic > Freshwater >... | reverse complement strand
AGCTCCCCTGCGTGCTGGGGCGACGCCGCCGGCGCCCGCAAGGTCGTGCTGGTCCAGCGCGGCTTCGGCGCGCCCCAGCACGCAGGGGAGCTTGCCTTCCCGGGCGGCATGGTGGAGCTCCGGGACCGGGACCTGCCCGGGACCGCCCGCCGCGAGGTGGCCGAGGAGCTCGGCATCACCACCGGCCTCTGGGAGCTGGGCTGCTTCCCGGACGGGGTGGCCAAGGCCCGGGTGCGCTTCACGCCCGTGTTCTTCCGCTGGGAGGAGCCGGAGCCGCGCTTCCACCTGGACCATGAGCTGGAGCAGGTGCTGCTGCTGCCCCTGGCGCCCCTCCTGGCGGCCCCCTGGACCCTGGAACGACTCGAGCGCTACGGCTTCACTCTGGACGTGCCTCGCCTCGAGCTGCCCCAGGCCCCCCTCTGGGGCGCCACCGCCTTCATCCTCAAGTCCTGGCTCGATGTCCTGCGGGACTGCGGCGAAGCCTGAAAAGCCTTTAGGGATTAACCGCAGATATCGCAGATACCGCAGATGGGCACGGCTATCTGCGGTATCTGCGGCATCTGTGGTTCCGCTCTTGATCCTGAACCGATGGACTACTTCGCGCCTTTGACGCTGCCATCTTTCTCGAGGTACTTGTCGGGGTCCTTCTGCAGGCTGGTGGCGCAGTGTTTGCTGCAGACGCGGTATTCCTGGCCCTTAACAACCACGACCTGATCCTTGGGGGAGGTCTTCATGCGGCAGATGGGGTCGATGGTGTTGGTGGCGGGCTTGGCCTTGTCCGCCGCAGGCGCGGCGAGGACAGCGAGGGAGAGCAGGGCGGCATGCAGCATGGGACCTCCGTAGAGGCCCCCAGTGTAGCCGAGGGCCCTGCGACAAATCGTCGCAGGGCCCCGGGACCAGCCGCTCGGCCTACTTTTTGGCGTTCTTGGGCGTGCCATCCTTTTGCAGGAACTTGTCCGGATCCTTGAGCATGCGGGTGTCGCAGCCGCCGCAGCAGATGCGGTACTCCTGATCCCGGACCACGACAGTCTTGGACTTCTCATTGACCTTGCCGCCGAGGACGGGGCAGATGGTGTTGGTGGCGGGCTTGGCCGCTGGCGCGGCCAAGATGAACAAAGAAAGCAGCGGGGCGAGCATGGGAGCTCCTTTTCAGGGAGGTTTTTGATATCTCAGGCTTCGCAAGAAGCCTGAGCCGGCAGAGAACGCTTCTTCCATAAATAATAAATCGCGGGGTAGACCAGCAGCTCCAGCAGGAAGCTGGTGGTGAGGCCACCCACCATGGGCGCGGCGATGCGCTTCATGAGGTCGGCGCCCGAGCCGGTACTCCACATGATGGGCAGCAGGCCCATGAAGGCCGCGGCCACGGTCATGGCCTTGGGCCGCACCCGCTTCACGGCGCCGTGGATGATGGCCTCGATGAGGTCGCCATCGGTATTCAGGCGCCCCTTGCGCTGGGCCTCGTCATGGCTGAGGTCCAGGAAGAGCAGCATGAACACGCCGGTCTCGGCGTCCAGACCCATGAGGGCGATGAGGCCCACCCACACGGCGATGCTCATGTTGTAGTCCAGGCCCCAGAGCAGCCAGAAGGCGCCGATGGCGCTGAAGGGTACCGCCAGCATCACGATGCCCGCCTTGAAGGCGGACCGGGTGTTGGCGTAGAGCAGCCCGAAGATCAGCACCAGGGTGATGGGCAGGATGAGCTTCAGCCGCTCCTTCACGCGGATCATGTTCTCGTACTGGCCGCTCCAGGTGAGGCTGTAGCCCGGCGGCAGCTTCAGCTCCGCCACGGCGGCCTTGGCCCGCTGGACGTAGGTGCCCACATCCACCAGGGAGGTGTCGAAGTCCAGCAGCACGTAGCCGTTCATGAGGCCGTTCTCGTCGCGGATCATGGCGGGTCCGGTGGTCCACTTCAGGTCCGCGAGCTCCTCCATGGCGACGGTGCCGCCCCCGGGCAGGGACACCAGGACCCGGCCCAGGGCTGCGGTGGATTCCCGGAAATCACGCTGGTAGCGCACGTTCACGGGATAGCGCGCCCGGCCGTCGAAGACCGTAGCCTGGGTGTCCCCGCCGATGGCCGTCATCACCATCATGTTGGCCTGCTCCACACTCAGTCCGTAGCGGGCCAGGCGGTCGCGCCTGAGCACGAAGTCCAGGAAGTAGCCTTCGTTGGTGCGCTCGGCGAAGGCGCTGCGGGTGCCCGGCACCTTGGCCAGGGCCGCCTCGGCCTGGACGGCCAGGCGCTCGATCACGGCCAGGTCCGGCCCGTTGACCTTGAGGCCCACCGGCGTGCGGATGCCCGTGCTGAGCATGTCCAGCCGGGCCTTGATGGGCATGGTCCAGGCATTCGGGATGGCGGGCAGGCGCACCGCGTGGTCCAGGTCCCGGACGATGTCCTCCTGGGTGACCCGGTCTCGCCAGAAGGGCCGCAGCAGGCCCTTCACCCAGCCCGGCGCCCAGGACGAGAACCAGCGGGGTTTCTCCCGCCACTGGTCCTCGGGCTTGAGCACGATGACCGTCTCCATCATCGAGAAGGGCGCGGGATCCGTGGCCGTGTCGGCGCGGCCGGCCTTGCCGTAGACCCGCGCCACCTCAGGCACCGTGCGGATGAGGCGGTCCTGCACCTGGAGGATCCGCTGGGCCTCGGTCTGGCTGAGGCCCGGCAGGGTCGAGGGCATGTAGAGCAGCGTGCCTTCATTCAGAGGCGGCATGAACTCGCTGCCCAGCCTCAGGAACACCGGCACCGTCGCCAGCACCAGAAGGAAAGCTAAGGCGATGGTGGCTTTGGCATGCTTCAGGACGAAGCGGCAGGGGCGCTCGTAGATGCGGTGGAGGAACACCGAGATGGGGTGCTTCTCCTCCGGGTGGTAGGTGCCGACCAGCGTGTGGGTGCCGAGCTTCGCCAGCCACCGGGGCTTGAAGGTGAAGGGGTCCATCCGCGCGAACATCATGCGCAGGGCGGGATCCAGGGTGATGGCCAGCAGCGCGGCGATGGCCATGGCCAGGTTCTTGGAGTAGGCCAGGGGCTTGAAGAGCCGCCCCTCCTGGTCCACCAGGGTGAACACGGGCATGAAGGCCACGGCCACCACCAGCAAGCTGAAGAATACGGACGGACCCACCTCCAGCAGGGCGTCGAGGCGCACCTTGTGGAAATCGCCGGGACGGCCGGAGCTGTTCCACTCCTCCAGCTTCTTGTAGGCGTTCTCCACCTCCACGATGGCGCCGTCCACCAGCACGCCGATGGAGATGGCAATGCCCGCCAGGGACATGAGGTTCGCGTTGAGTCCCGCGGCCTGCATGGGGATGAAGGCCAGGGCCACGCTCACGGGAATGGTGACGATGGGCACGATGGCCGAAGGGATGTGCCACAGGAAGACCAGGATCACCAGGGAGACGATGAGCATCTCCTCGATAAGCTTCCAGGACACGGTGCTGATGGCCTTCTGGATCAGCTCGGACCGGTCGTAGGTGGTCACCACCTCGACGCCCTCAGGCAAGGAGGCCTTCAGGTCCTTCAGCTTCTCCTTCACGGCGGTGATGACGTTCAGCGCGTTCTCGCCCTGGCGCATGATGACGATGCCGCCCACGGCATCCCCCTGCCCATCGAGGTCCGCCAGGCCCCGGCGGATGTCTGGCCCCAGGGTCACCGTGGCCACGTCCCCCAGCCGGATGGGTGTGCCGTTCTCAGACTTGAGCACGGCCTCCTCGAGGTCCTTCAGCGTCTTGACGTAGCCCCGGCCCCGCACCATGTATTCGCGGCCTGAGACTTCGATGAGGCGGCCCCCGGCCTCGTTGTTGGCGGCCTTCACGGAGGCGATCACCGCCTCCAGGGGCAGCCGGTAGGCGGACAGCTTGTTGGGGTTCACTGCCACCTGGAACTGCCGGGCCTGGCCACCCACGGTGGCCACTTCGGCCACGCCGGGCACGCTCTGCAGCGCGTAGCGCAGGAACCAGTCCTGGTGGCTGCGCAGCTCATCGCTCCGGTGCTTCCCGGCGCGGTCCACGAGGGCGTACTGGAAGACCCAGCCCACGGAGGTGGCATCCGGGCCGAGCTCTGTCTTCACGCCGGGCGGCAGGTTCGCAGTGATCTTGCTGAGGTATTCCAGTACGCGGCTGCGGGCCCAGTAGATGTCCGTGCCGTCCTCGAAGATCACGTAGACGTAGGAGTAGCCGAAGTCCGACAGGCCGCGCACGGCCTTGACCTTGGGTGCGCCCAGCAGGCTGGTGATGATCGGGTAGGTGACCTGATCCTCCACCAGGTCGGGGCTGCGGTCCCACTTGGAGTAGACGATGACCTGGGTGTCGCTGAGGTCCGGCAGCGCGTCCAGGGGGATGCGCTGCATGGACCACCAGGAGAGGCCCAGCAGCAGCAGGCTGGCGGCCACCACCAGGAAGCGGTTCTCGGCGGAGAAGCGGATGATCTTCCGGATCATGGCTTGGCCTCATGCTTGGGCTGGCCGGACTCGGCCTTGGCACCCAGGGAGGCCAGGGCGGCCCGCAGGCGGGACTCGGAGTCCACCAGGAAGGCGGCGCCGGTGACCACCTCGTCGCCGGCCTCGAGGCCCTTGCGGACCTCCACCAGATCGCCGGTCGCGGGGCCAGTCACGACCTCCCGGGGCTCAAACTTGCCATCCCCCAGGGCCACGAAAACCACCTTGCGGGTGCCGGAGTCCAGCACCGCGTCCAGGGGCACCAGCAGCCCTTTGCGGGTGCCGGTCTTGAGCACGGCATCCCCGAACATCTCCGGCTTCAGCTCGCCCCGGGGATTGGCCACCTCGATGCGGACCTTGGCGGTGCGCGTCTTGGGATCCAGCACTGCGTCCACGAAGGCCACGCGGCCCTGGAAAGCGCGGCCATCCCCGCCGTTGATCCGCAGCTCCGCGGCACTGCCCACCTTCACCCGAGCCAGCTCGGACTCGGTGACCTCCGCCTGGGCCCAGAGGTGGCCCAGGTCCGTGATCTCCAGGGGGGCCTCACCCGGCGAGACCCGCGAGCCTTCCACCACGGTCTTGGCGGTAATGACGCCGCTGAGGGGTGAGCGCAGCGTGAGGGTCTTCTGGACCTCGCCCGTCTTCTCCAGCTGCTCCAGGGCCTCGGCGGGCACATCCCACAGCTGGAGGCGGCGGCGGGCCGAGTCCAGCAGGTCGCCACCGGACTGCTTCAGGGCGCCGCCGCTCAGGGCCTTCTGGGTGCGCAGGGCCAGCAGGTACTCCCGCTGGGCGCTCACGAACTCGGGGCTGTAGAGGCTGAAGAGGGGCTGCCCCTTGGCCACGGCCTTGCCCACGAAGTCTGCGTAGAGCTTCTCGACGAAGCCCTCCACCTTGACGTTGATTTTCCGGACGCGGGTCTCGTCCGGCGCCAGGCGGACCACGGCGCGGATCTCGCCGCCGGTGGGTCCCAGCACCACCTTGGCAGTGCGCAGGCCGATGAGCTGCTGGCGGGCGGGGTCGATGGTGATGGCGGCCAGGCCATCCACGCTGGACGCGCCGCCCTGGATCTCCTCGATGGGCACCAAGTCCATGGCGCAGATGGGGCAGGTGCCAAAGTGGTCCTGCAGGATCTGGAGGTGCATGGGGCACTGGTACATCTGCTTCTTCGCCGCCGGGGCCGCCGCGGCGGGGCCTGGGCGGCGTACCAGCAGGGTGCCACCCACGCCGACCGCGAGGCCGAGGGCCAGGAGGGCGAGGGAGCGGACCGGGGAGCCGGCGCGGACCGGCTGTTCGGGGGAGGACTGCTCGTGGCTCATGGGAGTCTCCTACATCTTCATCGAGGCGGGGCCGCTGTCCTGGGCTTTGCCCGGGGCCTTGGCGGTAGAGCGAACAGCGGGGGCGGCGCCGCCCCCGGCGATGCTGGCAGAACCCAGGGATCCGCCAGCCACGGGGACCGTGGGGCCGAGGGCGCACTCCGCCAGGGCGATGTGCTGGGCCTGGAGCTGAGCCTGGGTCTGCAGGAAGGCGGCCTGGTCGCCCACCCAGCCGTTCAGCGCCTCCAGGGCGCCCAGGAAGGGGGCGCGGCCCGCCTCATACTGGGCGAGGGCGGCCCGGAAGCTGGCCTCGCTCTGCACCAGCAGGCCTTCGCGGTAGAGGTCGCGAATCTTGTGCAGGGCCTGGATCTGGAGGGTGCGCTCTTCGGTGCGCTGCCGCAGCAGGGTGCGCACGGACTCCACCTCGGAGCCCTGGCCCTGGCGATGGTGCTCATGCTCAGCCACGGCGCGCTGCTGCTTCGTTCGGCCGTAGATGGGCAGGGAGATGCTGATACCCACCTGCCACATGGGATCGAAGGCGCCCCGGGGCATGATGCCTGCCGTAAGGGCGAAGTCGGGCCGGCGATCCAGCTTGGCCAGCTCCAGCTGTTTCTCCGTCTGCTTCACGGTGGCGCGGGCCGAGGCCAGCTCGGGGCTGCGGGCCTCCACGGCCTCCGGCGCCAGGGTGGCAGGCTCCGGCAGGTCCGCCAGGACCGCGGTGGTGGGGATGGGGTCCGCGGGCTCGTGCTGCCGCAGGCGGTTGAGACCGGCCACGGCGGAGCGCTCCTCGGCTTCCAGGGACCAGACCGCCTGCTGCAGCCGCGTGCGCTCCAGCTGCGCCCGCAGCAGGTCGCCCTGGCTGCCCTGCCCCACCTCGTAGCGGGTGCGGGCCAGCTGCTCGGCCTGTTCCAGGAAGAGGGCCTGCTGCCCCTGCAGGTGCCGCTGCTCGCGGATCAGCAGCAGGGCCGCGTAGCCCCGCCGCACGTCGGCCTCCAGGCCCAGCTGCACCCGGACGCGGGTGGCGTCCGAGAAGTCCACGGCCAAGGCTGCCACCTGCTGGCGGAGGGCGCGCTTGCCGGGCCAGGGCAGCGGCTGGGTGAAGGCCACGCTGTAGAAGCTGGTCTCCATGCGGCCGATCTGCAGCTTCTGGAAGCCATCGTTCTGCAGCCCCAGAGAGATCGAGGGATCCGGCAGCACCCCCGCCTGGGGCACGCGCTCCTCGTCCATGCGCACGGCCGCGTCGGCCCGCCGCAGGTCCGGATGCTCCGCCAGGGCCTCGCGGATGAGGCCGGACAGCACCGGGTCGGGAGAGAAGGGATCGGGTTGGGGAACCTGGGCCAGCGCTGGTGCCAGGAGCACCAGGGCCGGGAGCAGGCGCAGGGGGGCGCGCATGAAGACTCCGGACGAAAGGGGAAACGGACCCACTCCACAGAGCAGGCAGGGCTACGCCTCGTCCGTCCTCAGATCCGGAAGGTGTCCAGCAGGGCCAGGTGGCGGCCCAGGTCCGGGTCTCGGCCCTGGAAGGTACGCCCCACAAGGGCTTCGGCGTCAGGCTCGACAACGGCCCGATCCCAGCCCGCAGGTGCGGGAGCGGCTTCCACCCGGCGCTGGGCCTGCTCGCCCCGACGGGAGGCCTGGAGGGCCACCACGGCGCTCGACCGAGCGTCACAGGTGCCCCGCTGGGGACCCCGGTTGCTCTCAGGCTTGGGGCAGGGACAGGTATCCTCGACCCCAGCAGCCTCGCCGCAGCAGCAGGCGTGAGCCGCTGCCTCGGTACCCGGAGCCCAGTCCGCCGCCCCGCCGCCCAGGAGCAGCGCGATAGCCAGAATGGCTCGCAGGATGGACTTCAAGGAAGGACCTCCGAAGCACCCATCATAGGCCCGCCCCCCTGTGCCGACAACAAAGGACCTGTGCCGGAGCCATCCGGTCAGGGGAAAAAGGAACCGCAGATGACGCAGATTCCGCAGAGGGGCGTCGGCAAACCTCGGAGCCATCGGCGGGGAACCTGTAAAAGAAAAGGACAAATCAGCCCCCAATTAACACCGATAAAGGCATGAAAAAAATCAAAGCAGGCCATTTTCAGCCCTTTCTTGATCAGCTTTTGATCGGTGTTCATCGGTGTTCATCGGTGGCTAAATTATTTTTTTGTATCTGCCACCAATGCCGAGCGGCCGCGAACGCAGGCCCAATGAGGCTTAGCGTAGGATGGAGCCATGGCGGAAACCGTGGAACTGGCGATCATCGGCGGCGGCGTGGCCGGTCTGAGCCTGGCCTACCACCTGGCCCGCGCCGGTCAGCGGGGCATCGTCCTGCTGGAGCGTGAGGACCAGGCCGGCACCTACGCCAGCGGCCACAACGCCGCCGTCGCCCGGTCCCTCACCGGGCGCCCGGAACATACCACCCTGACCGTGGAAGGCTGCCGCCGCCTGGCGGAGGTGGGCCTCCTGGCCCGGACCGGGGGCCTCCTGGCCAGCATGGAGCCCGGCCCCCTGGATGAGTTTGAAGCCGAGGCCCACCGGCATGGCGTGGCCGTGACCCGGGGGGCGGGCATCCCCCTGCCCGGCCTCCGGGCCGCAGAGCATCTGGCCATCCCTGGCGACGGAGTCATCGACATCGCGGGCCTGCTGCGCACCTGCGCCGACGGCGCCCGAGCCGGGGGAGTGAGCCTGCGCTTCGGCTGCGGCCTGCGTGGCGTCCAGCCCACCGCTGACGGTTTCGAGCTCGACACGGATGCCGGTCCCCTCCACGTCCGGCAGCTCGCCATCGCCGCCGGCGCCTGGGCCGGGGAGCTGGGGGCTCAAGCCGGATCACGCCTCGCCTTCACCCCCCTGCGGCGCAGCCTGGTCTGGAGCGGCGCGCCGCATGCCCAGGTCGAGCCCTGGGCCTGGTGGGTGGACCGCCCCTTCTACCTGCGCCCCGAGAGCGGCGGCCTGCTCATGTGCCCCTGCGAAGAGGTCGCGGTGCCCCTGCCCCCCCGGGGCCGGCAGCCGGACAAGGACCCCGCGGTGCTGGACAGCCTCTTCACCAGCCTCCGGGAGCTGGCGCCGCACCTGGCGGACCGCCCCGTCACGCGCTATTGGACCGGCCTGCGCACCTTTGCCCCGGACCGCCGCTTCGTCCTCGGCTGGGATCCCTGGAACCCCCGCCTCTTCTGGTCCGCCGGCCTGGGCGGCCACGGCATGACCACCGGCCTCGCCGTCGGCGCCCTGGCCGCCCAGACCTACCTCCGCAAGGCCAGCACCGGCGTGTTGGATCCGTCGCGGTTCAAAGACTGAGACATCTTTAACCACGAAGACAGGATATTTGGGTTTGTCTCGCGTGTCGCTGCAGGCGATACCGAGAAGACCACGAAGCAAGACAGGGCATTAGATACTGCTTCCTGCTTTTCTTCGTGCCCTTCTTCGTGGTCTTCGTGGTGAATTCCGTCCTTAGTGGTCCTACCATCTCTGCATGGCTGCCTCATCCCTTTGCGTTGCTTTGGTTCAGCAGGCCACGGTCTGGCAGGACCCGGCGACCAACCTGGCTCGGGCGCGGGGCTTCGTGGAGCAGGCAGCCCGGGCGGGGGCACGGGTGGTGGTGTTTCCGGAGCTGTTCACCCTGGGCTTCACCATGGCGCCGGAGCCCTTTGCGGAGCCCCTGCCCGGCCCCACCACCGAGGTGCTGGGGGCCTTGGCCCAGGAGTTCAACCTCTATGTCATCGGCTCGGCGGTGGAAGCCCACTCGCCGCACCCCCGCAACGCGGCCTTCGTCCTGGGCCCGGACGGTGCCCTGGTGGCGGTCTACCGCAAGCTGCACCCCTTCACCTACGGCGAAGAGCATGAACACTACACCGGGGGTGAGGACTGCCCGCTGTTCAGCATCGACGGCATCCTCTGCGGCCTGCAGATCTGCTACGACCTCCGCTTCCCCGAGCCCTTCCGGGCCCTGGCGGCGCAGGGTGCTGAGGTCATCTTTGTGCCCGCCAACTGGCCCGTGCGGCGCATCTCGGCCTGGTCCACCCTGCTGGCCGCCCGGGCCATCGAGAATCAGGCGGCCATCTGCGGCGTCAACCGCGTGGGCCGGGATGGGGCCGGACTGGACTACCCCGGCGCCTCCGCCATCCACGACTGCTTCGGCGAGGTGATCGCCCGAGGCGATGCCGCCGAGGACCTAGTAGTCGGCGACCTCGACCTCGCCCAGCTCCGCGCCTGGCGCCAGCGCTTCCCCGCCCTGCAGGACCGGCGACCGGAGGTCTATGCGGTCCTAGGGGCGAAGCCAGGAACAACCCCGCGGGCCCACTGACAAGAAAATTCTAGACACCAGGGACCCTGGGACCCCGGGCCCCCGGCTTGGGCGTAATCTGCCTATCAGTCAGCCGAAAGCGTGATTCAAAGTCAGGTCTCCCAGGGGATTCATGACCAAGATCGACATCCGACGGATCGCTCACGGCTGCGAGGTCTTCCGTGATGAGGAGTTTCTCGGCTCCGTCGAGCGGCGCAGCAGGCCGACCTTTGACGTTGAGAGCTCAGAGAAGCTCGTCAGAGATCTCACGACCTTCGATGCGGCGGTGCAGTGGCTCGAGCATCCCGAGAAGGGCCTGCCGGAGACAGGGGAGCCTGCACCGGAGGAAGAGGCCCCGGCGAGCCCCCCCTGCCGGCCAAGCCGCCCCTAGAGGCTCCCCGCTCGCCCAGGAAACGGCGCCCGAATTGCCTCCCGAAATACGGAGAGAGTCCAACCCCTGCCTTCGACGGGGGCTGGGGCTGGGCTAGGATCGTAGGATGATCGCTCTCCCGGAGGCCCTGCGCGCCTTTCGCTACCGCAACTTCCGGCTCTTCTTCTCGGGGCAGCTGATCTCGCTGATCGGCACCTGGATGCAGATCGTGGCGCAGTCCTGGCTGATCTACCGGCTGACGGGCAAGGCCTCCATGCTGGGCCTTGTGGCCTTCGCGGGGCAGTTCCCGGTGTTCCTGCTGGCCCTGGTCGGGGGCATGACCGCGGACCGCGTGCGGCCCCACACCCTCATCATGATCACCCAGGCCAGTTCCATGGGGCTGACCCTGGTCCTGGCCCTGCTGACGCTCTCCGGGCACGTGCAGGTCTGGCACATCGTCGTCCTCTCCATGCTGCTGGGCGTGGTGAACGCCTTCGACATCCCGGCCCGGCAGGTCTTCGTGGCGCAGACCGTGTCCCGGCCCGACCTCATGAACGCCATCGCCCTGAACTCATCCATGTTCAATGGCGCCCGCATCGTGGGCCCCGCCCTGGGCGGCCTGCTGGTGGCAGCGGTGGGGGAGGGCTGGTGCTTCCTGGCCAACAGCCTGAGCTACCTGGCGGTGCTCGCGGGGCTCCTGGCCATGGGCCTGGAGAAACGGCCTCCGGTCACTCACGGCCCCGCCATCCAGGGCGTGCTGGAGGGCCTCCGCTTCATCCGGGAGGCCACGCCGGTCCGCGACCTGCTCCTGCTGCTCGGCCTCCTGAGCCTCATGGGCATGCCCTACTCCACGCTGATGCCCATCTTCGCGGACCAGATCCTCCATGGCGGCGCCAAGGCCATGGGTGTGCTCATGGGCCTCTCCGGCGTGGGCGCCCTGACCGGGGCCCTCAGCCTGGCCCTGCGCCACAGCCCCAAGGGCCTCGGCCGCTGGATCGCGGTGAGTGCCTGTGGCTTCGGCTTGGCCCTCATCGCCTTCTCCCTGTCCCGCAGCTACACCCTGAGCGCGGTGCTCATGCTGCCCCTGGGCTTCACGCTCATGGTGGAGATGGCCTCCAGCAACACGCTCATCCAGATGATGATTCCCGACGCCCTGCGGGGCCGGGTGATGTCGGTCTACTCGATGATGTTCATGGGCATGGCGCCCGTGGGCTCCCTCATCGGCGGCACCCTCGCCCACCACCTGGGCGCGCCCCTCACCGTGGCCCTGGGCGGCGGCGGCTGCCTGGCGGTAGGGCTGATCTTCGCCCTCCGCCTGCCCCAGTGGAGGCAGCAGGCCTCACTCCTCTTCCGCACCGAAGAGGCTGCGCGGAAGGCGGAGTAGGCGACGATCCGCGGCTCTAAAGCGGACACCACTGATGGAAGCAGGCGGCCTGACCTCGCAGGGTTCCGGCCTCGCCCGCCAGGTTCCACACCGCCGCCTGTTGGATGCGGAAGCGGCGTCCGTCAGCCGCGACCCGCACACCGGCGTAGTCGTCGATGAAGCCGTGAGCTGCCACCCGGGCCAGTAGCCGGTCCCGGGCCTCCCGCTCCAGGGGTTCGGCGGACAGCCGGGAGGGCAGGCCGATGAAGGCTTCCCAGGGATACCCGAAGAGTTCCTGGGCCGCCCGGTTGGCATAGTTGAAGCAGGGGTCGGCCTCGGTGCCATGGGAAAGCAGGATGAAGTCCGCTTCATACAGCGAACGCCCCAGGTCGGCGCCGGGGGCCATGTCCACCAGGGGCCGCCCCAGGAGGCGGTGGTAGCTGTCCACCAGCAAGGCCGCATGGGCCCCGTGGAACCCGTTAGCGGCGCTGGGTGGGTGAGCGGCGTCCATCTCCTGTGGCTACTTGGGTGGGTTGGCCGGGGCGTCGCGCTTGAACCACTGGGCCTGGCCGTAGACGGGCTTCACCTTCTGCTCGAGGGCCTCGAGCTGGGCCTGGTTCAGGGGCAGGAACTCCCGGGCGATGCGGACGTTCTCTTCCAGCTGGGCCAGGTTGTCGACGCCGATGATGGCCGTGCTCACCGGGTAGCTCAGCGTGTAGCGCATGGCCTCCTTGATGGTCAGGGTGCCGGGTCGGTCGTGCTTGGCCGGACCCCGCTGCTTGTCAGGGGGGGGCGGCGGCACGCCCTCCAGGATGCGGCCCCTGGCGGGGATCTTCATGGCGATGATGCCCATCTCCTTCTCGACCGCCAGCGGCAGCAGAGTCTTCTTGAAGGGCAGATGCCAGCTGTCGGCGGCGTTGAAGGCCATGAGCACCGTGTCGAAGGGGAAGCGGCGGATGGCCTCGGCCAGCACATCCGGATCCGTGTGGCCGCTGAGGCCCAGGAAGCGCACCAGCTTCTGGTCCCGCGCCTTCACGAAGGCCTCCAGGGCGCCACCCTTGGCGCAGACCCGCTCCACATCGTCCATGGTGCTCATGGCGTGCAGCTGCCAGAGGTCCACGTGGTCCGTGTTCAGCAGCTTGAGGGAGATCTCCAGCAGGCGCAGAGAGCCGTCGGCGGTGCGGTCATGGGTCTTGGTGGCGAGGAAGGCCTCGCGCCGGCGGTGCTTCATGACCTGCCCGAAATACTGCTCGCTCCAGCGGGCGGGGCCGCCGTAGCGCGCCGAGGTGTCCAGGTAGTTCACACCCAGGTCCAGGGCCCGCTCGATGAGGGGGATGACCACCTTCTCGTTATTGGGCTGCTCGATGCTGGCCTGGCCGCCCAGGCTGAAGAGCCCCACCCGGTGCCCCGTGCGGCCGAGGTTGCGGGTGGGCATGGCGGTGGCCGGGTTGAAGGGCGCGGGAGGCAGCGGGCGCAGACCCACGGGCTCCGTGCCCTCGACGGCGCCCAGGCGAGCGGCGACCAGGCCCGCGGCGGTGGCGGCACCCAGCTTGAACAGATCACGACGGGTGGTGGCCATGGGGCCCTCCTCGGGCGGAAGCGGACCCTAGTATCGCGCCAGGAAGGCTTCCATGCATGCGAGGGCTTCCTCCGGGGTGCGGTAGGTGCCCACCTCGAAGCCCGTCGCTCTCAGTCCCGTGAGCATCTTGCTGACGCGGACCTCGGCACGGGCCAGGCAGAGCACGGGCTTGCCGCGCTCCAGGGCGTAGGCCACCTCGTAGCCCACGCCATGGGACGGCGTGCTGACCTCCGCGATCACCGCGTCGCAGGCCCGCAGCCAGCCTGTGTCGCGCGTATAGACCGTTTCAGGATCCAGGGCGCTGTCCGCAGCCATCACCGTGGGTGACGCCAGATGTTCCGTCAGCACCCGGTGCCCCAGGCCCTGCAGGTGGGTCACCATCGCCGCGTAGATCGGCTGGTCCGCACGACCACCGGTCAGTGAACATGAGAAGTAGAGATCCATGGCTATTTCCCGGTCAGCTCGGTCACGAGCTGACCCGCGTCCATGATCTTGCGGAGGGCTTCGAGGATGGCCCGGACGTCCGTGGCCACGGCGCGCTTGGTGTCGGCGTCGTAGACGTAGTAGCCACCCTGCCCTTCGAAGACGCTGTCAAAGTTGATGCCCACGAACTCCCCCTTGAGGTTGACCACGGGGCTGCCGCTGTTGCCGCCCACCGTGTCGCAGGCGTAGATGAAGTTGAAGGGCGTGGCGAGATCCAGCTTGGCCTGCCGGTCCAGCCAGCGCTGCGGCAGAGCCCAGGCGCCCTCGTCGGCGGCGGCGGCGTTGCCGCCCCAACCCAGGTGCCGGTCGTACATGCCCATGAAAGTGGTGAAGGGCTGGGCCTTGGCGCCCGCGCCATTGACGTAGGTTGCGACCGGCCCGAAGCCCAGGCGCAGGGTGAAGGTGGCATCAGGGTAGAGCGACTTCCCGAAGACCTTGAACCGGGCCTCGGCGATGCGCCCCCCGTGCTCCTCGAAGACACTGGTGACCTCGTCCTCCAGCTGCTTGCGGATCGCGCGCTGGAAGGGGTCCAGCCGCTTCGCCAGGAGCACCATGGGATCCTGGCAGGCATCCATGGCCCCCTTGCCGCCTTCCAGCAACTGCTTCCGGAAGGCCTGGTCATCCAGCCGGGTGCCCTCCACCGCGGCCTTGGCCACGGCATCAGGGCTCTGGCCCCCGAGCATGGCCTTCACGAAGGGATGGCCTGCCCCCAGGGCCTCGGCCGCCTGCTGGAGGTTCACCGCCAACAGGGCCGCGTCCAGGATCTTATGGACCGGCCGGGGCGTCTCCAGCCGACCCCGGGTGGCCTTGAGGTTGCCCTCGCTGAACTCGGTCAGCCGCTGCTCCGAGGGTTTCGCCAGTTCCTCGGGCAGGCGAACCAGGGTGAGGGCATACCCCAGGGTGGTCACCCGCCCGGCGCTGATGAAGGTGGATTCCTGCAGCAGGGCCTGGTGGCGGGCCACCGCCTGGGCCACGCGCTCCCAGCTGCCGGCGGTCCGGGCGCTCAGGGCGGGATCCTTGGCCACGAGGGCCTTCATGGCGGCTTCGGCCTCGGCCACCTTCTGCAAGTTTTCCGCCTTCGCCAGGCCGAGCAGCTGCCCGCGGATCCGCTTGGCGCCATTCTCGATGCTGTGGATGGGATCGGCAGCAAGGCGCCGGGCCTCGGGAGAAGTGGCCGAGAGCGCCTCGAGGGCAACTTTCTGGCGCGCGTAGTTCTGCAGCTGGAAGGGGATGCCGATGTCCCGCGCGAACACCATCTGAGCATGGGTCTGCTGGCGGTAGGTGATGCCGGGGTGGCCCGCGATGAAGGTCAGCTCGCCCAAGGCAACGCCCTTGGCGCTGAAGGGCAGCACCGCCTCGGGGACATGGGGCTTGCCGCCTTCGTAGACCCGGAAGAGCGAAAAATCCAGGCTGTGTCGGGGGTAGGTGTAGTTGTCCGAGTCACCACCGAAATCCTGCAGCTGGAGCTCCGGCGCGGCGACCAGACGCACGTCCTTGAACTTCTTGTAGCAGTAGATCCAGTACTCCCCGCCCTGGTAGAGGGTCACAGGCTCACAAGTGAGGCCGGACCGGGCCTCCTCCCCCTTGCGCAGGTCCGCCAGGGCGTTCCGCCGCAGGGTCAGGGCAGCCTTCTCCGGCGTGCCGGCCGGCACGGCCGCCCGCACCTTCGCCGTGACGTCGTCCATGGACACGAGCATCATCAGCTCGAGCCCGGGGACCCTGATCTCCTGCTCGCGGGTGGCCGCCACGAAACCATCCTTCACCAGGTCCACCTTGGTGGTGGAGACCTGGGAAATGGCGCCGCGACCCACATGGAAGTTGGTGACCACCAGCCCGTCGCGGCTCACAAAGGCGCCAGTGCCACCCGGGAAGCGCACGGTGGCCAGCTGCAGCTTCTTCAGCCAGGTCGGGGATAGCTCCACCCCGTACTTCGCCTTGATCTTCTGCACCGGGATGTTGTCGAAGGTCCACATCCCCTCATCAGCGCGCAGCGCCGGCAAGGCAAGCAGCAGGGCAAGGGCGGAAAGTCGGCGCATGGATACTCCGGGACCAGAAATAGAAAACCGCAGATGGCGCAGATGACACAGATAGCAGCCAGAGAGGCTGATGAAGGTCATTTCTTCTGCGCCATCTGCGTCATCTGCGGTTAAGAATTTGCTACTTTTTAGTCAGCTCGGCGACGAGGTGCGGCGCGTCGTAGATCTTGGCCAGGGCCTCGAGGATGGCGCGGGCGTCCACGGAGACGCTGCGGTTCACCTTCTCGTCGTAGAAGTAGCGGCCGGCGTTGCCTTCGATGTTGCCGTCGAAGAGCAGGCCTACCAGCTCACCCTTGCGGTTCACCACAGGGCTGCCAGAGTTGCCGCCGGTGGTGTCCACGGCGTGGGAGAAGTTCAGCGGCGTCTTCAGGTCCAGCTTGCCCATGCGGTCCAGCCAGCGCTGGGGCAGAGTCCAGTCCGTGTAGTCCTTGGCCTGGTTGCCGCCCCAACCCAGGTGGCGGTCGTAGAGGCCCAGGTAGGTGGTGAAGGGCTGCATGAGGGTGCCGTTGGCCGGGTAGGTGGCCACGGCACCATAGGTGATGCGCAGGCTGCCCGTGGCGTCCGGCGGCAGGGCCTTGCCGTAGACCGCGAACCGCGCCTTGGCGATGCGGGGGGCGTGTTCCTCCACGATGGCGCGCACCTCGTCCTGCTTCTTGCGCAGTCCGAGCAGGCTGGGCTCCAGCTTCCGGGCCAGCTGAATCATGGGATCGGTGCTCTCGGCCACGGCCTTGCGGCCGCCCTCCACAAGGGCCTTGCGCACGCCGGGCTCCCCGAGCTTCGTGCCCTCCAGCGCGGCCTTGGCCACCGCCTCGGGCGGCTTCCCGCCCAGGGCGGCCACCACATAGGGGTGCTTGGAGCCGAGGGCCTTGGCGGCGTCCTCGAGGCCCCGGGTGAGCATCAGGGTCTCCTGCTCGCGGGTGAAGGATAGGCCCATCATCCCGGTGGCGGGGCCCGAGAGCCGGGTCTTCAAGGTCTTCAGGCCGCTCTCGGAGCGGTACTCTGTCAGCCGCTTCTCCGCGGGCAGTTCCAGCTGCTCGGCGAGCCGCACCAGGGCGAGGGCCTGGCCCAGGGTGGTGGAGCGGGCACTGCCGACGTACTGGGCCTCGGTGAGGAACCCCGTTTGCAGCTTCAAGGCCTGCTCGATACGGGCCCAGCTCTTGCCTGTGCTGGCCTCCAGCGCGGGAGCCTTGGCCACCGCGGCGCGCAGAGCCTTCTCAGCATCCTCGATGCGCTTCATGGCCTCGGCGTCCTTCAGCCCGGCCAGGGCGCCCTCGTTGGCCTTGGTGCCGTTGTTGACGCCCAGGATCGCCGTCTGGACCTGCCGGGAGTGCTCGGGACTGCGCTTGCCGTACTCCTCCAGGATGCCCCGCAGGCGCTCGGACGACTTCAGGCCCGTGGGGATGCCGAGGTCCCGGTCGTACTTCATCTGGGCGAAGGTCTGGAGGCGGCTGGTGCGGCCCGGGTGGCCCACCACGAAGGTGAGGTCACCGGCCTGCAGGCCCTCGGTGCTCCAGGTCAGGTGGTGGGAGGGGTGGTAGGGCTGGTCGTTCTCGTAGACGCGGACCAGGCTGAAGTCCAGGTCATGCCGGGGGTAGGTGAAGTTGTCGTAGTCCCCGCCAAAGGCCGCCACGGCCATCTCGGGCGCGGCCACCAGGCGCACGTCCTTGAAGACCTTGAAGCTGTACACCCAGGTCTCGCCACCCTGGTAGAGGTTCACGATGTCGCAGGTGAGGCCGCTCTTCTTCTCCAGCTCCGCCTTGATGGCGTCCAGCTCCTTGGCCCGGGCATCCGCCGCAGCCTTCTCGCTGAGCCCCGGCTTGAGGGCCTTGGCCAGGCGCTCGGTGATGTTCTCCATGGCCATGAGGGTGCGGTAGGTCTGACCGGGGATCTTGATCTCCTGGCTGCGGTCCATGGCCACGAAGCCGTTCTTCACCAAGTCCCGCTCCTTGGTGGAGAGGCGCTGGATGGAGCCCCGGGTGCAGTGGTGGTTGGTGAGGACCAGGCCGTCGGCGCTCACAAAAGAGCCGGTGCAACCACCCAGGGTGAGGGTCGAGAGCCGCACGTGGTCGAGCCAGTCCCGGCTCGGCTCGAAAGCGTACTTCGTCTTCAGCTGCTTGAGCGGCAGGTTGTCGAAGGTCCACATGCCCTCCTCGGCGCGAAGCACCGGCAGGGCGAGCAGGAAGACAAGGGCGGAGAGGCGGCGCATGGGGACTCCAAATGAAAAGAATTCACCACGAAGACAGGAAGTCCACGAAGAAGGGAGAAGGATTTTTTTCTTCGTGGTCTTCGCGGTGAGACAAAAGCTACTTCCCGGTGAGCTCGGCAACCAGTGCGGTGGCGCCGTAGACCTTGTCCAGGGCGAGGGTGAGGGCGCGGGCATCCACGGAGACGCCGCGATTCACGGCCTCGTCATAGAAGTAGTTGCCGGGCAGCATCTCGATGTTGCCATCGAAGATCAGGCCGACCAGCTCACCCTTGCGGTCAATGACCGGGCTGCCGGAGTTGCCGCCGATGATGTCCACCTTGTGGGCAAAGTTGAAGGGCACGGTGGGATCCAGAGCGCCGCGCTTGTCCAGCCAGCGCTGGGGGAGCGTCCAGGCGCCCTCGTAGGCCTTCGCCGCATTGCCACCCCAGCCGTCGTAGCGGTCGAAGAGGCCGCCGAAGGTGGTGAAGGGCTGGATGAGGGTGCCGTTGGCCGGATACTCCGCCACGGCGCCGTAGGTCAGGCGCAGGGTAAAGGTCGCATCGGGGTAGGTGTTCTTGCCGTAGGCGGCGAAGCGGGCCCTGGCGATGCGGGGGCCATGCTCGGTGATGACGCTCTGGACCTGCTCCTTCAGCTTCTTCTTGAGGTCCCGGTCGAGGGGATCCAGCTTCCGGGCCAGGAGGACCATGGGATCCACGCTGGCATCCAGAGCCTTCTTGCCACCCGCCAGGAGGGCCTTGCGGACCTCGGGATCATTCAGCTTCGAGCCGCTCACGGCGCTCTTGGCCACAGCCGCTGGCGAGCTTCCGCCCACCATGGCCTTCACGTAGGGATGGGTATCGCGCAGTTCAGCCACAGCCTCTTCGAGGCCCTTGGTGAACAGGAAGACCTCCTGCTCTGGGTAGTAGGGGGCGGGGACAGCCAGGCGGGCCTTGGCGGACTTCAGGCTGGCGTCGCTGTATTCGGGCAGACGCTGGTCACCGGGCTTGGCCTCCTCGTCGGTGATGCGCACCAAGCTCAGGGCGTAGCCCAGCAGGGTGGAGCCGGCGGTACCCACGTAGGCGCTCTCCCGGGACAGGCTGGCCGACAGGGTGGTGGCCTGCTCGATCTTGGCCCAGCTCTGACCAGCCTCGGAGGCCAGCTTGGGATCCTTGGCCACCTTGGCCCGCAGGTCCTGCTCAGCAGCGGCGATCCTGGCCATGGCGCCCGGGTCCTTGAGACCCGCCCAGTTGCCGGTGGTGGCCTTGATGCTGTTCTCAATGCCGAAGATCTGGGTGTTGACCTGGCGAGAGGCTTCGGGGGAGGTCTTGGCGTATTCCACCAGAGAAGTCTTGCGGCGCTCCATGGCCTTCAAGCGCAAGGGGATGGCGGTGTCCCGGCTGAAGAGCATCTGGGCATAGGTGTCCTGGCGGTTGGTGCGGCCCGGGTGGCCGATGACAAAGGTCAGATCCCCAGACTTCAGGCCCGTCCCAGTCCACTTGAGGTAGTCCTTGGGCTGGTAGGGCTTGCCGTTCTCGTAGACGCGGAAGATAGAGAAGTCCAGGTTGTGCCGGGGGTAGGTGAAGTTGTCGGGGTCGCCGCCGAAGAAGGCGATCTGCTGCTCGGGCGCGAAGACCAGCCGGACATCCGTGTGCTTGCGGTAGCTGTAGATCCAGTGCTCGCCGCCCTGGTAGAGGGTCACGTGCTCACAGGTGAGGCCGCCCTTCTCCTGCATCTCCTTCTTGATGGCCTCGATGGCCGATTCCCGCGCCTTGAGGGCCGCGGTCTCGCCCAGCGTGGCGGGCATGGCCTTGGCGAGGCGCGCCGTGATGTCCTCCATGGCCACCAGGGTCATCAGCTCCAGGCCCGGCACCTTGATCTCCTGCTCCCGGCTGGCGGCAGCGAAGCCGTTCTTCACCAAGTCCTGCTCCTTGCTGCTCACCCGCTGGATCCAGCCGCGGCCCACGTGATGGTTGGTCAGCACCAGACCATCCTTGCTCACGAAGGACCCGGACCCGCCCGGGAAGCGCAGGCAGGACAAGCGCACATGGTCCAGCCAGGCCTGGTCGGGGGCCCAGCCGAACTTGGCCTGGATGGCCTTGGTCGGAAGGTTGTCGAAGGTCCACATGCCCTCGTCGGCGCGGAGGGAGATGGCGGCTAGGGCGAGGGTGAGCAGCGACAGGGTGAGCGAGCGGGCATTCATGGGCACTCCAGGGGGTTGCAATGACGAAACATCGTATCACTAAGTATAAATTTGGCCTGATCGGTTCTTTCTTGGCGAGAATGTTCTGGAATAAAGCCTTGCCGCCATCGTTCGATAAACGGTTAGACCACCAGCCCATCGCGTGACGAGGGTCACCTTTGGAAACAGCCCCCTTGAATGGAGCCCAAAATGAGATTCAGTATCAATTTCATGCTAAAGCGATCTCTCCTCGCCCTTCCCGCCCTGCTGCTGGTCGCCTCCCTGAGTGCCCAGGAGAAGGCCGCCGAAAAGAAGGACGGTCCCATCCAGGACAACTCCTTCCTCATCGAGGAGGCCTACAACCAGGAGACCGGAGTCGTCCAGCACATCAGCACCTTCACCCGCTACCAGGAGTCCAAGGACTGGATCTACACCTTCACCCAGGAATGGCCCGTCGGCAGCATCAAGCACCAGCTCAGCTTCACCCTGCCCTGGCAGCGCTTTGGGACCTCTCTCGACGGCAAGCAGGCCTTCGGGGACGTGGCGCTGAACTACCGCTACCAGTTGCTGGGAGACGGCGATGCCAAGGTGGCCATCTCGCCCCGCCTCTCGGTGCTGCTGCCCACCGGAGATGAGAAGAAGGGCTACGGCCGGGGTGCCGCGGGCGTGCAGCTGATGCTGCCCATGAGCCTGGCCCTGAGCGACGCGTTCGTGGCCCACACTAACGTCGGCATGACGCTCACCCCAAAAGCCAAGAACCCGCTGGGGGAGAAGGCCGACACCCAGGACCTCACCTTGGGTCAGAGCCTGATCTGGCTGGCCCACCCGCGCTTCAACGTGATGCTGGAATACGTGCACACCCGGGCTCAGGCGGTGGCGGGTCCAGGTCAGACCGAGCGCCAGACGGCCACCTACCTCAGCCCCGGCATCCGCTGGTCCTACAACTTTCCCAGCGGCCTGCAGATCGTCCCGGGCCTCGCCATGCCCATCGGCGTGGGCGCCAGCCGCGGCGAGAAGGCCATCTTCCTCTACCTCAGCTTCGAGCATCCGTTCAAGAAGTAGGGTTCAGAACTTCCACTTCAGGTGCGCCGCCAGGTTGCGGGGCGGGATGACGTGGGTGCCGCCGAAGGTGCTCAGGAAGTTGTAGAGGCCCTTCTCGTCGGTGGCGTTGAGCAGGTCCAGCCCCAGGGAGAACCGGCGGGTGCCCGCCAGCTTCCAGGCCTGACTGACGCTGAGGTCCCAGGTGGTGCGGGGCCGGACCCGCCAGGTGCCCTCGGCATCCAGCCGCACGTAGGCCGCGCCAAAGGCGTAGTCGGCCTGGCCAGCCACCTCAGAGGGATCGCGGGCGACCAGCCCCGAGTCGTAGCGGCCGAGGAGCTGGGCGGTGAGACCCTGGTGCTCATAGACGATGCCCAGCTGGGCGCTCAGCTTCTGGTCGTGGTCGATGAGGAAGCGCGTGCCCGGCGCGGCCTCGGGAGCCTCCAGCTGCAGGCCACCCACCAGGGGTGCCTGGAAGATGGCCCGGGTGCGCCCCAGGCTCAGGCTGGCCGACCAGCCGTTGACAGGCACCAGATCCAGGCGCAGGTTCATGCCCCGGAAGATGCCCCGGTCGGCCCCCACAGGGAACAAGATGCCCGTGTTCAGGAACTGGGCGTTGTCCCCGGCATTGCGGCTCCGCTTCTCCCAGTATTCGACCATCAGCCGCCCGGCCTTGCCCAGCTGCTGCTCCACGCCGTAGCTGAAGGAGTCCTGGTGCTCGGGCCGCAGGGGCTGCCGCGGCGTCCCCGCGTAGGGCCCCAGGTCCCAGGCCTGCTGGGACATCGACAGGGTTAGGTTCTCGTGCTCCCGCAGGACCAGCAGGCGGTCGTAGCTGGCGCGCAGCACGGTGCCCGTGGCGTCGATGCGATAGCTGAGGCCCAGGCGGGGCTGCAGCTGGCTGTCAGTGACCTCCGCCACCGTGTAGGTGTCGTGGCGCAGGCCGAGGGCCAGGAACAAGGCGCCCAGGTGCAGGTCGTTCTGGACGAAGGCCGAGCTCAGGACCGGGTGCAGCGAGCCGTCGAAGCGGAAGAGGTTCCCGCCGCCTGCGGGGGTGAAACGGTACAGCGGATCGGCGGGATCCGGGACCAGCGCAGGGTCCGTGATGGCGAAGCTGAAGCGCTCGTGGAGGGGATACTCGATGCGCTGGAGACCGGCCTTCAGGAGGTTCCCGCCGCCCCACTGCTGGGTGAAGGAGACCTGGACGCCTCGGTTGTCGAGGCTGCGGTCCTGCCTGGCCCAGGTGGGGAAGTCCAGGTGCCCCGCGGCGCTGAAGCCCGCCACTAGCTCCTCTGTGGGCCGGAGCTCCGCCCGGGAGCCCCGGAAGAACGCCGAGGCATCGAGGCTGCGGGTAGGACTGAACAGGTGGGACCAGGCCAGGCTCAGGCTCGTATCCGAGGTGACCGCCCCCTGGTTCTGGCCCCGGGCCTGCTGGGAGACCAGGTTGGCCACCTCGCGCCGGGTGTCGCCGCCGGAGGCTGAGAAGCGCAGGGTGTCCGCGCTGCCGAGCACCCAGTCGAAGCGGGTGAAGATCCGGGTGGTCCTGCCATGGTTGTGCAGGCTCTCGAAGTTGACGGGATCCAGGAAGCGGTCACTCTCGCTGGCCGCCGCGCTCACGAACCAGCCGAAGTCCCGCGAGCCGCCGCGGGCGTTGAAGCCTGCCTCGGCCGTGCGGAACCGGGCCACCCCGAATGAGGCCTCGCCCTCGAAGCCGTCCGGGGCGCCCAGACCCGACTTGGTGTTGACGTTCACCACCACCACGGGCTTGCCGCCGAACTCCGCGGAGATGCCGCCGGTGATGACCTCCATGCTCTCCACCTGGCTCGGGTCCAGGCTGTTGCTGAAGGTGGCGTGGAGCTGATCCGAGACGGGGATGCCGTCCACCACGTAGGTCATCTGGCCGTGGCTGCCCCGGAAATGGAAGCGGCCGTTCTCGTCGGCGATGAAGCCCGGCGTGGCCAAGAGGATGCCCTCCATGGCGCGGCTCTGCACGGCCGCGGGGGCGCGCTCGATGACGCTCTTGTCGATATCCAGATGGGTGGAGGGGTGGTCTTCCACCAGTCGCAGGTTCTCCTCCACCACCACCACCGCGCTCTCGGGCTTCAGGGCCACGGGGACCGCCAGGGGCAGCTGACTGTGGACGTCCAGGTCCAGGTGGGCGGGCTGCAGACCCGGGGCCTGGGCATCCAGGTGATAGCCATTGAACGGGACGTTCTGGAAGGCGTAGGCACCCTTGGCGTCACTGCGGACCCGCTGCCGGTAGCCCGAGACCGGGTTCGACAGCACCAAGCTGGCGCCCGCCACCGGCCGGCCCTGGTCGTCAATTACCTGACCCGCCACGGTGCCGCTGCCGGCGCTGGCGGCCAGCAGGGGGGCGGCGGCCAGCAGGGTCAGCAGGATCGAGCGAGTCAAGGAACGGGGCATGCGGCGTGCTCCAGATAGAATTGTTTTCTATTTATCGCCTTCCGTCAAGGGAGGCCATCTTCCTCAAGATGCGGTCAGCTCCTAAACCATTGCCAGCCTCCCCCGAAGCATAGGTATCTATTGGTTCTTGGGGAGAGCTTTGCCATGAAACGGAAGCAGTGGTGGATTCTGGGTGGCGGTCTGGTGGTCGTGCTGGCCGGGGGCCTCGGCGTCGCCAGTACGCGGGACCAGGGCATTGCCGTGCAGGCGGCCCCGGTGGGCCGGGAGAACCTGCAGTCGAAAGTCAGTGCCAACGGCAAGGTCCAGGCGGTCACCAAAGCCGACATCTCCGCCAACGTCATGGGCCAGGTCACCCGCCTGGCCGTGAAGGAGGGGGATCGCGTCACCCGGGGCCAGTTCCTCATGGAGATCGACCCTCGCAGCGCCCGCGCCGCCACGGACGCCCAGCAGGCCAACCTGCAGGCCGTCAAGTCCGACCTGGCCTCGGCCACAGCCACGATGGCCCAGGCCAAGGCCGACTTCGAGCGTGCCCGGGCCAACCGGCAGGCCGGCATCATCTCCACCTCGGAGTTCGAGAAGGCCCGCACGGCCCTGGAGACCGCCCAGGCCACGCAGGAGAGCTACACCCGGCGCATGGAGCAGGCCAAGGCCACCGTGGCCCAGTCCCACGTGGGCCTGGGCAACTCCACCATCACGGCGCCCATGGACGGCACCGTCACCGCCCGCCGCATCGAGCTCGGTGAGACGGCAGTGCCCGGCATCCAGAACTCGGCGGGCACGGTGCTGGTCACCATCTCCGACATGAGCAAGGTCGAAGCCGAGATGGAAGTGGACGAGGCCTCCATCCCCACGGTCAAGCTGACCCAGAAGGCCCAGGTCCGCATCGACGCCTACCCCAACCAGAACTTTGAGGGCGAGGTCACGGAAGTCGGCGGCAGCCCCATCCTGAAGACCAGCATCAACGAGGCCACCAAGTTCAAGGTGAAGGTCTGGATCAAGAACCCGCCCCTCACCATCAAGCCGGGCCTCTCGGTCCAGGCAGACATCTACACCGGCAGCCGCGACCAGGCCCTGGCCATCCCGTTCCAGGCCCTCGTCATGCGCGAGATCAAGCTTAAGCCCGGGGAGACCCGGCAGCCCGGCGCGCCGCGCGAAGAGGAGGGCGTCTTCCTCCAGGAGAACGGCAAGGCCAAGTTCGTGGGCGTCAAGACCGGCCTCATGGGCGACCTGTCCGTGGAGGTCCTCACGGGCCTCAAGGGCGGCGAGTCCCTCATCACCGGCCCCAACCGCGCCCTCCGGGACCTGAAGGGCGGTGAGAAGGTCCGCGTGGAGAAGGCCAAGAAGCCCGAGCCGCCCAAGAGCTGACGGGCCTCCCCATGAACCCCACCGAACTCCTCCGCGCCTCCCTCCGGGCGATCCGGGCCCACACCCTCCGCAGCTTCCTCACGCTGCTGGGAGTCATCATCGGCGTGGCCACCATCGTGGCGGTGGTCGGCGTGATCTCCGGGCTGAACACCTACGTGAAGGAGAAGATCATCGTCCTGGCGCCGGACGTCTTCATGGTCACGAAGTTCGGCATCATCCGGTCCCGGCAGGAGTTCATCCAGGCCCTCAAGCGCCCCCCCATCACCGGGTCTGAGTATGAGCGCCTGAGCAGCGGCGTCCTCCAGGAGGCCACCCAGATCTCCGCCGCCGCGGGTACCACCCTGCCCGTCAACTACGGGGACAAGCGGCTGCCCGACATCCGCATCACCGGCGCCACCGGCAACTTCGGCGACCTGTTCAGCCTGGAGATCGAAGCCGGACGCTACTTCAGCGAGAGCGAGAACCAGGCCTCCCAGGCCGTGGCCGTCATCGGCGCCGACACCCGGGAGGAGCTGTTCCCCCACCTGGATCCCATCGGCCGGGTGGTCCTCATCCGGGGGCTGCCCTTCCGCATCATCGGCGTGATGCCCAAGCAGGGCCGCACCTTCGGCTTCAACCAGGATGGTCGGATCTACATCCCCCTGCAGGTCTACCGCAAGAACTTCATGGCCTCCAACGAGAGCCTGGAGCTGCACATCAAGGCCCGGGGCGGCGTGGAGGGCCTGGACGCCTCCATGGACGAGGTGCGGGCCCTGTTCCGCGCCATGCGGCACACGGGCTTCCGCAGCCCCGACCCCTTCGGCATCATCACCCAGGAGAGCCTGCAGCAGCTCTGGAAGACCATCAGCAGCGCAGCCTTCGTGCTGCTGATGCTGATCTCCAGCGTGAGCCTGGGCGTGGGCGGCATTGTGATCATGAACATCATGCTGGTCAGCGTGGTGGAGCGCACCCAGGAAATCGGCGTCCGCATGGCCCTCGGCGCCAAGAAACGTGACATCCGCCGCCAGTTCCTGCTGGAGGCGGCCCTGCTCTCCGCCGCGGGCGGCGTCATCGGCGTGCTGGTGGGCGCCGCGGGGGCCTTCCTCGTGCGGGTCCTCGCCGACTTCCCGGCCCAGATCACCCCGGGCATCGTGTTCACGGGCATCTTCGTCGCCACCCTCGTGGGCCTGGCGGCGGGCTTCCTGCCAGCCTACCGGGCCTCCAACCTCGTCGTCATCGACGCCATCCGGGCGGAGTGACCATGGCCTCCAGACACGCCGGCTTCAGGGGCATCGGCAGCGAGAACATCCGCTTCGCCCTGCGGGCCCTGGTCTCCCAGAAGCTGCGCAGCTTCCTCACGCTGCTCGGCATCGTCGCGGGCGTCGCCACGGTCATCGCCATGGTGAGCTTCGTGTCGGGCTTCAACGCCGCAGTCACCGACAGCTTCAGCGCCTTTGGCACCACCCTGGTCCAGTTCCAGAAATACGAGCCCCGCTTCGGCGGCGGCGGGGGTCCCCTGCCCGAGGAGCAGAAGCGCCGCCGGAACCTCACCATCGATGACGCCGAGGCCCTGAAGCGCAGCTGCCCCCTGGTGGCGGCAGTCTCCCAGGAGCGCTACCTGTTCGGCCCCGCCGCCACCTCCCTCACGATTAAGACCGCCGAGGGCACCGAGGCCAATGGCCCCACCTTCCTGGGCACCAACCCCGACTACGCCCCCGCCAACAACAGCTTCATCCAGGACGGACGCTTCCTGGTGGAGGCCGACATCACCCACGCCTCCCGGACCTGCATCATGGGCCCGGAGACCGCCAACGTGCTCTTCGGGCGGAAGGATCCCATCGGCCGCACAGTGCTGGTGAACGGCATCGCCTTTGGCGTCGTGGGCCTGCTGGAGAAGAAAGGCAGCTTCCTGGGCGGGGACGCCGACAACATCCTGATCATCCCCATCAGCACCTTCGATGAGATGTTCCCCCAGGTGAAGAACGGCAGCGGCGACAACCTCCACATCGCCACGGTGCCCAAGGATCCCAAGCAGATGAACGAGATGATGGACCAGGAAGTGGCCGTCCTCCGAGCGCGCCGGGGCCTGCGCGCCAACCAGTCCAACGACTTCGCCATCTTCACCAGCGAGGCCCAGCTGAAGACCTTCCAGCAGATCACCGGCGGCATCGCCGGCGCCATGATCCTCATCGCCGGCATCGCGCTGCTGGTGGGCGGCGTTGGCGTCATGAACATCATGCTGGTCAGCGTCACCGAGCGCACCCGGGAGATCGGCATCCGCAAGGCCCTGGGCGCCACCCGCAAGGACATCGCCATGCAGTTCCTGGTGGAGGCCGTCAGCCTCACCG
>Ga0194053_10000569_pt1 | contig 27437 bp, 27 predicted proteins | sample SepL228m_MetaG_FD_161684 | JGI IMG/M metagenome (GOLD analysis project Ga0194053, IMG submission 161684) | Anoxic zone freshwater microbial communities from boreal shield lake in IISD Experimental Lakes Area, Ontario, Canada - Sep2016-L227-8m | ecosystem: Environmental > Aquatic > Freshwater >... | reverse complement strand
TAGTGATTAGTGATTAGTGATTAGTGATTAGTGATTAGTGATTAGTGATTAGTGATTAGTGATTAGTGATTAGTGATTAGTGATTAGTGATTAGTGATTAGTGATTAGTGATTAGTGATTAGTGATTGGTGATTGGTGATTGGTGATTAGTTATTGTGACTACTAGCCACTAGTCACTAAACACTAGACACTAGACACTATATCCTAGTCGCTACTTACTTAATAATATCAACAGTGTACTTCACCTTGCCTTTTGGTGTTGGAACGTGGACCATATCACCCTTCTTGTGTCCTAGTAGTGTAGATCCCAGAGGCGAAATATTGGAAATCTTTCCACTAGACATGTCGGCCTCTTCAGAACCAACGATAGTATAGATATATGACTTGTTGTCACCCTCTTTCAATATACGAAATGTCGAACCGATCGTGATCACGTCGGTACTACCTGCAGCGATCATGACGGCATTCTTCAATAATGCCTCCAATCGACGTATACGATCCTCTACTTCTGCCTGCTCTTCTCGAGCTTGGTGGTATTCGGCGTTTTCTGAAAGATCACCAAGTTTCTTGGAATACTCCAGATGCTCTGCGATCTCCTTACGTCGTTCTGTCTTTAGAAACTCTAACTCTTTTTCCAATTCTGCGCGCTTCTCACTCGTTAGATATTGTACATCTGTTGACATGGTAATAAAAAATCACTTAGATTATTAAGGGGTTACAAAATATATAGTAGCAGTAAAGCGCAGGTAAGTCCACTGGAGGAAGTCAGTAAATAACAATAACTAGCTCTCTAGCCTTTTGCCATGCCAAGATGTCTTCGAATTTATTGATCTTCATGATGTGGACTTTACGGACTTTACAGACTTTACGGACTTTAATGACTACTCGAAATACTCCGGCGTATTCGCTTCCATCCAATCCAACTGCTGACGCATAGCCGCAGCCGCGCCTATCAGATTGTGCACTGAGCCCTTTTCCAAAATGACGGTAAACGCGTACCTCGGGGCATCATACGGCCAAAAACCCGTGATCCATGAGTTGACTTTATCTTTGGAAACACCGAGCTCGGCAGTACCAGACTTGCCGGCGATCTTTACATAAGGAACATTGAGCGCCACAGAGGTGCCGGCTTGTGTACTGAGGCGCATTCCTTCATGAACGATATCGAAATACTTCTTTGGCATAGCAATGATGGACTCTACGTTCGGCTCATCACCCTTCACGATAGTTGGGGTCAGAAGTTTTCCATAATTAGCGACTGCTGCAATACCGCGGACGATCTGCATCGGCGTTACCTGGAAACCGTATTGACCGATCGTAGTATGATAGGTGTCTCCAATATACCAGTCTTCATTGAATGTTTTCTTCTTCCATTCTGGTGTCGGTATAGTCCCAGGCTTTGCTAACAAATATGTATCGGTGCCGTCCATGGTAGTCGTGCCGAACCCGAACATTCTCAAATATTTATCAATATTCAAAATACCCATACCTTTCTGATCCTTATAACCACCACCGATCGTATAGAAATACACATCTGATGACATGGCGATGGCGTGCCTCATGTCCAACGGGCCCAGGTTCTTCCAGTCTCGAAATAGAGTAGATTTGGTCGAATCATAGGGGTTAGGGATGGAAATAGAGCCATTGGTGACGATAATGGTACTCGGGTCGATCACGCCCTCATTCAGCGCACCTATGGCCATATAGGGCTTCACGACAGATCCTGGCGTATACAGACCATCTATCGCCCTGTTCAAGAATGGCAATCTAGGATTGTTCAGTTCAGCCCTGACTTCCTTCTGATCCGTCCTATCTGACATAACCTGAGACTTGTATTCTGGATAACTGGTCATAGCGACAACTTCCCCAGTATTCACGTCGATCATCACTCCCGCACCGCCGGAGAAACCGACTCTCTCGGCAATATCTCTGATATTGTTATATAACGCTGACTGAACTCGACTGTCGATCGACAAAGCTAGAGATCGACCCTGTGTAGGTGGTCGAACGATATTCTCTGAAATAGTTTTGCCCCTGGCATCAACTTCGACAAGCCTGGATCCAGCTTCACCCTTCAGTGTCTGATTGAAATATTTTTCGACACCAGAGACACCCTCGAAGTCCTCTCTGTAATAGAAACCATTGCTATCCTTGGTCGGATATTGGACGTAACCTAGTGTATGAGAAAGGCCAGTCGATGTTGCGTATTTCCTAGTCGAAACGAAACTTTCATTACTCGTCGATGTACTCGTATTTGATAGTCCGATAGCCGGCACTAACTTCTCAGACGGCGCATTCCAGGCGAGCTCGATACCATTCCTATCATATATCACTCCCCTACCAGCAAAAACTGGCACAGGACGTAACATATTCCTCTCACTCCTATTAACATAGTCATCACCATGAATGATCTGCATGTATACAGCCTGCATGATGAATATAACCGCGATCACTGCGAAAAATCCACCCACGAGATACAGAGAAAACCTAGAAATAGGTTTCTCGATGCGACCTTCGAATTGAGAGGTGTCGAAATTGGGTATGTTACTGGAATCCAGCAATATTTCATCAGGATCGATCTCGCGGCTCTTGCGAGTACGTCTCTTCGACCGACTCCGACCGAGTATAGATATTTTATCGAATATAGAAGCCACGTTCGGATTATAGCATAGCAGGCAAGGATAAAATGAATATTCAATGTTCAATAACACAATGACGCAACTCCCTCTGGACATTGCGTCATTGAAAATTGAACATTCCCCTAGTCTCTATCTCTTACTCCACTGTGGAGACTTGCGAGCTTTCTTCAATCCGAACTTCCTGCGCTCCTTGGCACGAGCATCGCGTTTCAAGAATCCGAGCTTCTTTAGTCTGCCACGAATCTGTACATCATATACCAATAATGCTCTGGAAATACCATGTCTGAGAGCTTCTGACTGAGCGGAGATGCCTCCACCTGAAACTTTGGCTGTGATATGAAACTTTTCTGCAGCCTTACCGTGAGTGATCGCGTCTGTAACTGTCTGTTGCATTTCCCTTGTTGGAAAATATGCCTCCAATGTCTTGCCGTTAACTTCATAACCGCTCTTCGCACCAGCGAAAAGTCGAACACGAGCAACAGCAGTCTTGCGGCGACCGACAGCTTCGAAGTATTTGGTTTTGGTTGTAGTCGTTGTCATTTTAATCAGTGGTTAGTGGTCAGTGGTTAGTTTTTGCGATCACTAGTCCCTAATCACTAATCACTAGCAACTTACTCTATTCTTTAATAATCAAATTCTTCATCCTTCTATCGCGGAGCTTGTTATCCGGTAGCATACGATATATCGCTCTCCTGAAAACCTCCCCGAAACCGCGGCGTGCAATGAGTGATGATAGTGTTTCTGTATTCAAACCGCCTCGGAAGCCTGTGTAGGTCACGTACTTATCCTTGATCTTCTTTTCTGCAGAAATATCGGCCATCTTGACCTTGGATACTTCTACCTTGGTTTCTGCCACAGTATTTTTGGCAAATGTAGGAGTATTCTTGCCCATGAGGACAGAAGCTGCTTCACTAGCAACCCTTCCTAACTTCTTACCTTGTGCGTCGATCTTGTAGTTCATATGTGTGATTGAATGATTGAATGATTAGACAAACTCGATGATCGCCATAGGACTTCCGTCTAATACTCTGTTTGGCAATTTTACTATCCTCGTATAACCACCAGCGCGATTCTTGTACTTTGGTCCGAGAACATCGACGAGCTTCTTTGTCTCTGGTGCACCCTGGATACGAGTATTCACGAGGCGTCGAGCTGTCACTGTACCAGATTTGGCTGCAGTTACAAGCTTCTCAACAAAAGGACGCAATTCCTTGGCCTTGGCCAGAGTTGTGCGGATCTTGCTATCACGAACGAGGTTGCGCGCCAAAGACCTGAGAAGCGCATGCCTCTGTGTCTTTTCTCTACCGAATTTCCTTGTATTTGAATGGTGTCTCATTTAATTGAATGATTGAGTGATTGAATGATGGCATAAAATTTCCATTCTTTCAATTTTCAATCTTTTAATATCTACTGCTTCAGTGTAATACCATGCTGTGCCAATAACTTCTTGATCTCTTGCATGCCTTTGGCACCTAGACCATCGACATCCATGATATCCGACTCTTTCTTGCGAGCGAGACCTCCTAGTGTACGGACGTTACCACTAACGAGCGCCTTTGCAGTTCTCGCGGAAAGTCCGAGCGAATCGATCCTGGTCTTCAAAAGCTCAGTATCAACATCTTTGATACCATCAGAAACAACAGCAGATTTCTCGTCGGCGTCTTCTTTCTTGCCTTCTGCTATGACTTCTACCTCTGGTTCGATCTCCTCCTTGAAACCAACGATGGCCTTCAACTGGGTGATCATGAGAGAAATAGACTTTTCCAATGCTTCGTGTGGAGTGATCGTACCATCTGTCTCGATAGAGAGACGTAGTCTGTTAAAGTCCGTGCGATCTCCCACACGCATATTCTCAACCTCGTAATTGGCTTTTCGTATAGGAGTGAAAGCGGCATCGAGAGTTATAGCTCCGATGTCGACGCGATCCTTCTGGATGATCTGCTTCGAAACATATCCGAGACCCTTCTCTGCAACCATCTCGATCGAGATCTCTGCCTCCTTGTCTGTGAGTGAAGCGATGTGTAGATCTGCATTCAATATTTCAACCTGGCCAGGGACTTCTATGTCCTTCGCTGTGACTTCTTTGACGCCTTTTATATGTAAATTGAGAGTCTGTGGTTCATCAGTATCTATACGGATCCTGATCTTCTTTATTGCCAATAGGATAGTAACAACGTCTTCTTTGACACCGTCAATAGTTGAAAACTCGTGCTCGACGCCTGCTATCTTGACCTTCGTTATGGCCGCACCTGGTAGAGACGACAAAATGATACGTCGCAATGAATTGCCGAGGGTATGTCCATATCCTGGGTACAATCCATCGATCTCATAAACGCCAGAAAGCGCATCCTCGCGGATGACTTTTGGTTTTGAAGGTAGAACGAGGTCGTGAGTCATAGTTTTATTGTTAAGAATAAATTTAGTATATAATTATACATTAAATCAAGCAAAAGTCTAGCGTGTGTAGAATTCTAGCACTTGGCGAACATCGAATAGCAATTCTGTCATATCTGTTACCGGTATGCCCTCGACCGTGATCTCGTGCTTCTCTGCATCTACCTTGATCCACGAAGGCAACTTGGTCGCCTTTAGATCTTCATCTAGCTTGGCAAAAATAACCTTATTCTTACTGCCTTCACGGATAGCGAGCTTGTCCCCGGTCTTTACTTGGAGTGATGGTATGGTGACCTTTTTGCCATTCACCGTGATATGACCATGGGAGACCATCTGACGAGCGGCGGAACGAGACGGTGCAAAACCGGCACGAACCATGACGTTGTCTATGCGACCTTCGAGGAGCTGAACCAAGTTCTTGCCATTGTCTCCGGCAGCTTGTAGGGCCTTCTTCACGTAATTGGTAAATTGCTTACCGCCAACTCCATAACTGAAACGCGCCTTCTGCTTCTCCAGCATCTGACGACCGTACTCACTCTTCATACCACGACGTCGCACAGTTTTAACCTTGCGCTGAGCACGCATGGCATACTTCTGCGTCTGAGTCTTTCTAAAGACTGGCGCTCCTAGATATCTTGCTTTTTTGTATCGTGGTCCTATTTTCATGGTATTGATTGAATGATTGAATATTGAAGGATTAAATGATTATTTTTTTACAAATTTTTCAATCATTCAATTTTCAATCTTTTAATCTTTTAATTACACACGTCGTGGCTTTTTCGGTTGCGGTCCATTGAATGGAATAGGTGTCTCATCCTTGATAGATGTGATAAGTATCCCCTTACTGATGAAACCTCTGATAGCTGACTCGCGACCTGAGCCAACACCCTTGACGACGACATCAACCTCCTTCATGCCGATATTTGCCGCCTTGAGAGCTAGAGTCTCACCAACTTTCGCTGCTGCGAATGGTGTGCCTTTCTTCGCACCCCTAAAACCAGCTGCTCCACTAGATCCCCACATAAGGGCGTTGCCAGACTTGTCTGTCAGCATCACCTTCGTGTTGTTGTATGTCGACTGAACGTGCAATACTCCTGCGTCAACGCGCTTTTTCTGAGAAACCAAAGCAGACTTCGACTTACCATCGGCTGATTCCGCACCTCCAGTTGTAACAATTCTTTTTTTTCCCATATGAATATAATTAAATGATTGAAATATTGAATGATTACATTTTGACAAATTTTTTTATCATTCAATTTTCAATCTTCAAATTCTTCTATGTCTTTTCTTCCTTACGTCTACCAGATCCCATAGTCTTTCTGATATTTCCACGAACTGTACGGGAGTTAGTCTTCGTTCTCTGACCGCGTGTCGGCAAATGTCTGGCGTGGCGGTTGCCTCTATAGGCCTTGATGTCTTTCAGTCTCTTTATATTTCCAGCGACCTCACGCTTCAGATCTCCCTCGATCTTGAAGCTTTCGACTAGTTTACGGACAGCATTTTCCTGCTCAACTGTGAGATCCTTGGCTTTCATACCTGGATCTACTTTGACCTGAGCTAGAACTTTCAGAGCACGTGCGCGACCGATACCATATATAGCGGTCAGTGCTATTTCCAATCTTTTGTTATCTGGTAGTGTTATTCCGAGAATTCTCATAATATTTATCCTTGTCGCTGTTTGTGTCTAGGGTTGGACTTGCACGTTACATAAAGATACGACCCTCGGCGAACGATGGTACATTTCGGACATATCTTTTTTACGGCAGCTTTGACTCTCATTTTGTATTTAAAATCTCCTAGTTATTCTCGCCCTTCCACCATATGGATCGAGCTCTAACTCTACCTTATCACCGATAAGAACTCTGATACGATTCATCCGCATCTTGCCAGCCAAGTAAGCCAGAATGATTTCCTTTGTACTATCCAGCTCAACCCTAAACAGAGTATTTGGCAAAGCTTCTACAACTCGGCCTAGTGCTTGATTTTTTGGTTTAGACAGATTATCCATCACGTAAAAGGACGCCTGCAGATATTAGCAGAAAAGGGGTATAAAAGTCAAATCTTTAGGTTGATAGTGATCCTGCTCGTATCGTTCGGTATCTTGGACCAAGGTGGAACTAGCTCTCCGTCAGCGTTTTCGATGACTGGAGAATATTTCTTCATGATCACCTGAAATTCCGCCAAAGACTTACCCAGCAAGGCATTTTTCAATTCTTCGATCGGTACAACACCAGTCAATGTAAGGTCGCCCTTTATATTTATAATGAGTGTACCCTTCTTGTCTGGAGCAAAATCCTTTATATTTGAAATACTAAATGTAAGATTGTCCAATCCTGAGGCGGTGTAACCGAGATTACCGAACGCTGCAACAGTTTGTGCGCCAGAAAGCTTGGCGATGAGATTGGTTCTCTTGAATATGATGCCGTAAACCATACCCTGCAATGTGATGGTCGCACTATTCTTCTCAGTGCCGCCGATAACAGGCGCTCCGAATGCCGAGGTGTAACTCGAGTTATACATGATGTAATCCTGCGGCACACCATCCTTCACGTGTTGGAGCAATGATGTTCGCATCAAGGACCTTAGTTTGGCCGTCGTCGAGGCGAGAACTGCTGGAGCGATCGTCTTCTTCGTTCCCGCGGCACCACCTATGATATCGCTATTTAATTTTGCATATATAGTGTCATATCTCGGACCACCTTTGTAAGCAATGATTTTGAAATCAGTTGGAGCACTAGCCTTGGAAAGGTTGTATTCTGCGCCAGGTTGATCAGCAACGATACTTGCTCCTATACTGCCGGCGACAGTTGAACCAAATGGCTTGGTATATCCAGGGATGACGACTGAACTCTTCAATCTATATATAAGGCCGCCACTATTAGCAACACGTGTCCCAGCGATGAGTCGCGCAGAACTCGTGCTAAATGAGTTGTACAGATTGACCTTACCTTCGGCCTTGATAGATACAGCCGGACCGTCCGTGGCTGGTACGGTGATACTCTGTGAACCTTTCATCATCAAAACCTCATAAGTTAGATCTCCACCCGCAGTCGCTGTTCCCGCCTTTATGACCAATGGGCTATTCACAGATATTGGGATGGATTTTGGAGTGATAGTGAAGACTGCTCGCGAATAATACGTCGAGGCAAAAAATGCTAGAACGGCCACAACCACAACAACACCAACAACGATACCGATCCACAATTTCTTCTTCTTGAACGATCGTTTCTTCTCCTTCTCTGGTGGTGGTGTTACGGCCATCCTTTTCGCCGGTTCTTTTTCTGGCTTCTCCTCTACCACTTTGTGAACTTTTACAGAAATTTCACCCCTGATTTTTGGGGTCTTTTTCTCTACTTTTGTATGAGAGATAGTTTCTGCTACTTTTTCGCCACGCGCAGGAATGTCGCGTACTGAACGTCGATCTCCTGGTACTATGTCTTGAACTCTTCGTGGCATATTTTTATATTATAATGTAAAAATCAGGTCTCGTCATCATGAATAAAACAATCAAAATCTTTACTGTGATATTAACATAAATATTCATCACTGTCGAAGACCTTCTAGTGCCAATGTATAGATACTAGCTGTGACTGACCTTGTCACCGATGGATCATAGCCTATCACCTTATCCATATCTTCCGTTGAGAGCTGCTCTACCCTCGCATTCGGAAACTTATCACTCAGTATCTTGGCAAAACTATATCGCTGCATCTCCGTGGCCACGATGATCGGCATCGAACCTTCGAACACATCCGGCATCGTCTGTAATGACTTTTGCAGCTGTTCTACCCAGTGTTCATTGTTCGATTTCACCACATCGAGACTATCTTGCGATTCTACTCCGATCACCCCGCTGGTATGGAGATTGACCATTGAGGCTGCAGTATCGAGACCGACACCAGCCTCTTTGGCGACAGATCTCACTATCGTCTGCATTCCAGTAGGAAATGTACCGAAAAATATACACGCCTCACCATGAACAGTCATGACATCAGTGATCTCGCCGTGAACATGGACGATCACGTACATCTCCTTTTCGTTCCACAATCTCCTTATACCGATATGCTGCAAGAGTAATGAGGAATGGAAATGTATCTTGTGGACCCTCATCCGACGCTTTGCCAGGCTCTTGAATATATCTGTCATCCTTATTCCAGAAATACTGGTCACGAACGATACCGACAATGACAAGGCCTTTTTTCCTCGCCAATCAGCGACAGAATAGCCATTCAGTTCGATGTCGAACAGTTTCTCTTCTATTTGTGTCACTTTATTCTCAACCTTCATGCTTGCCTCTAGTATATTTCTCTCTTTATGCACCATACTACGAACCACCGCTTCCGTGATCTTCTTTGGTTGTGAAAAATGTTCCTCCAATCTCTTTGACTCTGACAATATCCACGGCGACGAAAGTACATAATGTATACTGCTGACCTTCCCAGGCATTCCAGGGACCGTTTTCTTGGCTACAACGATGTATTTCTGTGTCTCATCGATCACCGTCGTTACGGTTCTGATGATCGCCTCTATGAGGTCACCTCCGTCTCTACCTTCTCGAAATATCACTTCGCCGCTATAGGTGAATCTGATCATAGGTCGTTCGCCCACGGTTTGCATTACCAATATCGCATTCACAGATGTGCTCTCCACATCCAATATGAGAACTAGTTCACCTTTTTTTCTATTAGAAAAAAGCATTCGCATAAGTATAGCAACAAGTGAGAAATCATGGAAGTGAAGCTTGCATGATTCCGACGAATCAGCAGATTCACCTACCCTTACTTGAGTACCGCCTTCACCCTCCTCACACCCTGTGCGACCGCTTCCTCCTTCAATATTCGAAATTTCCACGTCTTTTCTGGACCAGCGAGCTCGATCGTATTCCCTACATGCGGACCACCACAGAATTCCTGTGAATACGCATTCTGTAGATCAGCAACTGTTGGCGGATCTGAAACGGGACCGACGAAATATATGGATATCTGATCGCCATACTTCTCACCAAAGAAATGTCGTGCACTCGTCTTTTCTGCTTCTCCACGCGACATCGTGAGTCGTGTAACAGGTAGAGCTGCTATGATCTTTTCATTGACTATACCTTCCACTTTCTTTTTCTCATCATCCGTCATCTTTGCTCCGTGTGCAAAATCGAAGCGGAGTCGTTCTGTCGTGATATTCGAGCCTTTCTGCATCACCCCGTCGCCCAATACATCATGGAGTGCCTGGTGCAGTAGGTGTGTCGCCGTGTGATAGCGTATCACCATCTCATCATTCGCGTCTGCTAGACCGCCCTTGAATTTCTTTTCAGCGCCGGCGCGCGATAGCTCCTGATGTGCGGCAAACTTGGCGTTAAAATCCTTCGTATCTATAGATATACCCTTCTCCTTGGCGAGTTCCAGAGTGAGTTCCAGTGGGAATCCGTAACTAGAGAACAACGTGAACGCATCTACCCCCTTTTCGAACTCTTTCAATCCTTGTTTCAGTGTCTCACTGAACCTCTTTTCTTCATTGGAAATCTCGTTATTGATATGTTCAGCCTTCTCTGCGACTTCTGGGTAGACATCCTTGTAGATGGCGATCACCTCATCAACCAACAGACTCAGCTGGATCGGAGCATTGAAACCTAGGATATTCGAATGTCTGACGGCGCGTCTGATGAGCTTTCGGAGGACGTAACCACGATCAGTATTACTAGGAGTAACCCCATCAGCGATCAGGAATACCGCCGCACGGATATGATCAGAGACTATTCTGGCTGATTTTAGATCCGAACAAGCTATACCAGCGCAGCATTTGTCCATAAGTGGTCTCAGTAGGTCCGTGTCGAATAAATTGTCGACACCCTGGAGCGTCATCGTCAATCTCTCCAGTCCAGCGCCAGTATCTACTGACGGCTTCGGTAATTTGCCGATGATCTTGCCATCTTTCTTTTCGTATTGCATGAAGACGTCATTCCACACTTCGACGACTGATCGTTCTGCGTCAGCCTTGATAAACTGCTCTCGTGTGATACCTTTACCACCGAAAGTTGGCTCACCCGTTCTCGGATCGCCAATATCATAATACATCTCCGTATCAGGTCCACATGGACCATTCTCACCTGCCTGCCACCAATTGTTCTCCGCAGGCAAGTAAAATATACGCCCAACAGCACCATTCGACGTGTCACTAGCAAAATCAGCTACTGTATTCTTCGTATCTGCATCGAATACTTTCTTCCATATCTCTACAGCCTCCTCGTCTCGCGAGGCATTCACGTCTCCTTCAAAAACTGTGACATATAGTCTGTTTGGGTCCAAACCGAGACCCTCTTCCTTGGAAGTCAGGAATTCATAACTCCAGCGAATAGCGTCTTCCTTGAAATAGTCCCCGAGAGACCAGTTGCCGAGCATCTCGAAAAATGTTGCGTGTGTCCTGTCGCCAACGTCGTCGATATCGACAGTTCGCAAGCATTTCTGTGCATCTACGAGTCGCTGTGACACCTTGCCATTCACTGTATACGGCTCGCCGAGTATGTATGGTATGAGCGGCTGCATTCCTGCGGTATTGAAAAGTGTTGGGTTAGTAATACCCTTTTCATCAGTAGTCACCAGAGACGCCGAAGCTATCACCGTGTGTCCACGATTTTCGAAGAATTTCAGGAATTTGCTGCGTATTTCGGCTGATGTCATCTTCATGGGAGTATATGTGAATCCAAGTCTATCAGAAAAATCTGACCTCGAAAAGGATCGGTGAATACAATTTGAGTGAATTCTCTACTGACCTCTCAACCATTCCTTGTATTTCATATCCATATCTTCAAAGCTAACCTTATTATCAGCAATCTTTTTCTTGCCATGCATCATAACGATGTTGGCGTTTAGCTTCACCGGCTCGAGATATTCGGGAACATTCTTTAACCTTTGTACCCTCTTCTTCGCCTTACTGATAAGGACATTCAGTGGAGAGGTAACATCCATGATAAAGGCGTTGGCACTGAGTGATTTTCCCGTTGATAGCTTTACCAACTTCTTGGCAGGATGTCGCGATGCTAGATTCCAAACCTTCGTCATCTCCTTTCCAACATTAGGATTATCAACTATATAACCGTATTTCTCGAAAAAATATTCACGCCACTGTGAAACAGCGAGGTCTGCCATCCCATATCCGTGATAATATGCCGAGCTTTCCCAGGAATATATATGGGGAACATTCAGGATGGAAATTGAGTCTTCTGACCTATCGAAATATTTCCTGAAAACTTTTCTAGCGATTTCCAAGACTATCTCTTTCGTCAGATTGCCACATTCATATATTTCCTTTTCGAACTCTACAACATAATTCACATGCATCATGTCGAGCGGTCTCAGGACGTGAATAGCTTTCATCTTCCTTTCGTAAATATCGAATGGGTAACTTTGTCCAGCTCTATCCTTGGCATATCTCACCTTCCATTCGATCGAACTAGAAATCGTATCCATGAACATGCTCTGTGTTTCTGCCCACGATACAGTATTCGGTGGATATTCATGATTGATACAAACATCCTCTTGAATAGAATTCAACCTATCAGCGGCATGCCCAGCCTCATGAAATACAGTATTGATACCCTGGACACCTGCTCCAACCTGACCAGGAACAGCATTCGAAGTAAAACCTGCTGATCCTGGTATCCTGATACCATTTTTATAACCTACCAATCGCGGATAATGACAAAAACCATTATTATACTTTCCTCTGCGATCCAGAAGATCCAATTTCAATGACCCTCCACAATAATCGACACCAAGTGCAGAAAATGACCTTCCCCAGTAGGAGAGGACGTTCTCGAATTGGAAATATGGGTCCTCCTCTTTCGTAAAATCACCTATCATCATGTACGCAAAATTCCAGGGCTTACGTAAACCTGATCTCCCGCCCGACTCAAGTTCATTTTCCAATGCTCGAATGTTCTTGAATGCATACTTCGTCCTTGCATAAATTTTGTTAAATATGGAAAATATCTCCTTTTTATCCATATCTTCATCTATACGTGCTTTGTATGAATAGAAATCATCATAGCCCAGAGCTCGGGCAAATTCATTACGCAACTTAACTATTTGAACGAAATCAGCGAGAGTATCATAGGGCAATTTTTCCAGGGCATTAAAACAAGCTTTTCTGACCGCTTCATTCGCATCAGTTCTCATGAGCACCCTCATTCTATTCTCTGAAGCTTCTACAAATTTACTCGTTCCTGGATCTATATATCCCTCCTTGCGATGCGTACGAAATTTCATCACTTTTGACTCTAGAGCATTAACTCGATCTTTGATCTTGAAAGCCTCAGGTGGAGTTTGATATAAACCGAAAAAATGATCCCATAGCTTTAGTCTGCGCTTTATTTCACCCTTCGATGAATCTATACACCCCTGAACTTCTCTTCTCAAGAAAGCATCAGACCGAAACCCATCTCGCTTGGCCTGCGCTCTGTACATTTTCTTATCAAAACGATGATCTCCCATATTTGATATCCAAAATGCAACCTCAAAAGAAGTATGCAGCTTCGCATAATGTTCATTCATATAGTCTAGAAGTTCTATCGCAGTTCTCGATGTTTTCATTTTCATATTTAGTATTAAAATTTGTTTAGTATTTAAGATTCTGATATTAGAATTTATTCATATATATTTCTTCAGCACCTCAAAATCCTTCTTCAAAGTATCACGCATGCCACCATTGTAAAGTGCTGCCGCGGGATGATATAGAGTCACGATCGTCAGTGGATGACACTGATTCAGATCATCGAAGAATACCGTCTCGAATGATTGCCCATGAATCTGACCTATTGGTACCACTTCGAGATCCAGATCATATCTCTTCATAACATAATCCATAGAATGTCTACCGAGCGTGGCGATAACTCTAGGTTGGATGATCTTCACCTGTCGGTCCAATAATGGTGCATAATGTGCTATCTCCTCAGGCGTCGGATCTCTATTTTCTGGAGGACGATCTTTGACTATATTTGTAATGTAAACCTGTTCACGATGGAGTCCGATAGACTCGAGTAGAACTGACAAGAACTTTCCCGCCGCTCCGCAGAATGGCTTTCCCGTCATTGCTTCCGACTTTCCGGGCGCTTCACCGACGAATATTATCTTTGCGTCGTGACTACCTTCACCGATCACAGGAAGTCCTTTGTTACTGATGCGATATTCATACAGAGGCGACCGCGTAAAGGCGACCAATTCATCGTAGACCTTCTTCATTTCATCAGATTTCAGCGTGTTGGCCATAATAGATACATCGCCCTATTTCGCTTCCTCTATGATCACTTGTGCCTCCGTCAGGACCTTCTCAGCCATTTCACCCTTGACTCCTATAGAGTCCAGGATAGCCGGCTTGCCGACTAGATCTATACAGACCAAGACATTCATCGCGACGAGGTCCTTCTTCTCTTGGTGAGTTAGTGACGTTATGCAGGTGATAGGGTGCAGACCGTTCTGTTCGATGATCTCGTGCAGATTGCCCTTCTCTGGGTAATTCCATCCCACTAACTTCAGATGATTGCACTCGCCGTATTTTATAGCCTTATCAGTAAATTTGGTATTGGTAATGAGCCACGATGAGGTCAATTTGCGTTTCTTGCCGCCATATTCAAATGTGTTTCCAGCTATATCATCGAAACGTGCCTTCACATATAGAGCGACCTTGAGATCCGACTTCACGCCAAACTCATTGTGATATTTGGCCTCAACCATCGCTAGCTCCTCGTCCTTCCATGCAACTACGTCGATCTCATGTTCGACGCATGCTCCATTGATAACCTGATCAGTCATGGTCTCATATCCCCACATTTTGAATATTCTGGCTACAAACTTTTCAAATGGAAAACCATCTGGACCGAGTTCCATCATGGCGCGACGTATAGAATATTTCGCCGCCACAGGCGCCGAATGTTTCCTGATCAGAGAAAATGCTTTTCTGTAGATCTCACTCGTCGTCATGCCGTCTTTCATGCTGGATTCGACTTCATCTACAACTTCATCGATCGCCTCAGGCTTCACTCCTACCCTACGCAGAGAATTTTCTAATTTTGACTCCTCAAATAACTCCTTCGTGCCATCTGATTTGGTTATGGTTATGACGTGATTCATCTGATGATTATAGCGACAAGTGAGGAATAATGAAAGCTTGCTTTCATTCATTGCTTTCATTCATTCCGAGCGCAGGCGATATATGAGCGAAGCGAATATTGCGTAATTTATTGCGTAATCAATATATAGGAGAAAAAGCCGCCGTCAACTTTATCTATATCAGTTGTCTACTCTATCACTCCACCACCCAAACACTCTTCTCCGTCATATATGACCAGTGATTGCCCCGGCGTTAGAGTATCCTGTGGCTGTTCGAACTCGCAAACAGTTTCCGTTATACCAGAAGAAACTATCTTCATGTTTTGCAACTCCTGACGATAGCGGCTACGAGCTTGGAGATTGTAAACTGGATCAGTACTTCCGCTCGCAACAGATACTACACCACCGATCGATGGAGCCTCTCCCGCAACCCAATTCACCTTTCCCAAACGAACAGTTCTCGTGGCACTCGACAATAACTGACTGCTATCCCTAGTCGAAACCGTGATCGTATTCTGATCTATATCCTTATCAACGACGAAGTATGGCTGATCATCTGGTGTTTTCCGGTCGATCTTGAATCCATGCCTCTCACCGATCGTGAAGAATAGTGCGCCAGGATGTGAGCCGATGACTTCACCGTTCTCATTCAGGACATTACCAGCGACCGAGTCTATGTAATGAGATAGGAAATCCTTCAGGTCAATATGCCCGATGAAACACAGACCCTGACTATCTTTCTTCTCGGCGTTCGGCAGTCCAAATCGCTCCGCCATCTTTCTAACCTCAGGTTTGGTCATGCCGCCGATCGGAAACATGATGTGTGACAATTGTTCCTTTTTTATCGTCCACAGAAAGTAGGACTGATCTTTGTTGCGATCGAGACCTGCGAGAAGTTTTGGTGGAATATTCGGGAGTTGCGCAATAGGGGCTTTCGGAGGCGCGGAGGCGCCGAGAACGAATGCGCGACCAGCAGGGCGCGACATGTACCCTAGGGCGCAACTCCCGAATATTCCACCCCCAACTCGCGCATAATGCCCAGTCGCAACAAAATCAGCCCCTTTCTCGAGCGCCCAATCATAGAAAGCGCCAAATTTAACCGTCTTGTTACACATCACATCAGGATTGGGTGTACGACCGATCTTGTATTCCGCGATCATATAGTCGATAACTCCTTGTTTGTATTCTTTCTCACAGTCTAGAGTCAGGAATGGTATACCGAGATGCGCGGCAACACGCATAGCATCTCGCCTCTCCTCAGCCCAATTACACTCGATCCAGTCAGGTTGCCAGACCTTGATGAATACACCAATTACATCAAAACCAGCCTTCTGTAGTAAGGCCGCGGAAACAGCACTATCCACGCCGCCAGATAGACCGACGAAGACTTTTCTTTTAAGAGGGGTATTTGTTTGTTTGTGTTTATTCCAAATTCTTGTCATATTCGTTTCGTTCACCGGGCCTAATGTGGCCCCAGCATTAAAAGTACCGGGAATGTCAGTTTTGTCCATTTCCCGTTCGTGAATCTTATTCGGCAGAGGGATGGTGGCAAAAATCTTGACGCTCTCGCCTTCAATCACCACTTCATTAATAACGAGTTTTATTATATCTTTTTTCAGCCGTTCTGTCACTATTTTTGGATCGTTTATTTTACTCAAAAACTTGTGGCAGGTTTCTTTGAATAAGTCGATCTTCGCGCTAACATCATGCTGGACGTTGAGCTTTATCATCAGAGCGTCGCGTTCGGAAATAAGTTTCTCCTCGCTTAGTTCGATGTCGGTTTTCTCTTTTCTGAATTCGGGCAAAGTCATCGCTTCGGCTTTGAACGCTTCAGTGATCCGCTTCTTGGCCACTTCCAGTTTTTTAATCGCGCCAGCGATGTAATCCAGCCGGCCTTCAATGCTTTTGGCTCGTTCCTCGTTGAGGATTGATTCGTCTCTGAAACTATTAAACACTTCTTCCGGATTTTCCAGAATTGACCTTACCTAGTGCAAAAAGGGAGCGAAAAAGAATGGAAGAAGAAATAAAGCTAAGAAAAATTGAATTTGGAGGATAACGATAAAAATCATGCTTAGCATCGAACGCGTAAAAGAACTTATAAACGATCCGAGCCTTTCCGATAAGGAGATCGAGGAGATACGAGACGGCTTTTATCAGCTCTCCGAAATTATGTTTGAACAGTGGCAAGCAGAAAGAATAAAAGCGAAAGCCGAGCAAAAAGAAAATGTGCCTGGTGATGAGAACAATTAAACAAACGTCCCCAACTCTGAAATTTGGCGCGAGCTTGCTTCGCAAGCGAATGCAAAGGATCAAAGAATCCAAGAGCCAAAGGGTCAAAGGGTCAAAAGTTATAAAGATACAAAAGATTTAAGATTCAGACTTGCGGAGACGGAACACGAACCTGCGGTCCGGACTCCACTCGTCGCCGGGCTTCGCCCAAGAGTCGCGCAGCCACAAACCGTCGTCGCTGCGTCCCAGCCGGAAGACGTGCGGGTAGCCGTCAGAGTGGGTGATCTGCTTCATACCCATATAAATCCATTCATTTAAGGGCTGGCTCTGGTACTTCAAGCGATAATTTGGACCGGTATCGGCAGGACACAATTCCAATCCGAGAATTTGAGCGCGTTCATAAATTTGATCGGTCGTGGCACTGCTCTTGAATCCAAGATCAGCTACGGTAAGTCTGATGAGTGTCGCTTCCTCCGGATTCTTACCCGGCACGAATTCCCTATTGTTGAGCATCGACTTTGCGTAGTCTGAAATGTTGATGCCCGCCGCTTCCATTTCGGATATGAGTTGCTCGGCCGACTTGCCTCCTATTTCGACATTTTCTCTGCGAATTTTCTTTTCAGGAAATGAGGTGTACACATGTTCGAGATTCTCCGGCAGTTTTTGGAATATGCCCGGCTCGAGCTGGCCGACATACGCTTTGGTTTTTTCGTTTATTTGGCTCGGCACGTGAGCAATCTCATCTCTGGTGCATTCAAAAATGACGAGCATATCCTCCTCGGTATTTCTTCCTTGTCGAAGCTCGTTGATGCGAGGGTCTTTCTGATATCCGAAGCCCTCGATAGTTCCGTTGATTTCGTACAGTAAAATAAGATCAGTCTTGGTAAATGCTTCCTCGTTCTCACGCTTTTTCTCAAGGGCGGTAAGTATTCGCATGTCTTCGCTTTTCTTGCGGTATGCATCTGCTTCTCCTCCAAATTCCGAGAGCTTACCGTCAAGGGCTTCCTGCATGGTAGGTTCGACACCTTGATGCGGAAGAATTCCTCTTACTTCGCCGATTCTGTTGTCTCCGTCCATGCGGATCGCAAGACGAGGCTGAGTCGGCTCGCCGTTTGAGTCATTGGTGTAGTACACATAAAAATCGCCGCTTTCTATCTGCGTTTGAGCGGTGGAATGTCCGGCAGTGCACCAGCCAGTGCCTTTACCCTCGAGCGATTGGAAAAGTTTCTCCGCATCGCCGTCTCTCCCCTGTTCGTATTTTATCCATTCACCGCGAATTTCTTCACGGTTCTCCATCGAAGCGGCGAGAGACTTGGAAATGAGTTCGGCGTAAAGATTTGGAAACTTCTTTGAAAAAGCTTCCTTGATCTCCGGTTCTTTGAGATTCTTATTGTCCGCCTTTATTTTTTCATAAATGTCGGCGATCTGCGCGAGCGGTTCGCGGTAGATATCGGGATACGGCGCAACTGTCGAGTCAGTGCGTTTCTTGAATTCACCGCGTTCTTTATCAAATTGGGAAAGTTTGGTGACATTTCTCCACACGAAATACTTGAACCACGACGGATAGACGGCGTCTTCCGAAGTAAGATAATCCATCCATGCGTCGAGCGACGCTTTCTGATCTTCGATGGCGACGTCCATCATCTGCTCGCGGACGTTTTCTGGAATTTCTTCTACTGCCTGTCCGCGTTCTCGCGCGATGCGCTTCTGAAGTTCAAAATAGCTGTCCGGAAAATTCTCGCGCTTTATGATAAGTGCGTCGTATATCTTGTCCCGGAACATTTCAAGGTTGCGTTCACGCTTTCGTTCATCCGGATTGAGAAAGATGTTCTCGAGTCGATCCATATAGGCCTCGATGCGCTCGGCCGGATCGTTGGGCACCTTTTCCCCCGTTTTCTGCTCCTCACGCTCAACCGCCCGTTGAACTTCGGGAGATGTTTGCAATTCGGGGTTTTTGAGGTGTAACGGATGCTTTTCCATGACCTTACTTTAGCAAAAATTCATTTTTTAGTAAAGGGCAGTTTTGTAACTGCGACAAATATTTTGGTATACTGATTTCAGATCGGTTACATTGAACGGCTACGGCTTTTCAAGACCCTTTCGGCTCATGCAAATTGAGAGTCCGCCCGGCCAAGGTTTGGCGGAGAGGATTCGCATGTCAGTCAATAAAAAAGAAAATACTTGGTGCGACGCGTCGGTTGATTCTCGATCACGCATAAAATACAGTCCGGTCTTTTGCGCCACGCGCACCAGATGGACAGTGTCACGGATGACGTGCCGCACAACACCGACTCTGACGGCAACCCGAACGTCTTCAAGCTGGAACGCAACGACGACGGTTTGTGGCTGAACGACAATTGGGCGAAACCCGACAACGAGTGGAATCCGGACAACAAGTTCGTGTTCCGTCTCCGAAACTCTTTTCTTTTCCGCGGCTTACACGTCGCGGTTTTTCTTTCCTGGGTTGCCGAGATTTTTCTTCCAACCGCCGAACATCTTGCCCGCTTCCTCGAGCTTCAAAGAAACGTCTTCGCAATGCTTGTTGGAAATGAGCTTGCCTTCCCATGCTACCGAAACGAGGAATTTGAGCGTGTCCAAAACCAAGATGCAATCGGTTATCTTTTCCGCTTTCTTCTCCTTTTCGGTAAAATAAGCGACATATGCAAGCTCGAGCAGATCGAGAAATTTATTTTCAATTCTAGAGCCTATGGTATACCTGGCTCCTTTGGCGATATGAGGAACAATATTAACCCAAATCAAATATCCCTCTTTGATTCGATTCAAAATCGAGGCGGAGTTGAAAATCGGGGGGGGGGGGGAGAATTCACATGGCGAGTCATATTTATCATAATATCATTTCTGTCGAAAACTTACTCGCCGCGTGGCGCGAATTCCTTAGAAACAAACGAGGCCGCAAAGACATAGAGCGATTTTCAGTTCATTTGACTGATAACATTCTCGCTTTGCACCGCGAACTTTTCGACAAGACCTACCAGCACGGGCCTTATAAGGCATTCCGGATCAACGACCCGAAACCACGCGATATTCACAAAGCGAGCGTTCGGGACCGGCTATTACACCACGCCATCTACCGAATTTTATACCCGTACTTCGATCCCAAGTTTATCTTCGACTCGTACTCGTGTCGGCGCGTCAAAGGCACGCACCGAGCGATAAACCGTTTCCGTGATCAAGCCCTCAAGGTTTCGCGCAATCATACGCGGTCGGTCTGGGTTCTGAAATGCGATATCAGAAAATTCTTCGCAAACATCAATCATCAAATTCTGGGTAACATTCTGAAAAAGCACATCAAAAGCGGAAATACGATCTTGCTCTTGAGTAAAGTGGTCAGAAGTTTCCACACCAAAGACAGGCCTGACATCGGCTTGCCTCTGGGCAATCTTACAAGCCAACTTTTGGTGAATATTTACATGAATGAGTTTGATCACTTTCTGAAGCGGGAAATGAAAGTCACCCATTGCGTGAGGTATGCGGACGATTTCGTCATTCTGCATGAGAGCAAGGAATACTTGGAAAATCTTCTCCCAAAAATATCGGCGTTTCTGGAGACGCGATTGAAGCTATCCCTGCATCCGGACAAGGTTTTTATAAAAACATGGGCGTCCGGCGTCGATTTCCTCGGCTGGGTGCATTTTCCGCATCATCGGGTGCCGCGAACATCCACCAAAAAGAGGATGTTCCGAAATTTAAGACAGAAACAAACCGAGTCGTCGGTGACTTCTTACCTCGGGTTGCTTAGTCATGGAAACACTCATGATCTTCGGGAAAAGGTCAAAGAGGAGTTTCCTCCGGAGGAATGATCGTCAAATTTGCTTAACTTAAGCAAATCGCGCTGAGGGTTCAAATTTGTTCAAACGCCTTGGTCAGTGTGCAAGATGGGGCAAACGTCGATCCTCGGTACAAAGCTCGCCACAAGGGCAACCAAGTGGTGAAAACGGCATCCAAAAACGCCTCTCGGGCGGTCTTGGTTTAAATCGTGGCAACTGGCAGTAACGGCTTCCGTCCCCTCTTACTCGGCTCAAACTTGAGTGGGCCTAGAACCATTTGAAACTTAAGCCCCTCATTCGTGTATGTTGCTACATAAACTTTCTGACACACAGTGTTCATTTGACGTTTCATGAAGACCATTAAGGTAAATACTTTGACTTGTTCGCCACGTGGCCATCATTGGTCTCCGCATAATGTATCACTCCCCTCTTGTCCGCCAAAAAGAACAGGAAGTCAGACTTTTTCGGATTGACTGTTGCTAGGATGGCATCCAATCCAGGATTGGAAATAGGTGTCGGTGGCAGACCTTTGTGCGTGTATAGATTGTAAGGTGAATTCATCGCCATATCCTTCACCGTTAGCTGTAACGAACCCTTACCGAGAATGTAATAGAATGGTGGATCGACCTGGAGTGCCATACCGATATCTATCCTCTTCCATAACACACCGGCGATCACCTTGCGGTCAGCCGTGCTCGTCGCTTCTCTCTCGACGATAGACGCCATCTCGATGACCTCATTCAGCGGCTTACCGAATGCCTGGATATCTAGCAGTGCTGTTTTGATCTTCTGATTGAAATTATCACGCAGCGTAGTGAGTACCTGTGCCGGTGTAACATTCTCGTAAAAGAAATATGTATCTGGGAATAGATACCCCTCGTAAGACTTGGCGATATCATAGAATGTCTTGTCGTCGAATGATGGGATGTTCTTCTTGATCTGTGTCACCATCTCTCTAGCAGTCATACCCTCATATAGAGTGATAGATATCTGTGGCAGATCCTGTTCACCATGAGTCATCCTATACGCAACCCTCAGAGCTGATTGCGGTGCATCGAATAGATAATCCCCCGCTTGCACCTGTCTATGGCCACTAGTGAATAGAGCATATGCCTTGAATAACATCTCTGATCGTATAACATTCTCCTCCGCCAGGATCTTCGCGGCCTGAGATAGATAGGTGTTCTTGGGTATAGAGATGACTTTATGTTGCGGGAAGCTAGATGGTGCCACCGAAAAAATAGTGATGAGAGCAAATAGGACAACTACGATGAAAATCATCGAACCTATTATGACTTGTACCTTTCGTAGATGCATATTATATAGGTAGATTGCTTGGTGCTTGTGCTTTCTTGGATGGCAACCTCTCCAATGTCGGAGTCTGAGATACTGATCCTGGGAAATGGAATATCGTTGCCAATTCCTCGACGTTCATGACGAGTCTAGGACTACTGAATGGTTCATAGAAGAATGATCGGCGTTTGTAGGCAGCTAGCGCCAGTCGAGACTGACGACTCCTGCGCATATCCATGAAGTCCTGCCACGGGTATTCGATCTTCACTGTCCACCTTTTACTATTCGGTTTGAATCCATTGAAACCTTCCGCACCGAACTGTTTGATACTCCCAACAATGCCACCTACCCCATATACTGTATTGAAAGCATCTCTCTTTGCTATGTACATAGCTCGAATACCAGTATCAAATGCATTCTTCGATATACTTCTCTCCAGAGATGCGACGATTTCCTGTTCGCCTTTTGTTACAATCGGAATCTTTGTATATCCAGTCTCTGGATCTGGCTCTCCTCCAGCAGTTTTTGTTTTAGGATTACGAATGATGATCTTATTTATCTCATCTGCCGCTTCTTGTTTCCACATATCACCTTTCTTGAATATATGCCCAGGCAAACGCCTTTCGCTTACATGAGCGATGATCGGTATCTGTATCCAAACTTGCTGATTGGGCCCCACGCTACCTAGGAATTCTAACAGCGGTAATAGAGGATCCACCTTGAACTCTTCCTTGGGGTCTTTGTCTAGTCCGTAGTCAACATAAGTCTTGATCGGGTATGGATCAGGCTTGGTAAATTTGAACTCTGCGGCATAGATCTTCATGGTCTTGGGATCGAAGTGGACTGACTTGGCATAATCCTCAACGTCTCTCACTTCAACACCAGGAAACTGCGAATAGAGTGCGGAGACCAGGTTAGTCTTGCGGCGCTCTTCCATCCAGATCATGAACTTCACCTGACCCTCGATAGAGATCATCTCCAACGAATACCACGGCCTAGTTTCACCATTCCAATATTGAACAAAAAATGAACCGTCAGACGTATTGTGTAGAGCTGTCAGAAATACTTCCATCGCCAGCGGTGACTTGAAGGTGTCTTTGGGAAGTTTGATCTCTACTACACAGTATTTTATAGACAGAAAGTTCTTGGCCCGTACATAATCTATCCATAGATCCTTGAATATGAATAGCAGCAAGAGCGCCAACACTATCGGTGAGACGGCGATCATGACTTGGATCGACTGCGGCAATATATCGAGACGGAGAGTTTGGAGTATTGCACTAAAGGACTGGTCAATGGGCATGACAATATTATAACAAAAGGAGGGATCAATATCCAATTACACAATGTTCAATGTCACAATAGTACAGTGACACAGTGACAATGTTCAATAGAAAAACGCGGAACTGTTCCGCGTTTTTCCTGAGTCAAAATATAATATCTATTTCCCTGCACCCATGACAGCGTACTTGCCGTCCTTGTCTCTCTTGAAATATCGTGGATTCTGGAGATTGACGACGATCGTATTTTCTTTGACATATCTCTCCTTCAAAACCTTGTCGACGATCTCTTCTTTGGTGAGTGGTCCGCTCTTCTCGATCACATGTGCGATGACGTCACGAACTATGCCAGGTGCATAACCCCACTCAGCGAGTGCGTAGAGTCCGCGACCGACGAGCACGAAACGAGGATCTTTGATCAGTTCATTGTGAGTCGTAGCCACGTGCGCCTTCTTGTTGAACATAGAAGTGATCTGCTTGGCAACATCACGGAAATGTATCGGTGAACCATGCTTCCTGATCACTAGAAAAGCGTAGTCACGCATACCCTTGGTCTTCACATTGGAAGAATTCGATACACCCCAATCCCCCAATGCGTTCATGCCGATAGCTTTGGAGAGGCCGAGCCAACGCTTGACGACTTCTTGATTCTTGTATTTTTCCGAAACATCTTCCAGGTGAGCTAGGAATTTGTTGATCATCTCTGATTCTGGCAATAGGTCTTGGTTGGTGAGATTACCGTAGAGCTTCTTTAGAGCCTCCTCGACTTTCTTGGCCAACTCTTCATTGACATGCCATCGATGACGGAAATCATCATCTTCCTTGAATTTACGAAATGGTTCACCAACAACGAGTAGGAAATAGACGTGATTTTGCAGACACTTGTCCTTGGAAACATGGCCGAGGAAATCATCCTCAACAACGATACCACCGAGAGAATGTAGGAGGGACTCTATCTCAGCGAAAACTTGCTTTTCCTCTGTATATTCTTCTGATTTTCTGACCTGATTCAGCGCATAGTTCTCGATCTGGCGAACACGTTCACGAGTGATACCGTACATCTTGCCAATAGAATCGAGAGTCATTCTCTTTGTATCCTTACCGAGACCATATCTATAAACGATAACCTCACGAGCTCGATCAGGGAGTGATGAGAGGAGTCTCTTCACTGTCTGCTTTGGTTTGAACGATATTGTTGCTGTGGCCATGTTGATTGTGAGTTAATAAATTATTTTCTATGACTAGACATTAACACTACTAGCGTTCTTTTGTCAACTAGGCAAAAATATCGAGTATTTTGATCACATATCTATGGCACTCATTGACTATATTTTCTCTCTGTGGACATTCTAATTCTATACACATATACTACATATATGAAAATATTGGTTATAGAAGATGATCATGGCACCAGTGAAATACTGCGCAGCGGGCTGACTTCTGCTGCACATACAGTTGAAGTAGCTGAGAATGGTAACGACGGCTCATTCATGGGTCGTAGTTTTGTATATGACGCGATCATTCTCGACTATTCCCTCCCCAAGAAGGATGGCCTAACTGTTTGCAAAGAGATCCGCTCTATTGGTAAGTCCACACCGATCATTTTCCTCTCAGTTAATGATGATCCCGAACTGAAAGTTTCCGCATTCAACGTTGGAGCAGACGACTACATGACCAAACCTTTTGCTCTGCAAGAACTCTACGCCAGACTGAGGATGATATCCAAGAGACCGAACAATGTGGCCCCTCCGATCCTACGCGTTCATGATCTCATCATCGATCCAGACAGGAATAGCGTCACCCGTGCCAGTCGACGCATCAAAACAACGAGAAAGGAATTTTGTATTCTAGAATACCTCATCAAGAACGTCGGCACGATCATATCGCGAGCCCTCATAATGGAACATGCCTGGACAGCAGATAGCAATCCTTTTTCCAATACGGTCGAAGCGCACATGCGAAACCTCCGAAAAAAGCTCAATGTTGGACGTAAACCGAACCTCATAATGAATATTCCTGGTCGCGGTTATGTCATCGATACCCCCCAAAATCTAAAGAAACTCTATAATATATAAGGCTCATCTAGAAAACAGAAATCTTCATCAGATATTCATCGGGATTTGATCTTTTCTTTATCAATTCTTCATCGAAAATTCATCAGATCTTTATCGCCACTTTGTTAACCTTGAGATAGTTATGCGTCGACATAACTCTCGTTAATTTCGTTTATTTGTAAATGTGATTTGAAGTGTGTATCTTCCCGTGCCCATGCGAGCTCATGTGGCACAATATCATCAGAAATATTCATCTTCACTCTGGCAGGGGTGTCTAGATGAAACTCTACCGCGCGGATATCTTTTCATTCCGCGCGGTTTGTGTAATGGTGCCGAGGACCAGGATCGAACTGGTGACCCTTCCCTCTTCAGGGGAATGCTCTACCAACTGAGCTACCTCGGCATCTATTTTACTAATACTACTTCAACAGTTCCCTTATCGAATTGGCGGCATCCTGCACACTAGTCACACCTCCCTGCAGGGTATTTATCCCACCTTGCGCCTGACTATACAATCCTGTTACCACTGCCAAATATGGCTGGATGAAATAATACGCGGCAAATCCGGAGCCCAGGATGACTACCCAATAGAGAATGCGTAGAATAGTAGACACCCTATTCGAACGTCTGATACTACGAAGGATAGCGTTGTTATCCTCAGCCAATTTGTATGTACGTTCGAGCAATGACTTCTCTTCTGGGGTCATGGAGGAAGTCTAGCAGAATAATGCGTGAAATAAAAGCGGCGCACACAAAAAGCTTCCAGGAGACTTTTTTGTTCATACATTTAATGCTAATCTGTCACTGAGCCCCTGTAGTTCAATGGATAGAACAATTCCGTCCTAAGGAGAAAATCCAGGTTCGATTCCTGGTGGGGGCACAAATCTTGGCACTAATCCATTCGCTTCAGAAAACTCCTCCGATGTATCGGGCACATGCCGTATTTCCTTATAGCAGCATAATGCGCCTTTGTTCCATAGCCTTTGTGGACATGCAATCCGTACTCAGGATATTTTGACGAAAGTTTGGTCAATTTTCCATCCCTCAGCACCTTGGCACAGATCGACGCCAGAGCGATCACCATCTCCTTTTCATCACCTTTGACGATCGTCTTCTGGTCGATATATTCGAGTGGCGCTTTGAGTCCACCGTCGAGCAAAACTCTGCAAATCGTCGGTGAGATTCTACGATCATCGAATCGCAATCCACCCAACGATGACCTGAGTGCACTTCTGATAGCGAAGGACAGCCCTTTGCCGTCTATAACTTTTTCACTCATGAATGAAACTCGGAAGTCTATGAGACCTTCTTTCTGTGCACACTGAATGATCCTGAACCATTCTTCCCTTTTCTCCGCCGACAACTGCTTCGACTCCTTGATGCCACGGAAGATACGCCTCACCCTTACGAGAGCACCGACCGGTATGAGGAATGCTCCGACAGCCACCGGCCCCGCGAGAGGTCCGCGACCAACTTCGTCTATGCCGATCAAGAATTTATAGTTACCGAGTTTCATATGACCATCATACTACATGATTTAGTGATTAGTGATTAGTGATTAGTGATTAGTGATTAGTGATTAGTGATTAGTGATTAGTGATTAGTGATTAGTGATTAGTGATTAGTGATTAGTGATTAGTGATTAGTGATTAGTGATTAGTGA
>Ga0194053_10000567_pt1 | contig 27492 bp, 22 predicted proteins | sample SepL228m_MetaG_FD_161684 | JGI IMG/M metagenome (GOLD analysis project Ga0194053, IMG submission 161684) | Anoxic zone freshwater microbial communities from boreal shield lake in IISD Experimental Lakes Area, Ontario, Canada - Sep2016-L227-8m | ecosystem: Environmental > Aquatic > Freshwater >... | reverse complement strand
AATATAATTGTATCTATACCTGATTTGAATACTGGCCAATGGATAGTAATTAAGGATGTTGATTTACCTCGTGACCCTCGAATAGCTGGTGAAGGATTGAACCAGAATATGAGTATTGAAGAAATGGATAATATCCTTTCTGAAAGTCTGAAGAATATTCATCGAATTGAGTTTAGTGAAATACAAACTGATGTGATAAGAGTAGAATGCGATCGCGAATATCTGGTGTGGCCAAATCATGGTGAATGTAATGGCGCGCCATATAGTGTGCCATTTGGTGCTCTTGATTCTCTCACAGCTTTTGGCAGTTCTAATACTGTAGATAAAAAATTGCCGGAATATTTGCCACCTTTACAAGTCGGTTCTATTTGTCCGGCAGCACCAGAAAAGATGACAGTTGAACAATTGCCATGGCTTGTGAAATTTTGCAGTGAAAAGTTTTCTATAGGTTTTTCTCTGGTTAGACCAGAGATATTACATCTTGGATGGGATGGTGTAGGCGGCAATCGAGCAGGTGAGAATAGGGTACGAGCATCAAGTGCGGGATTTCAGGGAGGGCAAGGGTTATTCAGCGGTCAAAGTGGGCCGATATTACGAACTTCATTTGGCGATTTTGGATCGAATTGCTGGACCGGAAGTGTAGATATTGATGGAAATAATATATATTACCGAAACCTTGATTGTGGACAAGGAATAATTATTGATGCACATTTTATAGTAAGTGAAGATGGATTTAGTATAGAAATTAAACAACATGTTGAAAAATCAATTCATGTAATTGAAATAGAAGGGTGGCGATTAGCCTGGAATTGTGCTTCAGCAATGACAGCACCTGCGGCAATTCCAACATTAAAACCAGGGAGAAACGGTGATGTTGAATTGCCAATGTTTTGGGCTGGTGATGGTAATGGGGCATTGCAATGCGAAAATGTTGATGGTGATGCTTATTTGCAAGTTGATAGTTATCGCTGCATGAATGCGGTAACTGGCGGTATAATAATGGGATCGCGGATAATGGATGATATTTGTCCTATTGTTCCTGCGGGTACGTATACATCTAAATGGAATTATAAAGTCACTGCTTTTGAGCCAGTTACTAATGGAAATGATAACGACAAAGTATCATCAGCATTACGACGGCATTGGGGGTCGATATATTCTTGTTTCAGACCTGAATATGGTGGTTTTTCAAATAATGCTGTTTCAGTGAATTGTCATGTTAACCAAGGGCATCCAGCAGAAACAGTTGTATTTACTCAGAAACCTATTAATGGTCCAGATCCTTTGGAATTATATCGTTTTACTATTGAACGTGGATTATTAGGTGGTGGCGGTTACGGATTCTGGCGTAATTTGTATTTAGATTCAGACCCTATTCTGGTGTCTGGTGCTGGTCGAATTTATCAGGCTAAACCAGATATTAAATGGTTAAATAAAATTAAACCAGGGTTAATTAAAGCAACTGAACGGATGTTAAATAGTTTTGGGGACGAAGGCCTTGTTGTTTGCCATGATCTTTCCGGCAACAGCAGTTCATTTCGTTGGAGTTCAAACGCAATGGATGTAGTTGGTTATGGACACATGGATGCTTATGTAAATGCCTGGACATATCGTGGCTTGCGAAATGCTGCATCTATGCTAAAAGCTCTTGATTGTAATGAACTGTCAGTACGTTGTATTGAATTCGCTGAAAAATTAAAGAATGCTTATTCAACTTTTCTATTAAATCCAGAAACAGGATGGATAGCAGGATGGCGAAGCCGTGATGGGCAATTGCATGACGCAGCATATCTTTGGGTAAATGGCGTAGCTTGTGCATTCGGACTTCTTCCATTTGATGAAGCAAAAGAAGCTTTGCATAGATTAGAAAAGTTGAGAAATGATGTTGGTGCTGGTAATGCTTGTTTCGGCATACCTTTTAATCTTCGTCCTATTTCAGTCGAAGACCACATGCTGCCACAGTTGTATGGTCGTTTTACACCAACTTTTGAAAATTATACTGATGGTGCCATGTCGCCTTGTTCTGCCATGTATTACATGCGTGCATTAAGTATTTACGGTTTGAATGATGAAGCAGCAAAAATAGCCGCAGATATAGGATTAGGATATGAACGTGGGCATTTTAACGGCGGTGTTGGCAGTGGTGTAGAGTTTTATCGTTGGGATGGTGTGCCAACAGGTTACGAGGGTACATTTGTAGCTAATTGGGGGCCATTATATGCAATTGCAATACAACATGGTTTGATCAAACCAAATGAACCAGAGTGGTGGCCAGGATAATTAAAGGATAAAAGATGCATAACTCGCTATTTTTACGAGACTTACTGAAGAAAATGAATGCAGATCCAATTGTTTGTGAACGTCGCGATGCGCATCGTCTGGTGATGGTTGATTCTACTGCAATTCCTTCAGATGCAGATATTACTTTATGTGAAAAATGGCAAATAATCACTGAAATATCAGAACCGATTGCATCTGCTTTAATAGAAGATGCTGTTGATTTTTTAGCTCGATTTGGTATTGAGATATCTTCAAAAGCGAACCATCTTATAATTTATCGTATTACAGATGATTTGTCATCAAGAGATTGCCGGTTAACAGTAACAGAGAAAGAAATCGTTATCGAAGGTGGCGGGATTGCCGGGTTATGGGCAGGCCAGGCATGGATGGAATTTGAAATGCGAACTCGGCGCGGTCCATTTCTCTCAAAAGGCATTATTACTCGAAACGCATCATGGGATTTTCAAATCAGCCAGGGACCGTGGGGAGCGAATTATTCAGTACCTGATTTCTCTACTGAATATCTTGATGATGATGGATTTAGATTATATGCTCATTATGGCGTAAATAGTATGATGATTTATGGCGACATGCTGTGTTATGTTAATAGCACTATCCTGCCAGAATTGAATCATCCTGATTACGAAAATAATATAGCAATGCTAAAAGATGCCGCGAAACGCGCGGCACGTTATGGCGTTCAATTCAGCTATGTAGTTGTCGGTCCTAAACTTCGATCAAACCATGCGGTTTTTGCTGCACATCCTGATGTTAAAGGTACCGGTACTGCTGATGATGGTTTGTATTTTCTATGTTCAAGCAATGAGCAGGTATTAAATTTTTATAGCGAGTTTTTTGATAATTTATTGCGTGAAGTTCCTGAATTGGCTGGTTTTATTTTAATTGTTGCTGAAGAGTCATTCTATCATTGTAAAATGTGGCGCAATTCAGTTAAAGTGCCATGTTCTCGCTGTATGCCAATGAATACCGAAGATGCATTGAATAAGTTATTGTATCCTATTGAACAAGCAATTCATTCAATAAATCCAAAGGTTTTTTTAGCTGCCTGGCCATACACAACAAATCAGTGGGAGCATCCTGACAGGATTCCGTTTATTAAAGAAATGCCGCAAGGGATAGATTTTTTCCTGAGTGTTGAAAAAGACCAGATGTATCAAAAGAATGGATACATAAAACATATTTGGGATTATAGCATTGATTTTACAGGACCATCAGATAACATTCTATTAACAGCAGAAGCATGCACAAAGGCAGGAAGACCATTATTTCTTAAGACTGAAACAGGAATTGGACTTGAAGTATTTCAATTTCCTTATGTACCGGCAATGCAAAGATTAAGTGAGAAATGGCAAAATGTACGTAACTTGCATCCTAAAGGTGTGCATCAATCATGGCTGTTTTTCGGAATGTGCAATTCCCGCGCGGAAGCATTAGGATTATGGGCGGCATACGCACCAGAAATGACTTCCGATGAGTTCTTATTAAAGATAGCAATTCGTGATTTTGGACATGATGCCGCAGCAACAGTGATAAAATCATGGGAATACATGAGCAAATCTATGGGAAATTTGCCGGTGTTGATGATTAACGATTATTATATAGGTCCAAGTTTTCTCGGTCCAAGTCATCCGCTGATTCCGGAAAAAGGTATGAACATAAGTCCAGTTTTTGATGGATATCTTTTTTATTTGCAGGAATTAGGAGAGACTTTCTCGCACAGCAATATTGATGAAACTCGAAAATGTCTGGCAATAGACGAAATAAATCCTTCAAATGGTATGCCGATACCTTTGCCTGATGAATTGCGAACAAGTATGGAAATCCTACGTGATAAGTATAATGAATCCGCAATAAATGCCCGGCTTGCATGGGAAACATTAAAAACAACAGAACCATTGCTTCATACAACTGCAGACCATCAGAATTATCGTGAAGAAGTTCTGTTAACAGAATTGATTTACCGGACGATCTTTGCTTGCAGCAACACTGTAAAGTTTATCATGGCTCGTGATAATGGTGATATTTTAACTATGCGTGCAGTGGCGATTAATGAAAAAGCTAACGCATTATCTGCAATACCGATTTATCAGCAAGCTCCTTGGCTGGATTATACCATGCGTATAGATGGCTATTACTCTCCTGCCGCAGACATGATAAAGGAAAAAGTTAGAATGATTGATGAATGGCTTTCTAAAGATATTTAATCCCAATTGCTTTTAAAATAGCGGGTGTTATAACTTTTTCGCATCCTGCTGCATTTGGATGAATACCATCAGGCACATATTCGAAAAAATGGTGCGGTTCGTTATCAAGTATTTCTTTCCAGGCATTATAATGATCAATAATCAGCAGATTTCTCTCTTGTGCTACATCGTGATACATCAAGTTGTATGACACTATATTGGGGCGTCTTTCGAGATGTTCATTTGTTGGCGGATTCATTACCATCAGAATTACTTCAGCCGATGGGTTAGCATCTTTAATTCGGTCAATCATGTTGTTAAGGTTATCTTTTGCTTGTTCTACTGATGTTTCGTATTGCAGGAAGGCATCATTTATGGAAAATTCAATAAACACAGTATCTGGTTGTTTGCTTATTACCCGTTCGTCAAGATTATCAACTCCCCAATTTGACCACATGCCACCAGCACCACTATTCATTATGGTACATAATTCGGGATATCGTTTATTTAGAATATCGCTTAATTGTTCAACCCACGCACCACCAGCAGTCAGGCTGGTGCCATAAGTGACAATTGTTTGTGATTTATTGATATCTAAATTATTAATAAATTGACTTTTATGATTCATACCTTATCCTTTATACTTTTCGCCAACCTGTAATCTTATATCTGCTGATGACATTACTGTTATCACTGGTGATGATGCCTTCAGTTAGTGGTGACCAGTTTAGTGAGAATTGACAAATATTTTCTGGTACAAGATTTTCTCCGTCATCGTCATATAGCACTGTATCTGCTGGTTCATTTCCATAAATTGCTACTTCTATTTCAAATGTTGTATCACAATCTATAAATTGCACTGGTTTTGCCAATGGAATTAATTTACCAGAAACGACAAATATCGGTATTCGTTCTAAACTGCATGGATAGTTGATTTCCTGTCCACCTTCAAAAGACTCGCCAGTCCAGAAGTCATACCATTTTCCTTTAGGTAAATATATATTTCTATCAGTTTGTCCCGCGATTAACGGTGCTGTCATCAGGCTGTCGCCAATCATCCACTGGTCATCAATACTGTGGGTGGCTGTTTCATTCGGATAATCCATAGCCAGAGAACGGAATGGTGGGATTCCTTCATCACGATATTTGGCGAAGGCTGTATATAAATACGGTACTAATGTCATTCGTAAATTAAATGCAGCGCGCACCAAATTCTCTGCTGTAGCATGATCCGGCATTTCTTCATCAGCAAGATTTTTTTGCATATCAACCTGAAACCATGGTGGACTGGGAATCATCCAAGCATTTACCTGCGCCAATGGCGATAGTACAACAGATTGTATGCGTCGCACCAGGTCTTCAGTAGATGCGCATTGACGTACTTCCGGGCACCATAACAAGCCGCTGAAAGATGCGGACATCAACCCGCGCAGGAAATCTTTATGGTCATACAAATCGCTGTATAGAACGAAGGGTAGGGGAGCCGCCAGTGCGTGGGATGATCGTACCATTGATAAGGTGCGTTTTCCAGAAGGCTTAAATGCGTCAAGCATGGTGCGCTGGTATAATACACCAAGTAAGCTGTGCATTTGTTCGCCATCAACTCCAGATGGAAATACTGTTAATTCTGGGAATGACCAGGAACCGGCAAAATCGCTGTTGTCACATTCATCAAGTTTAAAACCGGAAATTCCTTTTGCCACAAAAGTTTTATTATGATAATCTGCAAATACTTTTCGTGCTTGTGGCATCATAAAGTCGGGAATTACTCCCGACCACACCAGGTGATCCCCGCTAAATGGTGCAATTTCTTCGCGAATCGGCGATTCCGGGTGGGTGAAACAATGTTCCCATAGATTTGTTTTAAAACCTTGTGATGAAAGATTGTTAATTGTATCATCAGGATTGGGGAATCTTTCATTATCCCATACAAATGAACATGAATATGCTTTGCTTTGCCACCCCGGCTCTAACCCCAGCACATCGCAAGGGATATTAGCATTACGCATATCTACAGTTAGTTTGTCTATTTCTTTATTTGTACATTTTGCCCAAGCGCGATACCACACTCCCAATCCCCAACGTGGTGGCATCGCACCGCCACCAGAAAATAAATTGTACCTTTGTACCGCTTCGCGAATGTTAGGTCCACCAAAAATGTAGATATCTACACCTTTGACAAAAGGTATTTCTACAACTGTTTGCATTTTGTCATGTTGGCGTGACTTATAAAGGTCATCAGTATTATCTGCAATATTGGCATCTATGGATGTTTTAATGCCGGCGTCCTTCTTAACTGATGCACCGATATAAAATGTCGCATACCTTGCAGTATCAACTAAAACACCATAACCTGCGGTTGATGCATAAAATGGAACTGGAGCATGTGAGTCGCCACTATCCTGTAAAGGGTCAGAGTTTACCCTTAATGTCTTCTTGTGCCCTTTTTGATTAACAGATTTTAATTGCAATCCAAATCCAAAAATTTCTTCAGTATTTGCTAATGGCAACTCAACGATTATCCCACGTGGTGTAATGCGGGCATTTATATCAATAGTTGAAATAGGTATATTGACCTCGGGTAATGTTTGAAGACCTGTTGTTGCAATGGGTGTTTCCTGAATAGAAACAGGTGTTATTTCTTCTGGTGTTCCAATTCTTATCCGCCAAATTCCGGCAGCTATATTTTCTGCGGACTTTATATTTATATTTGATGGCATAATTATGATCCTTTATTACATCTGTTTTGAATAAATTTTAATTCAACGAATTGTATGAATTATCCTGTAAATTGATTGATGAAGTAAATAAAAAAAGCCCTCATTTGTTAATGAGAGCTTTAATAAAAAAATAATGGTGCGCCCGCAGGGACTCGGACCCTGGACCTACGGATTAAAAGTCCGTTGCTCTACCAGCTGAGCTACAGGCGCAGATTAGCGTGTGAACGCGAGGTGAAGTATACAAAAATACGTGGCATTGTGTCAACGGTATTTCATGGGTAAAATAGGCTTATGACAGAAGAAATCCGTTTTTTTTCAAAAAAAATCTATTTATTGCCAACTTTAACAATAGCAAAACAGTTAATTGGCGCAAAAATTATCAGATATATTAATGATAAAATTATTTCTGGTTATATTGTTGAGACAGAAGCATATCTGCAAAATGACCCGGCATGTCATGCAGTACGAGTCTTGCCGGATGGTACTACATATCATAAGAAAACAATTCGTAATGAAAAAATGTTCGGTCTGCCTGGCACAGCTTATGTTTACTTTACGTATGGAAATCATTTTATGTTAAATGTAGTAACTCAACCAGAAGGTGTTCCTGAAGCGGTCTTAATTCGTGCTATTGAACCGATTTCTGGCATTGAAATTATGCAAAAAGAACGAAATGTAGAAAATGTTGTCAATTTATGTAATGGTCCCGGAAAGTTAACCCAGGCATTTATGATAGATAAATCGCTGAATGGTCATTCACTTTTTGAACAACCATTAATTATTTGCAAGGGAATTGATGTGGATGAAAATGAAATCCACGTTACTCAGCGAATAGGTATTACTAATGCAATTGATAAACCATGGCGATTTTATTTAAAAGAATCAAAATTTATATCACGAAAATAGGTGGAAAATGAAAAGAATAACTGTAATTTTACTTTTAATTGTTTGCTGTATAGCTGTTTTATCAGCATCACTGCGCGACCAATACCGCACATTAGGGTTTTCTACTGAAAATAATCAAATTAAAAAATGGTTAGTATGCGGACCATTTAATTATACTGCTTCTGGTATGAGTATCAGTGAAGCAGCCGATAATGACTTTCTGTTGCTGCAAGGTAAGGAAGGCGAGTTGCGTCCTGTTAATGGAATGGTCCATCATGCAACAGATGGCAGTGACGTTTCCTGGAAGAAATTCGAATCGTTAACTGGAACAGTATTTTTCTCGACAGCTTTCCCTGAATTGCCGGAAGAAAATAATGTCTGGTATGCTTGTACAAATATCCAAAGAAAAAAAGCCGGTTCAGTTATTTTAACAATTAATGCAAATGCTTCATCTATTATTTATGTTAACGGGAAGGAAGAAAATGAAAAAATATTAAAAGTTGATGGCGGATATTTTGACATGTGTGAAGTACAAATGAAAGCCGGCGACAATGTAGTTATGATAAAGCTAATGCAACAGAAAGCCGGCGGAAATTTCTTACTGGGTATATTAGAACCATCACAGGCAGAGACCCAGGAGGCTGCTGCTGGAAGAATATCGCCTTCTATTGCGAATTATGATGAGATGAATCATGAATTAACAGTGCAAACAGATGATAAACGTTCAGGATTATTAATGATACGTCCTGATGTCAAAGTAGAAATATTGACACCGGGTTGGAATAAAGTGATAGAAAAGACTGCTCCACGTGGTGAGAATATTATATTCAATACAAAAGATTTATCTGATGGTATTTTTGAATTGCGTTGCACATCAACTGATCTTGAGGGAATGCCTGTGCGGGCATATATGATGTGGTATAAAGGCAATCCGGTAGATACTGCTAAAAAAATCCTTGCTTCTGTTGTTGTACAACCGATAACTGATATTGATAATCGCAAGAATCTAATAGTTCAAATATTAAATGATCGTTTAGGAACTGACTTAACAAAGGTAAAACCAGATACATGGCTATCAGTTTACAATACATTCATGGAGTATGAAGAGTTAGTTATGGATGAAAGTGGCAAGAATGGATCTGAACGCAGTTCAGGATTTGTAAGGTTGGCATATATTGACGAAACTGATGGTTCACCCCAGTTTTGTCGTGCGTATTTACCGCCTGATTATGATAAAAAGAAAAAATATCCCATGGTGGTGATGCTACATGGCAGAAGCGATGATTTTCCTACTTATATAAAATGGGCAGGGGTAGATCAGCGACATGATGGTCTGGCAGAAAAATATAACTGTATTGTAATATGCCCGCATGCGCGCGGCAATAGCTGGTATCGCGGCATAGGCGATAATGATGTAACACAATGTATTGATATGGCTATTAATAATTTACCAATTGATGAATCAAGGATATATTTAAAAGGTTATTCAATGGGTGGAGCAGGGGTATGGTATTATGGCTCCCGACATCCTGAGAAATTCGCTGCAATCATTCCATTCTTTGGCGGTTACGATTTTCGATTCCAAATGTCTGATGATGCTATAAAGGAATTAACTCCCAAGGCACAATTTCGCCGTGAACGCTTGAGTTATATCGGTCAAATTGAAGCATTGAATAACACACCGGTTTTCGCCAGTCATGGTGATGCAGATACTACTGTGCCAGTTGATTATTCGCGCTATACTGTCAAATTAATGCAAACCTGGGGATATAATATTCGGTATTGGGAACATCCGGGTGAGGGTCATGGCGGCCTATATGAAGAACCGGTGAATAAATGGATATTTGAACAAAAGAAAATAATTGATCCTAAAAAGGTAAGAATCCGCAGTGCGTCATTGCGATATGCGCAGGCTCAATGGGTCACAATTAATCAACGCAAAGATCCTTATGGATTTATGCGTGCTGAAGTTGAAGTTATATCTCCTAATTATATCAAAGTATTAACTGAAAATGTTTTACAAATCACCCTTGCACCACCGGCATCTATTGTACAGGCAACAAAATTAATTAAAGTTGTTTGGAATGATGAAGTAAGAATAGTAATGCCAGAGAATGGCAGGATTATACTTTCTGAAAAAGATTATAAACCGACAGGTATTGTAAAAACTTCTGAAACTGAAGGTCCGGCAAATGATATATACTGTACCTCGTTTGCGGTAGTTGTAGGTACTCAATCGAATGACCCGTTAATGAATGCTGCAATTTCAGCATCAGCCAAACGTTTTGCTGTCTGGTGGGATGAAAGATTTCACACACCACTACGAATATATAAAGATACTGAAATAGATGATTTTTCAAAAGCAGACTATTCCCTGATAATATTTGGCTGGATTGGTGAAAATCTGCTGGCAAAAGATATGCAGTCGAAAGTTCCATTAACAGTAAACAGCAATTTTATAACGATTGATACCGGTAAAATACGCATACATGACGCCGGTGTTCAAATGATTTATCCAAATCCTTTTAATCCTTACCGCTATGTTTTAATACGCGCTGGCTCATCGCCTCTGGGTATGGCAATGACTGATTTTACGGTAAATGACTCTGATTTCTCGGTTGTTGATTCAAGAAATATGGATATTTCGAAAAATGGCGGATTTTTCGATGTTATTAATGGCAGAAATAGCGGTGATATTATTGCTTGTGGATATTTTGATAATAATTGGAAATACCAGGAGAAGAATACAGAGAAAGATAATCAACCTGTGTTAGCACCGTTATTCAATTGGAATTTTCCGATATATGCGACTATACCGCATAGAGATGAATTTTATTTATCTGAATTAATGGAAAAATCTGCTGATGGTGCAGGTAACGAAATATTACGCGACAGTTCATTCAAGTCTGACAGGTTGATTGTATGGAAAAATAAATATGATAAAGGTATATCTTTCCCGGGCAAGTATTGGCTGCCGAAAAGGCCTGCTGTTTTAGAATACAATATCGCTGATGGTGGATATAACCGTTTACGTGCAGTTATAGGATTAGATTTTGCAGCAAAAACTGCTGGCAATTCTCCTGCCGCAGAAAAAGTTGCATTTGAAGTTGAGGGTGATGGCATTATACTTTATACTTCAGATCAATTTGGTCGCGAATCAGGCGCAAAGAGCATAAATGTTGATATTACTGGAGTGAAAACATTAAAATTGAGAGTGAAATATGCCATAATGCCAGCTGCAAACTTGCGTGCTATAAATTGGGCAGACATTAAATTAACTCGATAATTTAATGTCTCGCTCATTATGATGAAGTTTGCTATGAATGCAATTTTGCTGCTGGTTATTTCAAATGTTATATGAATTATCTTAGCGATATTTTTAGTATTTAAGCCATAAAAAAATCCCCCCGATTAACGAGGGGATTTTATTTTTATGTTATTTCATCATCTGTAATATTTGCTGAGGAGCCTGGTTTGCCTGGGTTAACATAGCCTGTGCTGATTGCATTAAAATTTGTGTCTTGGTGAAGTTCACCATTTCAGATGCCATATCAGTGTCGCGAATTGCAGATTCTGATGCTGACAGGTTTTCTTTAGCAACGGACAAGCTGGTCAAGTTGCTTTCTAAATTGTTTTTCTGGAATGCTCCAAGGTGCACTCTCAATCCATTTACTTTCTTCATTGCATCATCGATTTGCTGCAATATTTGTGTGGTATTTCCACTTGTTAAATCGATTATACTTCCAGTAGCTTGACCTGTTGACCGTGTTGGAGTCGCGGTAAATCCGGTTTTTGAATCCGCTGATGCTTTATCGCTTAATACAACTACACTGGCATTTCCACTCTGGTCCGCAACGGCCTTCTGGCGTATGGTAAGGAAAGTATTATCTGCAGGATTGGCATTGACATTACCATACTGGTCTGTAGCAACTGCTTCAATATTTCCTGCATCATTTAACGATGCATTAATATTGGTTATGGCATGGGAAAGGGTATCGCCTGTTGTTGCATTTAAGGATGCAGTAACTGCCTTACTGGTGCCAGTTGCATTAGTGTAGATAACAGTCACATTCTCTGTTTGACCAATTGATATTGCAGAATATGCTTTGCTGCCTATCGAAGAAGCATTGCGGGCACTGGCAAGACCAAGTGAAGAAACATGCATATCAGCAGTAAGTGAAACGCCATCATATCCGCTTGCAGGCAATTCAAATGTTGCTGTTTGTCCAGAATTTGATCCAACTTGAAATGTTTTGTTGCTGATATTCTGGGTTCTAAGTAGCTTAACACCGGCGAATTCAGTTTGGTCCGCAATGCGATTAATGGAATTCATAGCCTGGGCAACTTGTGCCTGGTCAGCACTTAAACTTGCAGCATTTCCATTTACGTTGGCAGCATGGACAGTCAAATCACGCATTTGACGAAGCTGAGTCTCGATTTCATTTAATGATGCTTCAGTGGTCTTTATCATATTTATCCCGTCTTGAGTATTACGGGATGCTTGTTGAATACCTGAGATTTGTGTACGCAGGTTTTCACTGATAACCAGACCAGCAGCATCGTCAGATGCAGAGTTGATGCGAAGCCCTGAGCTTAATTTGTCAATGGACTTCGATAATGCTTCATCATTGCTCGCTAAAAAGCGGTGCGCGGACATTGCACTGATGTTTTGATTGATTCGTAGCGACATGTGTCTTCCTCCCCCCTATTAAACGTTAGGGTGACGTCGTCAACATCAATTTCATCCGTGACAATAATCTTATCGACTTACTTTTAAGTAATCTTTAGTGCAATGGTAATTATTTTTAAAATTTAATTTTTAGAAGATTTAATGATGACTTATTTTAGATTATTATTAATCTGACGAAGAGCTTCATAAGTAGCAATTGACACTGAGTTGGCTAAATTTAAAGAACGCACTTTATCTGTCATCATAGGTATTTGTACTAATTTTGAAGGATATTTTTCCAGCAACTCATCTGATAAGCCTTTACTCTCTGATCCGAATACTAAAGCATCGCCAGGTTTAAATGTGATTTCAAAAAATGATTGTTGTGCGGCTGTGGTGAAAAGATAAAAATTAGGCTGCGAGTTGCTGTCGTACCATTCAATAAAATTGATATAGCGGTGAATGTTCACTTCATCCCAATAATCAACACCGGCGCGACGCAACGCACGATCATGAAGTCTAAAGCCTAATTGTCCGACGAGATTAAATTGAGAGCCAGTAGCCGCGCATAACCGTGCGATATTACCGGTATTTGGTGGTATCTCAGGTTCTATCAGTACTACCTGCAAAGCCGGATTTGGCCAATTAAATGGCAAATCAAATCTGCGGTGATGGTGTTCAGACTGCATTAATTATCCCACGAGAAAACAGCCGTTAGCATCGCCTGTGGATTTGTTCGCAAAGTTGTATATATATCCATACAATCAGTCGGGTTAAGCGGTTCTCCGATTAATTTATCCAACGGCAGTAATCCACGTCTTTGCATGCTTAATACGGTGTTATAATCTTGCGGATTATCGTTTCTTGGTACCAGAATGGTTGCTTCCTGTCGGAAAATCTCTTGATAATTCAAGGTAAATTCATCCTTGAATGAACCTTGCAGAATTAATCGTGGTGTTTCGCGCAGTGTAATATCCCATTCAGGTTCAATTAAAAGTCGTGCTGACTGCGGCAATACTGCTGGTGCGCCAGTAGAATCTATAACAACGTTTGCGCCATCGCCAATCAATGGATGGGCAGTATCATAGATGCTTCCTTCTACCTGGAAAGCGTTTATTCCCAAAGATTTCGCTAATTCAACGCGCTTCTCAGATAAGTCAAATGCAAATAAATCAGCACCGGTAGATTTAACACATAATGAAGAGCACATTCCAATTGGACCAAGTCCTATTACCGCGACTTTTTCATCAGGTTGAATTTTTGCTAAACGCATGCCATGATAAGGGATAGCCGCCAGTTTTGTAAGTGCTGCTGATTTTAAGTTTACTGTTTCCGGGACGAGATAAACTTTATCAACCGGACGAATAGCATACTCTGTATGTCCACCCCACATTAAATGGATATCAGCTTCCATTGCACCATTATGGAATACAACAGTACCAACCGGTATCGCAGCATCAGCAGGTGCGATTATTGTTCCCAATGCTGAATATCCGGGTATAAATGGCATATCTTCTGAACCGGGTTGCCCTTGTGCCATACATCGCAATTCAGTGCCAGGACTGATAGCTGTGTAGATATTTTTAATTAGTACTTGACCTGGCAGCAAGTCCGGTATATTTATTTCACTTAATTCAATAGTATTTAGTCCGGTAACTTTTAAAGCTTTAGTTTTCATTAATCATCAAACCCCACATAAGTTATTGAAGATTCAGATTTTTTTGTTTCTGTATCAGTATCAGTATCAGTATTATCTATATTATTTCTTGGTGTTTCATCATTTTCCTTGTGTTCAGCCATCCAGACTTTATGTTTTGCAGCATTATCGAATTCATTTATTAATTGCATACTTGCGAGATGATATATAGCTGTAAATGTAATAAGGCATTTTATAATCATAGCAATTAATAGAAAAACTATTACCCAAACAACCTGTGCTGTTTGTGAGGTTGCGACATTATCTATCCAGCGTTGTGAAACTTTATTATCTATAAAATCCTGCCTGTTTAATAAATAAACAATATCATTTGCCAACATCCAGAAATAGAAAATAAATAATGTACGCATTGCCCATATTCGCGCCCATTGCTTTAATTCCAGTAAAAACCATCCTATTATCATCATTGGCACGATTGCAGCCATACGACAGAAATATTCATTTAAAGAGGCATTACGAACAAATTCTGAATTAACGATTTCATTAACACTGTGAAAATCTTTTATTACAATAGCTAAACCATAAAGTCCGTAGGATATTAGCATGATGGTAATTAACATGACTGTCGTGGGGATTGGAAATTCAAAAGGATGAGCATATACAGCAGGAAGAGTAGTTCCAACAGAAACATCAATAGGGTTTAATATATCAACATATTCTTCATTACGTGGTGTTCCGGCACAACCGATAGTTGCACAATGCGTACTGTCATCCCAGCATTTGAAATGATGAGCAGTACCACATGCCGTACAAATTACAACATTTCCGCCGATTTCTATTATTTGTTTGCAATATGGGCAAATTCTTCGTGCTGTGATTGGTTTGTCCAAGTTTTTCTCCGGACATCCGTTGCTGTAATTTAATCTAATACTTATTATTCCGTATATTACGCAATTTTTCTAAGTATTTCTACTATTTTTTAATTTTCTTATTTGCTTTTTGGTCCCAAATATGAGTTGACCAGGTAACAACGCCAATAATAGCAAAATCAGGAGTATTTTGTTTGACATTTATCGGTTTGTATATTGGATTAAATGGCACCAGCCAGTATTCATTATTCTCAATCTGCCATTTTTTAACAGTAACTTCTTCGCCAAGTCGGGCAATAACTATCTGACCGGATGCCGCATGTGATTGTTCTCTTATACCAATCACGTCTCCCGGCATTAAATAAGGCCACATGCTATCGCCAACCATAGTCAGGCTGTAATCTGTATTATCAGCTAACCCGGGTGGTACTTCATGATAATTATCAGCATGTGCCGCGGCTAAACGCCAATTACCTCCGGGTGCTGCCCCTATGACTGGCACTTTAATAGCGTTTTCATCACCACGTCCGGGAGTAAATGAGTTCAACTCGGTATATCCGGCAGCAGCAAGCAATGGCTGTGGATCAATTTGCAAACCACTTGCAAATTGTAATAATTTTGCCATTCCCGGTACCTGTCCCAGGCACATATTGCTGATATAGCCCGGACTTATACCGCTGCGTTTTGCCGCCTCACGTTGCGAAATGCCAAGTGAGATTAAACTCGCAGATATTAATTGAGCAAATTTTTCAGATACTGCCATAATATTAAGTAAATTTTAACATTATTATCAAGAAAAATACACCCCCCAGATTAATAATTTGTTTTTAGTACTAAAAATAGTTGCAAAATAGTTGCAAAATAAAGCTGATATAGGTAATATTTGCTTATGATAGATGTGAAAAGAACAGGTACTTATTTAGATAAAATTTTAGCGGATACGGCAGAATTATTATTATCGCGCAATGATTTAATGATTGCCCCACCTAATAATATTCCTGTTGCGCGAGGATTTGGAAATGCTTTGTCTCAATATGGCATTTCTTTAATTGCTGAGGTAAAGAAAGCTTCTCCTTCTAAAGGTGTAATTTGTGATAATTTCGACCCCCAGGAAATCGCTATAAAATATGAAAAAGCCGGTGCCCGAGCGATTTCTGTATTAACGGATGAAAAATATTTTCAAGGGAAATTAGAATATCTGCAATTGGTTCGTGATGTTTGCACATTGCCATTAATCAGGAAAGACTTTATTATTCATCCATCTCAAATATTTGAGGCTGTGGGAATTGCCGACGCAATATTATTAATTGTAGCGGCATTAGAAAAAGAACAATTGCGCGATTATTACCAGATTGCAACACAATGTGGATTAGATGTTTTAACAGAAGTTCATAATATGGAAGAATTGGAAATTGCTATTGATATCAATGTCCCAATAATTGGCATTAATAATCGTAACTTGCATACATTTAATGTTGATTTACAACACACTTTTGATTTGCTTCCCTATATTCCAAATAATAAAACCATTGTCAGTGAAAGCGGTATAAATAACCGTTTACAAGTGCAGAGATTGCTTGATGAAGGTGTGGATGCAATATTAGTTGGAGAATCATTAGTTGCAAGCGGAGATATTGAAAGTAAGGCAGCTGAATTACTGCTGAGATAGCCAATATATCACATCGAGAGTATAATAAAGTTTATGAATATAACCAGAAAACCAGAATCTGATATTGTGGTTAAAAGGAAAGCCATTTTAGTTGTGGCTGTTTTTTCTCTTTTTGGATATATTTTAGAAATGGGTCCAATTGGGCATGCATGGCAATTAGCTGTATTGGGCTTTGGCTATACTTTGCCGGTACTTGGATTTTTGCCATATTTTGCATTAACTTTGTCGGCTGCGATAGGATTACGAATAACTGAATATGAATATCGCAATACTGAAGATGAAAAAGATAAAGAAATAAACATGACTCCCGAGGGGGAAGGTGTCAGAGAAAAAATAGCTGTAAGACCGGATTTGCATCAGTTGCGGATGATTATTGCTGCATTGGGTGGTTATGTTATTTTACGCGCAATCAGCAATTTCTTTTTATCAGTAATGTATCCATCAGTTTATATTACTTCATTATTTAATGCTTTTGAGTTTGGATTTTATTACACTTTGTTCAGCTGGTTTGTACTTTGGCAATTCATGCGCTGGTTTGCTTTATTGCGAAAATGGGGACGTTTATATCAGGAATTAGTTGGCGCAGATATAAATAAGTTTCTTTCAATAGTTATTTGTGGCGTAGTTGTTTTTTCGATGTATCGCAATTTTATGAATGGTTTTTCAATTAACATTGTAGATATGTTAAATATAGTGATAATGATTTCCGTTGCAGGAATTGCTTATTTGGTTTGGCATTCACGGCCATATAGACTGAGAAAGACTTTAGTTAATATTGGTTGGGTTATGTTGTTAGTTACGATATTAACAATATTTCTTGTTCCGGCAGAAAGATTATTAATAAGGTGAAAAAATGGAAAATACAAATGCAGTCGTTTTGTTATCAGGTGGTTTAGATAGTGCGACAGCAGCAGTAATAGCAAAATCACAAGGTTATAACCTGTATGGTTTAACAATAGCATACGGTCAAAGGCATTTGCGTGAAGTTGAATCGGCTAAAGTATTGGCGAATGCTTTGGGCATGGTTCAGCATAGAATAGTTGATATTTCATTGCGCGAAATAGGCGGCAGTGCGTTAACAGATGATATTCCGGTGCCGATAAACCGCAGCGACAATGAAATATCAACCGGAATTCCAATAACGTATGTTCCAGCGCGAAATACGATATTTTTATCCGTTGCCCTTGGATATGCTGAAGTGGTTGATGCAAATGTGATAGTAGCCGGAATGAATCAGGTTGATTACAGTGGATATCCTGACTGCAGGTCAGAATATTTGAATGCTTTTGAGAAGATGGCAAATTTAGCCACAAAAGCCGGTGTGGAAAATGATATTAAATATAAAATCTATACGCCGCTGATTGATATGAAAAAGGCAGAAATAATCGCTTCTGGATTAAAACTTTCCCTGGACTATTCCCTGACTTGGAGCTGTTATAACGGGGGAGAGTTTGCTTGCGGCAAATGCGATTCATGTAAAATAAGATTAGCAGGTTTTGCTGAAAATGGTACGAAGGACCCTGTAATTTATGAAAATTTATAATCTTTATTTACATGTATTGGTGATGTTAATCATATCTGGTTGTGGCGGTGGAAATAAAACTATTATTAATATTCCTCCTCAACCGGTAACGAATGTTCCTGTTGGCTGGTTTACTACTATAACTCCAGCTTATCCAAATTCAGGTGATGCTTTTTCACTTGATCAGCAAATCCCTAATAATTTATATCCAATAACTGTTGCATATAAAAATGAATCTACAAAAACAATTTCTGGGTTAAAAACAATTGAAGAAGAAGGGGAAGACGCAATTAGGTGTTTGAATGTCGCAGATCCTCGAGTTTCTATATTAAGTAGGGTAAATACTAATCCTATTGTATCAATCCGATTTGTCGATAGTATAACTTATGGAACAGTAGATAAAGTTTTAGGCTTAACAACAGTTGTTGGCACTGTAAACGCACCGGTTTTTGATATTCAAATAGCTTTGATTGACCCAATTTCGGGTCATCCATTAATGCAGGATTGGGAAATAAGGCGAGTATTAACTCATGAGATTGGTCATGTATTAGGTTTGGGACATTCAATGACGAATACTAAAGATTTAATGTATCCTCAATCACAGAAAGATCAGGGTACAACTTTTACGACATACTTAACTCTTGGTGACGCATTAACATTATGGGTAAAGTTAAACGCGAAATCCATAAATTGGGTACCATCGAGACCGGCAGTAACAATTGCTGCTCCATTAATCAGGCAAGGTAGCAAATATTCAGCTCCTCAAAATGCCCGAGTGATAGATATTTACACACGTTAGGCTACAGCCATTGATTAAAACGCGAAAATAGTATATTTTTTGTTTGGCACAAATTGTATAAAGAAGAGATATGACAATAATATTGGAAAGCTGGCCGCGGAAATTATATCAACCGACATCTGAAAAGATTTATTTCAGATATCGAATATATGGTGAATTTCCACCTTTGCCTGCTTTTTCATCAGCTGAATATCGTTCTGCGGGATTATTTAAAGGTGTTAAATTATTCCGTTATGACCAGCATAACGAAACGCAAATGGCAGAATTGCGCAGTGGTGATGTTTGGGAAAAATCCATTGGCAGAAATCCTGCTTTAGATGCTCGCATCTTAATGGCGCAAGAATGTTTAGAGTTAAAAGCAGATTTTGCTGATCAGCCTAATTTAGATTATCTTCGTGACACTGTCGGTTTAATAATGTTCCTGTTAGAAAATGGCGGATGCGCTGTATATGATTATTTGGCAAATCGCTGGTGGGATGCTTTATCATGGCGGCGTGATATTTTTTCCCAACCTTTTTCTCCCCGAATATATTTAAACATCGCCAGGCAAATAAATGGTGATAAAACAACTTTATTAACTTCAGGATTGGCAATATTCGCTCGTCAGGAAATAAAGGTTATAGATATTGCAAATAGTGAAGTTAATAACGCAATAGATATTATTTATAAATTGGCTGATGCTTTAGCTGCAGGCGCAATATTGCAGGATGGTCAGGAAATTCGTACGAAAACTTTGGCAAGAACACTTATATGTAATATCGCTACAATTGATAAAAAACAAATATGTGTCATAAATTGGTGACAAAAAGGGAGAAATTGAATGGGTTTCGGTAATATGAACCAGATGAAAATGCTGCAGGAAATGCAGAAAAAAATGATGAAAGCACAGGAAGAACTTGAAACCGATCGTGTTGAAGGTTCATCTGGTGGTGGAATGGTGGTTGTGGTTGCTGACGGTCATGGCAATGTTAAAAGCATTAAAATTAAGCCTGAAGTTGTAGACCAGGATGATGTAGAAATGCTTGAAGATCTTGTTTTAGCTGCCGTGAATGAAGCTATTGAAGCCTCATCTGCACTGCGCGAATCAAAAATGGCTGCAGTTACAGGTGGTTTAAATTTGCCAGGTATGGGCGGAAAGCTGCCGAGATTTTAAAATGTTTATGTATTGGTTAGGCAGGAGTTTCTGTAAGTTATTCCTGATTATAGTTGGCAAAATGAAAGTAATTGGGCGGGAAAATGTCCCGCTTACCGGTGGAGTAATGATTGCGGGAAACCATGTATCATATCTCGACCCTCCTCTTGTTGGGTCTGGTTGTCCCAGAATGATATATTTTATGGCAGAGATTGGTTTATTTAAGAATTGGCTTTTCGGACGCATGATGTATAGCTGGGGTGCATTCCCTGTAAATCGAGGTGGTGTTGACCGGCAGGCAATGAAAAAAGCTGAAGAACTGTTGCGTGAAGGCAAGGCAGTCAGCATGTTTATTGAAGGCACAAGAAGCAGAAGTGGTATGTTGCAGGAACCACAGGATGGTGTAGCAATGCTTGCAGTACGTGCAAGAGTGCCTATAGTGCCGGTGGCATGTATTGGAACTGATATTGTTATGCCGGTTAATTCTAAGAAAATAAAATTTCATCAGATAACGGTTGTTTATGGTAAACCTATTTATTTTGATGTGCCGGATGGTGTCAAGCCAGACCGCGCATTTTATCATGATATTGCAGTAAGAACAGCACGGGAAATAGCACGAATGTTACGAGAAAATGGAGCAGGGGACAGAGTACCGGCAGACTATTTAGAAGAGTAGGACAACATTAATAAATGGAAGATTTGATTGATAAAACCAGTAATAAAACAGATGATAATGGACAAGATATCCTATTATCTGCTGATTTTATTCGCAAATTACAGCAGCTTTCGGTAGTTATAAACAAATCGTTTGCTGGTAAAATGCGTGGTGAACGACGCAGCCTGCGTCGTGGCAGTTCAGTTGAGTTTGCTGATTTTAGGAATTACGTTTTTGGCGATGATTTGCGGTATGTCGACTGGAACGCATACGCGAGATTAGAAAAATTATTCATAAAATTATTTATCGAAGAAGATGATGTAACTATTCATTTACTGCTGGACACCAGTTCTTCCATGGATTTTGGCACACCTACAAAACTTCATTATGGTAAACAAATTTGTGCGGCACTCGGTTATATTGCTTTATGTAAATATGATCGGGTATGTGTTACTGCAATAACCAATAACACTGGTCCACGTATACAGAATATACGTGGTCGCGGAAAAGCACAGTTGTTGTTCAGTTGGCTGCAGAACCTTACTCCAAATGGCAGCACAGATATAGGGAAAGCTTTAAAAGAATATGCTGCAACCGCTAAGTCTGTCGGTCCGATATTATTAATATCTGATTGCATGTCTAATGATGTTGATTTAGGTTTAAAAGCACTCACCGGACGTCGTTTCGCACCATCTGTTATGCAGTTATTATCCCGTGAGGAAATTATGCCAACTTATGCAGGTGATTTGAAACTGGTAGACAGTGAAACTGGTATCATAAAAGAAATTACTGTTACACCAGGCTTGCTTAAGAAATACCAGAATAAGTTGCACGGTTATTTAGAATATTTGCAGGGAATATGTAATAAATACGGAATTAATTACTTGAATGCTGTAACTGATTCTCCGGTAGACGATTTAATTTTACATACATTCAGACAGCGTGGAATGTTGGATTAATATGAGTGAAGTAATAATCGAATTAGAAAATTTATCTTATTCAATAGCAGACAGAGAAATATTGAAAAATGTTTCTCTGACTATATATGAAGGTGAGATATTTGCTGTTGTTGGACTGTCAGGCACTGGTAAAACAACATTATTGCGATTAATTACCGGCTTAATAAAACCAACCGCTGGTAAGTTATTTGTAATGGGAAAAGATATCACCAAATATAAAGAAAAAGAATTGAATATTATGCGGCAGAAATTAGGATTAGTATTCCAATACGGCGCATTATTTGATTCTTTGACAGTTGAAGAGAATGTAGGTTTTCATTTATGCGAACACACATTTATGAAAGATAATGATATAAGAGTAATTGTGGCGGAGCGATTACGGGAAGTTGGAATGCCGGGAATTGAAAAAATGCTACCGTCTGAGTTGTCAGGTGGTATGCAGAAAAGGGTAGGCATTGCTCGTGCATTAGTCAGCAAACCATCGATATTATTATATGATGAACCGACAAGTGGTCTTGACCCGGTAATAGCTGCCGCTATTGATGAATTAATTGTATCATTACGGGATAATCTGGGAGTTACCGAAATTATTGTTTCGCATGATGTCCCTGATATTTTACATTTATCAAATCGTGCAGCAATGTTATATGAAGGGAAATTACTATTCTGTGGTAATGCAGATGAATTTATGCAAAGTGATGATCCTGTCGTACGGCAATTTGTTAATGGCTCGACAGATGGTCCGATACACGTGGTATAATTTATAAAAAAAGGGTGATACGATGGGTAATAAGGGAAATGAATTTAAAGTTGGCGTCATGTTTATTACTGGCATAGCGTTGCTGGTTTTAGTTATCGCAACTATAAACAAATATGGTCAGGAAAAAGGGAAATATGCTTTTGAAATTCGTTTCACTCAAGCACAAGGGATTTTAGTTGGTGCCCAAGTTCGTGTGTCTGGTATTTCTGTAGGCAGAGTTTTAAGTGTAAGAGTAGACCCAGAGACAAACCTTGCGTTAGTCAGGGTAATAATTCCTACTAATGTTATATTAGGAAGAAATTATCATTACGCTGTAAATATGGGTGCTTTAGTCGGCGAAAGATATGTTGAAATTATACCTACTACCAAAATTGATAAAGAAGTGAAACCTGATGACATAGTTAATGGATACAGTCCGCCGGTAATGGATGATTTATTGGTAGCGACTGGGAAGTTATTAACTAAACTAAATGAAACGACAACAAATTTAAATGCAATCATAGGTGATAAATCATTACAAACTTCCTTGAAATTAGCAATTCATGACTTGCAGCAAACTGCAAATGCATCTGCGTCTTTTACAAGGGAAATGCAGATAATTTTGGCTCGTAATGGTGGTGCCATTGAGGCTACCTTACGTAATCTTGAAAGTACAACAGAAACAGCGAGTGCTTTTGCAAAAGATGCACGCGAATTAGTTGCTACCCATAAAGGTGATGTTGCTGAAATGATTGCAAATTTAAAGCGTACAACCGGTGATGCTGCTGAATTTGCCAGCGTTTTATCTCAATTTATGAAAGATAACCGTGACCAGTTTCAAGAAGCAGTGTTAGATTTACGTAAAACCACATCGTCAGCAGCAGAATTTTCAAAAGGTCTGAATGAAGTATTAAATAAAAATTCGAACGATTTAACTGAAACTATTGGAAATTTGAAGAAAACTACTGTCGCATCTGCTGAATTAGCAGGTGGACTAAATAGTCTATTGAAAGATCACCGCGAAGACATGAATGTTTTAATGAAAGATATTAAAACAAGTGCTTCAAATGCCAGTGAGATTACTACAACTTTAAATAAAATGATTAAGGATAATCAAGGTGATTTGTCCGCATCTATAACAGAATTGCGAACAACTACTAAATCGGCAGCAGAATTTGCAAACGGTTTGAATAAGATATTAGCTGATAATCAAGCTGATATCCAGGGTATGATAACCGGAATTAAAAAAACTACTGAGAATTCTGCTTCACTGGTTGCTAATCTTGATACGATTGTAAAAAAGCAAGGTCCATCTCTGGACTCTATTATCTCTGATATGGTTGTTATTGCTTCCGATATGAAAAAATTAAGCGAAACAATCACACCGCAATTAACTAATACTAAAATAATCCCGAATCTTGATGAAGCTACAAAAAATGTGGTGTTATTATCAAAAAGATTAGACAATGCTGCTGCATCAATTGAAAGTTTGGCTGCTGATAAAGATATTCAACAATCATTGCGTGATTCTGTTGGCAATGTTAAAAAAGCTGGCGATGATTTGCAGAAAATGATGGCAGAGGCACGTAATTCGATGGCTATATTACCAGAAGTGGCTACGAATATTAAGGATATTTCAGCTAATATAAAGTTGGCAACTGCAGATATTAAAAGCGCAGCCAATGATTTGCCTGGTATATCCCAACCATTCAAAGCAATTGCGTCAGAGTCCGCAAATAACATGCTGGATATCTCACGTTCACTGAAAGTGGCAAGCAGTGATGTTACTATAGCAGCGCGTCAGTTGGCTAAAATGGGTACATTTTTAGATAAGTTGCACATGGAGCCAGAGGGAAGATTATATCGTATGAAATACAGTTTGGGTTCTTCATCAAAGAATCGCGCAGATCTCGGAGTGAAGCTATATTCTCAAGATTTAATGTTATTTTCTCAGATCACTGATGTCGGAGAAAAGAACCTGTTGACATTTGAATTTGGTAATAAATTAACCAACCGAACCTGGTTACGTTATGGTTTAGTCGAAGGTAAATTCGGTGGAGGAGTTGAATATAATCCAACCAAAAATACCAGGCTATCCTTTGACGCATATGATCCAGCTGATTTACGTGGCCGTGTTGCTTTTGATGTCCGCATGAAACCATTTGCCGATCAATGGTGGTTATCAATTAAAGCATTCGATTTAGGCGATAATAGTAAACGCAATTATGGCGCGGGTATAATGTATCGTCCATAATTACTCTTGCCTAAATTGTGCTATAATTGTATTCTTTACGAAATACGAGTGAGGGTGAATGCCTGTTAAAATATATTCCAATCGTGTGCTGACATTAGCCTCGATGTTAAATGGAAAGTACCCGAAATATATGTTGCCAGTACTGCGTTTGGCAGATACAATAATTGGATTAGATAAAATCGATTATTATTATCAACAAGGGGCAAAAGGTGATTCTTATTACTTTTTTTCTCGTGTATTAGATGCTTTTGAAGTAAAATTGAATGTGTCAGATTCTGATTTATTAAAATTGCAGGGATCTGAATCATTAATTATAACTTCAAATCATCCACATGGAATGATGGATGGTGTCATCATAGGCGCATTATTAGCACGTGCAAAGATAAACTATAAGTTTCTGGCAAATTTTCTGTTGCATCAAATGCCGGCAGCACGTGATTATGTCATACCAGTTGATCCATTCGGTGGTACAAAGGCGAAAGAAAAAAATACTCGTCCTTTATTGGAAGCATTGCGATTTACTCGTGGAGATGGCAAATTAGCGATTTTTCCGGCAGGCGAAGTTGCGCATTGGACCAGTTTTAAAGATAAGAAAGCTATTGAATCACCATGGATAACAAATGTAGGCGGTATAATACGAGCAGCAAAAGTTGATGTAGTACCGGTTTTTATTGAAGGTGGAAATAGCAATTTTTTCAATTTTGCTGGATTAATTAATCCAATATTTAGGACATTTTTATTAATGCATGAAACCTTGCGATTGCATGGTACAACAATTAATGTAAGAATTGGCGACAAAGTGCCATACGAAACAATAAAAAGTTTTACAGAAGACGATAAACTGGCCAGTTATTTAAGAGAAAAAACTATATCACTGGCTGATAATGCGGAGAAATAATACGTGATTAACAAAGAATATACGATTCCAGTAGCTGATCCAAAACCGATTTCAGAATTAATATCTGAAATACAGAATCTGCCAATAGATGCTAAAATGGTTGATTCAGGTGGATTTGTTGTATATCTTTCAAAAGCTGAGCAAATACCATCTATTATGCATGAAGTTGGAAGGCAACGTGAAACAGCTTTTCGCAGTGTTGGTGAAGGTACCGGTAAGTCACTTGATCTGGATGAGTATGATGATTATTATTATCACCTATTGTTGTGGAATCATGATGCTAATGAACTGGTAGGTGGTTACCGTTTAGGTCCTGCTGATGAGATAATCGAAAAACATGGCATCAAAGGACTATATACCAGTACTTTATTTAATTTTGATGAAAAGCTGACCAGTATGATAAATCCTTCTGTTGAATTAGGGCGTTCATTCATACGGCAGGAATATCAGCGTAATTACAGTCCCTTAATGCTATTATGGAAAGGTATCGGGCAATTTGTTGTTCGTAATCCGAAGTATCGCAACCTGTTTGGACCTGTAAGCATTTCGAATAGCTATGATACGACATCAAAAGAGATGATGGTATCATTTTTAGAAGCAAATCATCTTAATGAAAATTTAGCTGGTAATGTATCACCTCGCAATCCAATGACTTTTTGCGCGTCAGTAGGTAGCGAATGTCTTGAGTCATGCCTTTCTGGTGTAAAGACATTGGAAGAATTAGACAAATTGATTAAAGAAAGAGAAGGGGGGATACGAAGTATTCCTATTCTGGTAAAACAATATCTGCAAATGGGTGGTAAAATGCTCGGGTTTAATATTGACCCGGATTTTAATGATTCATTAGATGCTATGGTATTAGTAGACCTTGCTACAACTGAGCCGCGTCTTCTAAGGAGATATTTTGGTAATGAAGGTACTATTTCATTCCTCAAATATCATGGCGTGGAAACGAAAGAATAATTAATGTTACTTGTTATAAATCCTAAAATTTTATATATAATTTCATTTTTTCAATATGCTTTAATAGGGTTAGTGTTAGCAATGCCATTAGGACCTGTGGGCGCGATGTGTATGCAGCGCACTTTAGCCCGCGGTAAATGGGCAGGATTGCTGGTTGGTTTAGGGGCGGCATCTGCTGATGCCTTATGTGCTTTTATCGCTGCATCTTCTTCAACATATTTTGGTGATTTTTTCAAAAGATATGAAGTTCAGGCGTTGTGTGTTACATTTTTATTGATTATTGGTGCTGCTATTAAAATGTGGCATAACAAACCAAAAACAGAAAAAACACCGCATAATCCTATTCGTTCAGCGTTATTTTCATATGTTGTCACGTTTGTCATGGTTGCTGGCAATCCTTTCACCATTTTAGGCAGCGCAGCCTTGCTTCTTCTTTTTCACATGGAAAAAATAAAGAATCAAACTGATGGAATTTTATTGTTAAGTGGTATCTTTACCGGCTCAATGTCATGGTGGCTCTTATTATCAATGACAGTCGCATTCATTGGCCACCGGTTATCAGAAGAAACACAAATTGTTATAAATCGTATTCTTTCTGTAGTATTCTTTGGATTTGGT
>Ga0194053_10000566_pt1 | contig 27530 bp, 32 predicted proteins | sample SepL228m_MetaG_FD_161684 | JGI IMG/M metagenome (GOLD analysis project Ga0194053, IMG submission 161684) | Anoxic zone freshwater microbial communities from boreal shield lake in IISD Experimental Lakes Area, Ontario, Canada - Sep2016-L227-8m | ecosystem: Environmental > Aquatic > Freshwater >... | reverse complement strand
GCCTGGTCACGACCGCCGTGTTCAGCGCCGGCACATAATGGCCGGTGGTCCGAAGGTGGGCGCCCGCATTGCCGATGAGGGAGCGAACACTGTAGCGGGTCCGTCGCACAGGTTGGAGGGTTGTCCGCAGAAAGGCCCGCCAGTCGTAACGCAGCCGGCAGCTCAGCACGTCGATCAGCCGCTCCCGCACTACCACGCGCTCCTTGTTGATGACACCGACCAGCCACTGCCAATCCGTGCCCGCCACCGCGAGTTTCTGGATCTCGCGCCGGTTGCCGCGCCAAAACCAGGCGCCGCGAATGATCCCACGGTAATTTCCCAGCGAGCTGTAGGCCCGCAACAACTCCTCGAAAAACCCTTCTCCCAGCTCAAACTTGGCGTCCGGCTCGTTCAGCTTCTTCCGCACCAGCGGCTCACGCTCGTAAGCCTGGATCGCTTTGAGCGACTTCGAGTAGAGCGTCAGCGCGGCCGCGAAGGCGACCAGGAACACGCGCAGCCGCAGCACCGCCGGCTCAATCAGCCGGTAGTCCCAGCAGCGAAAGATGATTTCATAGAGTGCCACGCGGTAATTGCGATAAGCCAGCAACATTTGCCTCACCTGGTCGTCCTCATCAGGCGTGAAATACCCGCGGGCGCGGGCGGCGATCGAAACGCGCGCATCATTCCACTGGCTTTCAAGCCGGTCCAGCCCGGGAATAACCCGGCGCAACGTCTCGCAATCCACCAGCATTTGACTGTCTTCTCCCACGCAGTCCATATCCGCCAATTCCTTCAGTTCCTACCACGCATTTCTCGCCCGCGATGATCCATACCATAAGCATAGACTAAAGCTCAGCCAGTTGCGAATTGATAAAAACAGATGCGACATCGATTTAATCAATAGAAGCAAGATGGAATGGCGAGTCACTGTGCGCCCGTATTGCGAAAGCACTTTCAACTTTTGGAGCATTGTCAGGTGGCTGGTTTGGCTCCGCCCGGTGACATCACGACTGTTTCACGGTCAAACAAGAGGTGCTGCCGGCCCTGTCTGGTTGAAAAATTGGGTTGTTTTATCAACAGTTTGTGATGCAATCAGGGCGTGCAAACGCTCGGAGAAAATATCTTTGCAGAAATCTGCCGCAAAGGCAGAGGGTGGGTGTTTTCTCCAGACGAATTTCGTGACCTCGGCGATCTCCGTTTCGTGGGGATGGCTTTGACCCGGCTGGTTTCCAAAGGGCCGATTCGACGGTTGGCCCGATGGCTCTACGGTTACCCGAAATCCCACCTGATCATCGGCACGCTGGCTCCCAGCCCAGACGCCATTGCCAAGGCCCTGGTGGGTAGGCACAACATCCGGTTGCTTCCATCGCAGATCGCCTGAAGCCCTTTGATGCCGACTACGATAAGATGCAGGGAATGTTCTCCGGTGACCGCCCAGATCTCACGGAGATCATCAGAGTCATTCGCGAGTAGGAAGACGAACCAACCATCGAAGCCCAGGAAAGCGAGCACCTGACACACATGCCTTTGTCCGCCGACAGATGGAAAGAAGTCTCGCCCTCGCAGTTTGCGTGGGAGCGGGAGGCGCTCGATTTCATCCGTCAAGGACTGCCGGACTGTGAGCCTTACCGCGCCTGGTCGAATTTCGAGTTCGTTGCCGATGACGGTTCGATCAACGAGGTGGACGTGCTGGTCTTCACACCCCAAGGTTTTTTCCTGGTCGAAATCAAGTCGCGTCCAGGTGTCCTCGCCGGAGATGCCCAAACGTGGCTCTGGACCCACGAAGGTCGGGAAACGGCGATGGACAATCCCCTTTTCCTGGCCAACCGCAAGGCCAAGAAACTCAAGGCGCTCCTGTCGCGGCAAAAGGCTTGCCGTGATATCCGATTTCCCTTCGTTGACGCCCTGGTTTTCTGCTCGAACGCAGATTTGGACTGCCGTCTCCAGGGCACTGCTCGCCTGCGGGTTTGCCTGCGTGACTCTGCCGCGGAAACGGGCCGGCCGGCCCGGGCTGGAATCCTGGCAGCTTTGCGTCGTCGTGAGGCGGACGGTTTGGGCCCCACCGCACTGGGACAGTTCGACGCCCCGACCGCGCGTGCCATGAGCCGCGCCATGGAACAGGCCGGCATCCGGCAGTCGCAGCGTGCCCGCCGCGTGGGGGATTACCGGCTCGCGAAATTGCTTTTTGAGAATCCCCTCAGCCTCTATCAGGATTGGGAGGCAGAGCATTTCCAACTGCCGTCCAGCAAACGCTTCGTTCGTCTCTACATCGCGGCCGGCTCTTCTTCTTCCACCGAGCGTGAGACGCTTAAGCGCGCTGCCCGCCGCGAGTATGAAATCCTGGACAACCTTCGGCACCAGAACATCCTGCTGGTCCAGCAATACACCGAGCACGAGTCCGGCCCGGCCCTGATCTTCGAGCACGATCCCAATGCGGTGCGCCTTGACCATTTCCTCGCCCAACGCGGCGCTCAGCTCAGCATTGATACGAAGCTCGACCTGGTCCGTCAGCTTGCCGAAGCACTCAAGTTTGCCCATGACAAGCACGCCATCCACGGCGCGCTCAGTCCGCAGAGCGCCCTCGTCTTTGGTCCAAACTCTCCAAGTCCACGTCTCAAGCTCTACAACTGGCAGACGGCCTTTCGCATGGCCTCGACCAGCACTTCCGGTCTGCCGCAAATCACCGCCACCGTTCATCCGGATGTATTCTGGGAGGACGCCTCGCGTGCTTACCTTGCGCCCGAATTGGTGAATGACCCCACGCTTCATGGCGAGCATCTGGATGTGTTCTCTCTCGGTGCGATTGCTTATCACATCTTCTCCGGCCAGCCGCCGGCCGGTTCCTCGCTGGAACTCGCGGAGAAGCTGCGTCGCAACCGTGGTTTGAAACTCTCCTCGGTCTTGAATGGCACCGGAGAGGAACTGCAGATGCTCGTCGAGCACAGCACCCATCCGGATGTCACGGTCCGCCTGGCCTCCATTGACGAGTTCCTGGAACAGCTCGCGCGCGTCGAGGAGGAGTTCACCAGTCCGAGCCAGGAGCCGGTGGCCAATCCCGCCGACGCCAAACAGAACGACCGACTCGATGGAGGTTTCCTGGTCAAACAACGCTTTGGCTCCGGTTCGGCCGCCATCGTCTTCCTCGTCCAGAAGGGCGACCACGAAATGGTGCTCAAGCTGGCCAACAAGCCAGAGAACAACTTCCGCATCCTCGACGAATATGACTCCCTGACCAAACTGGGCCACCCCAGCGTTGTCCGGGTTTACGACAAGGTAATGGTCGGGGGCCTCCAGGGATTCACCATGCAGCGCGCCGGGGAGTTAACGCTCGCCCAGCGGCTCAGCAAGGAAGGCCGCCTCAGCCTTGAGCTGCTCGAACGCTTTGGCGAACAGCTCCTTGAAGCTGTCAATTATCTCGATCAGGAGGGTGTCAGCCACCGCGACGTGAAGCCCGAGAACCTCGGCATTGGCTCCATCGCCGGTGGCGGAAAGTTGCGGCTGGTGCTGTTTGACTTCTCGTTGGCCCGAACCCCTGCCGACAACATCCGGGCGGGCACACCGCCCTATCTCGAGCCATTCCTCTCCCTGCGCCGTCCCCAGCGCTGGGACACCCATGCCGAGCGTTATGCGGTCGCAGTCACGCTTTATCAGATGGCCACTGGCCAGCGTCCCGTGTGGGGCGACGGCGTGAGTGACCCGGCTCAATTGGATTGTGAAGTCACCCTCGACGCCGAGAAGTTTGATGCCATCATCCGCGAGAAGCTTCTGGAATTCTTCCGCAAGGCGCTTAAGCGCGACTTCCGCCAGCGCTTCGACAACGCCCAGGAGATGTTGCGCGATTGGCGCAAGGTCTTCGAGGGCCTCGATCAACCCAGTCCTATCACCACGGTTACCGCCGCAGGTGACCAGCAAAACGCCATTACTGCCGCGCTCCCGGAAACCAACATCTCGCTGCTGGGCCTTACACCCCGGGCCATTGCGGCTATTGACCGCCTGGGAGCCACAACGGTCAAGGACTTCCTCTCGGTGCCATTACGGCGCGCCTATCGGCTGCCGGGCTCCAAGATCCGCCGGGAGGTCGTCGAGGCATTCACCGCCCTTCGCGCCCGGTTTCCTGACCTTGTGCCCAAGCGCACTGCCGCCAAGGAAACCGACACCGCGACGGAACTCGGCGAAGCCGCCGCCACCAGCATTGATGTCCTCGCGCCCGAAGCCCTGAATTTCATCCAGAAGCGGCCTGACTCGGAAAAACAGGTGTTCCAATGCCTGCTCGGCCTGAATGACTCCAGCTTCGACTCACCTTATGAATGGCCGGCGGCAGCGCAGGTGGCCTCACGCCTCACCTTGTCGCGAGGATTCGTGGCCCAGTGCCTCGATAGCGCCCGCCAGCGTTGGAGCAAGACACCTGAAATTACCGCCCTCCGGGAGACCGTGGCAGCCTTGGTCCAGTCCCACGGTGGTGTCATGACTGCGGCGGACCTCAGCCTGGCTCTGCTGACGGCGCGCGGTTCCATCGAGGAAGAACCCATTCGTTCCGCCGTGGCGTCGGCTGTCACGCGGGCGGGTCTCGAAACCGAAGTCAACCAGGCCCAGCCCCGATTCCTCATTCATCGCCGCGGCATGATCGTCCTTGTCGCGCAGTCTGCGGAGTTGGCCGATTACGCCGCGAAGTTGGGGGAAAAGGCTGATGAACTCGCCGCTCTCGATCCGCTGCCCAACCCGATTCGCGTCGTGGAAAGCCTGCGCGCCATCGAGGTCCCGCCCGGCGCGCCACCGCTGCCGGAGTCCGCACTGGTAACGCTCGCTGCCCATGCCTCCACGCAAGCGGCTGTCTCCAGCAAGTTCGAGGTCTATTCGCGCGGCATGACGGCCAAGCGCGCCCTCATGCTCGCCCAGAATGCGTTGACCGGCGTGCGCGAACTGACGATCCAGCAGGTTCACCAGCGCGTCCTTTCCCGTTACCCGGATGCACAACGGCTCCCCGACCGGCCTGACCTCGACACCTTGCTGGCGGAGAGTGGTCTCGATCTGGTTTGGCATCCCGAACTAGCTCAAGGCGCGGGGGCCTATCGTTTCCGCGCTTATGAAGAGGCATCCACCTTCAGCACGGGCGCCATTCTACCTGAGCGGAAACCGACGGCTGCGCCCGACAGCGCCCCGGCGGGGGAAACCTCCGCGGAGATTGCCGAAGCCCGTGTCATCGAGAACAAGCTGCGTCGAGCCGCAGCCGAAGGCGCCTTCCTCGTCCTGGCGGTTCCACCATGCCGAATGCTCATGGCTGAACGGGAACTGCTCCAGCGATTCGATCTCGATCGCCGGAACATTGACGAGATGGTCATCCGCACCTTGCGTTCTGATGCGCAGGCTGTCCGGGCCGATTGGAACGTGGTGCTCCGTGCGGATTCCGCATCACGACAGAGCGACGATTGGAAACGTCTCCTCCTGCTCGTCAACCGAGCCATGCCGAAGGTGGAGGACGCGCTTTCCACCTCGTCCAAGACTCTGTTGCTGGTGAACCCTGGCCTGCTGGCGCGTTATCAGCAGTTGGAAATGCTCGTCCGACTGCGCGATCGGATAGGCCGCACTGGCAGTCCTCTGCACGGGCTATGGGTGCTTGTGCCTACGAACGGCCAATACGTCCTGCCCACGCTTGACGGCCAGCCCGTTCCTGTCCTCAGCGCCGCGCAGTGGACGGAACTTAACGAGGCGTGGATTCAAAACAAACACCGCGCATGAAAACGAAACTCGGCATCGTCAAACCGCCACCGCCCGGCTCCAAACCACAGGTCTCCCAGCCGCGGTTGCCTGACGTTTGTGAATTGATCCGAACGGCTCGCGAGACCATTGCCCGCGGGGTCAATGCCGCGCTGGTGATGTTGTGTTGGAGAATTGGCCAGCATATCCGCACAGACATCCTGGGCGCGAAGCGGGCCGAGTACGGGGATGAGATTTCGGAAGCACTCATTCTGGAACTCGGCGCTGGCTTCGCTTTTCTCGCACGCCAGAGGCGAATACAGACCGGCTGCCAGGGGGGTGACTTGCGGGCCAGTCTGGCGCATAGTGCCCGTGGGTTAAGTGAATTTTATTTGCTCCCCGCTCGACGCGCCGTAAGGCCTCGGGCGGGGTTATTTTTTGCTTATGCCTGACGAACCATCCATCAAACGAACCATCGCCTTCATAGACGGCCAGAACCTCTTTCACGGGGCCAAGGAGGCCTTTGGTTTCACCTACCCCAACTATGACCTCAAGGCGCTGACTCAGGCGCTTTGCTCATGATTAACCGATCCTCATTGGTAGGCAATCCACCCTACATCACCGTCAAGGATAGGGCGCTCAACGAAGCCTACCGCCTGCGCTTCGAGTCCTGCCACCGGAAATACTCCCTTGCTGCGCCTTTCATGGAACAATTCTTCGCCCTGGCCGTGAAAGGCGAAGACGCCCAGTCTGCCGGCTACGTGGGCATGATTACCGCCAATTCCTTCATGAAACGGGAATTTGGCAAGAAGCTCATCGAGGAATTCATCCCGCGCTGGAACCTAACCCACGTCATCGACACCGCCGGCGCATACATTCCCGGCCACGGCACGCCAACCGTCATCTTGTTCGGAACGCATCGAAAACCTATCCAGCCTACCATCCGCACAGTCATGGGAATCAAAGGTGAACCTGCAACACCGGATGAACCCGCACACGGACTGGTTTGGGGTGCCATCCTACGGCAAGTGGACCAGCCTGGCACCGAGAGCGAATTTGTGAGCGTAACCGACTCCGAGCGGGACGGCTTCCGCAAGCATCCTTGGAGCATCGGTGGAGGTGGGGCGGCAGAGTTGAAGGAGATGTTGGATGAAGTCACAGAGATCACTTTGGTCAAGGTAGCAAACGACTTAGGTTTCATGGCGATCACTGGCGAGGACGAAGCCTTAACTGCGCCTCACCACGTATGGCGAAAGGTCGCGGTCCCGTTCCGAGGGTCTGGTAGCGGAGATACCGTCCGCGATTGGATAGCCGAAAGCGAAGAAAGCGTCCCGTTCCTTTACTCTGAGTCTGACGGAAAGTTGCAGCCGGTGGCCATTGAGTCACACCCGCGTTTTTACCACTCGCTTTGGTGTCTGCGGACCAATCTGCGCAACCGCAAGATGTTCGGAAAACTGCCTGCCCAATTCGGTTTGGCGTGGAATGAATTCATTATTTTCATGCGTAAACGGTTCCTGGCACGCCACAAAATCGCTTTCGCCGATGTTGCAACTCACAACCACTTTGTGTTGGTTCGTGAAGACACCGTATTCAAGCAGACGGCACCTGTCATCACGCTGCCCAGTCAGGCCAGCGAAGATGATCATCTGAGCTTAATCGGGTTGTTGAACAGCTCGCTCGCCTGCTTCTGGATGAAACAAGTATTCTTTCCAAAAGGTGGTGACCACGTCGGCACCGAGGGAGCACGCGTGCGCACCACCATGTGGGATGAACGCTATGCCCACGATAGCACGAAGCTGAAGCAGTTCCCGGTCACCACTCAGAAACCATTGGTGCTGGCACAAGAACTGGATCGGCTCGCGCAAGAAATGAAAGGTCACACGCCTGCGGCGCTACTGGCTCAACGCGAACTCTCGAATCTGAAAGAAAAGATGACGACCGCGCGCGCTCACTTCACCCGGCTGCGCGAGCGGATGATTGCCATTCAAGAGGAACTCGATTGGGAGTGTTACCGCTATTACGACCTCCTGGTGGAAGATGTGAACCTGCCGCCTGCATCACATGACCTGTCGCAAATCCGGCTCCAACTCGGCGAACGCGCCTTTGAAATCGTCATGGCCCGCAAGATGGCCTGGGGTGAGTTGGAGACGACATGGTTCAGCCGTCACGGCTCCACGCCCATCACCGAAATTCCCGCACACTGGCCTGCGACGTATCGTCAACTCGTCGAGCGTCGCATCGCCCTCATCGAGAGCGACCGCAACATTGCGCTCATCGAGCAGCCCGAATACAAGCGCCGATGGAACACCGAGCCGTGGGAGGAACAACAGGAGCGAGCATTGCGGGAGTGGCTGCTGGGCCGGCTGGAATCTGTGTTTGGAGTTCCGCCTTCAGGCGGTTCGGCACCCGAACCGGCTGAAGCCGGGACTCCGAACCCCGAGCTGACCTCCTGCGCCCACCTCGCCGACAAGGTCAGCCGCGACACGGAATTCATGGAAGTAGCCGCGCTCTACCGCGCCCGCCCAGACTTCGACCTCACGGAACTGGTGGTGGAACTGGTCGAGAGCGAGTCGGTGCCGTTCCTGCCCATATTGGCGTCTGCGCGGCAAGCTGGACGTGCCGAAGGAGCGTTTCATCACCTACCCGCACTGCAATCGCGACGCCGACCGCACCCCCGTCATCGGCTGGGCCGGCTGGGACCAATTGCAGCAAGCTCAAGCCGTCGCCGGCTACTACGAGCGCATGCGCACCAATGAGGGCTGGGCGGATGACCGTCTGCTGCCATTGCTGGCCGGCGTGCTGGAACTGCTCCCGTGGCTGCTCCAATGGCACAACGGTCTGGACCCCCAATACGGCATGGGCCTGGGTGATTTCTTCCGCAGCTTCGCGGAGGAAGAGGCTCGCCGAATGGGCAAAACCCTGGACGAAGTCCTCGCATGGCAACCGCCGGCGAAGACAACGCGCAAAAGGCAGCAGTCGAATCTGTAATTGCATGATGATCGACACAACTGAAAGGAAAACGTCACATGATAACCAATATTGAATTGAAGAACTTCGGACCACTTGAAGCGGTCACCTGGAAGAAACTGGGCCCTATTAATCTGGTGATCGGCGGAAACGGCAGTGGGAAAACCTTTTTGCTTAAATCGCTCTATACTGCCATGCGCACGTTAGAAGAATACAAGCGTGGCGATGACCAACGGACCGCTGCCGAGATCCTGGTGGAGAAACTCTATTGGACCTTCCAGTTGGATAAAATTGGCGATCTGGTCACGAAGGGAGCATCCGCCAATTTGTCCTTTCGTCTGTGGAAGGATGAAAATGAGTTCTGTTACAACTTTGGCAAAGACACCGCCAAAGTGATCGCCTCGTTGGAAAACCATGTCCCACCTCGCGCCAGCAACTCGATTTTTCTGCCCGCCAAGGAGGTGTTGTCTTTACACAACATCATTCTGAAATCGCGAGAAACCGACAAGGTGTTTGGCTTCGATGACACTTACTTGGATTTGGCCCGTGCTCTGCGCCAATCCGGCCGCGGTGGGCGGAATTATGAAGCCTTCGCGAAATCGCGCCAGAACCTAGAGGCGATTCTGGGAGGCAAAGTTGAATATGATGAGGGTGCCGGCAATTGGCAGTTCAAGGAGGGGAAATACCGTTTCCCGCTCGGCGTGACGGCCGAGGGCGTCAAAAAGATCGCTATTCTAGATACGTTGCTCAGCAACCGTTATCTGGACCCTGAATCAATCGTGTTTATTGACGAGTTGGAATCAGCGCTGCATCCGGCAGCGATTTCCAAGCTGCTCGACATCGTGGCCGTGCTCGCATCAGAGGGGATGCAGTTTTTTGTGGCGAGTCATTCCTACTTCGTCGTCAAAAAGCTATTCCTGATAGCTCAGGAAAGAAAGATGAATATCCCGGTTCTTGCTGGAGATGCAGATGCATGGCGCTCGGCAGATCTCAAGGATGGAATGCCGGACAACGGCATTGTTACGGAAGCCATTCATCTGTATGAACAGGAAGTCACACTCTCGCTTTCATAGCCATGATTTCCTTCACTGAATCTGAGATGACTTTTGGCCCCTATGCGGAAGCCGATTGCTTTTGCATAGAAAAGTGCACCACTTACGAGGCCATCCAAGACGACGTCAAGATGGCCGAATTTCTTTTGATTCGTGAAACGCCCGAGGAGCCGCCTTGCGTTTGGATAGTGGAAGCAAAGAAAAGTTCCCCGCAACCCAAAACCCAACCCGAGTTTGATGGGTTCATCACGGACATTAGGGACAAGCTTGCGAACGGATTAACCCTGTGTTTTGCTGCTGTGCTTAAACGCCATCCAAAGACCCTGGCAGAGTTGCCTGACAAATATAAGAACCTTGATCTTTCACAAGCAGGCTTTCGGCTGGTCCTGGTTATTAATGGGCACCAGAAGGCTTGGTTGCCGCCTTTACAGGATGCCGTGCGTCGCGCTCTGCATGCGACCGCGAAGACATGGGCGCTGGACCCCAATGCCGTGGTTGTTCTCAACCATGAAGGAGCCAAACAGTTCGGTTTGACCTGTGCGCCATAGATTCCCAAGAACCGATATGCCTACCTTCATCAAAGACCTTTTTGACCTGCCCGATGTTGTGCGCGGCGGGGATTTTGTCCTCCGCCTGGCCGAGGGCCTGGAGCGACCGGAACAGACGTTGCGCGACTACGTCGTCACGCCCCAACTCGCCAAGTGCTTCGACGATGCCCTGTCGCTGGTGCGCGATGCGATCGAAGGGCGGACAAGCAAAGCGTGCTATTTGCTTGGAAGTTTCGGCAGCGGCAAAAGCCATTTCATGGCGGTGCTGAATCTCCTCCTCCAGCAGAACGCCACAGCCCGCGAGATCCCCGAGTTGGCGGATGCGGTGACCAAGCACAATCCCTGGACCGGCGGCAAGAAGTTCATGCTGGTGCCGTTCAACCTGATCGGAGTCACGGGCCTCGAGGCCGCGCTGCTGGGTGGTTACGCCGATCACATCCGCCGCCATCATCCCGGCGCACCCACCCCGCCCGTTTATCGTGCCGAGGCGCTGTTTGAGGATGCGAAGGGGCTGCGTGAGGCAATGGGGGACAAGGGCTTCTTTGCCAAGCTGAACCGCGAGGAAAACGGGAGCAAAGGAACCGCGGCACCGGCCGCGGCTGGTTGGGGAGAGTTGGCAGGTGGCTGGGATGCGAAACGATTCGAGCGCGCTGTAATGGCTGCGGCAAATAATGCTGACCGCCGGCAACTCGTTACCGACCTGGTTGAGACATTCTTCCGCGCGGCGCAGAACAATTCGGAGTTTATCAGCCTGGATGATGGCTTGTCCGTTATGAGTCAGCACGCTCGCGCGTTGGGCTTCGATGCGGTCATCCTTTTTCTCGATGAGCTAATCCTCTGGCTCGCCAGCCATGCGGCGGACCCTTCCTTCGTGGCACGGGAAGGTCAGAAGCTGGTGAAGCTGGTCGAGGCGTCGAAGGCTGACCGGCCCATTCCGCTGGTAAGTTTCATCGCCAAGCAGCGCGAAATTGCCGACCTGGTGCGCGACCAGGTAACCGGAGCCCAATTGGCTGCCATTGGTGACGTGCTTCGTTATTGGGAAGCCCGCTTCGCCAGTATCCGCCTGCAGGACAGCAACCTGCCTGCAATTGCAGAGAAGAGGCTGCTGAAACCGAAAAGCGAGGCCGCTAAGGCGGAAATTGACGCAGCTTTCGCCCAGACGATGGCCGTCCAGAAGCACATCCGGGACATCCTCCTCACGGACGAAGGCAATCCTGAGATGTTCCGCAAGCTGTATCCGTTCAGTCCAGCACTGGTTGAAACATTGGTGGTGATGTCGTTTGCCTTGCAGCGCGAACGGACGGCCCTGCGGGTAATGCTGCAGATTCTGGTTGAACAGAAGAATCGGTTGAAACTCGGCGACATCGTGCCCGCCGGGGACATCTTTGACGTGATTTCGGAGGGCACCGACGCCGTGAGCGACGTGGTGAAACGGGATTTCGAGAAGGCAAAGCGGCTTTACGAACAGAAGCTGCGCCCGGTACTCGAACAGCAGCACGGGATGCGCACCGAACAGGCATTCGCTTTGCCGCCCGAGGATCCCAAGGGGCTGGCTTTCCGCGCAGATGACCGGATCATCAAGACCCTGTTGCTGGCCGCGCTGGCGCCCACGGTCAAAACGCTGAAGGACATGGACGCGCAGCGGCTGGTGGCATTGAACCACGGCAGCTATCGCACCCCCATTCCCGGCCGTGAACAGACGGTGGTGATAGACAAGTGCCGCCGTTGGGCCGCCGCGACCGGGGTCATCAAGTTGGAGGGTTCGAGCGATAATCCCCGCATCACCCTGCAACTGACGGATGTCGATACCGACCGCATCATCGAGCAGGCCCAGGCGGAGGACAACGACGGGAACCGCAGGCGCAAGATTCGGGAACTGCTATTCGAGGAATTCGGGCTGCCGAAGGAAGAAGCTCAGCAACTCTTCCATCGCTACCGGTTCCGCTGGCGCGGCACGGACCGCGAGTGCGAACTGCAGTATGCCAACGTCCGCGAGCAGGCATTTGAGACGTTCAAAAACAAGGCCGAGCAATGGCGGGTCATCATTGATTTCCCCTTCGACCAGCCGCCACACGGTCCGCGCAGTGACCTTGCGCTTTTGCAGCAATTCCGCAACGACAACGAGGAGGGCTTTCGCACCTTGGTTTGGATTCCGTCGTTTCTGAATCACGACGCGCTCAAAGAACTTGGCCGGCTCGTGATACTGGACCATATCCTGACGGGCGAGCGGTTTGACCAATACGTGAGCCATCTGTCACCTGCGGACAAGGCCAGCGCCAAAGGCCTGCTCGATACCCAGCAGAAACAACTCCGGGCGAAGATGGTCGCCCACTTGCAGGCGGTTTACAGCGCCGGCAGCGGACTGGCGAACTCAGCCGATGCCGCACATCAGTTGGAGCCGAGCGAACAGTTTCAGTGTCTCGATGAGACCGGCGACATCCAGCCTCCTGCGGCAGCGAACTTCAAGCAGGCGCTGACTTCGTTGCTGAGCCAGGCGCTCCAGAAACAATTCCCGGCACATCCGATGTTCGACGATGACGCCAACCTGCGTCCAGCCGCACTCGGCCGGGTGTTGGAGGAAATCACGCGGGCCATTCAAACTCCGGACGGCCGCATCATTGTGGAGCAATCCAAGCGGCGTGAACTGCGGCAGGTTGCCAACCCGCACTCGATCCGCCTCCGCTGTTGTTTAAGCGCAATGTCGTCGCCTCGCACCTCGAAGTGCTAAATAGTGACGAGGCCGAGATCCGTGCGTTCTACGGGAGTGACACCGAGCGTTTGCAGCGCAATCGCTGCCCGCCCGACTCCCGAAAACGGAGTCGGGCACATTGCTTTATGAACGACATTTATATTAGAAACCGGGAAAGAAAAATCATTGGCAGGATGGACGGGAACTGGCTCAGGGACGGGACGGTCAAGCTTGTCGCCCGCTATGACAACTTGGACAATCGGACCCGCGACAGGACGGGCCGCATCTTGGGGACTGGGGATTTACGGTTGTTCCAACTTGGTAAAGACCAGCCCGACAAATGAAAAGCCCCACCGGTTTTTGTGGCCAGCGGAGTTTTGCTGATTGGAAATTCGGTCCTGCCTTTTGAGGGAAACGCTTAGGAACCGCCTGATGCGGAACTGAACACAGTGTGCTCAAGCGGCCGAGCGGCCTATGAATTAGTTACAGCTTCCGCGGGCGATGGTTTCGCTTGTATCGGCATGAGCCAAGCTATGACGGCGAGAGGCACCAGATAGTGGATCGTCGAGTCGCCCGCAAGAAAGAGGGCAAATCCCGTGCTTCCCCGGAGCGACATAAAAGTCAACCAATTCAGGACGAGAACTGACACCGTGCCGACAAGTATCAGCCGACGGCGAGATCGAAGGAGACAGCGGGCCGCGAAATCGATCGTTTCCCCCCGCCCCCGTGCGACCAGCAGGAGAAGAAAAACGAACGGCAGAACCGAGACAGCGAGAGAAAAAGCGGCTGATGTTCCTGTTGACATCCAGAAAGACGACCACCAGAGGGGGGCATAGACACCAACCCAATCGGGTATCAAGAGCAGCACGCTTCGGAGCACTAGCCTGCAGAGCAGACCCAGCCACTGGAATGCGAAATAACCCAACGCCAGCCAAAACGCCCGCTCGCGCCAGATTCTGCGCGGGTCCGCCGCTGAAAACTCCTCGCTGAGCTGATGCGGCGGGCCTACTCGCCGGTAAGCGAGCCAGAAAGATTCCTCATCGTTCAGACCGCGTTTACGAAACTCATCTACCGATTCCCGAAGATGCGTCTCCAGCTCGTGCTGGTTATCTGACGTGAGGCCGGGCTGTGCCGCGACTTCGAGGCGCCATTTTTCAATGGCAACGGTTACATCGAAACGAGTTTTAGTTTCCATAATTTGCATAGGCTGTTGTGAACCGTCAGCCATTGCTGGCGTTCGGCGATTAGGGTTTTTTGGCCTTCGGAAGCAAGAGAGTAATACTTACGCTCGCGTCCCGTTTCGGACTTCTTCCATTGCGAATCTATCAGTCCGTCACGTTCCAGCCGGTGCAGAACCGGATAGAGCATGCCGTCGCTCCATTCGATTTGCCCGCCGGAAAGCTCACGCACCTTCTGGATGATCTCATACCCGTAACTCTCGCCATCGGCCAGAATAGAAAGGACGAGCGGTTTAGAGGAAGCAGCCACAAGATCTTTTGCAATCATAGAAGTCTTATACATTGAACAGCAATGTATGTCAACAGGGAAAATCAATTATTTTCCAGCGGGGAGCCAAGGAACGAACAGGAGCGTTAGCATATTCCGCACCAATGCCATGTCATCGCTCATAATGTCATTGAAATATATGGCCGCCGAATTGAAACCGAACAGATTATTTTGAGAATTCTTTGGGCCGGGAATTCGTAAAACCAGCCCTTGATGCGTTCATCGGGTTTACCGCCCTTGTATTCTGGCTCGCTGCCGCCGACACGTAATCCAAAAGACCAGCCGGTTCTTTCAGAGAAACGGGGGGCGGGCGGATTGTCTGGCGTCGGCGGTCTTGTCGTTCATCACGAAAGGGGGGCCGACTTGGGCCGGATTTGCGTCTGCCCCCCTCTTGGGGTAAAGAAGGGGAATGGGTCAAAGGTCCATTCCAGCCCCTATTCTCAAGGGTCTCCGAGCCGTCCAATCAATTGTAAATAGTGCTCAGGCAGGCCGGGCCACTGATGTCCAACTGCTAACCGAGGCGCAATCCCGGCCTTGCCTGGAGCCGAATGGTTCGGTATCCGGATCATACGCTGTGCCTCCGCGCCTCCTCTGCTGCCTGGGCGACCGTAGCTTAAAGCTGCCCCAATGCACCTGCGAAACGGACCGCCTCCTCCGCCGCCGCTCGCCCCCCCCCTCAATGTCACCTGCCTTAAACCGCGCAAGTCACCGCTGTCATGGCATTTCAGGCAGTGAAGCAACAGGTCACGGAAGCTCTGGAACTGGGAGACACTCATGCCGAACGCCCAGCATCAGCGGCCGGAGCCAGCCACCGCCGAGCAACGAAAGCAAACTGAGCAGAACGGCTGGCTCCGATCCGCTGCATGCTGTGGTTCGGCATCATGGCAGGATGCTACGTTAACCGCCGTGAGAGCACTTCGGGGGATCTTCGACTCGGCCCAGCGTGTAAGTGCCTCCCTGAGGGCAGCGGGGCTTTCGTCCCAGGTACGGACGGAGATCCGTCCAGGTTGGGACGTCGTTTGCGCCCTTGTTGTGCTCTCGCGCCCAGATGCATTTGATACCGGAGAGCATTCGCAGTTGACGTGCGCAGCCGCTCGCAGGTTTGGTAAGGAGTGGCCCTGGCAGGCGCACCTCACTATAGCGTGGCTTCTTGAGGTTCCCTTGCGCGATGAGGCGGCCCTCGCGGACGAGGACTTCGATGCGCTTCCCAATTGCTTGATAACCCTGGTCGTTATCCAGCAGGCCACTCCCCCCAGCGCGCGCAGCATCGACAATGACCAGTGCTACCTTTAGCCAATCCGACTCAGCGACAGCCAGGATCGTGTCGTCTATGCTGGAGTTGCTCATATTGTTGTCCAACGTCCGGAGCTCAGGCACAGCCGCCGAGCGGGACGACGGAAAACAAAGTGACAAACAAACTTCATAAAATCAATCGCAACTGGCAAGGGCAGCGGCTGTTGCCTGCAGCGATTTGTTAGCCGTCAACCTCATGTAACTCACTCTCCAATCTTTTCCACCGTCTGGCATTTCGTGGCAACTTCGCCTGCCCCATCCGCCAGCATGAGGAAAACGTGTCACGAAACCAGCGGCTGCGTTGGGTCGCGTCGGTCACTTTCGGGAAAAATGCGTCGAAATGATACTCCAAAATGTGCTCCAGCACACACGTCGCAATCGCCATCCGTGTATCGGAATGACGACGTGATCCGTGCTTGAGAGCTAGCGGCCAAATACGATCCGGGGCGGACTCGGCGAACTCACCGAGCGCAATCGCAGCCTGCCAGCGGGTATGCTCGCTGCGAGAAGCGAGGTCTCTGTCAATCCTAGTGAGCATACGGGTCGAACATGTCATGTGCGCAATGACGGCCAACGCTCCGCATGAGCTACAGCCGCCATGCCAACCCTATCGAACTGCCCTGGACCGCCGTGGCGGCTGTTAGCTCCATGCGGCTGGTTGGGCCGTAAGTCTCGTAATCTCTGCACCTCTTGGCCCACAGCGTTTCGCGACCCTGCAGTTTGCTGGGCAGTAGCGCGAACCCGAGCGTCCGGGTCTGCTTGCGCAGCCCTCAGTGCTGGCAGCGGGTCGGAGTCGTTGAAGGGAAACGTCGAGAGCAACTCAACCGCGGTCAGCCTGACACCGGAATCCTTATCGCGTGAAAGCCGGATAAGGTCTGGCATGCTTTTTCGCATGGCTTCTTCACCGGCCAGGATGAGGGCTACCGTTGCCTTCTGACGCCGCTCGCTGGGAGTGCTGAAACGAAGATCGAGAAACGGAGCGCGCTGAACCAACGCCAGGAGCTGAAACTGCAAGGCCGAGTCTCTCGCACCGAGCCGAGGAAGGATAAAAGGAACGCCGTTTGTGCCGATTCTTTCGATTGCTGCAAAAGCGTGAGCATTTTCGTCCCCATCAGCGCTGCCCAGCTTGGCCATCCATTGGGTGAGGGTCCGCCCATCGCTCGTCGGTTCTCCGGACGGCCTGACCACCCACGCAAAGCCGAGGAGAATCATAGCAACGGCGATACCGAGGATTATATGTCTTCGGCGAGTACTCATGGTAGCTGTGTGGCACCTGCGGCCCAACGACAAAACTGAGCGATGCGGGCGGCCCAAGGCATTGGGATTGGCAACGGACCTCGCCCGCCCGCATTCGCTCCAGTGACCTCGTTGGACCACCGTCTCACGGTGTGACCTTTCCTGTTGCGGTGTTCGTGCTAACCGGATACCGCTCAGGGTGCTCGTGCATATATCGCATCCTGTTATTGTAAGCTGCTACCATGGTCTCTGCCGCGTAGCGAAAAGTGGGAATTTCCGAAAAATACTGGGGAAACCAAACCTGGAATGGCCCATCATTTGTGCCGGAAAACTCGTCATCAGGGCGCCGGCCAGAAATCACAAACAGTCGAACTTTGCCGGATTGGAAGTCGTGCGTTGCACGTGTTGAACCTTCATACCCAGCAAGGCTATCGACCTGTAGCTTCCATGTAAAATTGGTTAAAAGGGCACGGGCGAGAAACCCAAGCGAGGTACAGAGAGCCACCGCGAGTAAGGCGATGACGATCTTAAGTGCTCGCGGATTATTCATGCTGTGCCGGAGTCCGTCCAACAACAACCGGAGTCAGAGGCGCCGGGCCGCAGACCCCCGATATGAAACAGAAGCGCCAGTCCGGCGTCCTCTGCACTCCGATGGTTGGGCGTTGCATTCATTGATCGGCCCAGCTTGTTGAGACGATTCGCTGAATCTCCTCCCTCTTAGTCAACCGGAGTCGGGTGGCCAATTTGCGGATATCGTCAGTCAACGGGCGGTACATCGTCATGTACCAGAAGGAGGCTCGCCAGCCTGAGTCATCGAATGGTAATCCGAGCGTGATCGTGCAAGACTCTCCCGCTTCTAATCTCTTTGCCCGTGGGTGGAACGGTAACACCCCCATCAGGTTTGTTCCCAACGTTAGCGCTCCGTTGGGCACGAAGTTAGTTCGCCACTGGCCGGAACGGTTTTCGAGGACGTAGGTTGGAACCAACATTACTGCGTAACGTCCCGAGTTTGCCACCCGGAAAGTCGCATGCCTTGCACCCGAAAGCTCATTGGTAACCGCCATCGTATTTACCATAACCCGATACTGCGGACGTGGTGGTGGTGATGAACGCAAAAACAGCATCCACCCCGCCACAAGGGCGAGTAAACAAACAGCAACGTAGGCAATCTTTCGCTTCATGGCATTCTTTCGTCCTTAGACCAGGCTACAGGCAGAGCCTCACGGGCGCTGCCGCCTGCCGCCCAACGATTCAGCTCACCGATGGCGGCCCCTCTGTGGCTCCCGAATTGCCAACTGGCGTCGCGGGGCCGCCATTCGGTGCGGCGCCTGGTTGGGCCACCTTCCCGCCTTTGGATCGGATCAGCCACAACAACCCGCCAGCCAACAGGACGAACGATGACGGCTCCGGAACGAGCGAGATAACGCCTTGGACTTCGCCACCTGAGCCAGACGGAAAGCCCGAGGTGCCCGCTATGCGCAGCAAACCTCCCCCAGACAGCAGTTCTGCAACCTGCTCTGCTGGCAGCGTAAAAGCCCCCCAGTAGTGGGCCCAACTCATCTGCGCCGGGCAAGTGATGGGGCCGGGCGGACCGGGCGGCGGCAGGAACGGATTGGGAGGAAAGAAATCGCAGCCGGAAACCGTGATCACCTGCCCGAGGCCGGTCGTAAAACTGCTCTCGAAAGATGTGGTTGCGATGACCGGCGAAAGGCTGCCGGCCGTGAGATCGTAAACCGCCAACTCATAATCAACAGTGGACCCGGTCACACGGAAGTATCCAATACCGGCGACCAAGTGTGCCGATTCGCCAAGACTTAAGGACAATGGGGCCTCAAAGACACCCTGGGCGAAGCTGGTTCCACACGCCAGGAGCAGGCAGCAGATAGTTGAGAGTTTGATTTTCATTGGAAGCCTTCGTTCTTGGCCCAACGCGGAACTGAGCCGCAGCCGCCGGAGACTGAGAACCAGCGAAGCCCAGGAGCAATGAATTTCCCAGCGCCTCGGTAAACAGAAGGGGCGGCGGCTGTCGGCTCAAGTGAAAAGTTAGGCCGCATTGGCATTATTGAACCCGTGCTTTCTAATCCGTGAGACCGCGACGACGGCAGCCCACACTAAGATACATGACGCGATGACGCAAAGGATGATAGCAACTGGTGCTCGGCAGGGGAGTTCGAAATGCAGCGGCCCGAGAGCCACCGAAGTCTCGCAGCCAACATGCTGGCCACTCAACGTAACGAACTCCGTCTCGATAAACCCGTAATGACCTCCAGCGGCGTCGACCGACCAATCGCGGGTAACCAACATCATGGACGCCTGAGCGGAGGAAACCAGGAGAACCCAAGCAACCGTAATGGAGATCGTGTGACGCATCGGCCTAACGCCAGAACTGAGCGACAGCCGCCGACGGAGACGGTGGAGCGCGCAATGCACCTCCGAACTTCCGCCCAGCGTCGAACGGAGAAGCGGGGCGGCTGTTCGCTCCAGTGATTTTGTTAGCCATACGTCCAAGGATTGATGACTTTCGCTGTCTCTTTGTTCGCCTCAACAAATCTCTCGGCGTAGTCTCGATTGAAGAAGGTAATCCGCACGTTCTCGCGGTCAATCTTCGTCGGAACAAGTCGAACAGGCCCTCGCCTCCGCGCAACAAAGAAACAGGCGACGCTGCCAACCATGAGAAGGAGCATCGCAATCGGTATGATCTTCGGGATGTCAGCGTGCTTGTCCTGTGCGATTGCGAACGGGACGCCAGAGGCAAGGAAAAGAACAAGGAGAATCCCACCAGCAATCCACCACGGGCGCGGCGCTCGCCAGCACTGGTCGCAAACTGGTATCTCTAGCTGGCAGGCCTCGGCCAACGTCTTCAGGAAATCCTGCCGGTCCACATCGTCCAGGAAGATGTCTTGGCGCCGGTTTCCCCGGCTCATGACGTGATACATGGCACCGGGATATTGGATGCGCAACTGCCGCGGCATGTCCTGACTCTGCCCTCCTCAACGAGCGCGGTCGAGAGCAAACGAGCAAAGTAGATGCTTGACCCCTTTTCCGAACTGTCGCCCAGCGCCGAGCGGAAAAGCGGGGCGGCGGTTCGGCTCCACCGACTTGTTAGCCTTTGTCTTCATGTAGCCGTCCTCTGAGTCTGCCTGATGAGATTGTAGGTCTCCTTCGCGCGCTCAATCATGTCGAATGCGGGTGCCGCGTATTGCCCTGCTCCTGGCCAGCCGGAAGGAATGCGCTGCGCCATCGGATGCTGAGGTCCGAACGTGATCGTGCCGCTCCCGTCGGCGCGCTCGGTCAGCGAAATGTCGCTGAGCGTGCGAAGCTGTAGTGACTTCGTCTCCCGCGAGAAGAGCCCACTGACGATGATGGTGCGCTCGCTCGTGACGCCGTAAAAGGTGCGCTCGCGCGTCCTGGCATCCACGATGAACCGGCCGAACACAATGTATAGGCCGACCAAGACGAACGGAATGCCCCAGAGCATGAAGAAAAACGGGTCTCCTTTGGTGATGACGCCCGCCTCCCAGAAAATGGCGAAGCCACACCACAGCAGGCTGAACGGAATCACGAAGGCGTCTGAGGAACGAAGCCGAATGCCTCGCAGTGGCTGTCCGCTCCACAGCAGACGCTCACCCGAGCTTAACTCGCGTTCAATTTCAGATGCGGGGTTGTTCCACATATCGTGTGGCATTGACGGCTAACGTCCCAGATCAGCGATCCGGCGCCACCGGCTGTCAATTGTCAACTGAAGCGTCACCGCCGGATTCGCCGCATCTGGTTTGTTGGGCTGTCCTTCATTGCTCATACTTTTGAATCCACGCGCGTGGATCACCACCCAAATCGTTCGTCGTCATGCTTCGAAATGCGGCCACCGCATTCGTCAGAGTCTGCTCATACTCACGCCGAACGATCTGCTCCAGGTGTGAACCAACAAGAGCCTTGCTGTGCGCCCCGTAGTAGCCCATCAGGAAATCCAATCGCAAAGCCAATGCCCGCGGATCAGGTGAAGCATCAATGAACGATTCTTGTGTGGTGCGGCACTGAGCATCGATGAAATATGTCCACACAACCTGCCCAGACAAACGCCAATAACTCCAGCCCAGCAGAAGCACAATGCAGAGCAGGAATCCAATGACAATCTTGTATACCCGAACGCTCATGATAGTCACGCCCGACGTCCCGGCTCAGGCACGCCGGGCCAATGATGTCCGACTGTCAACTCAGGCGAGATCCCGGCGTTGCCTGCAGCCGATTGGTTGGGCCATTTCATGCGGCCTCATCCTTTGAGGAGCTCCGGCCCAAAGTCGAGCTGACGAGAATGTATCCGGCGATGCACACGGCCACAACGGCGCTCACAGAGATCCACCACTCTCCAAAGAAGCCACAAATTGCCGGTAGCGTGGCAAGCATCCCGGCAACCAATCCCAGCACCTGCCAAGGGCGAAGACGCTGCGAACCAAAAGTGGCTGAGGAATACACTAATGCGACCAAGCCCGCAGTGCCGACCAACCACCACAGGAGAAATATGCCCTGATTCCAATTGCCGCCAAGCAGGCTGACCAGTGGGAACACCATTAGGAAGCTGCAGAGACCATGAGCCAAGACCATCGGCACGCAAGCGGCCAACAATACGGCACGGACGACGCGGGGCTGTGCTGACGGGTTCATTCGCAATTCGCCCAACGCTCGGCCTGAGTGGCGCGGGGCCAAGGACGTTGAAATGCAAACAGGATGCGCCATCCCGCGTCCACTCCAGGCCGCTGGTTCGGCATCCCCGTCGGGTTACTCATTCTTGAGAATGATGGTTCTGTGCGCCTCATCGTTTCCAGTCCAATTCGGCGGCTCGTATTCAACTCCGCCCCTGCCCATGTAATACCTCAACGTGTAGGAAACCGCAACTCCATTCGTGACGGTCCGGTAATCCCAACCGGTGAACCTGCTCTGTGACTCATCCGGCAGCTCCGGGACTACCGCCAAGTACTTTGGCGCGAGATCAGCCAGAGATGCTGGGTAGCTGCCAGTTTGCTTTCGGAACGCCTCTATGGCGCGGAGAATCGGCTGTCCAGCCCGAGCCTGCGCACGAAACTCTCGCGTGCGGCTGAACATCAGGCGCAAACCAATAACGCCGCAGACACCCAGAAGCAGGAGCGCTCCACTTACCATCAGAACGGTGCGTAATCGGGAGCTGAGGTGCATGCTCATGCCGAACGCTCCGGCTCACCGACGCCGGGCCAATGATGTCCGATTGTCAACTGAGACGCGATCCCGGCGTTGCCTGCAGCCGGCTTGTTGGACGATCCCGTTTTCATACTCACTTCGTAATCGGAACCGGCACATGGCTGCCGTCTGGATCAATCCAAACGACAGTGACAGGCCGTGAACTCGCTACTCCAGGAACCTGAACCACAAACTCGCGGCTCTGCTCTCGCATAGTCCGATAGCCCACGACGTAAACCGTGTGGCCGTCAACTTTCGCTTTGGGACGCGTCCAGCACGCTGAAGCCGTCAGGTCACTCCCAAGGTGAATCGTCACGGCGTCGCCAGAAATCGTCGCCGTCGTCGAAGGGCTCAAATCGGAATACTTAACGTCCGGCTTAGAGCAGCCAGCCAAGAAGACGCTCGCAGTCAAAAGCAGAATGGTGGCGAAACGGCTCATACGCGCACTCGTCCAACGTTCCGCGTCAGGCGCGCCGGCCATGGGAGCCAGAATAAACAGCAAGGCGCAACCCGGCGTCGCCTGCACGCGGTGGTTGGGCATCATTGTCTGACCTCCGGAGACACCAGCGTTGCTTCGGCTCTGCGCTTGTTGACGGGAGTGAAGCCTAAAAACCTCTTGGCGAAGCCGAACGCGCTATCCACTTCCGACGGGGTCCGTCCGTAATGCACTTGGAGGCGCCAGCTTGCATTGGTCGGAATGTCCGGCAGCCAGGGCACAACATAATACCAACCCCTTCCGGGAGGATAAACCCCGTTGTTGTGTTCATCACTGTCGGCAAGCGCGGTTCGCCGCCACTCCGCGCCAACCTTCTGCTCCAAAGCCCAAACATTGAACCAGACCGAGTCGTGTGTGCTGCTATTGGTGAAGGCAAAGATGGCGTAGGGGCCTCTGCCTCCGTTCCTAACAGTCGGTCCCTTGTGCGAGAGGGGTTTGTCCTGGACTCCCACGAGCACCACCGCCAGAGGTGCCGGCGCTGAGCGGAGCCGAAGGGCGCTCCAAATCACCAGAGACAGCAGCAGCAACGCTCCAAAGGCGAACAAGCATTTTCGGGAAGGGGACTTCATGCCCAACGTTCTGGCTCACCGATCCCGCGCCCATGATGCCCGAAATGCAACTGCGACGCGATCGCGGGATTCGGTGCAGCCAGTCTGTTGGGCACTCGGTTTGTAGTTGGGAGGTGGCCGATCTCCGTGAAAGGTATTGGCCACCAACGCGGTGGTGACGCCCCATGAAACGAGACAGAGCACAAATGCCAACAATGCTGCCCGTACGCGTCCGAGGCACATAGCGGCGACCATGAGCGGCAACACCACCAGTGTCAGATAGCCGTGCCAACCAAGGAAACTGTTCAATCGCGTGTAAGCCTCGCGACCGGGGCCGAGCGCAATGAACAGCACCACTGCAGTCACCGCCACAGCAGTACTCGCCACGCCGACAACTAACGCGGCAACAGAGCAAAGTCTGGCGCAACAAGTCTTCATGGAAGCATCAAGCGTCATCGTGCAAACGCCCAACCAGTAATGGGCCTCATATTGGACGTGTTAGAAAGCGTCATTGGCAAAGAATAATGTTTTTCAATATGCGTGTCCATAGCTACTTACAAGAAACATTGGCTCGTATATTGCAGGAGAAAAGGCGTCTCCGCCGCGGGAGGGGTTCATTCCCAATCCGAAACTCATGAAAGGGGTCAAGCCTCCACGTTGGGCGGTTTCTCTCATATTCCAAGGCTGCGCTGTGCTGGGTCACTACACGACTTCTGCCTCGTGGCCGTGAGTAAGCGGACGCTTGCACTCTTGGCAGTTCCCAGGCGCAGGCGAGTGGCGATCTGCTTGACCGAAAGCGTCGTCTCTCTACGCATGTGCGCGGCTATTTCCAGCTTGGCCGGGTCGTGCTTACGGCGTGACGCCAACTCTGCCTGCTGCCAACCCAAGCGCCCCAGTTCCTCCGTGATAATCCGTTCAGCTTTGGCCTGCGCCGTCTCCAGGCGCAACTCCCCAAAATGATGCTGCCCCACCTGGCCTTCCAGCGCTTCCAACTGCTGCTTCTTGAATTCCCGGCTGCCGAGGCACCAGCCCCGGCGCAACGTCTTCAGGAAATCCTGCCGGTCCACATCGTCCAGGAAGATGTCTTGGCGCCGGTTTCCCCGGCTCATGACGTGATACATGGCACCGGGATATTGGATGCGCAACTGCCGCGGCATGTCCTGACTCTGCCCTCCTCAACGAGCGCGGTCGAGAGCAAACGAGCAAAGTAGAGGCTTGACCCCTTTCCCGCGTCCGCTGCACAAAAGGGTTGGGCCGTCTCATACGCTAGCCCCATTCTGTGCGCGACCGACGCAGGAGCCGAGCGAAAACTGTCAACAGGACGCAAAGGACCGCCCCCCAAAGAACGCTATTGGCAACCATCAGGAGCCACTCTGCTAAACCGGGACCCTCGACACCCAGGACATGCGCCACCGGGAGGAACGGAAACCAAAGGACGTCCACGGCGAGATCACATGTCCTATCAAATAAGCTGGGCACAGCACCACTCTCAAAACGTCCGAGGCCGCTACCCAGCGAATGCCAGAAGCAACCGAAGCTCAGCACGAAGTGAAACGCAGAGATGCTGGCGATGATGGGAAGCACCTTCATGACACAGGCAAAGCCCAACGCTCGTGGTGAGGCGCGGCGGGCCGAGGGCGTTCAGCACGCCACAGACGTGCCGTCCCGCCGTCGACTCCACTACGCTCGTTGGGCCGCAGTATCATCTTTGTCTCGTCCTTCCGATACCAAAAAACAAAACTGCCGGGAAGGTGATCAACACGGCGATGCTGACAAAGGCCCAGCGCTCAATCGGGCCTTTGACAGCGTAATGGTAAGAGCCGGCACAGAATTCCGTCCACACGCTGACAGTCTGAGTCTGCCTCACCACCATCCGCTCTCGAAACCCGACGCCGCGCGCCGTCCATTCCCGCCCTGGCCCATCGTAGGCCCATGCGCGGGCTGATAATGCGGCGAAAGCCACGAACAAGATTATGACCAACTTCTTCAAGATGCTGCTCACGGAGTCAAGCGATACCGGCCGCCGCCCAACGACCCAAGCTCAGCGACCCGGCCCACGAGGGCGTTCGATTGCAACCTGGACGCGATGGCCGGGTTCGCTGCAGCGCATGGTTAGACGGCGTCAATATCATACTCATCCTCTCGCAACAATGGCCTCAGTGAGCGCCTGAATAACACGACTGATAAAAGCTCTGTCGTCGCTGCTGTATGCTGTCACCTCGCCTCCGGCTGCGGTGAGCACGACTGAAACCGTGGACTTCTGAAAAATCATCCAAGCGATGCAAGCAGCAATGACAAGGAGACCAACCCAGATGGAAGCGAATAGCAACAGCACTCCGAAAAGGAGCAACACAGCCGGAGCAGTCCGACTCGGCGGCGTCTCGACTCCGCGGACGGAACTGATATTCGCCAAGGCGAAGGTCTGAGAATCCACGACAAAGCGCGTCCGAGAGACGGTGATGCCGCCTCCGCTAAGAAAAATGTCGTCGCCAGCGCGTGCTGGCTGCACATGTGGAATCGCCGGCGGTGCGGCTGGTGGCGGTGTGAACGGCGAAGGCAGCGTGGTCATCTGCTGGCAGTGAGGGCACTCGATGGACTGACCAGCAAGCTCGGACGGATACTCGATAGAACCGTCACACTGCTCACAGTCCGTTTTGAGGTATGCGATAGCTGGCATGGGTGCGTAGCCGTCTAACTATTTGTTTAGACGGAAAGAATTCGGCCTAAGTCCGTATTGGCCCACAAACGCGGAATTGCTTGCCATGGCCTTGATCATAGCGCAAGACTAGGCGCATGGGTCAAGGCTGGCAAGCAAAAAAAGCGAGGCTGCCGGGGGCGATACCGGCCAAGGACTGGGAGTTGGTGATTCCCAATTGGCCAAGTGCTGCATCAACCCTTTGAGAACGTCCAGGCCGTGCGGGCTGACCGTCCGGTGCGGTTGCCAGTGGTGTTGACGTCGGAGGAGGTCAAACAGGTGCTGGCCGCTTTAGCGGGGACACCACAATTGGTGGCCAGTCTGTTGTACGGGAGCAGGCTGAGGTTGCTGGAAGGGTTGCGGCTGCGGGTTCAGGATCTGGACTTCGCGATTGAAGCAACTCACCGTGCGGGATGGCAAAGGGGCCAAAGACCGCTACACGGTCCTGCCCGAAAGCCTGATTCCCGACTTGCGGCAGCATTTGGAGCGGGTGCAGCTCCGGCACCAGGAGGATTTGGCCGCAGGTTTTGGATCGGTGTATCTGCCTGGGGCCTTGGACCGCAAGTACCCCAACGCGGCGCGCGAGTGGCGCTGGCAATACGTATTCCCTGCCCGTGACCGGTCCACCGACCCCCGCTCCGGGGCCGTCCGACGCCATCACTTGGATGAGGCGACCATCCAAAAGGCAATTAGGGCGGCGGTGGCACTGACGGGTATCACGAAGCGGGCCAGTCCGCACACGCTGAAACATAGCTTCGCCACCCACGCCCTTCAGCGCGGGGCGGACATCCGGACGATTCAGGAATTGCTGGGGCACAACGACGTGTGGCAGAACGGGTATTTCTCCACGGATGCGGTGGACCATTTCCCGGAGTTGCCGATGAGCGAGGCGGATGTGTTCGCGCTGTTCGTGGCGAGCAAGGCCATCGAGCAGTACCGGGGGACGCCCTTTCAGCGGTTACTGGACACGGCGTTCCGCCGGCTGACGGGGCGGCTGGATGAGAGCGTGAAGTTTTCGATGGGGAGCCTGGACCAGGTGGTGTCGTTTCATCCGTTTGCGCCCGGGGATGCGGATTTGGGGACATTCGAGATCCTGACGCGCGGGGTGAGCGAGCGGCGGGTGGCAACGTGTTTGATCTGGAGGAGCACCTGCGGGACAGTCTTGGGGTTTACAAGGGGGCGGATGAAGAAGGGAAGGTGAGACGAACCGCCCGACAAGGGCAAAGACCGGCCAGCGTAAGGCGATAAAGCCAAGCTGGACGGAGTTCGTCAGACTGGCAGATCAGGCCGTAGTAGCGTTTGCAGGCGCGGACATGATAAACCGTGCTGAGCCAGGGGCCTGTGGGTACAGCCGCCGTTCCAGACGCCTGGATAAGAAATGGCCAGAAACGGGTGAACGGCAGCTCCTGCGTCAAACGAAGCCCCGAAAGATTCCGGAAGGGCGCAGGAGGACAAGGCTGACTTCCAGCCCTACTGAGGGAAAACCCGCCGTACGGAATGATTAGAGGGGGCGGAGGAAACGAAGTGGATGGCCTGATGACCGTTTGCCACGATGCTCGAAAGGGCAGAACCATTGGAAGTCATTGGCCTAATCATGTCGCGCCTCCGCTCCACTC
>Ga0194053_10000565_pt1 | contig 27542 bp, 37 predicted proteins | sample SepL228m_MetaG_FD_161684 | JGI IMG/M metagenome (GOLD analysis project Ga0194053, IMG submission 161684) | Anoxic zone freshwater microbial communities from boreal shield lake in IISD Experimental Lakes Area, Ontario, Canada - Sep2016-L227-8m | ecosystem: Environmental > Aquatic > Freshwater >... | reverse complement strand
AGCGCTTCCATCATCGCCGCACCCACCGGCGCAGGCAAGCGGATCAGCTTGTCATCAATCAGGCTCTTGAAAGACTTGGCAACCGAAGCCCCCGGCTTATAGTCCCACCCGTAATCCACGCCCTTGGGCAAGGTATGCACCACGCCATTCCGGTCGGTTTTCTCATACGTTCCGTCATCCGGTGCCGGATGGCCTTTATACTCAGTCGGCCTAACCGCCGCTATTCGACACCGGCAACCAAAGCCGTTCGGCGGATAGTGGCTGTCCCAAAACGGGTCGTCGTACTTCAGCACCGTACCGTTCCAGCTTTGATGTAACGGCCGGGGGTGCGCCACCGTGTCATTGTGGATATACTTCCAGTACGGCCGTGACTGCAACAACTCGGGGTCGGTCAATTGCGCATACCGCCCGGCGGCATAACCGGCCCGCATATTGGTGTTGTAAATCACCCGCGCCCGCCAGTCCCGCCCCGCTTCGGTATCGCTGCCCGTCCAGCCTTCCCAGCCGTGCTTCTTGACGAGGGCCTCAAATGCTTTTTTAAACGCGCCTATCGACTGGCCAGCAGCTGCATTCTTAATAACCTCCGCATGAATATCCGCCAACAAATCGGCCTTCATCGCACCCGCGACCATAAACGCCCGGTCATGCGCACCGGTTAAAATGTCATCCCAGTGCGCCGTCGGCAGGTTCAGCTTTTGCTTTAAAAAGGCGACCTGCTCCTCAAACGGCTGGTTAAACGTGCCGTCGCCGCGTGCGTTAAATGCCAGCTGTGTAGGGGATAGATTTAACGGCATAATAAAGGCAGGTTAAAGGTTAAAGGTTCAAGGTTCAAGGTTAAGACCCTTTACCCTGCTTTTAAAACATCATACCGGCCCGACAAATCAGCGGCTGCAAACGCCAGCGCCATCACCTTCACCAGTTCAGTGCTGTCCAGATCGCCGTAACTGTTCAACAAATCAGCCTGTAAACTGTCCAGACTGTCAGCGCTGTCCAGCTTGGCACGCACTATGTCTATCCAGTCCTTAAGCACCGGTGCGGCCGCTGTTGCCAATAAACCGGCCTGTGCCGTAACCGGCGAGTTGTCGATATCCGTGACCGGTACTTCTGCCGCCAACGCCAAGACGCGATTTATCGCGTCTGCATTACCGCTGTTTATCGCGTCTGCACTATTCCCCGGCACACCAGGCACAGGCGCGGGTACACCCAACACCGCCTCGCCGTCTTCCGGTTCCGGTATCTTCAGCTTTAAATTCACATAACTGACCGGTATCCTGGCACCGGCGGCGGCCAGTTTGGGCAGGGCATCGGCAAACAGGGCCAAATCCTCCGGCTCTTGGGTATCGCTCACCCACGCCGGACAGCGGTGTCCGGCAAACAGGCCGTTCAGCATGGCGATCGGGTACAGCAAATAAGTGCTTAAGCTTTGATCGACCTGCCGGGCGTCATCATCCCGGATGTCCAGCCGCACTTCATTATGGACATCGCCCAGACTGCGGTTGCCGTTGGCCCCGGTCGAACTGGTCAAGGTGCCGCCCAAAATCGCCTTGCTTTGACTGGCTTCACACCAGTCAATCATCACCTTAAAGGCCTCGGCGCTGCCGGTTGCCATCACCTGTTGCAATTCCAGCTGCATCGAATCGGGAATAATCCCGGCGGCATTATGGCCGATACTCAACACCGTATTCATCAGCGCGCGTTTTTCGGCATCCGACGCGCCCGGCGGATACTTGCCCACCCGGATCGGCAAGCCGTAAATCTCCAAAAACTCCGCCATATCCCGCACCGAATAATTCTTGTACAGATACGGCCACGCCAGCACCCGGTATAAACCGGTACGGGCCAAATAGCCGGAAGTGGAGCGGTGAATATGGGGAATCCAGCCAAACGGCTGTAAAGGCACGCCACAGGCACCGCTTATGTCCCGTAAATGCAGGGTGTTACGGTCAGCTAAAGGACAGGTAAACCACGACGGCGGCCGCTGTATAATCTGCCTGGGGATCCACAAGCCGCTCTGGTTGCCGGTCGTTTGTCCCCAGTCCAATTCCAGACAGGCATAACCGTGGCCGATGGCATCCAGCATCGCCATCCGCACGGCTCCGGCATCCAGCTCGTCACGGATCAGGCCCTCCAGCAGCCTGGTGGCCTTTTTTTCGGTAGCGGTGGCCTCGCGCGGGGGTTCCAGATGCCAGTCCAGTTTTTTGACCGCCATCTTGCGCTTGCCCATCTCGGCGACAATATGCGCATCTTTATCTTCCATATCCATAAACAGCTCGGCCTGAGCTATCATATTGCCCTCTTCGGCCTGGCGCAGAATAGTGGCCAGGCGTACCGGCGTCAGGTTTTTGGAGGGGTGTGCCTCAAATTCGCGGTGCAGAGACGCGGCCTGCGGCAGCGACGTTTGCTGCACGGCGACCAGCGCCGGGGTCACTTTGTTCGTAAACCAATCCATAAAACTCATTACCAGGCTCCTTTGCGGCTCAGGCCGGCATCATCTTCATCCCAGTAACGTTCATCTTTACCGGGCATGGGGTTATATTCAATAAGCCGGGCAGGCACCGAGGCGGCATGGACCCCCAGGGCCAGTGCCCAGAAGCGGTCGGCATGGCCGTTTTCAGAGCGCTCGGCGGTAAACCGGATATTGCCCGAAGGGGTAGTCACCTTGGTGACCGCCCGCAAGTCCGCGCGGATTTCCGGCCTGTAGGGAATCCGCAGCGTCCTGTCTTCCATACCGCCGCGTACCGGATAGGCCAGCTCTTCCTTAACCCGGCCGGTAAAGGTCACGCCCTCGACCCGGTAACTGCCAAATTTGGCAATGGCGTCATCGGTCCAGCCAATCCCCAGGCCGGTGTTGTCAATACAGGTGCGCTCCATCAAGGCCATTACCGGCCACAATATTTTCTCCTGATCCGGCTTGGACATGGCTTTTAACTCAATAATCTTGCGGGTATAGAGTACGTCGCCCAGTGCTTCAAACACCCACAGCACCGTTAAATCTTTCTTGCGGCCAATATCCAGACCGGCATACAGCCTGGCCCCGTTTTTTTTGCAGGCTTCCAGATCCGGCTCCCACTCCTCGTCACTGCCATACTCGCAGCGGGCAATCAGTTCATATTCCAAAAAGGCCGTGTCATCGTCGGCCGGATCGCACATATATTCTTGCTGGAAACTTTCTTCATCGGCACAACCGGCCTTGATAAAGTCATAATAAGCCGCCTCATCCATGACTTGCACTTCATGCTCAGGCGGCAAGGCTTTTTGCAGCTTGTACAAAAAACCCTGATCCAGGGCATCTTGCAGGGTCACCCGGTGCAGGCTGATGTTTTTCGGGTTGCCGTGCTCGCGCACTTCCCGAATCAAGCCGTTAAAAAAGTTATGACTGCCCCGGTGCGTCGAGATCAACTCCATGGAGCCGCCCCAGGTAATACCCGGATAAGCAATACTCCATAATTTGCGCGGGTCGGGATGCAAGGCAAACTCATCCAGTACGCGTCCGCCACGCTTGCCCGCTTGGGCATCGGGATTGCTGGACATCGAGTGAATACGCTTGCCGCTGGCAAACTCCAGCACATAGGCGGTTAGTTTGGTCTTTTCATCAATGACTTTCTCACCCAAGTCATTGGCGGCAATTTGCAGGATTTGCGCCCACAACTTGCAGTCCTCAATAAACAGCCGGGCTTGCAGGTCATCCCGGCTCGATACCCATTGATCCCATTTGTTGCCGGCCTGTGCGGTGCGCTCGTCAGCCGCATAAGCCGTTGACCAGCTCACCCCGATTTGCCGGGATTTCTCCATCAGCTTCAACCGTGAATTATCTTTTATCCAGCGTTCCTGAAAGGGCAGGAAGATCGCGCCGGGATTGGCAGGAATCACCCTGGCAGGCATTAGACCACCATCCCCAGGGCTTCCCGGATACGGCCTATGCCTTGTTCCGAGACGCCTTCCGCCTTGGCCGCGCCACTCACCAGCGCCGCCGCTTCCGCCAGGGCTTCCTGCCGGATCCGTGCGGTATGTTTCAACTGCCATTCCTTTTGCAGGGTACTGGCGCGGGCCATATCCAGCACCGACCTTGATGCTTCCTTCAACAACTTCACCCGCTCGGCGGGATCGGCCTCGTCCAGATCCTGCAAACAGACCATCACGTCAAACAGTTCCGACTGCACCAGGCTGATAACCGCTGCCGACCGCAAGTCCGAATCATCCGGTGCCGCCTCGGCAATCATCCGTGCCGCTTCGGTGCTGTTGCGCACCGCCTGAATCCGGCGCTTGAGCTTGGAGGCGTGCCGCCAGGCCGCACTGCGCGACAGTTCAAAGCCGTTTTCTGCCAGCCACACCGCCAGACCGTCATAATCGGCAAAGTTGCGCCGTATCAATTCGCGCTCAAACGCCGCCCGGGCCTCAGGGCTCCAGCCCTCCACCTGCGCCGGACTAGACATCGAAATATTTCTCCGGACGGGCAATGCCGGGTTCTATCATCACGGTATATTCGACAATATCCACGCCATAACGGGCCAATTCGACAAACCAGCGGCCATCCGGGCGCTTGTCGATATGGATCAGATCGCGGCCGTGCAAATATTCACACTCGCGGCGGATCTCGTTTTGGGTGGCATCCGGGTATTCGGCCTGAATCACCGACCAGACAATACGCTCATAAGCGCCTATCGGCCGGGCATTATTCAGGGTCAGCAAAATTTGCCAGCGGATATTCTCGCGGCGTATCTTGGCCATGTCAGTCATGTTTGAGTCCTTTTAAAAACGCGTTTTCAATCCGGACGGCCAGCCCGTCTATCTTGGCCTCTATTACACTTTGGTTGCGGATATAATCGTCACGGCGCACATAGTTAACCGGCAAGTCCGCTTTCAGCTGCATAATGTCCCGCTCCAGCCGCTGCCAGCCCTTGGCTTCTTCAGCGGCGGCCTGTTCCAGGGCCGAAAACTGGTTGTCCCAGTGTTTTTGTTCGGCCAGCCTGCAGGCGTCCAGCGTCGAAAACTTTTCATCCAGACGCTTTTCAAACTGCCCGACCAAGGCCTTCCCTGCCGTTACCGTCAGCGATACCATCATGCCCAGCAAGGCACTGGCCACCCCCAGCAACTGCCAAATATCCACGGTAACGGTCATCCTCTCCTCCTACCGGTTAACGCCCTTAACTTTCTCAAAGGTGCGCATCCCGCCCAGGCCCAACAAGGCCATCAAGATTTGCAGGGTGATGCCCGTATCAATAACCGGGAATACCCCCAGGTAGGCAAAGCCCACCGTCGCCACAAACCGGGCGACCGGTTCCAGTATGGCCGCGTAAGCCAAACCGGCCGCACACACCCAGCCCACCATCGGCCGCCAGCCTGCCACCAATAAGGACGACGAGGCCGCCTCCACCTTGTTTACCTCCAGCTGTGCCAGCTGGTTGGTCCATTCGGCCTGCAACTGCAAGGTCAACTGCGCCAGCTTGTCCTTTTCCACTGCCGTGGCATCCGGCCAAATCCGCTTGACCACCGTATCAACCAGCGTACAGCCTGCCGCCACGGCATCATCTATTCCCATCATCTTAAAGCCCTCCAACAAACAGCAACGCCAACAGGGTCAACAGCCCCATTACCCCCCCGATCAGTAAACTGCCGGTAATTTCCCCCATGACCGTCCCGTAAAAAAGACTGATAACCCAGGGAACCATAAAAGATAATCGCTTTAACATGCCTCGCCCTGCTCCCGTAAATACTGCATAAACCGGCGGTGCGAAGTGCACAGCATCAGTTCAAACACCGCCGCGCGGCCCTGGGCTCTAAACGCTGACAAGTCTGTGCGCAGCGTCGCGATTAAGCGCGTCTGTTTGGCATCGCTGCTGTTTTTCCCGCTTTCGGCAATCTCCAGACAGGTTCTCACCTGGCTGCACAGCGTAACCAAATGCTTAATCCGCTGTTTTAATTGTGTATCTTTAGTCATAATCACACCTGCTTAGCCCCTTGATTTTTTGCCCTTGTACTGCCCGCCCCTTGACCTCCACACGTCATAATAAATAAACGGCGAGGCCATCATTAAAAACCCTATAAACACGATCCACAGTGCGGTTTTTGAAATTGAGTTGATCATCACCAAACCTGCCTTTAATCAATGAGGTCAAAATAAATTGCTGTAGAGCCGCGCTTTATCGCGACTAAGGGCGAAAGGTTCAAGGCGTGTAGGGTATAAAGACGCGATAAAGCGCGTCTCTACATCGCGTCTTAGCCTTAAGCGCCAGAAGCCACAGCAACCGGGACAACCTTGGCCGGTGCCAACTCGGTAATCTGCAACTCAAAATGGTCGGCTTCGGTCGCACCGTCATAAACTTCAAAGTTAAAGTCCTGGCTAAGCGTCTTAATACCGTCACCCAGATCGGCATCACCGCTCACTGTCAAGGTGGCATAACCTACGCCCACCACGTCAACATGAAACTTGCCTTCGCCCAGCGGCGTCACCTGCAATACACTGGGGTCTGATGAAACCACGGCAATAGCGCCGTCAATGGCGGCATTAAGACCAGTTATAGCCAAGGCAACCAGGGAAACAACAAACCAGGGAATTAACGAACTAATTTTTTTCATAATAAAAGGATTTGCAAAAAAGACTAATGAACTGCCCTCGCACCGTAACAACGGCTTACGCAAGCAGGTGGTTTTTTTTCGGGAGCCTCCAACAAGAAAGAACTCCAGAAAAAACAGGGAGGCACCTAACAGCGCCGAAGTTATAAGGCCATCAACCAGCCATTCGACCCGGCTCATGACAGGTATGGCGTCTCAAACAAGGCCCGTTCCGCCGCGCGCCGGGTCACCAAACCGGGCAGTTTGACCTTTTTACCGTCAACCGTGCCAAACACCCAGCGCTCAAACTGACCCGCAGCCCCGACCTTATCACCGGCCTTAAGCTTGGCGCGCAAGGTTGAATCGGCATAATTGCCCTGGCCTATGTTAAAAACCAGACTCACCAGCGCATCAAACTGGTTGGGCGTTAACGCGGGATGAAGGGAACTGATAAACCCGGCGACTTGTTGGCTATCGTTGCGCAACAAGGTCTCGGCCTGATCAGGATTGATAAACAAACCGGCAACCGCTGCCGGCGTTAACCGTCTGTGCTGTTGACAGGCATCGATGCATGCTTGCAGGCTGTGGCTGTCAAACGCCTTGAAAAATTTATAATCAAACGGCGCACCAATAACATGGCCGTAACCAATGGTCAGCTTGCCCGCCGGACATAAATACGCCCGTAACTTCAAGCCTTCAAAGGTTTTGATAAGATTAAGCCAGGCGGTGCCGGGAGTATTGGGGGGGGTTAGTGTTTTCATGGTGCCAGTGTAAACACTGGCGGGGACGGGGGGATTTAGCAGGGGTTCATAACGCAGGTAGAGACGCGCTTTATCGCGTCTATTTGTGTCTATTTATGTCTATTCGTGTCTATTCGTGTCTATTCGTGTCTATTCGTGGTTCCGGTTTTATGTGAGACGCGATAAAGCGCGTCTCTACAAAGCAAAAATATCCAACTGCCGGTCGATTCTGACGGTATTACAAATCTTGTTGACCTGCCGCTCGGTTAGCCCGTGCTCCAGGGCTATCGTGGCTTGATAGACCCCCTGCGAAAAGTCCTTCAAGATTTTCTGGTTGCGCAGCGCCCGGATGGCTACAGCGGCACGCGGGATCTGAATCACCTCGTTGCCGTACAGCGCACACAATTGCACAAAGGCGGCAAAGCCCAGCAATTCCGCCAGTTTATGGGTCGGGGCAGGGTTTTTGGGGATGGCGACATGCACGCCCGGATAATGCAACAGCAACACCAGCGCAGTCTGTTGCCCGCAATAACCGGCTATTTCGGACAGCCGTCCGGGAATCAGTTCGGGGGGTAGATCAAACAAGAGCAAAGGGGACATGGCACGACTCCAGGGGGGATGACTGCCGGTATTATAACAAATATGTCCTTAATATAAAAAACCCCGCATCAGCGGGGTTAGTAGGTGACCATTGCGAGGTTGTCCTCTTAATGGTTTACAGTATCAGTGCCGACAGCGCCGCCAAGGCCTTGTTGTGTTCGGTATTTAAAAAGCCGATCAACATAGCCAAGGCTTCGCGGTCAATCAAATGACTATCTTCACTGGGCAACATTAACGACTCCACCGCCCGAAAGCAGGTGGCCGTGGTTTGCAGTCGGTCCAGGGCATCAAAGGCGGGGCTCATAGCGCACCGCCCGGTTGGGTCATCAGTATATTATAGCGATAGCGACAATTCTCGCGACTGCGCCCAATCTTTACACCGATAGCCGTCCAGCCCAGACCTTGCTCGTTCAAGTCCAGCATTTCCTTATCCTGAGCCGCTGTCCAGCCTCGGTGTTGTCTAAACCTGGCCTCTTCTACCCGTGTTGCTACTGGTGTTTCCAGCGCTTTCAGCCGGGCATTGTCCTCTTCCAACAAGGCGATATATTTGTTTTGCAGGGCATCGTAATCGCGTAGGGGGGCTGCTTTTTGGTTGGCGGTGTAACTGCCGGTTTTGCGGATAGCAGGAAGCACTTCAGCAGTAAGCCATTTTTTAAATGTTATAGCTTCCGGCTTCGTACTTCTTAGTACCGACGACCATAAGCCGGATTCATTGATGATATTTACACCGCGATTTCCAAAACCTACGATTTGTAGGTTTTGAATTTCATCACTGTCTAGCTTCCTAGTCATTGCTTCAGCATCGCTATATTCAAGAATTTCAGCGACTTCTTTAGCAATAAACCATGACGAGCCGTCTTCGTTAGCAACGACAGTTAATTGATGAGATTGAAACTGGAAGGTTTGTAATTGAGTATTCATGATATGTTTCCGTGATGTAAATTAATAACCGGCGATATGATGTCAAACATTGGGCGCCGGACTGAACAGGGTTGACATACCGGCATCACGACCGGCCAGTCTTTCGACTGCCCCGCCCAGCCCGACAGTATGAGGGGATGGAACGATAGCACAAAAAAAACCGCTAGAAGCGGCCTGTGCCGTGATGATACCGGGATGTCAAACCCGTGCACTGGATTTTGCCAGTGCTCGATTAGAGTAGCCCCCGGTATCATTTTTGTCAAATATAACTATTCTTTCTTCTTTAACTTTATGCCTGTTTTACTCACTTCCTCTTTTGTGTATAAAAATGGCATCCAAGGCAGGTTTGGCAAAGGACACCAGAACCTTATAATTTCATATTCATAACCGTAACTGATTTCTTCAAATAGCGTACAAGTATCCCAGTCAAGCAGTCCATCATCTCTTGTGTATAGCCTATCTGATTGTATATTTGGATAATCTCCAGGTGTATATACCAGCACCCACTCATTAATGGGAGGCAACTGGTCGGCAATACTTATCCATTTCATAGTTCACCCCCTTTAACCTTGTGCCTTGAACCTTTAACCTGCTTTAACATCGCCTTAATCCTCACCAAATTAGCCGCTGCCTGCTCTTTCGGATACTCGGGCTTGGGCAGTGCCTTCAACGGATACACCCGAGGCGGTAAGTGTTCCCGTAACTGCACCGGACTGGGCCAGCGTGTTGACCGGCCTGCCAGGGTTAAAAACGCCGTGGTTAAACGCGGCCTGTCCAGCGCTTCATCCCAGACAATCGGCCAGCCTTTCAGCACCCGATACCAGATGGCGGCGGTCTGGGTGACCGTCTCGCTGGCTGGCCCCCCGTCCAAATGCAACAGCACCAACGCCGTCAAGCCCTTGCTCACTGCCTGTTTTAGCCAGTTAACGGGCGCACACGCAGGTGCACCCCTACCCGTCTCATCACAAAGCACGCCTTCAATAACGACTCTCGCTATTTCATTCATTGCCAAATTCCTTTAAGGCCTGCACGGCCTGTGCGGTTTTAGACCGTAGGGGCACACCTATGTGTGTACCCTTGATTACCGATAGCCCCTTTGTTTCCGGTGTAAAACCGGACGCTAAAAATGCCTCCAGGACTCTCTTTAAATAATTATGGTTGGTCAATGACCGGCCGCCTTTGCCCTGCAAACTCTCCACGGTTTGCTGCATGGCCGCTGTAACCATTTCCCAGGGCGCTAAAGCCAGTGCTGCTTTAGCCAGTTTTAACGCTTTGGCATTCGCCAGATCACGGCTTTCCGACCTGAACAAGCCAAGATAACTCACCAAGGCACTGCCCGCTTCGGTGTTTAGCTTGCACAACAAACCCATTAATTCCCGTCCCGCCTCATCCTGTACCAGGGCGTCAACGCCAATACGGGCATGACAAACCGGACACCGGTTAAGCTGCATAATCTTTCTCCCAGTCATCCCGGCATTGGCTGTTGCACCAGCGCCGGGACAGCGGCATCACCACTTCCCCGCAAAACAGGCATTCCCCTGTGGGTACGGCCGCCGGAACCCGGCGGTGACTGTTCGACAAATGCGCCTTGTTGATCATCGCCATGGCACGGTCTGTCATATCGGCCTCATCCATGACGGGCCTCCCCGCGTTTTTTGGCGTCTTTGACCAGCGCGGCAATCAGCCCCGCCAGTTCCTGACTGTTGCAAAAGGCCAGCGTGTCTTTTTTATACATGTGCCTGGCCATCGCAGACGCATACGCCCAGGGCCTGCCTGCCTCGGCCAGCAAGGCTTCAAGCTTGCGCAGTTGCGGTGCCGTGCCGGAGGTTTTACTGTCGGTATTGTGCGGCTTGCCGGGATGGGCGGCCTTGCCGGTAAAGCCCGACGCTTTTAAATGTTCCAGCACCGCCGCACGGCCATAAGCCGTTAAATATTTGGCGGAAATAACGCCCTCAACGGCTTTGGTTTTACCTAAAGCCGTGAGATGTACCGGGTTAAGGTCAATAATCCGGCGCAATAAGGCGCGGTAGGTATCATCATCCAGCCCCAGTTGTTGCTTGGCAATATGGATTTTCGCCAGCTCCGCCAGTTTTACTTTATCGGTTTTAATCATAATATTCCCCTTAGGTCATGGTTTAATGTTTAATGGTTGTTTTGTTGTTTTGTTGACTTATGGCTTTGCCGCCCCGCCGCCAGCCTCTGCAAATAATCTGCCTCGCCATGGCATTGTCCAGCGTGCTGACAGTCTGGTCTCGCAGCCGGGAAGTAGCCATCTCGCCCGCTTCCCGGTTTCTCCAGCAGGCCAGCCAGGCTTCAACCTGCGACCTTAACCAAAATGCTTTGCCTTTGCCGGACCCGCCCGTGACCGCCCTGGGAAACGTGGCATTGCGCCGTTGCAGGGTATGGGCAAAATAAGGATCTGTGCGTCCGGCCAGTTTGGCAATGCCTGCGCCGTCAATCAATTGATTAGCGCAGGTAGAGGGCGCAGTCAAAGTACTCATAGCGCCGCCAGGTCTAAAGACAACTGCTCATACTTGCCGCCGGGCTTGTCGCGCCGGTAAATGCGCAAGTATGCCTTGGTGCTTATCACCTGCATGGATTCCCGCAAGGCTTTCATGGCTTGTTGCCATTGCGTGTCCTCAATGTCCAGCTGTAACAGGGAGTAAATGCGGGCAATGGAGATGTTGCCTTCCTTGTCGGTCTGAAAGGCGTGTTCTACCAAGGCCTTGATTTCAATGCGGCTGCCTTCCGTCCATTTGTGGATGCAGATGTCGACCAGCTCTTTGGCGGCGTGGATGCGTTCATCAAATATCTTGATATCCGCTTGTGACAACTTGATTTGATACTGGCCGTCAAAGCTGCACAAGGTCACGTTACCCTTGACCCCGCCCAGCCTGACCCCGTACTTTTCCGCCGACAACTCGACAAAAGCGCCGATATCCGCCAAGGTATCTGTTTTAAAATCGGCCATAATCTCACGTAAATCACGGACTTTCTCGACAATCTCCAGCACCAGCGCGTCGCGGGTTTTATCGATTTCACTGATTAAGTCCGTCGGCACCAAATGGCCGGAAGCGTTGAAGGAGTAGCCCAAAGGGACGACGGTTGTTGTATTGGGTTTTTTGTTCATAATGTTCATCATGTTCTCGCTTAATAAATAAATAAATAGGGGTAGAGATGCGCTTTATCGCGTCTTAGCCGCGTCCTGCGTTAATTAGTCTTCCAGTTCGCCCTGCACCTCCCCGCGCCAATACCCCAGGGAATACAGGCCGTAGACGGTGGCGGCCAGCGCCAGTCCCGCCAGACCGAAAACCAGGCCAAACCCCAGGCACCCCGGATAAAACACCATTATCAGGCCCCGATACAGCCAGGCCGCTGCCAGACCGGCACCAAGCACTGCGACAATCAACGCCAGCCCGACTGCTTCAATCTTCTTAGCCATAATGTCTTATCCTCGGTTCGGTTCCCTTTGGTGTTATCCGCGCCGGATAAATCCGCTTGTGCCATTCCACCGTCCAATCCCCAAACGCGGCGGCAAAGGTGGTATACCGGAACCGGCCGTTAAAGCCGAACCCCATGGGGACAAACTGCAACGGGGCAGGGCAGCCGGACGGCATACCCCCGACGGTAATGGACGCACTGGCACCCAGTCTAAACCGGGTTACTACAAACCCAAGCTCTACCAGTTCGGCTATCGCGACCCGTGCCATGGCCTGATCAAGGGCCGTTTTTTTCAGATAATTGCTGTGCCGCCGGTACTGGTAAATATTCGGCGCTTTCATAAAATCCCCCGGCGTTCCAGCTTTAAAGCCTGTCTGCGGGCAATTTTAAGCACCCGCGCCTGCGCCCGTACGGCAAACTGTTCTTTGATGCCTGACACCAGCAATTCCCGCTCAACACACCGCAACAGCTCACACTTGCGGCGGCCAAACAACCGTTTAAAGTACTTCATAACACCGCCTCGCCCCGGTTTGCCTTGCACACATCCCGCAGCAACCTCAGCAATTTAAAACATTCCTCCTCGGTCATGATCGTTAAAATATCCGACTCCCCGTTAACTGTCCTGAACTCGGATACCCCGGTCACCCGCAAGGCAACGGCCCCCACGCCATAGCTTTGTACGGTCAAGGTGTTGGTGACTTCATCGTTGATGTCGATACCCAACTGCTCATCAATTGTTAAGCTTTCATTAAATCGTGTCATGGGCTTGCTCCTAATGGATAACGGGTTGTGCGATACCGCGACCAACAACCTGAACCTGACCGGCATGTTCTTTAGCCAGTTTAGTGGCCCAGCCGTAGGCGGTCTTACTGAGTAAATCCCCCAGCATGACAGCCGGTGGGTGCTTTTTGCCTGCCAACAGCTCCGCTGTGGTTAATACCGCAGTGCCGGTCACTGCCACCCCTAGTCCGTTGTCTTCCAGGGTAATTATGTATTTCGCCATCGTCTTATCCTTTATGTTCACAGGTCTGGCAGGCAACCCACCAGGCTAATTTTGCCGTGCCGCCAAACGGTCTGGGGCCGGTTGAGCGGGTGATGCAGTCCGGCCGTTCCAGCAAGCGGCCTGCGTAAGGGCAGGCAACGACGTGGATATACTGGCGGGCAAACTGCTTTAAAAACTTGTCGGGATTGGGATAGTTGCCGGTGGCAATCATCCGTACCACGCTTTGGGTCAGCCCCAGAGACTCCGCCAGGGCTTGGGTGCCCAGCTCGTCCCGTTTGGCTTTAAAGGCGGTCAATAACGGCATCATTTGTCCCCCCTGTGGTGGCGCTGCGCTTTATCGCTGCGGTTGTCTGTACAGCCGCGATAACCGCGCCGCTGTTGGGATCAAACACCGTCCCGTCAGTTCTGACAATCGGTGCAACCGGCCCCACATCCACAACGACACTGTATAAATTGCTGCCGTTGCTGGTCAGCTTGCCGTCATCGACCCTTGTCGTTTTCAGTATCCCCGCCGCCACCAGTTTGATCAGCCAGCGCCGCAGATTGGATTCTGCCGACTTCTCGCTGCCGTTACAGACCGTGTTTTGGATATCCAACACGGTCATGCTCTTGTTTTTGCGTAACACCCACCAGGCGCGGGCGCGTAGTCCGCCCGTGCTGCGTATCTTCCGCCTTTCCACTTTATTTCCTTGGTTCACTGCCTTTCTCCTGACTGTTTATAACGTTATCGAATCAATTTATTAATTCACCGCGAAGACGCGCCTTTCGCCTTTCGCCTTTCGCCTTGCGAGTAGTGTATAAAGACGCGATAAATCGCGTCTCTACATCGGCTCCTACCCTTTGCGCAAGGACTTCATGGCATCCTCACAAAGCATCATGCCTTTGGTATCGGCTTCCGTAAGCCGGGTCTTACCGGTAGCAGTGGCGAAGTCTTCCAGATTTCGGCAAGCCACCGACAACAGCCGATAACGCCCGCGCGACTGGGTTAAGGCTTGCCGGGCAATGCCGGCATCAATACCCACCTCGCACAATTCGTCAAAATACAACACACAATCGGCCAGTGTCGCCGGTACAAAATCCACCAGGGCACTGATCCGCGTGGCGATATGGGCCATCCTGTGCTCGCCAAAGCGGTGTTTCTCACTGTTATGGCAGACCATAATTAATACGCTGCCTGCCTTCTCACAGATACGCCGGAGAAACTCAATACAATTGGCTTTATTGTCCAGCCCGTGTTGGGCCTCGTCCAGTATCACCATGGGCTGGCGCAGGGCAAAGGTATCAGTAATGGCTTTATGCTGTAAAAACTTGGATTTGCCCGAACAAGCTAACTCATAGGCCAGCAAGTCCCGCAAATAGGTTACATTCATGCCGGGAATGCCTTCGATGTGAATGGCATTGTATGCGGCACCAATGTTATCCACGCTGCGGCTCTTGCCGACGCCAGGCTCGCCTGCCAGCAACATAATACGGGCTTCGAGCGGGGTGCGTGCTTCCAGCGCAGCTAACATCGCCACAAATAACTGGTGATTACTGGTTTTTACATAATGGTTTCTCATAGGTTATAATCCTGTTTTAGGGTTGTAAAAATCCTTCCGGTTGTACCCGAAAGGTTGGGAAGGGCAGTAAGCTGCCCTTTTTCATCATGGTATCTCATAGGTTATAATCCTGTTTTAGGGTTGTAAAAATCCTTCCGGTTGTACCCGCAAGGTTGGGAAGGGCAGTAAGCTGCCCTTTTTCATCTGTTTTGTCGGTTTACTCTTATATATATAAGCCCCCTTATTCCTCCGCTGCTTTCTTGTCAGCCAACAGCTTGGCCAGCCACAAGGTCTGTTCCTGGTAAGTCCTGACCGTCTCCTCCGGTTCTTGCCTGTTAAAATCACCGGCAAGCACCAGCGGTTTTAACGGTGCTTCAGCATCGATCGGGATAACCGGCATCCGTTTTAACGGAACTTCGACGGCTTTGGGAATAACCGGTATCCGTATCAACGGCGCTTCCACCGCTTTGGGTATCACCTCTATCCGCTGCAACACTTCCCCGTCAATCACAGTGCCGCGCTCGGCTTCCGCATCAGCAATGCCTTGTTGTTTCAGCTTGACTATGCCGTCAATACGCTGGTCTTTCAGGGCCTCCACCTTGGACACCGGGAAGCCTTTGACCTGGTTGCCGTTCCAGACGCCAATCCCGATAAACCGGCCTTGCAGGTCACTGATCCAGACCTTATCGGCATTGTGCATGTCATAAGCCACGCGCACCTTGGTCTTCGCGGGATAACCCACCAGCAACTCACAGTGATACAGGTTGTTAATCCAGCGTATTTCCCCGCGATCCGGCGTGCGCTCAATAAAGGGCCGGTACAGGTTGATTTCCTCTTCAGGCGTCAACCGACACGCCCAACTCAAGTCAAAGTTGGCAAAATACACCGAGGCCGGGGTTTTGCCGCCGTGCTTGACGTGCTTGTGCTCGTGGTTGTACCAGTCAAAACGGGCTTCGCAGGCGGCCATAAAGGCTTGCCAGGTGGGTACAAAATTCGGCACTTCACCTTTTAACCTGGCGCTGTTAATCGCCTGGGTCACTTTACGCAACGCCCCGCTATCCATGCCCGTACCCTGAAAGGTCGGGAAGGTTTTCGCCACCGCAATCGCGGTAATGTCCCACAAGCCCTCAATTAAACCGCGCCCTTGCGGGTTGCCGTATCGACCGGTTTCATGCGATACCCCCAGCCGTGCCAGCATGCCGCCGGCCGGACAGTCGATGGTCTTGGCGGTTTGCCCGGAACCGTTATCCGAGTAGTAAATCAGCGGCTTGCCATGTTTGATCATGCCCTGGCCCAAGGCTTCCGAGACGGCAATCTGGTTTTCCGACAAACTAAACGCCCAGCCCACAATAAACCGGCTCGCCGCGTCAATAATCACCGTCACCTCGGGGGCAAAGGCCCGGCCCGTCTCGGGATGTCTGACTTTGGCTTTAAAGGTATGGCCGTCACCGACCCACACTTCATTGCTGGAACCTGACCAGTCCCGGCGGATAAACGACTTTAACGCCGCCAGGTCCGATCCGGTACAGCGTCCGGTTTCACGGATGATGAGTGGCACCCGCATCAGCAGCGTATTGACGCTGCCATAAGACGGCAGGTCGGCGCTGTTAAAGCCCTGTATCAGCCAATCTTGTTCAAACTCCTGATAGGATTCAGTAATCTTGGGCTTTTGCGGCTTGCGGTAACAAGCCAAAAACAACGGCATCCACCACACGCTTTTCCAGTCGGTTTTTTGCCGGGTCTTGGCCGGTATACAATGGCCGGTGGTCTTCTTCAAGCGTTTCCACTTGCCCAGGGTGCTCGGTGACACCCGGCCCAGCCGCTCGTTATTGACTTTGTCATTGCACTGCTCAATGGCCTGCTTTAACTCGTCTGATAACGTGCCGTTGGCATAACCGGTGCTTAAATAGTCACAGGCCGCTTCCATTGAACCGGGGTAAATGGCGGCAAACTGCAACAACTGCTGCCGGGCACCGTCGGTCACCCGCTGGGCGTCGTCGCTGGCGAGTGCATCCGGCCTTCGCGGTTCAATAACGCTTGGTAATCCGCCACCGTGCTCAGGTGCCAAATCACCAGCAGATGCCCCCGTGCCGTTAACTGCCAGACCTCTTTTTTTGCGTCCAGCCGGATTAACCGGATCAATTGCAGCCGTTTCAGTTCCTTGCATTGCAGGAACTCCCGCAACTCCAGCTCCTCCAGAATCGACGGCAGGCAGTAAGCCGGTGCCGCCAGGGCCACAGCCCACCTCTCTTTCTTGGGATGGCCCCACAACGGCACTTGCCAGTCGGGGGAGGTCGCCGCCTTCAACAGCAGGTCGATTTGGTACAGCGTCAAGTACGTCTCCAGATCCAGCAGCGCGTCGGTCTGCGCCTCCGTCATATCTTCGACGGTCTGGAGTATAGGCAGGCTGTGTAGATTGTCCGGTTTTGTTGCTTTGGGCATGGTGTGTCTCCTGGTTAAATCGATAATCAAATACGGCTTCCCGTATGGCCTTGGGCAGGTCTTTCAGGGCATACAGATGTTTCTTGTGGCGGCTGTGGCTTTCTGCAAAGCTGTGTGGCCAGGCTTCTTTTTTTGACCATAATGCTATGCAGCGGTTACTTTTTCCCGTTACCGTAGCGATTTCGGCCAGCGTGGTAGGGTCGTTAAGTAGGCTCATCGTCTCCCCCTACTAAAGGTACTTAGAAAATATTACCGGTGAATAATTGCCGCAGGTAAAGCGCCCCAAACAGTCTGTGTTGAGCCAGCAGTACTGCGCTTTCAGCCAGGCCGTCACTGCCGTTTTTATAGGTCTCGGCTCTTACCAACCGGACGATTTTATCGGCCAGTTCCTCAATAACCTCAGCCTCGCTTAATTCCTGGGTAACAGCGGTTTGATAGGGGTTTATCGTTAATATTTCTGCCTGATCAGCTTCAAGCCTTGCGGATATCCCGCTTAATCGTTTCGTTAAAACTGCTGTGCTTATCTCGCTTGGCAAGTCTTTAAGGGCAAAAAAACGTTTTTTATAGCGGGAATGTGTCAGTTTTTCGGTATATTTCCAGTCCCCATTTTTTGCCATCCTCTCAATCGTGTGCTTACTTTTCCCGATAGCGATAGCTATCTCGCTTAATGAGGCGGGATAACGATGGCGGCTCATGCTTGCTCTCCGTCGGTCTGGGCTTGCAGGCGCTTGCTTCGACGACTAGACTCTAACTTCTGGAACCCCTGCAACTTTCGTGTTCCGTCCGCTTCATAACGACTGGGCCAAATGATCTGGGGTAAAACTCCAAGCGCATCGGCAATGGTTCGTTCTGATTTTGGATAACTCAGGGTCAAGGCTTTTGACAGCATTGATCCGCTTTTCAAACCGACTTCTTCGGCCAACGAAGACAGCGTATAACCGGCCTTATTAAGGGCCGCTTTTATATCGGCAGGATGCCAATCTTGTACGGGAAATTCCGCGTCAAGATCAGCTTTTTTAGAGCTTTTCTTGGTCATGCTTTATACTCCAAGCTATTCAATTAATGAATGACTATTAGACACCCAATAGTTAGCCTTGTAAACAAATAAAACAATAACAATAGTTAGTTTCTCAACAGAACAATAGTGAGTTCTCTATGAATATTAAAGTTATCTATAAATATCAATATGTTATTGTTGGGAAACTATTTCCCAACAACTATATTAATATTTCTCAACAGATGGCAATGGTTGCGAAATGAGTATAAGTGATAGATTAAAGAAATGGAGAGCTTATAAAAAGCTTACACAAAAGAATGCAGGCGAACTATTGGGCATATCTTCCGGTGTATATCAAAAATATGAGATGGGATTAAGAGCTCCAGGCGCAGAGGTCATGGAGGCATTTTTACGAGCAGGAATTAATGTGAATTGGTTATTGACCGGCAAAGGTCCCATGTTGGTAGCTGACTACAGCACAAATCCTTCAGAGAGGGAGATAAAGCCTGTAGAGAGGGAGATAACGCCTCAGGAAGCGATTACCGCGTCTTCGGTGGATGTCAACCGCCTGAAACTGGCGATAGAACAGATAGAACAGGAGCTGGTCAAGCGTCGGGGCATGTTGGAGCCAGCAGCCAAAGCGCGGGTTTTTGTCCTGGCATACCAGGTATTGGAGGATGAAGATAAAGAAAAAGACCGTGCATCGTTTGAATATGCACAAAAAATGATAACTAAACTAATGAAAACAGTGCTTTAACAACAGAGGGGGAAGTGTTTTATGCTAAAAAATGCAATAGAAGATGAACTGAAGTACAATATAAAAGATGTTCCGCAGGTTTTTTGACAATAAATGTTTCGCTGCCAAGTGGCGCAATATTTAATGTTTTCCCAAAGGAGAATTTACCCGTAGAACCAAAAGAGGAGACCGTTAAAAACGGCTGAATCTGAAAAAAAATTAACGCCAATCAAAAAAACGCTACGCCAAATATCGCCGATATAATTTCAAATCTTGCCAAATATCTCACAAATCTTAAAAAATCCAAAAATTGACCAAAACGGCCCAAGCCCTTATTCCGCCTAGTGTCTACAGGTTTCACCCAGTTCCACCATTTGACCAAATATCTCAGGTCTCCACACCAGCAGTAAGGGATCATTCCACGGCGCATCACTCCAGCACAGAATAAAGCCGCGCAAGTCTCGGTTACTAATCGCCCAATACAGACCTTGAGGAAACAGCTTTATGAGCGGTGCGGGCCGGGAAACCGGCTTGGGTGGCGTAATAGTGCGTTGACCCGATAGCAGTTGGTTCAAACTACGGCTGAAACTAACCCCGGAATATCGATCCAGATGGTAACTTGGTGTTGGTCGCGGATTCATCTCCAGCAGACAAATACGATCAGAAGCGGTCTCCTGTATCCAGTCAACAGAGGCGAAACCATGAAAGCCTGTTATTCGCCCCACCTCTGAGATTATATGTTCAATATCTGGGTGCTGCATCACTACTCGTGCACTGGAAGCGGACATCGACGTTGGCCAGCTATCAAGCATATAAGACGATTGCCAGCACATTGGCACACCGTGATCAAAAAGCACATCAGTCGCTCCAAGTGCCCCCTCGCAAAAGTGCTGCACCAACAATGGCTCATCATTTGCTGCCAAGCCAGCATAGGCTGGCTCAAGTTCGCTACTTTCACAAACTTTACGGACAGCCCAGCCCGAGCACCCATGCGAGGACTTCAGCATTACCGGATAAACCGCACACTTAACAGCCGCTTCAACCTCAATCCAACCCTGACACAGCTTGGAATACGGCATATAGAGACCTGCGTTTACCATTTCGTGATAAAAAGCATGTTGGGATAATATTATTTCGACTATCTTGGTTCGATGGTCAACTGGAAACCAGCTGTCCAGCCAGGCTTCGCCACGATGCTCAGCCAATGCAGCCAAAATCAGTTCATCTCCGATTATCACTTGTGCAAAAGGCGGACTTTGCTTACTCAACACCTCCTTGAGATGCAGGACACTGGCTTCCAGATTGTTTGAGGCGGGCAGATGACAAGCTACAAAGCGTGAACGGTTTATTGCAAGTCCAAGAGGTGACAGCAGTGTCACGCGGCAGCCAGCCTTATACAACAAATAGGGGAATCGAGCCAAACCAATTGAATCAAGTGCAGAAGTAACCAGTAAAACTTCGTATGGTAATAGTTTTTTTGTCATTATTTAATTCACACGCTTAGCTGATTTTGGAATGGGACAAAAGTCTATGCTGTTATTCAACGATTTGGTTACAACGCTTGAGTATCTGCTTTCTCACTGACAACTCACGACTATAGATTTAGTCGGCATTATGAACAAGCGGCACTATCTACGCAGTAAGACAAAAGAATTACACGTAAGACGGTCTCATGTGCCGAGGGAATGAAGTTGACTGAACAGAATGAATCCAATGTGCTAATAAATCAAGTTTTTTGCATTTTATAAAAATAATTGTGGCCGGGTTGTTATTTTTTGGGAGTTACCTTAAAGTGCTGTGCTACAATATTCGGTTTGCTAATTAAACCCAAGCCTACTTGAAACAACGTTTATCTTGATTCAGTCTTAATCGGTTTTGCTTACATCCTGTTTAGGTATCTTTAAAAAAATGGACACTAAAGTTCCGCATGAAGTTTACTTAAACCAACAGACAGCCAAGCTTTTAGTCATTGAGCCAAACACCTTACAAGACAGAAGTTAATCATTTGAATTGTTGGTGAAAAGTAGCTGAACTCTTAATATTCACATCTGAATCTACAAAAATCAGTTAACTTGATTGTCGAAAACCATAACCTAATGGCTGGCCAGAATATTTGACGGTTATGGCCTTAACTCCATATCTTTCAGCAGCACAGGCCATTTTTACTCGTTAACGTCATAAAAAATTACAAAAGTTTGCTGAGCTGTAATAAGCACAGTTAGTGCAACAGCGGCTTTAAGCCATATTCATCAAACTACAAAAAATTATAGACCTTTAAAGGCAACCAAAATGAAAATTCAAAACGTAATTAACTTTATGTTTCTTGCTGCTATTGTTGTTTTATCAACAACTGCTTCGGCTATTACTGCACCCACTGTTTCCATTGTAGCAGCTCCAACAACCATCACTTATGGAGCAACCGGGACTATTACATGGTCATCGACCAATGCAACTACTTGTAAGGCATCAGGAGGATGGTCTGGAACAAAATCCACATCCGGAACATTCGTAACGCCAGCGTTAAAGAGTGCAGTAACTTACAGAATAAGCTGTACAGGCCCAAGAGGAACACAAAAAGCCTCTACAACACTGTGGGTTCAGGCATCTACGTCCACACCACCCGTTCTAACATTAACAGCAAGTTCTGCGTCAATAGCCTATCAAGGCTCATCAGTCCTGCAATGGACTTCGACTAATGCAACATCTTGTGTAGCTTCCGGTGGTTGGTCGGGAAGTCAATCGACCTCGGGTGTATTTACTTTATCCACTTTGTTGAGTACAGCCACTTATACATTGACTTGCAAAGGTCCGGGTGGCACCACGTCTAAGTCTGCGATAGTCAAGGTAGCAGCAGCGCCACTGTTACCAACTGTCTCTTTAAGTGCCAGTCCGGCTTCAATAGCGAATAGAGCGACATCTGTATTAACCTGGTCATCAACGGATGCGACATCATGCACTGCCTCAGGAGGATGGTTGGGAACGCAGCCCACATCCGGCACTTTTACAACAGCTGCTTTGACAACTACGACTCCCTTTACATTGATTTGCACAGGAACAGGTGGAACAGCAAGCCAATCTGCCACTATAACAGTCGCATCCGCTTCCGGAAGTGGCAGTGCCGGCTCCAAGATGGGTATTGATATAAGTTGGGTTAATGACTGGGGTGATAGAGATCTAACCTTTGTTGATATCATGAAGCAGGCTCGTGGCTTTGGTACTTTATCGGTGCCTTGGGATCCCGCCAACAATCCTGCTCCCCTTGATGCAAATGGATGGCCTACTTCAGATTTTGGCGTATATTTTATTACAAATGCATCTGACCCTCTTAATAGACCACTAACCGCCACCTTTCCTGGCATGTTTGGCACCTATAAACTTAGCTTTACGGGCCAGGCGAAAGTGAAAGGCTACAACTGCTGCCAAATTCAGAACATAATATATAATTCAGCAACCAATACCACTTCCGCTGATGTAATTGTCGGGACAACGGATACGCTGGTCGCCCTTACTTTTACTAATACAGTCAATGGCATTCAGAATCTCCAATTATTGCGTCCTGGCTATCCTATGGGGACAACTCAGGTTTTCACCTCTGAATTTTTAAAGGCATTGTCACCTTTTAGCACTATACGAGTTATGGAAGCTCTTTTAACCAATGGTAATCCGGGCTCGTTATGGTCAGCCAGAAAACTTTCAACAGACCCAACGCAACAGGATCCAAGAGGCATTGCTTGGGAATATGTTATTCAACTTGCTAACGCGTCCGGAAAAGATATCTGGATTAATATTCCTGATAAAGTTGATTTGAACGATGCAACACCCAATAACTATGTGACACAGCTGGCTACCTTGATTAAAAACACCCTTAACCCTGGTATCCATGTCTATGTTGAATATAGTAACGAACTGTGGAATAGTTCATTTTCTCAAACAGCCGCCAATACCGATGCAGCTGTAGCTGAAGTCACTTCCCGTAAGGATCCTACGCTCAATTACGACAATATCAACAATCAGTGGTATTGGGGCTACCGAAGAGCCGCTCATCAAATTTTGAAAGTTAGTCAATTGTTTGCAAATGTTTTTGGGCCATCTGCAATAAAAGATACTACGATTCGACCTGTTTATATGTCTCAATATGTTCAGCCTTATTTAACACAAGATGCCCTGCGTTACCTTAACGCAAATTTTGGAGCGCCTAATCAGTATATTTATGCTATCGGCGGAGCGCCCTATTTTTCTACTCCTTCTGCTTACACCGATATTGATAGCTTGTTTACATCACTGCAAGCAGGGCTAAACCAAATTTTGCCTGGATTTTCCGCTGTACCAGCATACAATGGCGGTGTTGTATGGAGTAGTATCCAGTTCAAAAGCCTTGCAAATTACTATGCCCTAAAAAGTATAATGTATGAAGGCGGTCCTGATCTTAGTGTTAATTCCAGCTCGACTCTTGCCGAAGGAGCTGCGGGTGACCATCGTATAAACCAAATGATTCAGGCACAATTAGCAGACTTTTTAGGTTGCGGTAATGACCTGTTTGTTTATTATAAATTAGCTGGCCCTGCCGGGGATGTATTTGGTGCCTATGAGGATGTCACTGTGCCATCTGAAAAAAGCAGGGCGCTTGAAACGGTAGCAGCAACATCGTTGACAAACTATACTGCCTGCACTTCGACAATGACTAGCCAGCTATACATTCAATGAAATTTTGGCTGCCAACTTAAGGCGGGACACTTTTGACTATGAACAATCAAGGTGAACCCGGAAAGAGTAAGGATAGTTGAGTTGCCTTCTCTCTAACTTGTTGAAACAACAGGTTGTCCCGGTTTAAGTGGGTAGCCAAAATTTGCAATTCAAATTAAAAATTATGCATTATGGATAAAGTTTTTACTTAAAAATTAAAAAGCTATCATGAGTGATAATGTGAAGACCAAAAAGTTAACTACCAACAGTCAATCTCCAAACCAAGAAGCCAGCGAACCTGACTTGCAGGCACTGAAAAAGGTCGCCACACAAGGTGCCTTTTGGACTATTGCAAATTATGGCTTGAACCAAGCCCTCCGGTTTGGCAGCAATCTGATTTTGACGCGCCTGTTATACCCTGATCTCTTCGGGCTGATGTCCCTGGTTAACGTTATAATTATGGGCTTGGGTTTGTTCTCCGATATTGGGGTAGGCACCAGCATCATCCGGAGCAAACGGGGCAATGACCCGGACTTCCTTAATTCCGCGTGGACCATGCAAGTGATAAGGGGGTTGGGGATCTGGATAGTGGCAGTTGCCATCGCATATCCGGCCTCTCAACTCTATAAAAGCCCGGAATTGATCTGGTTAATTCCGGTAATCGCACTAACTTCAGTAATTAGCGGGTTCAATTCTACAGGACTGTTTACCAGCTATCGCAATATGGCAGTAAAAAAACTAGTGGTTATGGAGCTGATTACACAACTTACCGCCTTGTCAGTCATGATCACCTGGGCATGGGTACATCCATCGATTTGGGCCCTGGTTGCGGGGACATTGGTTTCTACACTGGTTCACATGGTTTGGAGCCATTTCCTTATTTCGGGACAACGTAGTCGGTTCCGCTGGGATAAAACAGCGGCTCAGGAACTTATTTCTTTTGGTAAGTGGATCTTTATTTCAACCGCGTTGACCTTTCTGGCCGGACAAGCCGATCGCATGATATTGGGGAAAATCTTTTCACTTGAAATGCTGGGAGTTTATACCATTGCCTTAACCCTGTCTGATGTGCCAAGACAGATGGTCTCAGGTCTTAGCGGTAAAATCATCTTCCCTACGTTATCCCGTTTGGCGCATTTGCCACGCCCTGAGTTTCGCAAACAATTACTGAATACCCGGAAACGTTTTTTGATCCTCCTGGCTCTGTGCCTGGCGATAATGGTCTCTTTTGGCGATCTGTTGATTCTGTCCCTTTATGACAAACGCTATGACCAGGCTGCCTGGATGTTACCATTGCTGGCTATTGGCGTGTGGCCCAATATGCTGTCGCAAACCATAGACCAAGCACTGTATGCCATTGGCAAACCCAGTTATGCCACAATGGGCAACCTGTTCCGTTTTCTTTACAATGTTATCGGCATTCCTCTCGGTTTTGTCCACTTCGGGATACCGGGAGCGATTATTATTATAGCCATGAATGATGTGCCGTTTTATTTTGTTATCACCTTTGGCGTTGCCCGTGAAGGCTTATCGAGTATTAGTCAGGATGTCAAAGCAACTCTAATCTTTGTTGGATTACTGGGGATTCTGTTATATGGACGCTGGCTGTCGGGTTTTGGTTTGCCCATTGCTGGAATGCAGTAGGAAAGGAGGAAAAACACACATAAAGATCGTAATCGTCTTTCAAGCCTGTCAGTGTGTGTCTGGTTTAGCGCTAGCGCCCCGACAAAGGTTCCTTAATATTGATTAAATTGTGCTATCTACAGTCGAGAGGAGATGATTAATTCTCCTTTGGAATGTAGACTCAAAATGATGAAGTCGTGCAAAAGCTGCGCTGTTTTTTGACTTTTCAACCAGCTCTGTTCTGTTATTATTTAAATGAGTTATTACTTTACAAACTTCATCAAGATCGTTTAACTCAGTTCCCCAGCCAATATCGGAAATATCCAGTAATCCGGCAAACGCTCTGTTTTTATACCCGACAATAGGTATTCCGCAGGATAATGTCTCTAAATAGGTACATGATGGATCGCTTTGTCGATGCAAGCATACAAAAAGATCGGCAGACTGTTTCAGTTCAGGGATAAGTGTTTTGTAAAAGTCAACCGCTCCTGGCATGGCGACATCATTTTCAAGATGATGTGTTGAAATGTATTCTTTCATTTCAACATCCAGGTCGCCAGTGCCGTATATCTTTAATTGGAAAGGGGTATTGGTTTGTTTTAGCTTAAGAGCCAGTTTAACAAGATGATCGGCACCCTTCATTCGGATCAATCGTCCAGAGAATGCAATGCGCAACGGTTTATTTTCAGACAAGTAATCCAATCTCTGTTGTAAAGCATCATCCTTGATTATCTGGTTTTCGAAAACCCGGGTGTCAAAATATAATAAATTGTTATTCACATAATGGTACTCACTATGTGCAGGAGTCCCGTTTGACTGAAGGCCATCGCAAAGTTTGAAGGCCGCTGCCCTTTTTCTTTCTTTTTCCCAGATGTAAAACAATCTGCGTAATTTTACGATAGGATTTGTGGTGTTCAAAAAAGCGATTTGATATCGGGTCTCGGGTATGTATTCAATGATGTAGACGCATTTTATGTTTTCTTTTCTGCATAATTTGCTTAAATGCAGTTGGTTGTCAGAATCCCCGGATGCAAGAACAATTGATGCGCCCTGTAAATGATGTGCAGTTATTAACTGATTGTCGTCTAAGGTGATGCATTTAAACGGGAGCTCACTGTCATTTATAGTTACTATGCCAAATTCAGGTAATTTTGCCGAACTTAATGAGATGATACAGGTTATCTTTCCTGGCCATTTTTGAACATACAGCAACATCCCGTCATAAAATTTGCGGTCAAAGATTAGGGAGTTATCCGTTTTCCACGCAGGGACTGATGGGGTAATGACTAAATGAGGCGAGCGCATGTCATGCCTGTCCTTATTATTAATATCATAACGAGTGTGAAAAGACTGTCGAGCAAGTGCCTGAATTTCTGAATATTTTGTTTAGGCACTACGCAAAAAAAACAGCCATTTTTGTATTTTATTTATTGCCAGTTAACTTGATCTGCTTCGGCAATTAGTGCTGAAAAATATAAATATTAACGCTTGTGTGTCTTGCATTTAATTTAGCACGGAGATTTTGAGTTCACAAGTAAAAGATATTTGACCCCATTTTGGATGAATATCTATCAAGCCCCAGGATCCCCATGAATTAGGGTTTCGTCTCAGGCACCGCCAAATTTGTAGAGAGACTCCCTTATTCTAAAACCCACTTACAGTGACGACATCGCGGCCAACTTCAAATTCGTCGATTGACGGATGCTCATACTGTGGCAGGCAACGCTCTGTCAATTCTTTCGAGGACTCGGAGAAGTTCGCCTGGATCGACGCAGAAACCGCCTTCACAAGCACGCCCTGTCACAAACCCGTACGTCATGCCTAGGCAGTCCGAGTAGTCCTTCAAAACGTTGTTGAAGCGATAAGGCGGCTGCAGCACGCAGACCCCCCCATTCTGTGCCATCGTGTAGACGCAATGAAGCATGTGGCTGCCTTCCAGGCCAACCACAAGGCGTGCTCCGCGCGTCGCTTCAACGATTTCATGAACAGTGGAATGCTCAGGGTCAAGGATACGAAAACCCTGTGACAGTAGGATCTGTTCAATTTCCGCAGTATTAGTCAATGCCCTGGCAATTCCCTGATGGCCTCGACGAATCATCACCCGTCCGCACGGAGCTGCGGCCGGTATCTTCAAAAGGCGAGCGCGAATATCTTCGTAGCGCTTTCGCTTGAAAGAGTTCTGTCCAAAATCTTCAAAGACCACCAGACTTCCAAAGCGTGTCCTGGTCACGGGGTGAGGGTGAATACCAAGTAGCTCGCAGTAGCC
>Ga0194053_10000561_pt1 | contig 27671 bp, 25 predicted proteins | sample SepL228m_MetaG_FD_161684 | JGI IMG/M metagenome (GOLD analysis project Ga0194053, IMG submission 161684) | Anoxic zone freshwater microbial communities from boreal shield lake in IISD Experimental Lakes Area, Ontario, Canada - Sep2016-L227-8m | ecosystem: Environmental > Aquatic > Freshwater >... | reverse complement strand
GCCTTCTCCAACGCCAGCCTGGGCTCGGTGCACGCCATGGCCCACAGCCTGGGCGGCTACATGGATCTGGCCCACGGCGAGTGCAATGCCCTGCTGCTGCCCCACGTCATGGACTACAACTTCGCCATGACCCCGGAGCGCTACCGCCGCATCGGCGAGGCCATGGGCTGCGACCTGCGCGGGCTCAACGACCGGGAGTCCCGGTCCCGGCTCATGGGCCACGTCCTGGAGCTCCGCAAGGACTGCGGCATCGACCACGGGCTGGCCGAGCGGGGCGTCCGCAGCTCGGACTTGTACCGCCTGGCCACCAAGGCCATCGAGGATCCCTGCAACGCCACCAACCCGCGCATCCCCAGCCGCGAGGACCTGCTCGCCCTCTACTCGGAAGCCATGTAGATGACCGAAAGGCGCGACTGGACCCGGATGCGCGAGAGCATCATCGGTCTGGGGACGGACTCGTCCCGGCGGACCTACTACCCCGAGCTGCTGGCCCGGGTGGCCCAGCTGGAGGAAGCCCGCACGAGCCTGCGCCGCTCCGAGGAGAACCTCCGCACCCTCTTCGACAGCCTCCATGACGCCGTCATCCTCCACGACTGGGAGGGCCGGGTCCTGGAGGCCAACGACGCCATGCTCGTCATGTACGGAGTCAGCCGCGAGACCTTCCGAAACCACACCATCGCGGACTATTCCGCCGACGCGGGTCCCGCCTCTCCCGTCGCCCACCACCTGCGCCAGCTGCGGGACCGCATCCTGAATGACGAGGCCCAGGTCTTTGAGTGGCGCGCCCGGCGGCCCCTCCAGCCCGGCGCCGACTTTGACGTCGAGGTCTCCCTGCGCAAGGTGCGCTGGTACGACCAGGAGCTGATGGTCTCGGTGGTCCGCGACATCTCCGAGCGTAAGCGGCTGGAGGCCATGCTCAACCAGTCCCAGAAGCTGGACTCCCTGGGCCAGCTGGCCGGCGGGGTCGCCCACGACACCAACAACATGCTGGGCGTCATCATCGGCTATGCCGACCTGCTGCTGGAGCGCACTGCGGAGCAGCCCGGGTTGCGGCGGGACCTGGAACAGATCCGCAAGGCAGCGCTGCACTCCGCGGACCTGAACCGCCAGCTGCTAGCCTTCGCCCGCAAGCAGACCATCCAGCCCACGGCGGTCGACCTGAACACCCTGGTGGAGGCCACCCAGAAGCTGTTGCGCCGGCTCATCGGGGAGCAGCACGCACTGGTGTGGAAGCCCGCCACCACCCTCTGGCGTGTGTGGGCCGATCCCTCCCAGCTCGATCAGGTGCTGACCAATCTGGTGGTGAATGCCCGGGACGCCATCGAACCCGCGGGCACCATCACCCTGGAGACCGCAAACATCACGCTGGACGAGGCTGCGGCCCAGTTCCTGCCGGACGCCGAGCCCGGGGAGTATGCGGTGCTCCGTGTCACGGACACCGGCCACGGCATCCCGCCGGACATCCAGGCGCGCATCTTCGAGCCCTTCTTCACCACCAAGGCCCTCGGGCGCGGCACCGGCCTGGGCCTGGCCATGGTCTATGGCATCGTGCGCCAGAACCGGGGGTTCCTCACCGTCACCAGCGCCGAAGGGGTCGGCAGCACCTTCAGCATCCACCTGCCCCGCCACCGGGGTAGCGAGCGCCCGGAGGCGGCTGGCCCGACCGCCGAGCTCCGTGGGGGCCCGGAGACCATCCTGCTGGTGGAAGACGAGGAGGCGCTTCTGGAGACTGGCTGCCGCCTTCTCGAGGGCGCGGGCTACCGGGTCATCAGCACCGCTGACCCTCTGGCGGCGCTGCGCCTGGTGGAGGAAGGGCTGAGCCCCGACCTGCTGGCCACGGACCTCGTCATGCCCGGACTCGACGGCCAGCAGGTCTACCAGCGCCTCCGCCGCCTGCGGCCCGGCCTTCGCGTGCTCTTCCTCTCGGGCTATGCCGCCGGCACCCTGGACCTCGAGTCCCTGGCCGCCAGCGGCAGCGGCTTCCTGCAGAAGCCCTTCTCCCGCGCCGCCCTCCTGCAGAAGGTCCGCGAGCTCCTGGATACCTGAGGCCTGCTAGGGCTTCGCCTGCAGCACCATCTGGGTGCAGCGGAAGAGGGCCAGGGTCTTCCCCGACTCGCGGTGGCTGACCACCGCATCCCAGACCTGGGTCGTCTTCCCGAGGTGCGCGGCCTTGGCCACACACTCGAGGGTGCCCTCCCGGGCGGTGCCCAGGTGGTTGGACTTCAGCTCGAGGGTGGTGAAGCCCGCCGCACCCTCGGGCAGGCTGGCGATGCAGCCGTAGCCCGCGGCGGTGTCCGCCAGCGCCACGATGCTGCCCGCGTGCAGGAAGCCGTTGGGCGCCATGAGCGCCCGGGTCACCGGCAGCTCGATGCGCAGCTCACCCTTGGCCACGTGGGTGATCACCATGCCGAGATGGCCCGGGAGGCAGTCGGCACCGCGCTGGTTGAAGCTTTCGGGGGTGAGCATGGGGACCTCGAGGGGATCAGCCGAGCAGGCCGGGGTTGCGCCGCCAGATCGCGAAGGTGAGCGCGGCAGCGAAGCTGACCCAGGCCAGGTAGGGCAGCAGCAGCACCGCCGCCAGGGGCCGGACGCGCCCGAAGCCCCAAGCCGTGGCAAGGATCAGGGCCCAGAGCAGCAGGATCTCGGCCAGGGCCAGGGCGCCGAGGTGCCAGTGGAAGAACAACCAGGTCCAGAGCGCATTGACCGCCAACTGCAGCAGGAACAGCCCCAGGGCGCCGCCCGCCGCCCGGAAGCCGCGCTCCCGCCAGACCAGCCAGGCGGCCACCGCCATGAGGAGGTAGAGCAGGGTCCACACCGGGCCAAAGAGCCAGCCCGGGGGTCCCCACGCGGGGCGCACGAGCTGCTGGTAGAACACCCCCGCCCGGGCCGAGGCGATGCCGCCCAGCGCAGCCGCGGCGAAGCAGACGCCAACCCAGCCCAGAAGACCGAGCAAGGGCTTGGACGGGGACGGGGTCGGCATCGGTGGGTTCCAGGGAGGGGCGGTCAGGAGGAAGCCCTGTGGGCGCCCTGTTCCAGAAGGAGGGCGCGCAGCACGGAGCGGTGGCAGGTGGCCTCGCCCTCACAGTAGCAGCCCGCCGAGAAGTCGCTCGGCGGGGCAATCATTTCTCGTGGGGCCGGCATGGAACAGGAAAGGCACAGGACCGTCACACCCGCCGCCGATACTGCTGGCAAGGAGGGCTCCATGGCTCATGTCCAGTACCTCTTGGTCGAGATCCCCCTGGACTCAGCCAAGCCCCTGCCCGAGCAGATCGAGGCGGGCCTCAACCACCTGGGTCACCTCGGCTGGCGGGTTGTGAGCCTCGAGGTCATGCCCCTGCGGTCCTTCGAAGCCTCCCGAGTCCGACTGATGGTCGAACAGGTCGAGGACGAAGCAGAGCTGGAGCCCGTCGCCTAGGAATTCGTACCGGGGCTCTACAGGTATTTATTCAAAGTAAGGGGTCCCGCCTGAGGCCTCAGCCAAGGTTCTGCAAGGCCGCTTCGAGGTCCAGGAACCCATAGGGCTTGGGCAGCAGGGTCACCGCCGGAATGGCCAGGAGGTGCTCTGACCGCCCGGGATCCGTCTCGCCCGACCCAATGACCACCGGGAGCCCGGGATGGGTCTGGCGGAGGTGGAGCAGGGTCTCTTCTCCGGTCATGCCAGGCATGTTCAGGTCCAGGATCACGCAGTCGACGGCAGCCCCAGTGGCGAGCCACCGGAGGGCCTCCGCCCCTCCGGAAGCCACCTCGACCTGGTGGCCCATGGACTCCAGGAGGATGGAAATGCTCTCCCGAACAAGCGCGTCATCATCCACGAGGAGGACCCTGCGGCTCTTCACGGAAAGCGCCGCGGAAGGCAGGCTTGGCGCGGGCCTCGGCCTGCCTGGTTCATCCGCAGCCGGGAAGGTCAGGAGGACCCTCGTGCCCACACCGGGGGAGCTCTCGATCTCGATCGTCCCCTCGTGGGCCTGGACCAGTCCGAAGACCATCGACAACCCGAGGCCTGCGCCCTGGCCGAAGGGCTTGGTGGTGAAAAAGGGCTCCAGCGCCCGGAGCCGGACCTGCTCGGTCATGCCCTGGCCAGTGTCTTCGACGCAGAGCTGCACCGTGCTGGCAGAAGTTTTCAGCGTCCGCAGGGTGAGCGTGCCCCCCTCGGGCATCGCGTCCACCGCGTTCAGGCACAGGTTCAGGACGGCGCTGGAGAGCGCGGCAGACTCCGCAAGAATCCGGGGCAGGCCCTCCTCCAGGGCCTCCTCGATCCGGACTCTATGGCGCGTGGTGTTGGAGAGCAGCTGCGCCTGGCTCCGCACCACCTCGTTGAGATCCAGCAGGGCGGGGACCGCCAGGTCCTTTCGGCTGAAATCCATGAGGGCTTTCACGATGTCGCGGCCGTGGCGCGTGGACTTGAGGATGATCTCGGCGAGGGGGACCGCTTCACCCCCTCTCATCGACAGCACCTCGGCCGCCGCCATGATGGAGGCAAGGACGTTGTTGATCTCATGGGCCACGCCCCCGGCGAGCTGGCCCAGGCTCTCGAGGCGCTGGAGGTGCGCCACCTCGGCTTGCAGCTTCTTCTGCTCCGCCTCCGCCAGCTTGCTGTCCGTGATGTCCTTGAGCAGGAGGAGCAGGTGCAGACCAGCTTCGGAGCGGAGGCTGGAGAAGACCGCCAGCACCCAGATCTTTCGCCCGAAGCTTGTGGTCATGCCGACTTGCAGCTGCTGGGTCTCGCCACTCGCCAGGGCGGCTTCCGCCGCAGCGAGCATCCCGGTCTCCCTCCAGGAGGGCAGCGCCCGGAAGTCCCCAGTGGACATCTCCTCCGGAGTGCCGCCGACGATCTCACACATGGCCGGGTTGACCTTTTGGCACCGGCCGGAGCCTGCTTCGAAGACAGCAATACCGATGGGTGCCTCCACCACCATCAGGTCCAGGAAGGCGAGCGCACCCGCCAGCTTCTCCTCCGCCTGCTTGCGGAGGGTGATGTCCCGCGACACGCCGACAATCCCGGCGACCTTGCCGTCGGGCCCGCAGAAGGCTGTCTTGACCGACTCCAGCAGCACCCTCGTGCCATCCGGGTAGGTGACCCACTCCTCCACCCGGCGCTCCTGGCCGGTGGCCATGATGGCGCGGTCCTCGGCCAGCACTGACTGGGCGAACTCCGCGGGGAAGAAGTCGCGGTCCGTCTTCCCGATCTGCGCCTCCTCTGGCAGGCCCACCAGCCGCTCCGAAGCGGCGTTGCAGGCCAGGTAGAGGCCCGCCCCATCCTTGGCATAGATCAGGTCGCGCGTCGCGTCGAGCATGGACCGGAGCAGCTCAGGCTGGAGCACCCGCCGGGGCGCGGTGCCCGCGTCCTGCGCTGCCTGGTCGCCACCCTGTCCCTGCTCCATGGACCGCCTCGGTTCCTTGGCACCTTATCAGGCCGAAGGGGGGTTTGCTTGACTCTGAGACCAAGAACCCCCTGTCAGGGCATCGAACCTGAAATCTACGAACTGATTGGCATAGCATCAGAAAAAACCGATACACCCCACAAATTGCCAAGCGTGGCACCCCGGGTGGTCCCACTCGGAGGTTCGAATCCTTTTCTTTCATCCGACCAACAGAAGGGGGCCATCTGGCCCCCTTTTGTTGGTCGGGGCGAGAGGATTCGAACCTCCGACCCTCTGCTCCCAAAGCAGATGCGCTACCAGGCTGCGCCACGCCCCGACGTTATTCTCCAGTCTATCGGATCTTCGCCTCACTGACCTCTGATGAGCGGGAGTTGCTCCGAGAGCGCACCTTCTATGGGTCCACGGCACCCGATGGGTCTCTTCGTGCTGACGGCCTAAAGCTCGGTGCCTGAAGCCCCTGCCAAAGGCCTAAGACGAGGACTCCTTCAGGAAGTCCCGGAAGTGCTCCATGGCCTCCATCATGCGGGGAAAGCCCGCGGTTGGAGCGATGAGCAGGAGGGTGTGCTCGATCTCGTCCGGCGTGCAGCCCGCCTCCCGGGCCTTGATCATGTGGGTGAGCTGGGCCTTGGCGATGCCTACCGTGGCAGACACGGCCACTTTTACGAGCCAGCGGGTCTTCTCGTCCAGGGGCCCACCCTGGTCGTGGACCGCCTTCCCAAACCGGGCGTAGGCCTCGTAGATCTCCGGGTGCTTTGCGATCAGGGCGTCAAGGTTCTGCCTTGGCTTCATGGGAGCCTCCTGGGACACAAGAACCATAAACCTCCTGCGGTGGAATGGGGTGAAGTCCACCAGCAGGGGGTCCCGCAGTCCGCTCTTCTACGCCTTTGGAGGGGTGCTCTCCGCGTTTGATAAAACAACATCGATTTGCACCAGGGCATCTTCAAGTATCGCGGAAACGCCAACGGTTCTGCGGGCAGGAACACCACCCGGGAAGAAGGTTTTGTAGACCTCGTCGACAGCGTCGATATCTGCGATGTTTTTGAGGAAGATGTTCACTTTAACCACGTCATCCATACGGTGATCGATGCTTTCCACGATGGCCTTGATGTTTTTCAGGCACTGTCCGGCCTGCTCTTTGGCACCACCAGTGACCATTTTACTCGTTTTCGGATCTAAGGGTAATTGGGCGGAAAGATGGTTATAATGAGAAAATGCTACCGTTTGTGTAGAGAGAGAACATTTCGGTGCATTTTTCGTATTGTTTGGTTCCATGATGAGCCGATGCCTGTCTTCAAGGACCTGCGGGGGTGTGCCATCTCCGTGGGACACCACGGCTTCGATCTGCACCAGAGCCTCCATGGGTAAAGCTGAAGCGGCAATGATTGTCCGCGCAGGAACATAGCCTGCGGCCCTGGCAATGGCCGAGTCCGGGAAAAAGGTCGTATACACTTCGTTTACCGCATCAATATTCGAGAGATTTTTCAGGAATATATTAATTTTAACAATATCATCAACAGGAACGTCGATACTTTCTAAAATGGCCTTGATGTTCTTTAAACACTGTCCAGCCTGCTCTTTTGCTCCGCCAACGACCACTCTACCGGATTTTGGATCGATAGGTAATTGAGCTGAAATATTATTGTAATGAGAAAAAGCTACCGCCTGTGTCGATAGAGCGCTTATCGGCGCATTTGTTGTGTTGTTCGTGAGCTTGATGAGATCGCCTGCCTGGGGGGCGTTTGGAATGGTACCGACACCGTTTGAGACAAGAGCTTCGATCTGCACCAAGGCATTCAAGGGCAATGCTGCAACAGCGACCACCGTGCGGGTGGGAACATAGCAGGGGAAGAAGGCTCTATAAACTTCATCAACCGCTTCCACATCTTTGATGTTTTTTACGAAAATACTGACCCTGACCACATCGCTCATGGCCTGGTTGATGCTCTCCAGAATTGCCTTGATATTTTTAAAGCACTGTCCAGCCTGTTCTTTGATACCACCAGCCACCTTTTTGCCGGTTTTTGGATCGATCGGCAATTGAGCGGAGAGATTGTTGTAATGAGAGAAAGCTACCGTTTGTGAATAGGGGCCGATTCCCTTGGGAGCTTTTTCCGTATTTCTAGCGAGGACTGCGTTATAGCCACTCATGAAAGGTTTCCCTTCGTTCGTTGGAAGTTAGTGGAAAAAATAAAGGATAGAAATGCTGAGATGCAAGTGCTGGGGATCAGGATCCGTATGTCCTCGCGGGATTTGCCCATGGAGCCCTGTGGGTGAGGGGAGAAAGGGTGAATATCTAAATAATTTTTTGTCGTAGACAAAAAATTATCACACCTTTCGCGAATGGCAAGTCCAACTTCACCTCCGCCTCCCGCTACCGCAACCCCGCTGCCGCCTCGCGGTCAGCCAGGGTAGTCCCTCCGCTTGAGGGGCTTGCCCGCCCGGTGGGCCAGCACGATGGGCAGGGAGGCCCGGATCTTCTCCTTCGGGCGGTCCAGGGCCCACCGCTTGGATTCCCGCCGCTTGTCTGTGGGTCCCGTCAGAACGGACCTGGCCTGGGCATAGGCGTCGTATTCCGGCCTACAGGCATTGGTGAGGGTCAGGGCGAGGGTGGCCGCATCCGACACCTGGTCATCCAGGGTCGCGACAAGCTCGCTGGCACGGTCGAAGAAGGCGCGCCGGGTGCGGCTCACCTCCGCCTCGGCCTCAACCACCCAGGGCGGGGGTGGAGCTAGCAGGAGCAACGGCGTGCAGGAGAAGGAGCCACAGAGGGCGGCCGTCACGACGAGGGTCCTTCGCCACATGACGCCCCCTTTCGCCGGGGCAGAGCCTTAAGGCTACTTGCCGATGGCGACGCTGCGCAGGTTCAGGCCGGCGCGCTGGAGGTCGAAGATCTTGGAGGCGAGGCCCAGGGCCAGCTGGGTCTCCATGTCCTCGCGGCCGCGCTTGGTGGCGCCGGCAGGAGGAATGGCAGCGAGGTCATTGGTGCTGCGGGTCTTGGACCAGGCAAGGTCCATGGCAAACGAGACACGCTTGTCCGCACTGCCGGACAGCTCACCGGCGACATTGGACATGCGGCCGTCGCTGCCGTAGCCAACCCGCAGCCAGCCCGGTCCTTCAAAGCCCCGGCTGGAGTTGGTGAGGTTCACGGACTGGAGGCGACCCTTGTCGCCGTAGCCGAAGTCCATGCGGGTGTGCACACCCTGCTCGTCATTGCGGAACTCGAGGCGCACGGGGAGCTTGGTGGCCTTGTTGATGGCGACCTCGAGCTTGCCGCGCTTCCAGAAGCCCAGGCTCTGGGCCAGGCTCTGCTCCCGCTTCTTGGCGTCCCAGGCCCCAGTAGGGGCGGTGAAGACCAGACGCTGCAGGGTTTGGCCCTCAACGGTCTCCTCGCCTCCGAGGGTGGCCTTGAAGGTGGGGGCGTCGATGTAGACGGCCTTGATGTCGTTGAGGGTCTGGCGGAACCAGGACATGTAGGTCAGCGGCGCGTCGGCGGGGGGCAACTCCACCCGGGTGGTGTAGGCGTTCTGCTCCTTGCTGTAGAGGAAGCCGCGGTTGCCGCGCCGGGTGTAGAGCAGGGTCCCGAAGTCACCGACGAGGTCGGTCTTAAAGTCGCCGTTGGCGAAATAGATTCCCTTGACCCGGAGGTTGGCCTGGCCGCCCTGGCTGTTGCCCTTCACGGCGCCCTGGCTGAGGCTGTCCACCTTCTGATTCACAGCGGCGCCACTGAGCGCGAAGCCCAGGGTTCCCTGCATCTCCACCGAGGAGATCCCCTGGTAGGGCTGGCCAAACCAGCTGGCGTCGATGGCGTCGAGGGTCTCGCGGAGTCCTCGGCGGGCGGCCTCCGCCTCGGGGGTCACCTTGGGCGCAGCAGCCTTGGCCGCTGCCTTGGGGGCAGCCTTGGGGGCCGAGCTCTTGGCGGGAGCCTGGGCAGGCAGGAGGGTGGCGGCAAGCAGGAGGGGCAGAAGGCGCAGACGCATGGAAACCTCGGGGCTAACGATGAGGGTGTCGGGGAGCGGGCTTATGTTCCGGGCGCGCCTTGGCGAAGCAGGCCCGGCAGAGGGCCTTGGCCGGGTCCTCGGGAATGAAGGGCAGGTACTCGGTGGCCCCGCAGGTGGCGCAGGTGATGTGGGTCAGGATGCGGGCCGTCTCCTGGCCGCCCTTGCGCTTGTAGACGAAGGACCGCCGATAGCAGTCCGGGCAGAGATAGAACTTCTGGCCCTGCTCCACCCGGAAGTGCACGCCACACTCGGAGCAGATCTTCTCCCGCGGAGCGGCGGGATCCGGCGGCGCCACCGCGACGCGCTTCGTGAGAAGAACAGGTACAGGCTTCGGGGCCGCGGCGGGAGCCGAATCCCCAGCCGCGGGATCGCTCATGGAAAGAGGCCCTTTTTTCATGGTGTTGGTTCCAGTCCGGCCTGTGCCGAGGCTCCAGGGTACCTCAACCCGACCCGGGGCGCGAGTTCCGCTCCAGCCCGGGCGGCTTGTCTGGCATCCTGGGCGCATGTCTCCCAGCGCCGAACTCCTGGAACCCCTGCGCCGCGGCGAGGCCCGAGCCCTGGGCCGGGCCATCTCCTGGATGGAGAACGGGCACCCCGGCGCCCGGGAGCTCATGTCCGCGCTCTGGCCGCACCTGGGCAGGGCCGCCGTGGTCGGCATCACCGGATCCCCTGGGGCGGGCAAGAGCACGCTGACCGATCAACTGGCCCGGGCCCTGCGGGCCGAAGGCCAGAAGGTGGGGATCCTGGCCGTGGATCCCACCTCCCCCTTCAGTGGCGGGGCGATCCTGGGCGACCGCATCCGCATGGGCCGCTGCGCGGCCGACCCAGGCATCTTCATCCGCAGCATGGCAACCCGAGGGGCCCTGGGGGGCCTGGCGCGAGCCACCCAGGACGCCATCGACCTGCTGGACGCAGGGGGCTTCGACACGGTCCTGGTGGAGACCGTGGGCGTCGGCCAGGACGAAGTGGACGTGGTGAGCTGCGTCCAGACCTGCATCGTGGTCCTCGTCCCGGGCATGGGCGACGAGATCCAGGCCATCAAGGCCGGCATCATGGAAGTGGCCGACCTGTTCGTGATCAACAAGGCGGACCGGGATGGCGCCGACCAGGTGGAGCAGGGGATCGAGGCCATGAAGTCGCTGTCCTGCGTGCGGCCCTGGGATCCCCCCGTGCTGCGCACCGTGGCCCAGCAGGGCCAGGGCATCCAGGAGCTCCTCACCCGGATCCGCGAGCATGGCGTGTGGCTCCGGGCCCACGGCGGCCTGGAGCGCAAGGCCCGGGAGCGCGCCCGGTTGCGCTTCGAGTCCCTCCTGGCCGAGGCCGCCTCGCGCCGGGCCAAGGCCCGCGTGGGCGCCCCCTGGGTGGAGGCGGGCATCCAGGCCATCGCCGACCGGGTCCGGGACCCCTACTCGGTCGTGGCGGAGCTCCTCGACAAACTATAGTTCCAGGGGCTTTGCCCGATGAATCGACCATGGGCACCACGAGCCTCAACAAGGACCAGCACGAGGCCATCCGCATGGTCTTCCAGCGGCTGTGCGAGGACGAGGGGACGGTCAGCCTGATCTTCGGCCACTTCCGCGGGGACTTCCGGGTGCTGGCCGAGGCTTCGGACCGGGTGGTCCTCGGCATCTCCGACCTGGGGCGGGGGCAGTGGGGCCTGAAGCCCGGCTCCCGGGTCACCCTGCACCTGCTGGACCGGGGCCTGCCCTACGAGGCCGTGGTGGACCTGCAGGGTCACGGCAAGTTCCACGGCACCGAGGCCTGCCACGTCGCCATGCCGCGCCTCCTCAAGGCCCTGGACACGCACCGGCTGGCGGAATACGCCCCCGACCGACCCGTTCCCTGCCCCTTCGCCGATCAACTGAACAACGTGCAGGATGGCTTCGCCCTGGCTTTCGGGGAGGACGGCCTGGAGCTTGCCCCGCCCGAGGCCACCCGGATTCTCGGCGACATGCTGAGGCTGAATGCCACCACCTCCGTGGAGCTGCGGGCGGCCGTCGGCGAGAACCTGGCCCTGCCCATGCGGGTGGCCTACTTCGGCGATCGGGTCTGGGGCCTGCGCATCACCGAGTCCGCCGACAAGAAGCGACTGAGCCGCTACCGGCAGTGGCTCATGGAGGCCAAGCACCACCAGGCCCAGCGCGACGTGTCCCGCTTCGTCAAGGGGGGTATGGAGTCGGCCCGCCTGGTCCCCCGCCGGGAGACCGCCCCCCCGGTGGCCCTGCCGAAGATCCTCGTGGACCGCGATCCGATGCTGCTGGTCCTCGCGGGCGAGGACGCCTTCCCCGCCCGGCTGGCCGAGGCCGTGGGGCGCAAGTTCGGTGTCACCGCCCTAGACATCATGAAGGGGCCCGTGCTGCCCTCCCTGGCGGCGCTGGGCGGCGGCGAAGGTCCGTGGGGTCGCATCAAGCTGGTGCTGATCCACCACCGCCAGCGCGCCGGAACTTCGCTGGAGCGCTGCGGCCGCCTGATCCAACAGGAGCAGTGTCCCCTCCCCATCCTGCTGGCGGGCACCGGAGAGGAGTTCGACCTGAAGCGGAACCGGGCCATGGCCGCCGGCGCGGTGGACTACATGGTGGTCGAACCCTTCCACATCCTCAGCGTGATCCGGACTCTGGACGACACCCTCAAGCTGCTGGGCTGATTTTCAGGTAACCCCCCCATAGATCCGATGAATAGGCGGACCTGTCCTAAGGTCCCCCGGAGCACCCATGTCCCTGTCCAGTCGCTTGAGCGTGCGCGGGAAACTCTTCCTGATGATCCTGCCGCCGGTGCTGGGCTACGCCTTCTTCAACATCCACGAGACCTGGACCCTCTATGGCCAGCTGCGCGAGCAGGGGCTGCTGCAGGGTGGGATCGACCTGGCCAAGGGGCCCTGGCGGGCCTTCGTCCTGGACTTCGTCGTCTCGTTCGTGCTCTGGATGCTCACCTTCACCGTCGTCTACCGCGTGAGCCTCTGGATCACCCGGCCCCTGCAGGCCCTCGCCGAGGGTCTGAGCCGGAGCGACCTGACCCTGCAGCTCCCGGTCGACAGCGAAGATGAGATCGGCGCGGCCGCCAAGGCCTTCAACACCTACAACGCGAGGATCCGGAGCATCTTCCAGAGCCTGATCAGCACCTCGGGCTCCGTGGCCAGCGGCGCGACCGAGCTTTCTGCCTCCAGCGAGCAGATGGCCGCCACCAGCGCGAGCCTCGCCGGCAACTCCGAGGCCCAGCGGGCCGCCTTCGAGCGCGTCGCCGCAGCCGTCACGGAGCTCTCCGCCTCCATCGAGCAGGTCTCGGGCAACCTCCAGCGCTCCCGCCAGGAATCCGAGTCCGCCGTGGCCGCCGTCCAGCAGGGCACGAAGGCGGGCACCGCCAGCGCTCAGGCCATGGAGGACATCCGCGCCGCCACCTCCAGCATGGTGGCCGCCGTGCGGCTGATCCAGGACATCGCCCGCCAGACGAACCTGCTGTCCCTGAACGCCGCCATCGAGGCCGCCAAGGCCGGCGCCATGGGCAAGGGCTTCGCCGTGGTGGCCGAGGAGGTCCGGAAGCTGGCCGAGCGCAGCGGCGCCGCGGCCCGCGAGATCGGCGCACTCATCGAGCGCAGCAACACCTCCGTGACCCAGGGCGCCGAGATGGTTAGCGCCACGGTGACCGCCCTCGGCACCATCGACGCCAGCATCCAGACCCTGGCCTCCGTGCTGCTCGAGGTGGGCGCCGCCGCCGACGAGCAGGCCCGCACCAGCGCCGAGGTGGCCGAGCAGGTGGACGTGAACCTGGAGCGGGTGGCCCACAACGCTGCGGCCACCGGCCAGATGGCTCAGACCGTGGCCGAGGTCGCCCGCACCGCCGCCGAGCTGGCCCGCATCGCCGAGGACCAGAACCAGCAGGTGGGGCAGTTCCGGGTCTAACTAACGCTCGGTGAGCAAGCCGTAGAGGTCCGGCCGCCGGTCCCGGAAGAAGCCGAAGGAGGCCCGGTTGCGGCGGATCTCCTCCAGGTCCAGGTCCGCGAGGAGGACCCCCGTGTCCTTCCGGCCCAGCTCCGCCACCAGCTCACCGCGGTGGCTGGCAATGAAGGAGTGGCCGTAAAAAGTCTGGTCGCCTTCAATGCCGATGCGGTTGGAGGCCACGATGGGCACCACGTTCGAGACCGCATGGCCGACCATGGCCCGCTGCCAAAGGTCCTTGGTGTCCAGCTCCGGGGTCTCGGGCTCGGTGCCGATGGCCGTGGGATAGAGGAGGATCTCGGCGCCCAGCAGCATCATGGCCCGGGCGCACTCGGGGTACCACTGGTCCCAGCAGATGCCGACCCCCAGGCGGCCGAAGCGCGTGGGCCAGACCTTGAAGCCCGTGTTCCCGGGCCGGAAGTAGAACTTCTCCTCATAGCCTGGACCGTCCGGGATATGGCTCTTGCGGTAGACGCCGAGCAGAGTACCGTCCGCGTCCACCATGGCCAGGCTGTTGTAGTGGGCGTGGCCGTCGCGCTCGAAGAAGGAGACAGGAATCACCACCCCCAGCTCCTGGGCCAGGGCCTGGAAGCGGGCGATGGTCGGGTGGCCTTCCACGGGCCGGGCGAGGTCGAAGAACTCATCCCTCTCCTCGCGGCAGAAGTAGGGGCTCTCGAAGAGCTCTGGGGGCAGGATCACCTGGGCGCTCTGGGCCGCAGCCTGGCGCACAAGACCCTCCACGCGGGCCACGTTCTCCTCCAGGCTGGCGGTGAAGGCGCACTGGATGGCGGCGACGCGGACGGTGCTTGACGGGCTCATGGGACCTCCGGCTGCTGCTGGGTGATGCAGTGGAAGGCGCCACCCCCGCTCAGGATGGCACGGGCCGAGCGGCCCACCACCCGGCGCCCCGGGAACAGCGGAGCCAGGGCGGCCACGGCAGCCTCATCGTGGGGGGTGCCGTAGGTCGGCACCACCACGCTGCGGTTGCCGAGGTAGAAGTTCACATAGCTGGCAGGCATCGGTTCGCCCTCGTCGTCCAGCAGCACCCCAGGCGAGGGGATGCGCACCACCCGCAGGCGACGGCCCCGGGCGTCGGTGCAGGCGGCCAGGTCCGCCGCCAGCCGCTCCAGGGTGGCGGCATTGGGATCGCCCGCCTCCCGGGCCTCCATGCAGACCACCACGCCCGGCGCCACAAACCGGGCCAGGGTGTCGATGTGACCGTCGGTATGGTCATTGAGCAGACCCTCCTCCAGCCAGAGCACCTTCTCCGCGCCCAGATCCGTGCGCAGCGCCGCCTCGATCCCGGCCTCGTCCAGGCCCGGGTTGCGGTTGGGATTGAGCAGGCACTGGCGCGTGGTGAGCAGGGTCCCCTCCCCATCGGCCTCGATGGAGCCGCCCTCCAGGACCCAGTCATGGGCCAGCACCGGCACGCCGCTCAGGGCCCCAACCCGGCCCGCGACCTGGTCATCCCCGGGCAGGACGTACTTCCCGCCCCAGCCGTTGAAGCGGAAGCAGGCGGCCCCCAGGCCGCCGGAACCCTTCCGCACGAAGATGGGCGCCGTGTCCCGCAGCCAGATGTCGCCCACGGGCACCCGGTGGAATCGGACCTTAGCCAGCACTGGACCCAGGGCCGTGCGCGCCTGGGCCTCGGCAGCGGCATCCTGCACCAGCAGCTCTAGGGCCTCCCCTCCCTGCTCGGCGATGGCCACACAGAGCGCCGCGAACTCGGCCTGGGCCGGGGCCAGGTTCTCCTGCCAGAGGTGGCTGTGGCTGGGCCAAGCCAGCCAGCAGGCGCTGTGGCGTTCCCATTCGGCGGGCTGCTGTACGTTGGCGTGGGTCATGGGGGGCGGGTTCCTGGCGCGGCGCCCCGACGCGGGGCGCACCCTCCAGTTCAGCAAAAGCCGGGCGCCCCGTCGAGCGGAATGGAGGCTGGCAACCCCTGGGGGTCCCGGCGGCGAAAAATACCGCGTAACATGAGGCCCAATCCCTGGGGGTCTCCTGATGCTGCTCCGCGTCCTGCGCGCTGCTGTCCTGCTGTTGCTGCTGCTGGGCGGGCCCGCCCCTGCCCTGTGGTCCCAGCAGGACGTCTCTGTCGCGGCAACAACCCCGCTCCGTGACCGCTACACCAAGCGCGAGGTGCTGGTCCCCATGCGGGACGGCGTGAAACTCTTCACGGCCATCTACACCCCGAAGGATCCGGCGCGCAGCCACCCCTTCCTCCTGCAGCGCACCCCCTACGGTGTGGGGCCCTACGGCGCCGAGGCCTTCCCCGCGGAGCTGGGGCCCTCGCCCCGGTTCCAGCAGGAGGGCTTCATCTTCGTCTACCAGGACGTGCGCGGCCGCCAGATGTCCGAGGGCGACTTCGTGAACATGCGCCCCCAGCGCAGCGTGACCGGCGCCGCCGTGGACGAGAGCACCGACACCAGCGACACCCTCGACTGGCTGCTGCGGAACACCGAGCGCCACAACGGGAAGGTGGGTCAGTGGGGCATCAGCTACCCGGCCTTCTACGCCGCCGTGGGCATGCTCTCGGGCCACCCGGCCCTCAAGGCTGTCTCGCCCCAGGCACCCATCGTGGACTGGTTCCAGGGGGACGACTTCCACCGCAACGGCGCCCTCTGGCTGCCCCACGCGTTCAACTTCATGGTGAACTTTGGCAAGCCCCGCCAGGGTCCCAGCCCGAGCTGGCCGACCCCCTTCCGGCACGGCACCTCCGATGGCTACGCCTGGTTCCTGCGTCTGGGTTCCACGGCCGCCACCCGCCAGTTCACCACCGATGTGGCCTTCTGGAACGAGATGCTGGACCACCCGGACTACGATGCCTTCTGGCGGGGTCGTAACCTGCGCCCGCAGCTGAAGGGCGTCAAGCCCGCGGTGCTCACTGTGGGCGGCTGGTTCGACGCCGAGAACCTCTTCGGTGCGCTCCAGCTGGCCAAGACCCTGGACCGCCAGAGCCCCGGCACCGACAGCCGCCTGGTCATGGGGCCCTGGTTCCACGGCGGGTGGGAGCGCAGCAAGGGTGACCACCTGGGCCCTGTGCAGTTCGGCACGGCCACCTCTGACTGGTTCCAGGCCGAGGTGCTGTTCCCCTTCTTCATGCACCACCTGAAGGGCACTCCAGACCCCGCGCTGGCCAAGGCCACGGTCTTCGAGACCGGCGCCAATCGCTGGCACCGTCTTGAGAGCTGGCCGCCAAAGAGTGTCCGGTCCGCCCGGCTCTTCCTCCAGCCTAAGGGACTGCTGGCCTTCGAGCCACCCCCCGTGGACGGCGGCGCCGACAGCTTCCTCTCGGACCCCGCCAAGCCCGTACCCTTCACCGAGCAGCTGGCCATCGGCATGCCCCGCGAATACATGACCGCCGACCAGCGCTTCGCCGGCAGGCGCCGGGATGTGCTGGTGTTTCAGACCGCTCCCCTGACCGAGGACCTCACCCTCGCCGGCCCCCTGCGGCCGGAGCTCTTTGTCGCCACCACGGGCACCGATGCGGACTGGGTGGTGAAGCTCATCGACGTGCATCCAGACACCTTCAGGAACCCGGACTTCAAGGAGGGCGGGTCGCCCTGGGAGCCCAGACCCAACCCCATGGGCGGCTACGAACAACTGGTCCGCGGCGAAGTCATGCGGGGCAAGTACCGCGACAGCCTGGAGCACCCCCAGCCCTTCGCGCCCGGACAGCCTACCCGCGTGGCCTGGTCCATGAACGACATCTGCCACACCTTCCGCAGGGGGCATCGGATCATGGTGCAGCTCCAGAGCAGCTGGTTCCCCCTTATGGACCGCAACCCCCAGGTCTTCACAGACATCAACCAGGCCAAGCCCGGCGACTACCAGTCGGCCACCCACACGGTCTTCCACGACGCCGCGTGGCCCAGCGCCCTGGAGGTCGGAGTCTGGCCCCGGCCGTGAGGGGGGCAGCGATCGATCGGCGGCGTTCAACCGTTTATTAAGGCTCGATCAGCCCTAGGCCTTCCAGCCCTCAAGCACGCGGAAGCGGCTGCCCATCATGTTGGGCAGGGTGAGCTGCAGGAGGTTCTCGGTGCGCCGCATGCGCTCGGGAGTGGGCAGGGCCATCCAGCCGACGCCCCACTCGTCCAGGGGGGCGTGGGCCCGGATCCAGCGGCTGAGCTCCACATGGGAAAGTTCCGTCAGGCCCTGGCCCTCCAGCAGGGAGGCCAGGCGGGTGAAGTCGACATCGGCTGTCAGGTCAGCCTCGCCCAGGCTCTCGTGCCACTTGCCGTCCACACTGTGGGCCATGAAGCGCCGCAGGTCCGCGCCCTTGGCCAGCAGCCGATCCGCAGCCTCACCATAGTCCACGGCGAGGAACAGGCCCGCCTCCAGGGGTGCCGCCAGCTCGCGCACCACGCCGGGCAGGGCCTCGCACCAGATGCTGCCGTCCCGGAGCTCCAGCCCGTCGGTGTGGGCCGCGAACCAGGCCCCGGCCTCGGCGGGATCGGCCGCCTGCCACTCGGGGCCGGCCGTCGCCAGCACCTCCCGCGTCCACTGGCTGCCGTCCCAGCGCCAGGGCTGCGCGGGCAGGGCATCGAACAGCTCGTTGCTGAAGACACAGCCCGTGAAGGGTTCCAGGGGCTCGGACTCAGCGACAAATCGCGCGCGATTTGTCGCCAGGAAAGGAGCCAGGGCGATTTCTGCGGCGTCTCGAGCTGCGGGGTTGTCGTCGCGGTGGACGTAGATCAGCGCCTCCGCGAAAGGGCCCGAGACGGCGTTGAGCAGATCCCGGCCCAGCCACCCTCGCCCGGCACCGGGCTCCAGGGCCGTGAAGCGCGCCGGCCGGTCCAGGCGCCCCCAGGCCGCCTCCAGGCGCACGGCCAGCGTCTGTCCCAGGAGGGGCCCCAGGTCCAGGGCCGTGTAGTAGTCTTTGCCCTCGAAGCCCCAGGGGCCTTCCGCGCGCCGGTAGTAGCCGTGCTCCGGGTGGTAGAGACCCAGGGCCATCACCTCCGAGGCAGGAACGGGGCCCTCCGCGAGGCGAGCCTGGAGCATGTCATTCAGCGGATTCATTTCTTCTCCAGGGGCCACTTCTCCAGGAGGACGGGCAGGAGCCATTGGGTGAGCAGGAGGGCCAGGGCCACGCCGCCCAGGCAGGCCAGGCCGAGGCCCCGCAGGCCGCGGTAGCCACTGAACACCATGCCGCCGAATCCCGCGAGGGTGGTGCCAGCACAGACGGCGTTCACCCGGGCCACCCGCTGGGGCGCGTCGGCCTCACCCCGGGCGCGGTGCAGCAGGTTGAAGGCGGTGTCTACGCTCACGCCCAGCGCGATGGGGATGGCCATGAGCGACAGGAAGGTCAGAGGCTCCCCGCCCCAGCCCAGGGCGCCGAGGACCCCGGCCTGGCTGGCCACCAGGGGCACCAGCGCGAAGAGCGCGAACCGGAAGCTGCGGCCGAAGAGGGCGATGATCGCGAAGATCCCGGCCAGCGCCAGCAGCACGGCCTGCTGCACGGCGTCCTTGGCGATGCTCTTCACCACGCGGAAGAGCGGCTGGGTGCCGACGAAGCGCCCCCCGGCAGCCTCCACCTGAGGGGTCAGGCGCGCCAGGGAGGCCTCGTCCAGCCGCAGCGGTACGATCAGGGCCGGGTCCAGGGGCGCGAGCTTCCGGCCCCGCCGGAATCCGTCCCACAGGTTCCAGGGATGGCGGGCCTCGGGCGGAGCGCTCCGTGGCAGCAGGGACTGCAGGGCGCGGACCGGCTGGGCCGGGTCCGCGGCGGCAGCGGCCAGCGCGGAGAGGGGTCCTTCCAGGGCGGCAGGATCCAGTCCGGCCCGGGCGGCGGCTTCGAGCACCTGGCGGCGCCAGGTTTCGGAACCCAGCACGTGCCGCAGCTCGGGGTCCAGGCTCTGCCAGTCGGGCACAGGCAGGCCAGCCTCGCGGAGGATGGGGCTCAGCTTATTCCAGCGGGCCGGGAGGCGGTCGACATCCTCCAGGGGGATCTGCAGGGCCAAGGGCTGGAGGCTGGCGCCGAGGGTCTTCGTCAGACGCTCCTGCAGGGTCAGGGCGGGATTGCCCTGGGCGCGAAAGCGCCGCAGGTCCTCCTCCCAACGGGTGCGGGGGGCCCCGATCAGGGCCAGCACCAGCACGGCGAGGGCCGCCCAGGGCGCCCAGCGGCGACGGGGTGCCAGCGCCTGGGCCGGGCCGGGAGCGAAGGTGCCCGAGCCATGATCCAGACCCAGCAGCAGCGCGGGCAGCACCAGGAAGGTGGCCACGAGGCAGGCCAGCAGGCCCAGGCCCGTGGTGATGCCCAGGTCCCGGATGCCTGGAAAGGGTGCGAAAGCCAGCGCCAGGAAGGCCAGGGCCGTGGCCAGGGCGCCCGCCACGACACCGGGCCCCGTGCCGAGCAGGGCGGCCCGGAGCGCCTGCTCCTTGGCTTGGCCCGCCCGGCGCTCGTCCCGGTAGCGACTGAAGAGCAGGATGCCCACGTCATCGCCCACGCCCAGCAGCACCGCGCCGAAGCCCGCGGCCATGAGGTTCACCCGGCCCAGCACCCAGCCGGTGAGGCCCAGCGCCCAGAACATGCCGATCAGGAGCGGGACCATGACGAAGCCATAGCCCGCCAAGGTCCGGAACCCTAGCCAGTAGACCAGGCCGATGAGGATGAAGCTGAAGCCCAGGCTCAGCAGCACTTCCACTGTGAGGCGGTGGGACTCCCAGGCAGTGATGGCATGGGCCCCGGTGACCTGCAGCGGGAAGGCCCGGCCCGCCGTGGGGGCGAAGGCTGCCTCGACCTCCTGCAGGCTGGCGGTCGGAGGCAGGGGACCGACGGCGCCGTGCCCCAGCCAGGCCATGGCCCGGGTAGTGGCCTTGGCGTCCGAAGCCGGGAACCCGGCCACCAGCGGCAGCAGCACGAGGCGGCCGTCCTTGGTCTCGAAGTAGCCCGTGCGAACCCTCAGGGTGAAGGCCCGGCCCAGAGCCGTGGCCTTGGTCATGCCCTCGCCCTCCTGGGGTGCCAGGTCGCGCAGTCCCAGCGGGTCAAGTCGAGCCAACGCCGCGTGCAGGGGTTCGGGCGAGGCCAGGGCCTTGGCAGTGGCCTGCAGGCGGAAACGCAGCGCAGCGGGATCCAGGAGCGGCTGGAGGCGGTCCCCCAGCCAGGCCGGGGCCAGGGTGTAGAGGGTCTCCGTGGTGAGCCGACCCACGGCCGCGTCACCTTCAGCAATGGCGCCCACGGCGAGGAGCGCCGGCCAGGGACTAAGGCCGCCGGGTCCCGGCACGGGCACGGGTTCGGTCAGGCGGCCCTCAGCGGCCAGGCCATTCAGGGGCAGGTTCCCTTCGGTGAGCAACCGGTCCACCAGGCCCTCGGCCCAAGTGCGGCGAGCTTCCAGGTCCGCCTCGTCGCCCTCGGCCACGAGCCAGAGCAGCTCCTGCTGACCGACCCCGGCCTCCAGGTTCGCCCGCACGGCCGGGTGCTCCGCGGGCAGCAGGCTCATGAGGTCCAGGGCGCGCTCCACTCGGAGTGTGCCCCAGCCCAGCAACAGAGTCAGGCCGAGCCCCAGGAACCAAAGCCCCCTGGAGCGGGCGACGTGCAGGCGGAGCAGCGCGGCGAGCAGTGCTCTCATCGCTCGACGCGGTCGAACCACGGCTTCAGCGCCGGCACCATCTCCACGCGCTCCGCACCCCGCAGGCGCTCCAGCAGGCTGCTGTCATCGAGGCGGGCCAGCGGATGGTTCTCCCGGCGGTCGATGGCCTCGGGCGGCCCGGCGGCGGTGAGGATGGTGGGCAGCTCGGCGCTGTAGCGGTGGTCCAGCAGCTGAGCCAGGGCCGCAGCGACGCGGAGGTCCGAGTCCATGCGGTCCCAGTCATCCAGCACCAGCAGGGCCGGCTCCTGGAGGGGCTCGATGAGGTCACGGACGCTCTGGAAGGACTGGTTCTGAAAGCTGCGCACGTCGTAGTAGGAATCCTTGATGGCCTGACTGAGCGTACGCACTGACACGAAGCGCCCACCCCGCCCCGTGCGCTCGGTCCAGGCCCGCAGTGCGGCAGCGGCCAGGGTGCTGCGACCACTCTGGGCGGGACCGTGGATCCACCAGAGCTCCCAGCCATGCCGGAACCGGTGCTTGCCGACGGTGGCCCACTGTGACAGGCACTCGGCGCCTGCGGGGCGGATGCCATGCTCAGGCCGCTTGCGGAGCGCAGCGAGCAGCTTCACCAGGTCCTCCCGGCCCTCCAGCTCCCCCACTTCCTCCGGGGGGCGGGCCAGCAGGTCCTCCAGCTCACCGACGCGGTTCAGCAGGGTCCGGGCAGTGCTCGCCTGGACGTTGTTCCACCACTTCCAGAAGTGAGTGAAGTCCGCCTCGCGGTAGCGGGCGGGCAGCCCCAGGGTCTCGGCATCCGGGGCCAGGTCCGCGGTGCAGCCGCAGACCAGCACGGGCTTCAGGGGATCTGGATCGAAGACCAGGCCCTGCCCCTGGCAGCGGGGGCAGTCGGGGCGACCCTTCATGGTCCATCCCCACCGCGCAGGAAGCCGCCGAGCACCTCGCGCCGACGCTCGCGGATACGGGCCAGGGCTCGCTCCTCCAGCTGGCGCACCCGCTCCCGGGAGATGGGCGGCGTGAACTGCTTGCCGATCTGCTCGAGGGTTAGGGGGTCCTCGCCGCCGAGGCCGAAGTGCAGCGTGATGATCCGGCGCTCCTTCTCGGTGAGGGACTGCAGGCTCGCTTCGATCTGCTCGAGGAAGGCCTCCTGGTCCAGGGTGTGCATGGCGGAGGGCTCCACCTCCTGCTCCAGGCTGTCGCCCACGGTGAGGTCAGAGTCCCCAAGCCCCTGCTCGGTGGACACCGTCGAGGTGGTCTGCTGGAGCAGCTGCAGCCGCTCGACCTCTTCGACGCTCAGCCCGATGGCGTTGGCGATCTCCTGCAGCATGGGCACGCGACCGAGGTTCTGGCTCAGCTTCTGGGTCGCGCGGTTCAGCTGCACCAAGTGCCCTGCCACCTTCTGGGGCAGGCGGATCTTGTTGCCGTGTTCGGCCAGCGCGTGGAAGATGGCCTGCCGCACCCACCAGGAACCGTAGGTGAGGAACTTGTTCTGCCGCTCAGGATCAAAGCGCTTCGCCGCCTCGATGAGGCCCAGGTTGCCCTCGCTGATCAGGTCCAGCAGGTCCAGGCCCATGCCCTCGAACTTCCGCGCCTCCTTGACCACAAAGCGGAGGTTCCCCTCCACCAAGCGCCGCAGCCCTTCGGGGTTGCGGTCGTTCTGCCACAAGCGACCGTTGATCCGCTCTTCCTCGGCCGTGAGCAGAGGCAGGTGCCGGATGGAGTCGAAGTATTTATCGAGCGAGCGCTCTTCGAGATGCCGGAGGGGCACAGTGCTCCTTGGGGGGAACATTCAGCATACCAAGCGTTCGGCACCCTTAGGCATCTGTCCAGGTAATTGACTCGACGTACCTTCGCGCCTTGGAAAAAGGCAGGCGTGGGACCGCTCTGTCAACGCTTCCGCAAGCCGTGCGTGGTCAGTTTCACCAGTCCTGTCGACGAGGCGGGCCGCGGCACGTCCTTGAGTCCCGCCGCTTCCAGGACCTGGGCAAGCCGCTCCAGGTCCTCCTGCATGTGGTTGAGGCGGTCCCGCAGGCCCAGCACCACCTCCACGCCCGCCAGGTTCACGCCCAGATCCCGGGTGAGGTTCAGGATGAACTCCAGGCGCTCCAGGTCCTCGTCACTGTAGAGGCGCGTCTTGCCTTCGGTGCGGCTGGGGGCGAGCAGGCCTTCCCGTTCATAGAGGCGCAGCGTCTGGGGGTGCACACCGTAGCGCATCGACACCACCCCGATCATATAGGCGCCCATGCGGGGATCCTTAGCCATGGTCGGCACCTCGCTGCTTCTGAAGCTCAGCATCATTCAGCTCGGCCAGCTCCCGGAGGAGCTCCTTGCTCTTTTCGTCCTGGATGTGGGGGGTCACCACGACCACCTCGGCGATGAGGTCACCCCGCTGGGTGCCGCGGGGGATGGGCATGCCTTGGCCCTTGAGCCGGAGCTTGGCGCCGGTCTGGGTGCCTGGTGGGACCTTGATGGTCTGGTGGCCTTCGGGGGTCGGCACCACCACCTTGGCCCCCAGAGCGGCCTCGGAGAAGCTGATGGGCAGCCGCACGTAGAGGTTCGGTCCCTTCCGCTCGAAGCGGGCGTCCGGTTCCATGCTGATCTGCAGGAAGAGGTCGCCAGGCCCGCCGCCTCGGCGGCCCGCCTCGCCCTTGGCGGCCACGCGCAGCCGGGCCCCGTCCTCCACCCCGGCCGGGATGGCGATGGTCACCGTCTCCTGCCGTGCGTGGCGCCCGGCGCCATCGCAATCGGGACAGGCTGGCAGCCGGCTGCCCCGGCCGCTGCAGTCAGGGCAGGACCGCCCGAAAGAGAGGAAGCCGGAGCCCGAGCCCAGCTTGCCCTTGCCCTGGCAGGTCCGGCACAGCTCGGGCTTCCGGTTGGCCTCGCCGGTGCCCCGACAGGCCAGGCAGGGCTCCGAGCGGTTCACCCGCAGGTTCAGCCGGGTGCCCTCGAAGGCCTCGCGGAAGCCCAGGCGCACGGAGTGGAGCAGATCCTCGCCCCGCTCGGGTCCATGCCGCAGGGGTCGGCCGCCGAAGCCCGCGAAGATGTCTTCAAAGGCGAAGCCGCCGCCCTGCTGGAAGCCCGGCGGCACCTGGGCTCCGGGTCCAGCCGGGTCGCCGTAGGTGTCGTAGTTCTTCCGCTTCTCCGCGTCCGAGAGCACATCGTTGGCTTCGGACAGCTTCTTGAACTCCGTCTCGGCCTTGGCGTCCCCGGGGTTCAGGTCCGGGTGGTGCTTGCGCGCCAGCTTGCGGTACGCCTTCTTGATGTCCTCCTCGGAGGCCGACCGGGGCACGCCCAGGATCTTGTAGTAATCGGGGTGGGACATGGCTTTAGTCTAGGACACTAAGATTTCTTTCGGCCAGGAAAAAGCAGGGGCGAGGCTGTGCCGCGCCCCTGCTTGGGGGTCCGGGGGTGTTCGCGAAGCGTGGAACCCCCGGAGGAATCAGCTGACCACTTCGGCGTCAATCACGTTGTCGTCGCCCTTCTTCTCGCCACCGGGGTGGGCACCCGGGGCGCCTGGACCGCCGGTGCCGCCATCCTTGGGCGGCTCCTGCTTGTAGAGGCTCTCCGCCAGCTTGTGGCTCTTGGCGGTAAGGTTCTCCAGGGCCTTCTTGATGCGCTCCTGCTCCAGACTGGCCAGGGCGGCCTTGGCCTCGACGATGGCCTCCTCGGCCTCCTTCTTGTCGGCTTCCGGCAGCTTTTCGCCGTTCTCCTTCAGGAGCTTTTCCACCTGATAGACCATCTGGTCCAGGTGGTTCTTCTCCTCCAGGAGGGCCTTCCGAGCCTCGTCCTCGGCCTTGTGGGCCTCGGCATCCCGCACCTTGGCGTCGATGTCGTCCTTGGACAGGCCGGTGCTCCCCGTGAGGGTGATGCTGGCGTCCTTGCCCGTGCCCTTGTCCTTGGCGGTGACGTGTACGATGCCGTTGGCGTCGATGTCGAAGGTGACCTCGATCTGCGGCATGCCGCGGGGTGCAGGGGCGATGTCACCCAGGTGGAACTGGCCCAGCAGCTTGTTGCCCTCGACCACGGGGCGCTCGCCCTGGAAGACTTCGATGTCCACGCCAGGCTGGTTGTCCACGGCGGTGGTGTAGATCTCGGAGCGCTTGGTGGGGATGGTGGTGTTGCGGGGGATGATCACGCTCATCTGGCCGCCGTTGGCATTGATGCCAAGGCTGAGGGGGGTCACGTCCAGGAGCAGCACGCCCTTCACATCGCCTGCCAGCACTCCGGCCTGGACAGCGGCGCCCAGGGCCACCACCTCATCGGGGTTCACACTCTTGTTGGGCTCCCGGCCAAAGATCTTCTTCACCAGCTCCTGCACCATGGGGATGCGGGTGGAGCCGCCCACCAGCACCACTTCCTCGATCTCGTGGTGGGACAGCTTGGCGTCCTTCACGGCGTTCTCGCAGGGGCCGCGCAGCTTCTGGATGATGGGATCGATCATCAGCTCGAACTTGGCTCGGCTGAGGGTCTGATTGACGTGCTTGGGGCCACTGGCGTCCGCCGTGATGTAGGGCAGGCTGATGTCGGTCTGGGTGGTGCTGGACAGCTCGATCTTGGCCTTCTCGGCGGCTTCCTTCAGGCGCTGCATGGCGTCCGCCTGCTTGCGCAGGTCGATGCCCTCGGCCTTGAAGAACTCGTCGGCCAGCCAATCGATGACGGCCTGGTCCACGTTGTCGCCACCCAGGTGGGTGTCGCCGTTGGTGGACTTCACCTCGACCACACCCTCGCTGACTTCCAGGATGCTGATGTCGAAGGTGCCGCCGCCGAAGTCGAAGACGGCGATGGTGCCGTCCTTCTTCTTGTCCAGGCCGTAGGCCAGGGCCGCGGCGGTGGGTTCGTTGACGATGCGCTTCACGTCCAGGCCAGCGATGGCACCGGCGTCCTTGGTGGCTTGGCGCTGGGCGTCATTGAAGTAGGCGGGCACGGTGATCACGGCACCCGTGACCTTCTCGCCCAGGTAGGCCTCGGCGGACTCCTTCATGCGGCCCAGGATGACGGCGCTGATCTCTTCGGGGCTGAGCTTCTTGCCAATCACGTCCACCACACACCCGCCCTTGTCGGAGCGCTCCACGGTGTAGGGCACCAGCTTCTGCTCCTTCTCGGAGTCGGCGAAGGGCAGGCCCATGAACCGCTTGATGGAGTAGATGGTGCTCTTGGGCTGGGCGACGGCCTGGCGCTTGGCGGAAGCGCCCACCAGCCGCTCGCTGGTCTTGGGGTTGTAGCCCACCACGGATGGGGTGGTGTCCGAGCCTTCGGGGTTCGGGATCACCTTCGGCAATCCGCCTTCCATGACGGCGACGCAGCTGTTGGTGGTGCCCAGGTCAATGCCGATGATCTTGCCCATGGTTGTTCCTCCTCGTGTTCAGGGCCGGGCCTTGCCCACCCTTGACTCCCTGAGCATAAGGGTTGAAAATCTCTTGTCAAGCCAATCTTCTATTTTGCACTCATATTATCTTCGTATTTGCAATCGCTCTCTGAACCGATATGCTGACAGCCATGACCCTGCGCCCCTGCCCCGTCTGCCGGACCCCCACCTCCTGGGAGGGGAATGCCTTCAAGCCCTTCTGCTCCGAGCGCTGCCAGACCCAGGACCTGGGTGCCTGGGCCAGCGAGAGCTACCGCGTCCCGGAGAAGCCCCAGGAAGAGGATGGCGAGGGCTGGAGCGATGAGCTCGAAGGCAGCTAAGGCCAGCTCAGAACAGCCAGAGGTGCTCGGCGGGGATCTCGACCAAGTGCTCGCCCGGGGGCATGCACTCGCCGCCGTAGCCGCGGATGGATGTCCCCGCCAAGTCGAAGAGGTATTCCCAGCTGCTCCCGAGGTAGACCGAGGCCGTGAGCGGCAGGCGGAGGGCATTCTCCTTCGCCGCCGGGACCATCTTGATTCGTTCCAGGCGCACCACCGCCGTGGCCTCATCGCCGACCTTCAAGGGGGAGCGGAGCTTGCCCCGGAGAGCCCAGTCCTCCCCCTCGATGCGGGCGAAGACCCCATCAAGCTCGGTGACCCGCCCCTTGATCGTATTGTTGGCCCCCATGAACTCGGCCACGAAGAGGCTTTGGGGCTCCCCGTACATCTCCTGGGGCGTACCCGCCTGTTCGATCACACCGTCCCTAAGCAGGACCACCTTGTCAGCCATGGCCATGGCCTCGGCCTGGTCATGGGTGACACAGACGGCGGACAGATCCAGCTCGATGATCAGCTGCCGCAGCCAGATGCGGGCCTCTTCGCGGAGCTTGGCATCCAGGTTGGAGAGGGGTTCGTCCAGCAGGATCACGCGCGGGTTGTAGACCAGGGAGCGGGCCAGGGCGACGCGCTGCTGCTGACCTCCAGAGAGCTGGTGGGGGTGGCGCTCGCCGAGCTCACCGAGCCCCAGGTTGTCCAGGACGGTCTGGACCCGCTCTTTGATCTCGGCCGCGGGGGTCTTCCGCAGCTTGAGCCCGTAGGCCACGTTCTGATACACCGTGCGGTGGGGCCAGAGGGCATAGGACTGGAAGACGAAACCCAGGGCCCGCTTCTCGACGGAGACCTCGATCTTCTGGGCGGAGTCGAACACCGTCTGCTCGCCGATCCGGAGGGACCCCTGGGTCGGGAGCTCCAACCCCGCGATGGCGCGGAGCAGGGTGGTCTTCCCGCTGCCCGAGGGGCCGAGGAGGGCCACGATCTCGCCCCGGTTCACCTCCAGGCTAACGCCCTTGAGGATGTGGTTCTGGCCGAGGGTGACGTGCAGGTCTTGGACGCTCAGTTCGATGTCAGTCATGCAGCTTCACTCCATAGCGCAGGGCAATCCCCATCCCCACACTGACAAGCAGGATGTTGATGAACGAA
>Ga0194053_10000560_pt1 | contig 27674 bp, 28 predicted proteins | sample SepL228m_MetaG_FD_161684 | JGI IMG/M metagenome (GOLD analysis project Ga0194053, IMG submission 161684) | Anoxic zone freshwater microbial communities from boreal shield lake in IISD Experimental Lakes Area, Ontario, Canada - Sep2016-L227-8m | ecosystem: Environmental > Aquatic > Freshwater >... | reverse complement strand
GAATTCTTTTGCGTACGATTAGCTTCACATCACCACAGGCGTGGAGCGTGGCACATTACTTGCCGATGTTGTCATTGCCAACATTGCTATTTTGAAAACAGGTTCGGATTTGGTAAAATAAACGCACAGGAAGCAAAGCGAAGCTTTGCGTGGGAGACTTGAAAGCCGGAGCGGGTACCAAGTCAGCAGACTTGGTCGCGAAGGCCGGGTCGGGAAATTTTATGAGCGACGGCGAATAAAATATTCCTGACCAAGTCTTCTCCCCTCCGGCACAAAAAACGCACCTATCTACTGGTGCGATTGACTAATATTGCCACTGTTACGTTCCATGTGTCTTCAACCCTCCAATGGCACTTGTACCAAGAGTTAAATGTTTCTATCCAACAGAAATACCATACACTTTTGTCTCCACTTGCTACATCAGAATGTGGAGTAGGAAACATTTCATTACAAAAAATAAAAACTGGTCGGCGAAGAAGGTTGTACACCTTGAATCGCTCCAAAACCGGACTATTGGTCTCGAAAAGTTCAAGGACTTCTTGCTGACTTAGGATGTTCAAATTATTTTGCTTAGGGATCTGTAATATTTTCCGTCCGCTGAGAGTATGGTTGTCTATTCCTTCAAATATAATTTCCATATCAATACTGGAAGTGTCCATAGGTTTGATTCCGGTGCCACCATAACACAAACATAGTCAACAAATCAATACTTCAATCAACTTAAGATTTTAATTTTTAGAATTCATTTAATAGTTTTATATTTGCACCGATCGAGTTTAGTCGCTCGGCAATATTTTCGTATCCGCGATTGATGGCATATACATTGCGTAAAATGGAAGTTCCTTTTGCACCAAGCATTGCAACAAGAATAATTGTTGACGGTCTGAGCGCGGGCGGGCAAACGATTTGATTTGCTTTGAGTATTCTTGGGCCAGTAACAAAAACCCTATGAGGATCTGCTAGGATGATATCGGCACCAAGTCGATTAAGTTCTGTGAAATATATTGCTCTATTTTCCCACATCCAGTCGTGAATGAGCGTCGTGCCTTCTGCCTGAGTTACTATGGGCACAAAGAAGGGAAGATTGTCTGTATTTATACCTGGATAGGCCGAGGCGTGTATTTTGTCACGAGAAGCTTTTAGTTTGGAAGGATAAATGACAATATCACACAGTCGTGTATGTTCGTTTTTTGCCATATATATTTTTGATGTTCTATATATGAGACCCATTTTTTCCAATTTCAAAAGTTCGAGAGAAAGAAAATCAATTGGACAACGGGTAATTGTCAGTGTGGAGTTTGTTACTATTGCCGACGCAATGAACATCATTGATTCTGTTGGATCTTCACTATTCCAATATTCTATTGGAATATTTATCTCTTTTATGCCGTGTATAATGAGTGTACTGGTACCGATTCCATCTATTTTTACGCCACATTTTTGTAGGAAAAAACAAACTTCTTGGACTTGATAATTTGGAGGAGTAAATCTGAGAGTTGTTATTCCCGGAATTAGCGCTGAGGCAATGAGGAGATTTTCTGTGGCAGTATCTGATGCCTCATACAAGACAATATCGGCAGGTTTTAGTTTTTTGTGAGTTACTTCATAACAGTCATTTTTTGTTTGGATATCGACACCAAGGGATTCAAAGCCATATCTGTGTGCAGCGATTGTTCTCTGTCCCATATTACAACCACCGGCATGTGGAATGCTAAATTTTTTTTCATAATGAATAAGTGAACCAATAACCATAAGAACAGATCGAATCTTTCCGGCACTTTCTGCGTTTAAATTTTTCAAGAAGAATTTTTTTGGAGGAATTATTCGAACAGAATTGTGTGCTACCCATTCTATTTTTACACCGATACTTTCAAAAATTTCTATAATGCGAGAGATTTCTTCAATGTGAGGAATTCCGTGTAATAATGTCGGTTGTTTGTTGAGCAGGGAAGCACAAAAGAGTCCGAGAGCACCATTTTTTGAGGTGTTTGTTTGTATGAAGCCAGAGAGTTTTCTCCCTCCTTCTATTTTGAAATCATCCATTTCACCTTCTATCTTTACAAGAGATTTTCCTAAAATATTACTGATTTTTGAAATCTGTTCCGCTGTTAGATTTTGTTCTCCTTTTTCCATTCTTGCAACCGCTGATTGAGATGTATGTAATTTCTTTGCCAATTCTCCTTGGGTAAGGTTTTTGTATTCCCGAGCTTGTTTTATAATTTCTCCGATTTTTATTGTTGTCATATTTTGATTATATCATATATGATATAATATAAGATGAGGCTGTGGATAACAGAAATACTATGAATATATATAAAAATAGATCACTTAAAAAATATACAACTCTAGGGTTTGATGTGTTTTCAAAATATTTTTGTGTGGTACAAAATAATATAGATCTAAAGAAAGCAATTCATTTTGCAAAAAAAGAAAAATTAAAGACTCTAATTCTTGGAGGAGGATCAAATATAGTTTTAACAAAAAATTGGGACGGTATTGTGATTTTGAATAGAATTAATTTTTTGCAGATAATTAAAGAAAATTCGGATACCGTCCTTGTAGAAGTCGGTGCAGGTTTTATGTGGCACACATTTGTTACGTGGGCTGTCGAGTCTGGTTATTCCGGTATCGAGTCACTCTCTCTTATTCCTGGGACTGTCGGTGCTACTCCTGTCCAAAATGTTGGTGCATATGGATGTGAAGTAAAAGATACAATTAAAAATGTTTCTTATTTTGATACAAAAGATTTTCAAATAAAATCACTTAAAAACACGGAGTGTGATTTTTCGTATCGAGATAGTATTTTTAAAAAATCACTCAAAAATAAAGCCATTATTGTTTCGGTACTATTTGAATTATCAAAAAAAGAACCAAAAGTTCCAACATATACAGGTGTATCGGAGCTTGTAGATAAATATGTAAGAAAAGGCGATAACAAGCTGATTGCAATTTACAAGACAATCATTGACATACGAAAATCAAAACTTCCCGATCCAAAAAAAATTCCAAACTGTGGATCTTTCTTCAAAAATCCGTTTGTCTCAAAAAATAAATTAAAAAAAATACAGAAAAAATTTCCGGATGTTCCTCATTTTGAATCTGATAGTAAAATAAAAATTCCGGCAGGGTTTCTTATTGACAGATGTGATTTTAAAGGTATCTGGCTTGGGAGTGCTGGAATATATCACAAGAATGCTTTGGTTATTATATTAAAAAAACCTGCCAAACCAACAGATTTACGAGCTTTAATTAAAAAAATACAGACAAAAGTTTTAAAAGTGTTTGACATTCATCTGGAAGTTGAGCCCGAGATAGTAACGTGATAAAATATAGGTATGTCGCAATTTTATAATGATTCAGTTTTTTGGATTGACGTTGACAAGATTCACCCGAATCCATTTCAGCCTCGGCGTGAGTTTGACGAGATGCAACTTCAGTCGCTTGCCGACTCTATTCGGCAGTATGGCGTTTTGCAGGCACTCGTCGTGACTCGTAAAGAAGTTCCAAAAGAGGATGGAGGTTTGGCTGTGGAGTACGAGCTCATCGCGGGGGAGCGTCGTTTGCGTGCATCGAGAATTGCCGGTCTTCAGCAGGTACCATGTCTTATCAAAGTGGGTGACGAGGAAAATGACCTGATGAAGCTCGAGCTTGCTATTATTGAAAATGTTCAACGCGAAGATCTCAATCCTGTAGACAGGGCTAGAGCATTTGAGCGTCTGGTAAATGAATTTGGTTTCAAACATAGCACCATTGCTGAGAAAGTTGGCAAGAGTCGCGTGTATGTTACCAACACGTTGCGTATTCTTGCTCTCTCCCCGGAAATTTTGGACGCATTGTCTACCGGTAAGATTTCCGAGGGACACACGAGACCTCTTATGACTCTCGCTGACAGACCAGAGGAGCAAATGACGTTGTTCAAGGAAATAATGTTTAAAAAATTGACCGTGCGAGAAGCAGAATCAATCGCTCGGAGAATTGCATATGATAAAACACACAAAAAAGGTTTTACACTCGATATTGAAACTCAGGAAATGGAGGAAAAATTGACCGAGACTTTGGGAACACGGGTGTCAATTGAAAAGAAAGAACACGGAGGAAAAATTATGATAGATTTCTTTTCTCAAGACGATCTCAACAGTATTTTGGAGTTAATAAAATCAAACAAACCAAAATCACCAACAGAAATGCTGGACAAGTTTATAGAAAAAAATCCTGAACCACCGGTCAACGAATCCATTATGAAATTGCCTCGCTACAAAAATGCTTTGGCAAAAAATGATACCGCAACATCTCCAGAAAAATCCGAAAATACAGATCAGACCGAGTCAGAGCCAGAAAGTTTGGATGACAGGAGTCCAGAGGAAATCAAAAAAGAAGAAAACACAGATATAGATGATGGCGAGATGTATTCCATCAAAAATTTCTCAATCTAGTTTTTGTTTGTAATACCGAGAGTGTTTCTAATATGCCTTTTTGCCATGGTCGTTTTGCAGAATTCCAGCCATTTATGGCTTGGTTTAGCCGTTTTTTTGGTCTCAATTTCAACTCTATCACCGTTTTGCAAGACTGTATAAATGGCAGTAAATTTTCCATTGACCTTTGCGCCAGAGAGATGGTTTCCAATATCAGAATGCACACTGTACGCAAAATCAATCACAGATGAGTTTACAGGTAAATCAATCACGTCTCCCTTTGGGGTAAACACAAAAATTCTCTCCTCGAAAAAGTCTGACTTGATTTCTTCCATAGATTCATCCCCACTTGCTTTTTGGTATTCAACAAGTTCTTTAATCCACGTCGGAATGTCTTTTACATCCAGATTTTTACTCGTATCTATTTCATCAATATTTTTTATAGGCAGGATTTTTTTGACCCACAGCAGATTCGGATTTGTTTTTTTCTTTTTCAAGCCATCTTTGTATGACATATGTGATGCGATACCATACTCGGCTTCTTTGTGCATATCTTCTGTTCTGATTTGAATTTCGATAATTCCACCATCACCGCTAAAGATGGTTGTGTGCAGAGACTGATAGCCGGAAAGTTTTGGTGTTGCGATATAGTCTTTGATTTTACCGGGTAGTGGTCGCCATTCTCCATGAATGATACCTAGAATTCTGTAACAATCAGAGACTTCGGGGACAATAATACGAAGAGCTGAAATATCGTAAATAGTTTCGATATTCATTTCATACCTTTTCAGTTTTTTGTAGAGAGAATAAATACTTTTGACGCGATGATCCATTTTGAAATTTGTAATTTCATTTTTTGCGAGCTCTTTTTTGAGTGATTTTTGGAACTTGTCCAAATGCTCTTCCTGCTCATTCTTTTTTATGTTGAACAGTTTTTTTATTTTTTCACTTTCTTCTGGATATATATATTGAAATGCCAAATCTTCCAAATCTCGTTGGAGTTTTTTGATACCAAGTCTATATGCGAGCGGTGCGTAGATTTCGAGGGTTTCTTTTGCAATACGAAGTTGTTTTTCTTTTGGTATATATCGCAAAGTCTGCATATTATGTAGTCTGTCACAGAGTTTGATAATGAGTACGCGAATATCTTGTGACATTGCCACAAAAAGTTTTCGTAGTGATTCATTGTGACGACTCGTATTTTGGTATTTGATCGTGCCGAGTTTTGTCACACCTTCTACCAAAAAGCGAATTTCTTTTCCGAATTCTTTCTCAATTTCTTCTGGTGTAGTAGGTGTATCCTCCAAGGTGTCGTGCAAAAGTCCGGCGGAAACAGTCGTTGCTCCCATTCCGAGTTCGGCAATATATGTGGCTGTGGCGAAAACATGGCTGAAATATGGCTCTCCAGAGAGTCTTTTTTGGTTTTTGTGTGCCTCATAGGCAAAATCATAGGCTTTTTGAACAAGCTCTTTTTCTTTATCTGTTGGATTTTGGAGTAGGGAAAGTAGATCCTTTATATCTGCCATATATTCATTGTAGTCAAATTTTGGCAAATGAAAAGCTTAATTTTTTATTTTCTCTTTTTAAAAAATCCACGTTTCTTTTTTTCTTGAGACAAAATTTCCAAGGCTCGAGGAAGTTCCACTGTGTACACGTCATCTTCTTTGAGTGATCTGAAATCTCCATCGTGGACAATGTACGGACCAAACCGTCCAACATTTGCTGAAATCATTTTGCCAGTCACCGGATGTACACCGAGCTCTCGCGGTAATGACAGGTAGGTGAGCGCGTCACCGAGAGTCACTGTTTCTGGATCTTTTTCTTTTGGAATACTCGACATTCGGGGTTTTATTTTCTTTTTACCTTTCAATCCGTTTCCATTTCCAAGTTGGACATACGGACCAAAGCGTCCATTCATTATATATATTGGTTCACCGGTGTCTGGATGTACGCCGATCGGTTCTTCCTTTTTAATTTCTTTTCCGTCCATCGTCAGGGCGCCGTCACAGTCTGGATATCGTGAGCAGGACAAAAACTTTCCATTTTTTGAAAGCTTGATAATCATATTGCTTCCACAAACTGGACATTTGAATGCCGGGTCAGCATCGCCGAGATTTGTTACCTTATCCATTTTGTCTTTTGCTTTTACATCTTTCAAAAATGGTTTGTAAAATGTGCTGAGCATTTTTACGTAGTCTTCTTTGCCTTCGGCTATAAGATCGAGCTTGTCTTCCATTTGTGCAGTAAAATCATCACTTATATAATCCGCAAAATTGTTTTCCAAAAATGTAGAAACCACATCACCTGTGTCGGTTGGGACAAGTGCTTTGTTTACTTTTTCAACATATCCACGATCTTCAATTGTTTTCATAATCGATGCATACGTACTTGGTCTGCCGATGCCTCGTTTTTCGAGTTCTTTGACGAGCCCTGCCTCCGAGTATCGGTTTGGTGGTTCTGTCTGTTTTTCTTCGGAGTCGATATTGAGCAAATCCAAATCATCACCGATTTTCATTTTTGGTAATTCAACATCATCACCAAATGACTCAGGGTCGGCAACGAGCCACCCCTTGAAAACAGTTCGCGTACCATTTGCGCTAAAGTCTGGGATTGTTCCGTTTTTTATGTTAGCTGTGATTTTTGTACGAATAGTTTCCGCATCTTTCATTTGTGATGCGATCGTTCTTTGCCAAATGAGGCTGTACAACTTTTTCTGTTCGTCGTTGTTTCCAGCTTTTTGAACATCAAGATGTGATGGACGGATTGCTTCGTGTGCCTCCTGTGCATTTTTTGATTTTGTTTTGTATGTCCGAATCTGGAGCATATCGGCACCGTATTTTGCGGTGATAACCTTTCCGGCTTGAGCGAGAGCAACAGTACTTATGTTGAGAGAGTCGGTTCGCATATATGTAATGAGACCAGCTTCGTAGAGTTTTTGCGCAATGCCCATTGTTCGTGATGGAGAAAAACCAAACCGAGTGCTTGCTGCTTGTTGAAGTGTAGATGTAATAAATGGTGGACGAGGTGCTCGCTTTACGTTTGTCTCTTTAACATCTTTTACAAACCAGTTTCCTTTTTTTCCACTACTGACAATATCTTCCATTTCTTTTTTGTCAGTAATTTCCTTTTCGCAGATCGCGCTTATTTTTTCTTTCTTTTTGTTTTCCAAGTCGGACGTGATAATCCAGTAGGGATGTGACTTGAATGCACGAATTTCTCTTTCACGTTCCATTATGATACGGAGTGCGGGTGACTGGACGCGTCCAGCGGAGAGTCCATAGCGAACTTTTTTCCAAATGAGTCCAGACAAGTCATATCCGACGAGTCGGTCCAGCACTCTGCGCGCCTCCTGCGCCTCTTTCAAATTCATATCAATATCTCGAGGATGTTTAATCGCCTCGGAGACCGCTTCCTTTGTGATTTCGTGGAAAGTAACTCGACGTGGTTTCTTGAGTCCAGTAGCCTCGGCAATATGCCACGCAATAGCTTCTCCTTCGCGGTCGGGGTCGGTTGCGAGAAGTACTTCACTCGATTTTTTTGCGAGATCTTTTATTTCGGCAACAACTTTTTCTTTGCCTTTTGAGATTTCATAATGCGGAACAAAACCGGCAGGAATGTCGATTGCTTTTTTGTTCGATTTTGGTAGGTCGCGGATGTGTCCGACGGATGCTACTACCTTATATTCTCCTTCTAAATATTTTGAAATCGTCTTGGCTTTTGCGGGGGACTCAACAATCAAAAGTTTTGTCATATGTAGTGATTATTACCTTATTTTTTTCTTTTGGCAAATATTTTGTGCTCAGGGTTGATTTTTTTTGACCAATAATGTACACTGTTTTCTATTATGGTAGTACGAATGCGACACAACAGAAGCCAGCGAGGAAACACACGATCTCATCACAGATTGGATAATCCTGCTGTCACTATGGACAAGAACACAAATGTAAAACATTTGCGTCACAGAGCATCTCTTCAGACAGGCCAATACAGAGGCCGGACTGTTATTGATGTACAGGCGAAAATAGCTAAACGTGCAAAAAAAGCAGGAGCAAACAAAGAGGGCAGATAATCTGCTCTTTTTTGTTGCTACTCACTTTACTTTGTTTCTCTGCGTTTGATATACTGTACATATAACAATGGCAAACAGGCACCTTTCCAGATCAATAGTTTTACAATCCCTTTTCGAATGGGATTTTGGTAAAAAAAATTCATCCGATGCGATGAGTATTTTTAACCGCAACATAAAAGAGTTTGGTTCCGGTATGAATGATTTTTCTTTTATGGAAGGACTCATCAAAGGTATTATTGATAAACAAAAAGATCTCGATCTCATTATTGAAAAAGCCGCTCCAGATTGGCCAATAGATAAAATAAATGTAATGGATAGAAATATCCTCCGTATTGGTTTGTACGAACTTCTTTTTTCTGACAGAGGACAAGTTCCTCCAAAGGTTGCAATCAACGAGGCGATTGAACTCTCAAAAACATTCGGGGGTGAGACATCCAGCAAATTTGTAAATGGCGTGCTTGGTGCTGTCTACAAAGAGCTCGGCGAGCCGGGAAAAGAAGAAACAACAAAAGACAAAAAACACAAAGACGCGATTCCAGCGCATGTGCCCGTAGAATATTTGGCTGGCGCGGTTGTGTATGCTCGTGAAGGTGATGATGTGTATCTCGCGCTTGTCCACGATGTGTTCGGTAGATGGACGTTGTCAAAGGGTCATATCACCGGCAAGGAGCCAGAAAAGGAAATCGCACAGGTTATCAAAGATGAAATTTCACTCGATGTCACAGTCAAGGAATCTCTCGGCACAAATGAGTATGTTTCGTATCATCCTGAAAAAGGCAAGATAAAAAAGAATGTTACCTACTATCTCGCAGAGGCACCATATGTAGAACTCAAGCTCAAAGAGACTGGTGGGCTCGATGATGCACGGTGGTTTAAAATGGGGGACATACTTGACTTAAATTTTTATAATGATATTTTACCTTTAGTAACCAAGGCGATAAATATATTATTAAAGAAGTAATTTTGTGGTTGATTTCCAAAATTTCTTTACCAGCATATCATTTTTTGAGTACGGCATAACCCTTGCTAGGGTTTGCCTCAATCTCCCGCCGTCGCGGTCCGAAGCCTCAAAAAATAATATACTGGAGCGAAATTTTGAAAATCTGTCACTCCAAACTTATGCCCGATTTTAAAGAATTTGAAGAGAGAATAGGATTAGATTTTAACAACAAAGATGTTTTGAAACAGGCTTTTGTTCATCGTTCCTACATCAACGAAAATAGACAGTCTGGTTTGGAACATAATGAGCGTTTGGAATTTTTGGGTGATGCTGTGCTCGAGCTTGTTATCACCGATTTTCTGTATGCCAACTATCCTGATAAAGCCGAAGGGGATTTGACTGCGTATCGATCTGCTCTGGTGAATGCTACAACGTGTTCTGAAATAGCTACACGACTTTCTGTAAATGATTATCTCTTGCTGTCAAAAGGCGAGAGTAAAGACACTGGTCGTGCGAGACAGTATATTTTGGCGAATACACTTGAGGCGCTCATTGGTGCTATTTATCTCGACCTCGGGTATGACACAGCAAAGGATTTTATTGAGAAAAATTTCACTCCACTCATTGAACCAATAATTTCTGCAAAATTGTGGATTGACGCAAAAAGTTTATTCCAAGAAAAAGCACAAGAGTTTGATGGTGTTACTCCATCGTACAAAACACTCAAAGAAACTGGTCCAGATCACGACAAGAAATTTACTGTCGGTGTATATGTTGGACGAGATTTAGTGGCAGAAGGTGTTGGTGACTCCAAGCAGGATGCGGAGCAGTCTGCAGCTCGCAAGGCTCTTGAAACTCGGGGCTGGAACTAGTGGCTCTAGTGTTTTTACTTATCCCATCAGCCAGATTTCACTCTTTCCTTTTTTGTGGTACTCTATTTTTGGAAGAAAAAGAAAATGCCTCACGATGAAGAGGGTTTAGATTTTGATAGCTGGCAAGAAGAAGCCGGCGACACTTTTGACCCTTCGCAAGAGCTTCCGATTGGTCCGGAACTGCTGGGAGGATATTTTTTTTATGAAGACTACAAAGTCGCGGAAGAAAGAAAAGCCTTCCAAATGCGACATGCAAAATTTGTAGCAAATTTGAATAAAGCCCAGAGACTCCACCAAGAAATCTGGAACAAAGGTGGGGATCGGTGCGAGGTAAACCTTCGCAACTTGGAGCATGATATTTGGGAAGCTATTTCCCTAAATGCGGAGTTATCTGGAATAGAGATGGAGTAATGCCCATCTTTTTCTTTTTATAAAAAAATAAGGCCTGTGTGAACAGGTCTTTCATTGGTAGTAGAATTATTTTTGGATCCCTATTTTCCGAGCAAGAAAGAAATTCTTACAAAAATCATAAAATTTTTCTTTCTCATCAGATTTAACAGTAAGTGTGATGTGCCAACCATCAGTTGCTTGGCTGTAGTTATCCACACTTCTTTTGGCTCCCGTTATTGTGTGCCTAAAAGCATTTGCAAATTCTCTCATGAAATCCCATTCAGTTCCTTCTGGAACGAATAGATGAAATTGAATTCTTTCATAATAGATTCTTGCTGCTTGTGCCATTTTTCCGTTTTTTATACTACTCATTTTTTGATTTTAGGCAAGTTTTTCATTATAATAAACATAATGTATCTCAAATCAATCGAACTTACTGGATTCAAAAGTTTCGCCAAGAAAAGTGAACTGACATTTTCATCCGCCATATCGGCTATCGTCGGACCAAACGGCTCGGGCAAATCAAACGTGGCGGAGTCATTTCGTTTTGTGCTCGGCGAGCAGTCCATCAAATCTCTGCGTGGTAAAAAAGGCGAAGATCTCATTTTCAATGGTGCCGGTGGCGAGCCGAGAGCAAACAGGGCAAGTGTCAAAGTGGTTTTTGACAACACAACAAAATTTTTGCCGATTGATTTTGACACGGTCACAATAGAACGTGTTGTACACCGCGACTCGGTCAACGAATATCTCATCAACGGTTCACAGGTACGCCTGCGAGATGTTGTCGAGCTTTTGGCAAATGCAAATATCGGTTCGTCAGGACACCATATTATTTCCCAAGGTGAAGCGGACAGAATTCTCAACTCCAATCCAAAAGAGAGAAAAGAAATGATCGAGGATGCACTCGGTCTCAAAATGTATCAATATAAAAAACAGGAGAGCGAGAGAAAACTTGTGAAAACTCGCGAGAATATTGCTCAAGTCGAGTCGCTCAGGCGGGAAATTTTGCCTCATATAAAATTCCTAAAGAAACAAGTTGAAAAAGTCCAGAAGACAATTGAAATGAAAGACGAGCTCCGTATTCGAGCGCTCGAGTATTGCAATAGAGAAAATCACTATATTCAAAAAGAAAGCAAGCGACTAGCAGAAGAAAGACAACCACTCGAAGAGACGCTAAAAAAATTACAAGAGGAGCTTGCTGAGGCGCGTGGAGTTCTGGCAAATGTCTCACACAGTGATGCGCGAAGTGAAGAACTTTTGTCTCTCGAGAAAAACTTGCGAGTAGTGGGTGAGGAAAAAGACGAACTACTCAGACAATTTGGTAGGATTGACGGTGAGCTCTCATCACTCATTCGTCTGGTCAAAAAACAGGAAGAAATTGCTACGTCTTTTCTGCATAAAACAGTCACGCTTGTCTCGGTGGAATCTGTATATAAAAATGTGGAGGAAAAAATTCAGCATGCGCGGAGCTTGCAAGACATTGGATCACTCATACAGGTTATTGATGAGATAGATTCTCTATTCAAAAATTTCATAGAGGATAACAAAGACAAGGTGGATATGTCACTCCTTTCGGATACACAAAAAGATATAGAAAATCTCAAGCAGTCAAAAGAAAAAATAGAACAGGATTTGGCACATATAAAATCACGGGAGACAGATTTGTCTGAAAAGTATGCAACACTCAAACATACTATTGATCGAGAGAAAGATACCAACCGTGATGCAGAGAAAGCAGTATTTCGGATTATGGCGGAGGAGCAAGAGGCTCGCTCAAAACTCCACACTGTTTCTGCGGAGGAGGAAACTCTGCGACTTGTGCGAGAGGATTTCAAACGTGAGCTCACAGAACTCGGAATGATGCTCGGTACAGCGATTTTGCAATTTGAAACTGCCACTTTTGACTACAATGAGCCGAGGAGTGCTCAGGAGGAACTTCGTCGTACGATAGAAAAAATAAAAATCCGCCTCGAGGACGCTGGTGGGATTGGTGGCGCGGATGTAATGAAAGAATACACTGATGCGAGTGAGCGTGATGCATTTCTAGAAAAAGAACTTGTTGATCTGCAAAACTCTGCAACATCTCTCGGTGAGCTCATAAAAGAGCTGGATGAAAAGCTTTCCACGGAATTTAAAAATGGTGTGGAGAAAATCAATACGCAATTCAAAGAATATTTTTCTCTTATGTTCGGAGGTGGTGAGGCGAAACTCTCTGTGATTGTGGAACAGAAACGCAAGAAAAAAGACACAGATCTCGAGGAGCTTTTCGACGGTGAAAATGGTGATGAAATCAAAGAAGAAGCAGAAGGTGAGCAGGGGATTGAGATCGAAGTTAATCTGCCAAAGAAAAAAGTTAAAGGACTGATGATGCTCTCCGGTGGCGAGAGGGCACTGACCTCGATTGCTCTTATTTTTGCAATCACACAAGTCAATCCTCCACCATTTATTATTTTGGACGAAACCGACGCAGCGCTCGATGAAGCAAACTCAAAAAAGTATGCAGATATGATCGAAAATCTTTCAAAATATTCTCAGCTTATTGTTATTACTCACAACCGCGAGACAATGTCCCGTGCCGGCATTTTGTACGGTGTCACAATGAGTTCTCTCGGTAGCTCCAAACTCCTTTCGGTTGCTTTTGATGAGGCAATCTCCGTCGCAAAATAGATTTTAAGCAAACGTATAGTCGAGTACACGCTTTTCCATATCTGCGGAAACAACTTTGTATTTTACTGTATCACCGAGTGTATATTTTTTGCCCGTTCGCTGACCTTTTAGAGTATAATTTTTTTCATCTAGCTCGTAGTAGTCATCACTTAGGTCGCGAAGTTTTACCATACCTTCACATTTTGTTTCTTTGTCCTCGACATAAATACCCCAGTCGGTCACACCGGTAATAGTTCCATCGAAAATTTCTCCAATATGGTTTTGCATATATTCCACTTGTTTGTATTTGATACTTGCTCGCTCGGCATCTGCTGCTTTCTTTTCGGTGTCTGATGCATTCATACAGATTCGCTCAAACTTTTCATATTCGTTCTGCTCAATTTTGCCACCTTTGAGTTCGCGTTCCAAAAATCTGTGGACGAGCAAGTCTGGATATCGGCGAATAGGGGATGTAAAATGTGTATAAAATCTGAAAGCCAATCCAAAGTGCCCAATATTTTTTGTGGAGTACACTGCTTTTTGCATCGAGCGGATTGTGGCTGTTTTGATGAGTTCTTCGTTTGGAGTACCTTCTACTTCTTTGAGTAGTTTGTTTATGTCACGAGACGTTACCTCGCCGTCTTTGTTTCGCAAGTCAAAACCGAGTGCCTTGAGAAATGTTGCAAGGTCTTCGATACGTTCTCTGTCTGGCTTGCCGTGAATTCGATATACCGATTGTTTGATTGATCCGGGCCCAGCGTGTTCATTTTGTGAATGAAAAATAAATTTTGCCACTTCGCGGTTTGCGAGGAGCATATATTCTTCGACAAGTTTATGTGTGTCGAGTCTAGTTTTTCTGTACACACGGATCGGCTTGCCATCTTTGTCGAGTTCAAATTTCACTTCATCACTTTCAAAATTGATTGCACCATTTTGAAATTTTTCTTTTTCTAGTATTTTTGCCAGTTGATTTAGTTTTGTAAGTGCTGTGAAAAACGCAGGCGAAAGTGTTTCTGATTTAGAGTACGAATATTTGCCTGCTGGCAAATTTCTCAAGTCTCGGCTACCCGCCTGCGAAGCCTCCAAAACAGAAGTGCTTTCGCCTGCGTTTTTAGTCGTTCCGTGTATTACATCATTTGCTTCTTCGTATGAAAATCGCTTGTCACTATGAATGACTGTCTTACCAAACCACTTGTCCAATATTTTCCCGTCACTTGTCATTTTGAAAACTGTTGAAAATGTGTATTTATCTTCGTGTGGATTTAAACTGCAGAGGTCATTTGAAAGTATTTCAGGGAGCATTGGTATTGTGCGGTCAACGAGGTACACCGAAAGTCCGCGTTTTTCTGCTTCACGATCGAGTGCTGTGCCAGGGGTTACAAAATGTGACACATCTGCAATGTGTACTCCTATTTCATATGTGCCGTCTCCAAAATCCTTGAAAGAAATCGCATCGTCAAAATCTTTTGCATCTGCTGGGTCGATAGTCATTGTCAGTGTGTCCCGCATATCTCGGCGGTTTTTTATTTCGTTATTGAAATGTACGTCGGTGAATTTTTTCAGTTTTTCTGCTTCGTCCAAAACTGCTTCAGGAAATTCAACCCGAAATCCTTTTTCCAAAACAATAGATTCCATCTCGGTGTTATTGTCACCAACTTTGCCGACAACTTTAACCACTTCACCCATAGGATTTTTTTCGTTCTCTTTCCAGTCTTTTATTTTTACCAAAACTTTTACTCCGTCTGGAATGTTTTTGACTCCCGCAGGATCGAGGAAAATATCAACATACATTCGTTTGTCATCGGGAATGAGAAAAGAGACACTTCCGTTTTTTTGGACAACTCCGACGAATTCGGATTTTGCACGAGATACGACACGCACGACTTTGGCTTGTTCTCTGTCTTTGATTTTGTTACCGAGGGCGATGACTTCCACAATATCATCATGAAATGCTCGAGAGAGATTTTCTGGCTGAATTTCAAGACTTTTTTCGGGAGTTTTGTCTGTTTTTTCTATATCGAAAAAGCCAACACCTTTGCTGTTTATACTGATATGTCCCGTAAGGACTTCTTGCTTCTTTTTGTCTGCGTTTTTGCCCTTGGTGGGCTTTTGTGTATTCTTCATTTCTGGCATTTTATCATTATTTGACCATTTTTACTAATTTTGTTATGATACGGGCTATGTTAAAAATACGATTACAGAGAGTAGGAAGAAAGCACGAGCCGTCTTTTAGACTGGTTGTTACTGACTCAAAAAACTCAACAAAGAGTGGAAAGTCTCTTGAGATTTTGGGCAACTATGATTCTAGACGTGGAGACAAGGCTGTTTTGAAGGCGGACAGAATAAATTATTGGATGTCTCAAGGAGCACAGGCTTCTGGCACAGTCCACAACCTTTTAATTTCCAAGAAAATTATTGAAGGCAAGAAAATAAACGTTCTTCCTCTCAAAAAAGCTATTGTTGCAGAAAAACCAGCCGAAGAGGCAAAAATAGAGGCAAAAGCTCCCGCTCCTGCAGTAGAGCCAGCACCTGCTCCAGCAGAAGAAACTCCGGTTGCATAAAACCACTTCTCCAATTATAATTATAGGGTTAGGCAATTATCATTAAGATAGAATTCATGAATCAAGACGAACAATTTTTGGATTTCGTAATTAAGGCATTAGTAGAAAATCCACAGGACGTAAAAATAACTCGAACTGTAGATGAGATGGGAGTGCTTATGACTCTCGATGTGAACCAAAACGATATGGGAAAAATCATAGGTCGCGAGGGTAACACCGCAAAGGCTATCCGAACACTCCTCCGAGTTGTTGGAATGAAAAACAATGCTCGTGTAAACCTAAAGATCAACGAGCCAGCAGGGGGAATGAAGGAGAGAATGCCAGCTGCATCCTCTGCATCGAAAACAGTTGACGAGGCAATGGCGGATCTCAAACTATAACTTTCAAATTTGGCGATCTCCTAGTTTCGAAACAAAAAATACTCGTCAACGTACCATTGTACGTCTCCGAGTATTTTTTATTTCTCAACGTCGGATCTCATCCAAATTATGAAAGTTTTAGGGGTTTAGTGGGTATTTGATTAAATACAGAAAGTATTGTATTATATTATTATGAATTTTCATATTATAACCTTGTTTCCACCGTCGTTTGACTCCTATCTCAGCGAGTCTATTTTGGCGCGGGCGATAGAGGACAAGAAAATTAAAGTGAAGTTTTACAATCCACGAGATTTTTCTGACAATAAATTCAAACATATTGACCAAAAGCCGTACTCTGGCGGTCCGGGAATGGTCATTCAGGCGGAGCCTGTGGCACGAGCAATAGACAAAGCACTTTCAAATATAAAAAAGAAAAAGAATGCAAAGCTCAAAATAATTTTCTTTTCACCAAGCGGAAAACAGTTTGATACTGACTATGCAAAAAAGATGGCAAAAAAATACACTGACATTATTTTGGTTTCTGGAAGATATGAGGGGATTGATGCACGAGTCAAAAAAATATTTAAAATGGAAGAAATTTCTGTTGGTCCTTTTGTACTGACAGGCGGGGAGCTTCCAGCAGAAATTTTGATTGATTGTGTTTCTCGCCAAGTTGAGGGTGTGCTCGGTAATTTTGATTCACTCGAGGAATCTCGCACAGCTAGTCCAGATGTGTACACTCGTCCAGAAATTTTGGAATACAAAGGCAAAAAATATCGCGTACCAAAGGTACTACTCTCTGGCGATCGCAAAAAAATAGAAGAGTGGAAGGAAAAACAAAAAACAAAGTTGAAGTAATATACCATTTTGTCCAGCGTCATAGTATACTACAGACTATGAATATTATTGAAGTAAAAAATGTCACAAAAAAGTTTGGAGATTTTGTCGCCGTGAAAGATATTAGTTTTTCTGTTGCTCCAGGCGAAATTTTTGCTTTTCTTGGGCCAAACGGTGCCGGAAAAACAACAAGCATAAAAATGCTGACAACACTTCTTGATCCGACATCGGGTTCAATTCATCTCAACAGCTTTGATGTGACAAAACAACCTGACGAAACTCGTCGATCTTTTGGTATTGTGTTTCAAGACCCGTCCATAGACACAGAAATGACTGCATACGAAAATATGGAACTCCACGCCGTGATGTATGATGTTCCGAGATCAGTGTACAAACCTCGTATCCAAGAACTTTTGGAACTTGTTGATTTGTGGGATAGGAAAGATGATTTGACCAAAAATTTTTCCGGCGGAATGAAGCGTCGTCTTGAAATTGCGCGTGGACTTTTGCATCATCCAAAAGTGTTGTTTCTCGACGAGCCAACACTCGGTCTCGATCCTCAGACGCGAAATCATATGTGGGACTATGTGAAAAAATTAAATCAGAAAGAAGGTCTGACTGTTTTCTTTACGACGCATTATATGGAGGAGGCGGACAAAAATGCTGATAGAGTATCAATCATCGACCAAGGTGTTATTATTGCATCTGGTACATCAGCCGAGCTCAAAGAACAAACAAAATCAGCAACACTCGAGGACGCGTTTTTGACACTCACTGGTAAACAGATCAGAGAGGAATCAGTCGGGTTGGATAATAAGAGATTAACAAATAGAATGTGGGGGAGGTAAAGATGAAAGAAATATTTTTCAGGAGACATTCGCTTTTCCGGCGAAAAGCTCATTCGGTCCTCGGCCGTGACTTGTCAAGAGCCCTCGCTGTGCTCGGGTCGTTGACAAGACCATGCTCACGGCCTGTGGATGCTCCAGAAAAACATTTCTTTCATCTTTACCTCTCATAATTCAAATTATATGAAAACAATTTACATTTTGTGGCTTAGACAACTCAAAAGATATTCAAGATCAAAACAACGTATGTTTGCTTCTTTGGCGCAGCCACTTTTGTTTCTCTTTGCGTTCGGATTTGGATTTGGTTCTACATTTGCAAAAGCGGGTGAGGGAAGTTACATCCAATTTTTGGCTCCCGGAATTATTGCAATGACTGTTATGTTCACGGCAGTTTTTTCTGGTATTGAAATTATTTGGGACAAACAGTTTGGTTTTTTGAAAGAGACTCTTGTCGCGCCTGTTTCGCGTTTCAATATTATGCTCGGACGTACACTTGGTGGTACGACGGTTGCATTTATTCAGGGAATTATTGTCCTCCTCATTACATTACTAGCAGGATTCAAACCTTTGCTCGCTGGAATTCCACTTGCTATTGTTTTTATGTTTCTTCTTGCACTTTTCTTTACGGCGTTTGGTACAATGATTGCCTCCAAGCTCGATGATATGCAAAGCTTTCCGCTCATTATAAACTTTCTTGTAATGCCACTTTTCTTTCTCTCTGGTGCGCTGTTCCCAATAGTCGGTCTGCCAAGTCTATTTAATATTATTGTTCATGCAAATCCGCTGACGTATGCTATCGACGGTATTCGCGGAGCACTCATTGGTCAACATATTTTCTCGTTTGGTCTCGACGCGCTCATCCTAGCCTTCATTGCATTTGTCTGTCTTTATATTGGCGCCGAATTTTTCAAACGAATTCAGGCATAAAAAAATCCGACCCAGACAACCACAGTTGTCAGGCCGGTCTATTATTTCAGGATCATCGTGATTTTCATATCTTTCCCATTATTGCCAGGAAAAGGCTCAAAAATAATTTTCCACTCAGGATATCTGCTCTGGAATTCAGCTATCATATCCTCATCCGGAAAATTGAGTCCTGCATCAGGAACCATATCAATCTCCCTTTGATTGGCTACAAGGCCAAAACGATTCCTAATAATTACATCCACGACTTCTTCCAGTTTATCAACATATTCATTGACGAGAAATCTACGTCTCCCGTCTCTGATTTTCAAGGCTTCTTCTTTCGAGATCATTCCGAAATAAAATATACTCAATTATTTATATTTGTCAATATTTACAAACAAAAGAAAAACACCTCGCCGACGATTGGCTGGTGCTTGAAAATAAAAATCATAATAATAATGAGTCCGAGTGCACAGATGGCACAGAGTTCGCGTCGTCGAGCGAGCGGATTCATATTCACAAATGCTTCATAGATGGCGTCAAAAGTTTTGACGAGCCATGCCATATATAGCAGACTTCCCGCGATAACAAAGAGGGAAGATCCAAAAAATCTCTCTTCTTTTATTGTATGAATGAGTGCGTCCAAAATTGCGACGCTCATCACAATATTAGCGATGTACACACGTGCTCTGGTTATCACAGAGCTTTCCTTTTTGACTTCGCTGAACATGGTGAACCTCCAATTTTTATTCTACCACGTATAAAATATTTGTCCACAAGTGTCTGTTACTGATACAATGTATCAATGACTCAAAAGGAAGCTCTTGATATTTTGAAACTTGGCAAAAATGTTTTTTTGACTGGCCCAGCGGGAAGTGGCAAGACATATGTGTTAAATGAATATATAAAATATTTGAAATCAAATGCAATTGATGTGGCTGTGACAGCATCGACAGGTATTGCGGCGACGCATATCGGTGGAATGACCATACACTCGTGGTCTGGTCTCGGCGTGCGAGATATGATCGATGACAGAGATATTGACGATATGATGCAGAGACCGTATCTCTACAAACGTTTTGAAAAAACAAAAGTGCTCATTATCGACGAGGTCTCAATGCTCCATCATTTTCGGCTTGACCTCATCGAGTGGATTTGTCGGCAATTTAAACACAACGAAAAATCATTTGGCGGATTGCAAGTTATTTTCTGTGGAGATTTTTTCCAATTACCTCCGGTCACACGCGGAGAAATTTCCGAGTCTGAGTACGCGTTCAAGTCCACAGCGTGGCAAGAGGCCAAGCTCACCGTCTGCTATCTCTCGGAACAGCACAGACAAAAAGACAACACGTACCTTTCCATTTTAAACGAGATCCGCCAAAACAGTGTCAGCAAAAAAACGCTGGAACTTTTGCGCAGTCGTGTCGGACAAGATCCTGACACCGGGGTAGAGCCGACCAAAGTTCACACACACAATATTGATGTTGATTTTATTAACTTGCGACACCTAGACCTCGTGAGCGGTGATGCAAAATTTTTTCAAATGAAATCAAAAGGCTCCAAATTTATTTTGGAATCTCTCAAAAAAAGTTGTCTCTCGCCAGAAGAACTCATTTTGAAAGTTGGAGCAAAAGTAATGTTTACCAAAAATCATCCGGAAGGGCAGTTTGTAAATGGCTCACTCGGTGTGATACAGGAATTTAGCTATGATGGTCCGGTCGTACGTCTGGCAAATGGTCGGACAGTCACAGCCACGCCAATGTCGTGGAAAATCGAGGAGGAGGGATCGGTCAAAGCAGAAATCACCCAGTTTCCACTCCGGCTGGCTTGGGCTATTACGGTGCACAAAAGTCAAGGAATGTCCCTCGACGCTATGGAAGTCGATCTCTCAAAATCATTTGTTCGCGGAATGGGATATGTGGCACTCTCGCGTGTGCGATCTCTCGGTGGAATAAAACTCATCGGTTGGAACACGACAGCACTCGAAGTAGATCCAGAGGTGTTGGAATACGACAGAGAGTTTCAAGAAATGTCGGATGAGGCCCGAGAAAAATTAGAAAAAATGTCACGAGATGAAATCACAAAAAAGCAAAACGAATTTTTGAAATCAATCGAGCCGGAAGAAAAAGTCAGAATCAAAAAGAAAGAAAAACTGTTGAAAAAAAGTACAGAGGAAATTACTGCCGATATGCTCCGTGAAGAAATGCCTCTCGAAAAAATTGCGGATAGTAGGGGACTCAAGTCGGAAACAATCGTCTCACATATCGAAAAACTTTTGGAGGAGGACAAGTGCCCGGACTTTTCATATTTGCGTCGTGAATTCAAACGCAGTGAACTCGATGATATTTTGTCTGCATTCAAAAAAGCTGGCACGATTACGCTTGCACCTGTCTACAACATTTTGCAGAGACAAAAAAAGAAACCAACCTATCTCAAAATCCGCCTCGCACGACTTTTCTTGGAATAATTTTTTCAAAATTGCTTTTTTCTTTTGGATGTAGCACTATTACAGGCGGAATATGGTACCAGAACCTCTCGTTCAAAATCCTCCCTATATTGGGATGACAGGTTTTACTGACCAAGGTCAGGTGATCGGCAGTATTGAAGACAATATCCCGGAAGGTCATACTCATTCGGTGATGGTGGGTGTGCTAGCAAGTTTGGAGACACTGAATGGTAGACTGGAAAAACTTCCGGAAAGATATCCAAAGGTCCAAAAGATCAAGGATATTTTCATCAAAGATTCAAAGGTCTTAAATTTCATTCATTATTCCACAACTGATCCGACGACCAATTCGTTTGTCGAACAGGTCAATCGGGTGGTGGAAATTGGAGGAAAAAATCTCCATGGTATTCAATTCAATGTTGCGTGGCCATCGGTTTTGGCTCTTGAAACAATTCGTGTGCGTTATCCTGGGCTCAAAATTGTTCTGCAAGTGGGGAGTCCCGCTATGGCAGAAGTAATGAATGAGCCAGGGATGATTGCCTCGTGGGTCGGTCATTACAAGTCGCTTGTCGACTACGTTCTTATTGATCCGAGCTGTGGTCTTGCAAGAGATTTTGATCCATATCTGGTTTTGAAAACTTTCCAAGCGATCAAATGGGCGCATCCCAGTTTCTCTCTCGGAGTTGCTGGTGGTCTCGGTCCGGACAAATTTGATCTTCTCAGTCTTGGCCCACTTATTTCGAGTTATCCAATGATGAGTATTGATGTGGAGAGCAAACTCCGCGACAATAATGACAAATTCGTTGTCGAGAAAGCACGACGCTATCTCGCGAACGCGTTTGTAAAGTTTAATAAAACAAGATAAAAAGTTTATTTGTATGCTCGGCCAACTGGCCGGGTTTTTTATTTGAAAATTTTGCTCTTTTGTATCATAATTGAAGATATGAAACTCATATCACATCTTCTTGTATCAATGCTTGCGATTTTTATTGCATCATATCTTGTCGCTGGGACGACCGTCACGCTTGCCGGAGCGTTCCTGCTCGCGGTCGTGCTCGGAATTATCAACTTGTTTATTAAACCCATCGTCAAATTTATTACACTCCCGATTACGGTTCTCACACTTGGTATTTCGTCTCTGTTTGTCAACGCGCTGTTTGTTGTGATTGCTGCGCGGATCGTTCCCGGATTTTATATTTCTGGTTTTTGGTCGGCGTTTTGGTTTGCGATAGCTCTCTCGCTCATCACTGCATTTTTTGGTATGTTCAAAAATTCAGATTCAAAATAAGTATATGAAAGAGAACATTGTCATCGTACATGACAAAATGCAGAAAAATTATAGATACAAACTTTCCGAACCAGAAGGTAAAAATTTTGATGCGCGATTTAAACCAGATCTCACTCCAAAACAAATGCTCCAGCTCGGTGTATTTGGTGGAGTGTATATGCGTGATTGTACAAACGAGTTTCCGAAACAGTGGTTTGTCAAAGTAAAATTTGCGCCCAACAAGCGCGACAAAAATCTAAATTTTTTTAAGGTGAACGCGAGTCAATCTCTTTCTGTTTGGAGACGCAATGGCTGGATATATGCCGATGATCCACGAGGATGGTTTCAGTGGTATTGTCGGTATTATGCAGGCAGGAGAATTCCAGATGAGGATGAAAGGCAAATCAATCGCTGGTCTAAAATGCGTCGGCACATTGCTCAAATCGCAAAACATTGTCGGGTCGGAGACACATACTGTCGACCGCGACAACGTCAGGCTCTCTTGCACTGGGCATACGACGCTCGAAATATATAATCAACCCATAATGGCACTCTGGTATAAAAGGAGTACAATACCGGTATGGAACCGCTCGCTTCAAAAATCAGACCATTGACCCTCGATGATTTTGTCGGCCAAAACCATCTCGTGGGCGAGGGAAAGCCTCTGCGTGTTGCTATTGAAAAGCGACACCTGTTTTCGTTTATTTTCTGGGGGCCACCGGGCGTTGGCAAAACTACACTCGCACGTATGTACGCGCACTCGCTCGACGCAGATTTTTACGAACTCTCGGCTGTATCGGCGGGCAAGGATGATATCAGAAAAATAATTGACTCGGCTGCAAAAAATCCGACCGAAAACAAAAAACCAAAAATATTATTTCTCGACGAAATTCATCGCTTTAACAAATCTCAGCAAGACTTTCTCTTGCCGTATGTCGAGTCGGGCGAGCTGACACTCATTGGTGCGACGACAGAGAATCCGAGCTTTGAAGTCATCTCGCCACTCCTCTCGCGATGCAGAGTCTTTGTGCTCAACGAATTTTCTCCGGAGGAAATGGCGACGATTATTGACCGAACGAAAAAAGAAGCAAAGATAAAAATCGACAAGGAGTCGCGCGACTGGCTGGTGGCGATGGCAAATGGTGATGCTCGGCAAGCGATCTCAGTCATCGAAGCGACGCTCAATCTGTACGGCACAATTTCTGTAGACAATCTGAAGCAGGCGATTCAATCAAAATTTATTCGATACGACAAAGCAGGCGAGGAGCACTACAACACCATTTCGGCGTTTATAAAAAGTATGCGTGCGAGTCAGCCGGATGCCGCACTGTATTATATGTGTCGAATGATTGAGGCTGGTGAAGACCCAAAATTTATTGCTCGCAGAATGGTGGTGTTTGCGAGCGAGGACATTGGTCTGGCTCAGCCGACTGCACTCGTCGTGGCAAACGCCGTGTTCCGTGCTGTGGAGACGATCGGCCTACCAGAGTGCGCGGAAAATTTGGCGCACGGAGTCGTATACCTTTCGCAAGCCAAAAAAGATCGTTCGGCATACGACGCATATCTCCTCGCAATGGCGGACGTCAAAAAGTACGGCAACCTACCCGTGCCACTCCAGATTCGTAACGCACCCACCAAGCTGATGAAAGATTTGGATTATAGCAAAGGCTACGAAATGTATACCGAGGAAAGTTATCTGCCCGAAAAGTTGAAAAAGAAAAAATATCTGAAATAGATTTGTCTTGTGATATGATTGAATATAATGAAAAAGGAAATATCAAAAAATTCAGTCGTGATATATCAAGCAAAAAACGGGGCGATCGAGCTCCGAGGTGATTTTTCACGAGACACAGTTTGGGCTACACAAGCACAAATAGCTTCTGCATTTGATGTTGATGTTCGAACAATTAACGAACACATAAAAAATATATATAAAACAAAGGAATTATTTGAGAGTTCAACTATCCGGAAATTCCGGATAGTTCAAAAAGAAGGTGAAAGAAAAATAGAACGTGAAATCAATCACTATAATTTGGATATGATATTGTCAGTTGGCTACCGAGTAAATAGCAAAAAAGCTACCCAGTTTCGTCAATGGGCAACAAAAACTCTTCGAGGGCATATTGTTGATGGTTATACAATAAATAAAAAACGAATTACTCAGAATTACGAGCAATTTTTGGAAGCAATAAGTACTATCAAAAAGCTTCTGCCATCTGGAGCACACATTGATACAGAGAGTGTTATCGAGCTTATACATATGTTTGCTGATACTTGGCTATCACTTGATGCATATGATAGAGATGTGTTAGTAACAAAAGGAGCTACCAGAAAAAGTGTTAGTCTCACAGCCGATAAACTTTCAAAAAGTTTGGTTGAGCTCAAAAATGTTCTGATTGAAAAAGATGAAGCTACGGACATATTTGGTATGGAACGAAATGAGGGAACCATTGCTGGTATTGTTGGCAACGTGATGCAGTCATTTGCGGGAAAAGAACTATACGAAACCGTAGAAGAAAAAGCGGCACATCTTTTGTATTTTATGGTAAAGAATCACCCGTTTGTAGATGGTAATAAACGTAGTGGCGCATATGCTTTTGTATGGTTTTTAAAACAATCTAAATTATTGAATACTACCAAAATGACTCCTCCTGCTTTGACTGCACTGACTATTCTTGTTGCTGAAAGTAATCCAAAAGACAAAGAAAAAATAATTAAACTTATTTTACAATTATTAAAGTAATAAATTAAAAATCTATGAAAATAATTTGGAACAAGGTTACGTGGTTTTCGCAAGTGGTCGCAATTATTCTTTTTGTTGCAGTATTTTTTGTCGGACTAACTGTTGGTAAAAAACTTGAAAGAGAAATGATATTGGGCGAGAGGGTAACCGAAGCACGCTTTGTCTGTGGTCTCGGCGGGGGAGTCAGTCGGATTATTTCTGCAGACTTTTATCCTCGAGCTGTGAGACTGCAATTGCCCGGCGTATCAGAAATCTATTTGACTCAAACTATCTCCGCGTCCGGTGCTCGCTATGCCAACGCGGATGAGTCATTTGTATTTTGGAACAAAGGCAACACAGCATTTGTGGAGCAAAACGGCACAACGACTATTTCTGACTGTGTGACAAAATAACTTTGCGCGGCATTGCTTTTTTGCCGGAAATATCGCAGTATTCTGACTGGAAAGGGAACCAAACGTGAAGTACGACGACAAATTATATGGTCCCATTGAGTTGCCGGATTACATCGGCGACATAATGGCGACACCTATTATGCAACGTCTGAGAGATATTTCTCAGGGCGTTTTGCCACAGAGTATGGTGCCGTGGCCGATTCCGTCGCGATTTCAACATTGCGTCGGCGTCTGTCACCTTATGGACTATGCCCTGCGTACCAATCGCGAGACATCGAAACAATACGAGACACTACTACTCGTCTCGGCACTTTTGCATGACGCTGGCAACCCAGCTCTTTCACATTTGGGCGAAACATTTTTGAAAAAGCAGACCGGCAAAGATGGCGAATCTTTTTTGGAAGAAACCATTTCGCGGTTTGCTGTTACTCATATGTTTGACCGGCTAGGGATTGACCCAGAGCAAGTTGTCAAAATCGTGACGGGAAATAGGAAACCATTTTCCGATATTCTCAACGGCAGTATGGATGTGGACAATCTCGATAACGTCGGGCGCTACTGGTTTGCGCGCTCGTACGGAGAAATACTCTTTGATGCGGAATCCATTGCTTCTCGCTTTGGACTCATCACTTTTTCAGATCCGCAAATAAATGATAAATGGTTTCTCTGTGCCGAGTGCATAGAAGAGACTCAAAAATGGCAGACGGCGAGAGCTCACGTATATGAAAAGATCTACGGCGAGTACGATCTCAATTCTGCCTCAATGATATATCGCGCTCTGTATCTGGCACAGGAACGTGGAGAGATCAACGAAGATTTCTTTCACTTGTCGGATACAGAAGCAGTCGATTTTCTTTTTCGCTCAAATTATCTTTCTGCTCATCTCGTCAGGCGAGCGATGGCAAACGAGTGGTACCCATTGGTGTACTCGCTCAAGACGACTGAACCGCCGGCGGGACTGACTCGTCTTTTGAGACAAAACGACGCGCGGAGTTTGGTTGCCGACTATATGAGCGAGCAACTCGCGATTCCGACCAGCGTGGTTTGTTGTTATGCCGGCAAGGGTCGGGATGTGCGCAGGATCGAGCTCCCATTTGTGAGTGAGACGGGCCATATTACATTTGACGAAAGCGACCCGAAACCGGTGTACCGCTTCAACATATATTTGGACCCCGACTATGTAAATGATGACCGGGTGAGTGAACTAACCCGCCTGGCCAATCATCTGATTCAATAAGACTTCCCCGGGGGAAGTCTTTTTCTTTTGTTTTCAGAGTCCCTATCAAGGGTGTTAATTTTTTGGTAAAATATAGCGACCAAATAATATGCCAAATTTTAACGATTTAGATATAAATAATTGGAAAGAATCTGAGATTTGGACAGATAGCCTATGGATTATTTCTGGAAGAGATAAGAGTGGAAAACATGACGGATTCTATCATGGTAATTTTGTTCCTCAGATACCACATCAGTTGATTTTGAGATATACAAAAAAAGGCGATGTTGTTTTTGATCCATTTGTTGGAAGTGGAACAACTGCTTATGAAGCAGAAAGTTTAGAACGTCATTTTATAGGTGTTGATATACAGTCGAGTCTTATTCAGCATGTAAAAGATAAAGTCGACAATAAAAAATATTTCTCAGAGCTTTTGGTTTCAGATAGTGGTAGTCAGAAGACATTAGAAAAAATCAAACAAATTTTAAAAGATAGAAAAAAAAATAACATAAATCTTGCAATTTTACATCCTCCATACGCTGATATTATTAAATTTAGTGATAAAAAGGAAGATTTATCAAATACAAAATCACTGAAAGATTTTCTAGAAAAATTTTCAGCGGTGGTTAAAAATACAGTAGAAATTCTGGGAAAAGAAGGATATTTAGCAGTAGTTATTGGGGATAAATATTCCAAGGGTCAGTGGATTCCTCTTGGTTTTTATTGTATGAATGAGATTCAAAAGCAAGGATTGATTTTAAAGAGTATAATTA
>Ga0194053_10000559_pt1 | contig 27680 bp, 25 predicted proteins | sample SepL228m_MetaG_FD_161684 | JGI IMG/M metagenome (GOLD analysis project Ga0194053, IMG submission 161684) | Anoxic zone freshwater microbial communities from boreal shield lake in IISD Experimental Lakes Area, Ontario, Canada - Sep2016-L227-8m | ecosystem: Environmental > Aquatic > Freshwater >... | reverse complement strand
ATATAACTCCAATTATTTTAACTGATATTGCTGCAATTAATACGAATACAGTTATATTTACCGCATAATATTTGCGTTTCAACAAAACAATTCCAGAATAAACCATAACTATGCCAAGTAAATCTGCCAAGCATTTTATAAACATTGGCGCAGTATCTAATTTCGTACCTTCCATAATATCAAACATGCCACCATTAGTTGGAAGTAAAAATTTTTGAGGCAAATAATAATTGTAAATAGTGTTTTGGAATACAACTGGTAAATCTATACACCTTAATATACCCCATGTTATAAACATCACAGATATCAGCAATATCAAATTATCCAGAATAATATTGTTGTGGTCGTTTTTCTCAATTTCTTGTGTCATGTTTCTTATTCCTATTTAACGACAAACTAATTTTATGGGTGAATATTACCATATTACCTTTAATTTTGGTATATGAAAAATCTTTTCATTTTCCCCCACCCCATTGACAACATATAGCGTTTTCTGGTAATAATAACACCATGATTAGTGTATTTGCGATTGTCAGGCGCAGAGTGTGGGGACGCAAGTTAAGGTGTCGCCGTTCTTTTTGCCGCGTTGATAACGCGTGTATGCAAAGCAGCCAGAATATATAAAGCCCGTGTGTCGCCATGACATGCGGGTTTTTTGTTACGGGGGTAGTGATGACGGACGAAGTATTGGTGTTGAACCACAATTATCAGCCATTGAATGTGACAAGCAAGCGGCGGGCGGTGACGATGGTGTATCTCGGCAAGGCACACCCGGTTGACGACGGCAATTTGAACCGTCCCAGTGTAGTACGCCTGAATCATTTCATCAGACGCCCCATGCAGGTTGTCCGTCCTACCCGAAAAGGCGTCTTTACCCGCGACGGATACAAATGCGCCTATTGCGGCACATCGCACCTGCCATTAACGATAGATCACGTCACCCCGCGGGCAAAAGGCGGGCAAAACGAATGGGAAAATCTGGTATGCTGCTGCACAAAATGCAATAATTTGAAGGGTGACCGAACCCCCGAAGATGTGGGGTTATCGCTGCTGGTAAAACCGCGAAGGCCAAAATGCCTGCCATATATAAGCTACCACAAGTTCGTATCTGCCTTAAACAACCCGGACTGGAACGACTTTCTGGCACCATACGCGCCGGTTAATTAATTAATAATTAAAAATTAAAAATTAATAATTAAAAATTACGAATCTCAATAAGAAGTAATCCTTTAATCGAATAATCCAAAAATCGTGGTTCAGACAAAAGAATTGCGTAATTCTCAATTATTTCGTTATCACACACCTGAACCCTACGCCTTGACCGGCATAGTTTGGCTCGAATGAGTAACGGGCGGCGCAGCGGAAACGAGAAGGCAGATTGTAGCGGAATGAACCACCGCGCAATACTTTTGCTGTTCCATTTTCAGGGCCAGCCGGGTTTTTATCTGTACCAATATCATAAAAAGCAGCATCGTACCAGTCATAGCACCATTCCATCACATTGCCTGCCATGTGCCTTACACCATAAACGCTTTCATCGTCGGTCAGGTCGTATTCATCTGCAGGACTGGTTCTATCATCAGTCAGCGAAACACATCTGGTAAGACTGAAACTATTGCCCCACGGGAATATCTTGCCATCGGTACCGCGTGCCGCTTTTTCCCATTGTGCTTCTGTTGGCAATTTCCCACCGGCCCAGGCGGCGTAATCGACGGCATCCTGCCAGGTTACGTTCACCATTGGTTTATTATCCTGCAACCCCCAATCCGGCGATTTGGGCATTTTCCGGTTTGTTTCAGTACAAAACTGCTGGTATTGCTTCACAGTAACTTCATCACGATATATTTCATATTCATTTAATGTTACGCTTTTTTGCGGCAATTCGTCGGCCGGAAATCCCCTTGCCTCTGTCGGCTTGGTCCCGCGAAGAAAAGCACCAGCAGGTATAGTGATCAAATGCGCATTATCTTTTGCATTTATTCGAACTTGCACCGGTGATTGTCCAACGGCAAGAAATGCGATTCCCTGGGAAAGGCGCGCCGGCAGAACCGCGTCGCTGTATGCTTTTGGTTTTGATTGCGGCGGGAGATTAATCATGGAAGATTTTAATAATGATTTAACATCATTTATTGCGATGGCATATTTGTTGTTTATCGCAAAAGCAATAACTTCGCCATAGTTATCAACGACTGGTGTGCCGACCGGCAATTCATCAGTGAAAGCTATCTCCATCATCATGAAGTCGGCTTTATTCAACTGCCATCCGACAACTTTGCCGGTAACAGTAATCGACGCTGATTTCATCTCGGCGGGTTTGAAAATTACAGCACGGCAAACAGAACCTATCAACACATTATTGGAATTGCCTGTTTTTAAAGGAGTTGTCTTGCAATCCGCACGCAAAACAGCTATTTTACTCTGTTCATCTTTGCTGACTACGGTAAACTCATATTCACTCCCGCCATATTGCACGGCGGTATTCTCACCACCATTTAATATAGGAGCAATAAAAATTCCGTCAAAATTTATTGCGGTAGCAACTGTTTGTGCAAACGCATTTTGAACAAAAGTAAGTATCACTATTAATATTAATACATATAATTTCATAGTAAATTTATCCTGTCTGACTTATTTACGGTATTATCATATCTAATTGTATCATAATATTTAAAATTGGATAAGATAATTATAAAAAATATCCACTATTGATAGAATTTTCTATCGGTATAAGGTATTATTTACCCGTGAATAACAATAATAAACCAGAAATTGCAACATATATTATGCGCGGAGCTGCAGGATGTAAATTAGCAGTCGAGTTAAATGCAGTAACTGTAGTCGTAGATGCCTTACGTGCCAGCGCAACAATCGCCGCATTATTTGCCGCCGGAGCGAGCGAAATGTTAGTTGTTGCAGATGAAATGGATGCGCGTGAAGCGGTAAAATATTATCCAGACGCATTACTTATCGGTGAAAGAGGCGGATTGAAACTGCCGGGATTCGATGTAGGCAACAGCCCGGAAGAAGTTGCTGCTTATGGTGATTTCAGTGGTAAGACTATCATTTTCACTTCCAGCAATGGTGCCCAAAGACTGACCGCCTGCCGTGGAGCAAGCGCAATCGCTATCGGTTCTGTCGCAAATCTCTGTTCCATCTCAAATTGGGCAAAAGACGAATCAGAGCGTCTTCAAAAACCTGTGGTATTAATATCCGCTGGAAAATTTCCTGACGAAAATTTTATCTCACCGGAAGATGACGCATCTTGCGCATGTATTGCCGGAGAAATATCCTTGCCTATACATGCCGACATGAGCAGGGAATATGAATTGATGTGCGAAGATATAAAAATAAATGGTCTGAATCAAATTTTTCGCACGTCAAAACACGCGCTTCGACTGATGGAAATAGGATATGGACCAGATGTCACTTTCTGCGCACAAAAAGACAGCTATTCTTCTATTCCAATGGTAATTGGCGACGCAGAGATTGCCGGTAAAATTATTGGCGTAAAGCTTATAAATTATATTAGACATGTCCGGAAATAAATAATGGCATCTTTTGGACTCTTTTTCCGCCATACTGCGTTGTTTATTTTACGTTTATCAATCCAGATAAAGTGTAAAATAAAAGCTTTGTATGACGAAAAAATAGCCTCAAAATCTACTCATTCCTTATTTCCGGACAGGTCTATTTCAAAGGAAGCATAATATGATACGGTTATTAACTCGCGCTGACGATGCCGGATTATGCCAGTCAGTTAACCTGGCAGTAGAAAAAGCATACACCACCGGAATCATCCGCAACACATCATTAATGGTTAACTGTGCAAACTTCAAAGATGCGGTGGAATTGCTGCATCCATACACCCCGGGATTATGCATAGGGTTGCATGCGGTAATAAATTGCGAATGGGAATACCCGCGTTGGGGTTCCGTTGACCAGACTGATAAAGTACCTTCAATGCTGTTGGAAGACGGCACATTCCCACTATTTCCCAATGACCAGTTTGATGCCCATGCGAAAATAGATGAAATAATGTATGAAATCAAATCACAGTTGGATATTATGCGCGCAACCGGAATAGAAATATCATACATTGACCAGCACTGTGTATTTGGCTGGTTATATGAATATGAAATAGATAAACACATAGCAGAACTGGCAAAAAATGAAGGACTGGTAAATGATACATCGGCATTGAAAGGATTACCCAATGTTGATGGCGAATTTGCCACACCAGGCGATAAACTTATCGCAAGACTGAAAGCCGCCGGGGATGGCACTTATAAAATGGTTACCCATCTTGGACTTAATAATGACGATATGAATAAGATAAGATTTAAAAATGGTCAAGCGGGTAAAATAGCAGCAGAACGTGCAGAGGAAACAGCATTAGTTACTGATGAAAAAGTAGTACAATATTGCAGGGAAAGTAACATTGAATTAATTAAATATACTGATTTAACCTCTATAGAATTGGGTTTAACGGTATAAATTGGCATATTCCATTAATTTTGAGTATAATTGTCCTCGATGAGGCTTTAAATTAGTGGAATGGTCACCACTGGAGATAATTCGGAGGCCTTAAAAAGTGACTTTCAGGGGGACACCCTCCACTGAATTGGTAGTAGTTACAGATCGCGAGCGGACTGAGCCGGTCGCGGTCTTTATTGACCATATCACCCGAATGGGATATGGTATCCACATCATACCACGCGCACATTATCAATTCTTCAATCGCGTATCAAACCCGCAAGTTGTATTTGTTGACGCAGGCTCGCGCGAGTTCCGCCTGAATACCAACCTGGTGAATGCGGTAAAAGCCGCCTGGGAATATGTCCCTGTAATTATAATTGCCCGTCCAGAAGAAATGCCCCGAGTAAGTTTTGGACCCAGCATGCACGACTTTTTAATATTGCCGGTAAACCCAGTTGAATTGGAAGCGCGCATAAGATTCGCTCTGTGGAAAACCCAGGGATCGCGGATGCCGAAAGATATCCTGAATATCGAAAATTTGCGAATGAATCTGGCGACATATGAAGTATGGGTAGACAGCGAAAGCGTTGACATGACTTACAAAGAGTTCGAGCTTCTGAAATTCCTCGCTACCCACCGCAGGCGCGTTTTTTCTCGCGAAGAACTGTTGGAACAAGTATGGGGTGATGATTACTTTGGCGGTACCCGAACGGTAGACGTGCATATTCGGCGTTTGCGCGCAAAGTTGGGCCCGGTACATGGCGAGCTAATCACTACGGTACGCAATGTAGGTTATCGATTCGGTTAATTCAACCCGCGTTTTCCGGCGGGGTGAACTTCTTTTCCTGTGATTCAAGCAATGCAAGCTGCGAATACAAAGCAGCACGCACCTCTGCCAGCATGGCGCATTGTTTTTGTTTCAACGCTGCTAATTCTGTTCGTTCACGCTGAAGCTCTATTTCAATTTCCCGCCGCTGTAATTCAGCATCTTTTCGTGCTGACATTCGTGTTTCATCAGCAGTTTTTTCTGCCAGAATTAATGCTGACTTTATAAAATCTTCCTGGCGGCGATTATTTTCAACCTGCTTTTGCAACTCATCTATAACAGCCTGCTGGCGTATCTTTTCTTCAATCGCATGAAACAGCGCATCGGAGCAAATCTGCATAAAATCATCAACTTCCTGAACATTATATCCGCTGAGTGATTTTTTAAATTCTTTATTTACAATATCATTAGGTGTTAATTCTGACATTTTCTGTCTCCATTTTTTCTATTATTTATGGAATTAATGGTACTATGAATTTCTTCAATAACGCATAAGCAAGATAAAACGTAAAGAAAGCTGCTATCGCCGAAAAATCCATTGCCACTCCCTTTTTAATCATCAAAGGTGGAAATAATTTTCTAAAACGCATATAAACAGGATCTGTCAGGTTGAATACGAGCTTGCCAATTTCTGTCCAGCGTAAAGAAGGTATCCAGGACATAACAGAACTGAAGATAGCCAGCACCATTACTGCGTAAATAGCAAAATCCAAGATTTGACTGACAATTAATCTCATCCCAATTCCTTTGCCCGGTTTGTCGCCGCCCGGACAGCGGATATTGCCGCAGACCTGAATCCATTCTCTTCTAAAGCTGCTACCGCTTCAATGGTTGTGCCGCCAGGTGAACAGACAGCATCTTTAACTACCGCAGGATGTTCACCGGAATCCAATATTAATTTCGCTGTGCCATAAACAGTTTGCGCCGCAAATTCCAAAGCAATCTGCCGTGGTAATCCCATCAGCACACCACCATCAGCCAGAGCTTCAATAAGGATAGCAACATAAGCCGGACCGCTTCCGCTGAGTCCGGTAATCGCATTCAACTTGTCTTCAGGTAATTCCGCAGTCATGCCTAAAGGGGCAAGTAAAGTATTAACGAAAGTTTTATCTTCGGGAGTAATAGATGCAGAGAATGACATCGCTATCGCGCCAGCACCTACCAAGCACGGAGTATTCGGCATTGTACGCACAAGTTTGATGTTTTTGTTATCAAGCGCAAGTACAATTCGCTGCATCTTAATTCCAGCGGCAATGCTGATAATTATGCATTTTTCCGATAAAGACTTCATAATCTGCTGGCATACTGAGTCAATATATTGCGGTTTAACTGCAAGAATAACAGCATTGGCTGATTTTACAGCAGATACGTTATCGGTGGTGAAAATTATGCCCAATTCTTCTGCCAGTTTCGTTCCGCGAACTTTATCGACATCGGTCATAGTGAGATTCTGCGGTTTAATCAACCCGGCTCTCAATATCCCTGACGCCATTGCCTCGCCCATTTTGCCGGAGCCTATAATTGCCAGCTTAAAATCAGTGCTTAATGTCATTTTCATCACCCCATATTCGACAAGAATTACCACGGCAATAATTACAAAATGCCGTGGCTGATATATCCGACTTGTCAGGAACTTACTGCTTAGGCATCCAGTATGTGTCCTGGCTGACTGCAGCATTTGTTTTGGTATTTACTGCAGAAAACATGCCAAGATCATCACTTGCTGCCGTGTCATTGTTTTGCATCTTGTTATCAACTTTAATACCCTTTGGCGCGGCAATGTAAACTCTGCCGTGCACCGGGCATAACTCGCCATCTAATGCAAAAACAACTCCACTTACGAAATCGATGAACTTCTGGGCTTCGGCATCATGCAGTGCTGATAAATCGAGCACTACTGATTTTCCACTCTTCAGGTCACGACCGACTTCGCGACATTCATCATGGGTGCGTGGATGACGTACCATGGTGACTGTTTCCGGCTTAACAGGATTTAAAGTCATTGGAGTGCGAATCGGACCACTGGTTTTAATGGCCGCCGCATTGGACTGTTGTGTAGATGATGCAGTTTCATTAACTTCTTTCTTTTCCACTACACCCTCTTCTTCTTCCGGACCATCGGAAAAAAACTCGAAAATTTTGCTGAAAGCATTTGCTGCCACGTGTGCTTCCTCCCCTTGCTTTGATGTGTGCTGTAAATGTTGCTAAAATGATTACTGTGACGTTTTATTTCTCGCGCCAAATATTCGACTGCCTACTCTTACAATGGTAGACCCCTCTTTAATGGCAACGTGAAAATCATGGCTCATGCCCATCGAAAGCTGAGACAGGCTATGAGAATAAATATTTAATTTTTCAAGGTTATCCCGGATATTTCGCAGAGCGATAAACTCACTGCGCGCCGCATCCGGATTTTCTTCAAAACGGCCGATAATCATCAAACCGTTGAATTCCATATTATGCAATTTCTGCGCTTCTTTAAAGAATCCTTCCACATCTTCTGGAAAAATCCCACTTTTTGATATTTCTTTCGAAATATTTATTTGCGCCAGAACTTTTGCCTTTATCCCCATCTCACCGGCAATTCTATCTATCCTTTTTGCCAGTTCAAGAGAATCGACCGTCTGGATTATATCAAATAATCTTAACGCAATCTTCACTTTATTAGATTGCAAATGACCTATAAAATGCCGCTCTATTGATGCCACTCCCGGACAATCGGGAAATTGCAACTCGCTGAACTTATTTTCTGCTTCCTGGATATAATTCTCGCCAATTGCGGCTATTCCACCGTTCACAGCGTTAATGATATCCGCCGCCGGCATAACTTTCGTCACCGCAACCAGTTTTATTGAATCAACATCACGGTTGCTAATCTCTGCCGCTGATTTTATCTCATCCATAATCTCCCGAATATTTTCCGCTATTTCTTGTTCACGCGTTATCATGACAATATTATAGCAAATTATCGGGGTGGTTTGTTAACCACCCCGATATTTTTTCTTATGGTTTCGTCAACTCTACTTCACTCGGAATCGATGCTATTGAATTGAACGCATGGTTATAAGTATAAGTTGTTGGACCTACAGTAAGATTTCCATTTAATGTGTAAGAAGGTAAACCTGTAACTAAATCAAATGTATATTTCCCATTTGCGTCAGTAACTCCCCATACATCTCCACCACCTTGAGCCCACAAACCAATATTTGCACCTACTGCAGGTGTCTTTACCAGTCCATTCATATAATAGAAAGATACTTCTTTCGATATTGTTTGCTGTAAAGTTATTGTTGCTGTCCCATCAGTTCCGACAATATCCAACGCGTAAACAGTACCTCCCAGGTTACCAAATGTTGCTTTTACCAAATTAGTGCCAGCAGGTACAGTGTCAAACTTAAAAGTACCATTAGCACCTGTTACGCCACGGCCTTCCCATGCAGGAGCAGAGGTTTTCTTGGCAACTACAGATGCACCGGCAACTAACGCAGTACCATTTTTAACGGTAACTGTTAATGATATCGGACTGGCAATAGGACGATCAAGATTATACGCTGAGAAGTGAGTTACTGTTGCCCGATAAACAACAGGTGGTCCGGGGATACGGTTTGCTTTAGCCTCCCATTTCCACTTGCCAGTCGATTCATCAAGCGACCACAAATCAATATCAGCAGTACCCGGGTCAGCAGCACCTATACCGACAGGAATATCAATAGTTGCTGTTTTAGGATTTCCTAAATTATCCTTTCCCAAATTATATTTAATGTTTCCTGTCGCATCTGTAATATCAACAGAAATAAATCCAAAACTTTCAATCGGCTTATCAGGTTGTCCGGTTTGTGTGCCAATGAATAAACCAGGGAAATTATCAATGAAATTATTATCATTGGGCATGCTTGTGGTCACTTCTATTTTAGCCGCATCAACAGTATTATTGCTACTGTCAACAATACTTCCTGCTGGCAATGTAATTGCTGTTCCACGAGCATCAGTTGCTGAAGTTTGTGTTGTTTTCATAGCCGTCAGGTTTTTCTCATACCCAATCGCATTCAGTGAGAAATCAACTTCAGCTGATCCACCTTCATTAACACCGCAAATATCAAAAACTTCAATAAAACCAGTTTTTACAGCTTTAATCTTAATATTGCTTCCAGGAGCAACAGACAAAGAGAACTTGCCATTTACGTCGGTAGTTGCAATAGCAGTACCTGCACTGACAGTAACTCCAGAAAGCGCATTTGATGTTGCACTATCTTTCACTACACCGCGAACAATGGCAGATTTACTCCCGTTGTCGCTGCACCCAACCATAATCAGCAACGCGATTAACGCGAATGCGATGGTCAAACTTTTTATAAACTTCATAATAACTCTCCTTAATCGGGGTGGCTTATTAACCACCCCGAATATTTACTTTTACTGTTTCAATATCTCAACTTCAGCAGGAATATCAGCGAACTTACTATAATTTTTCGTAACATAATAATTTGTAGCTCCAACAGTTAAACTTGCATTAAGGTTGAAAAAACCTGCGCTTGATGATAAGAACGCAGTTATTTTTCCATCTGCGTCTGTCAATCCATTGAAGCTTGACTGTCCCATACCACCGTTTCCTTCAGAAAATATGTTTACATTTGCGCCGGCAGCTTTCACTTTAGTTGTTCCATCCATATAGTAGAACGACATAGTTTTTGAAACATACTGCTGCAGGCTTATAGTTAAAAATCCTTCACCACCAACGATATCATAAGCGTAGGCGATACCTTTGAGATTGCCAAAGGTTGCAATAATATTATTTGTTCCAGGCGGTACTGAGTCAAATCTATATTTGCCATCTGCACCGGTTGTTCCGCGTCCTTCCCACATTGGAGCAGTTGAAGTTTTAGCTACAATAGATGCACCTGAAACAACTGCATCGCCATTTTTTACAGTGACAGTCAATGGCATAGCTGATTGTATCGGACGATCTAAATTATAAGTTGAAAAGTGACTTACATTCGCACGATAATACACTGTAGCGAAAGTTGCATCACGTGTTGCCATTCCTTCATAGACCCACTTACCAGTATCTTCATTTAGCGACCATAATTCGATAGTAGCTGTACCTGGGTCAGCAGCACCAGTACCAACTGGAATCGCTATAGCAGCAGTTGTTCCGGTAGCCAATTTACAATCTTTACCACCACTTGTTATATCAACTGTGATGAATCCAAAACTTTCAATGGCATTATCGATACCGTTTTTATTACCAATAAACAAACCAGGGAAATTATCAACATAATTTGCATCATTAGCTATGCCGGTTGTTATTTCTATTTTCGCTGAATCTACAGCAACAGAAGTATCCTTATCTAAAATAGTTCCCGCAGTTAATTTTACCTCAGTACCCCGCGGATCAAGAGCTGTTTTGTCATTAGCAATCATTCCGCTAAAAGTAGTTTCGAATCCGACAGCCTTTAATGAGAAGTCAACTTCGGCAGTACCCCCATTAGTGACACCGCAAACGTCGATAACATCAACATATCCAGCCTTAATAGCTTTAATTTTAATGTTGCTGCCAGGAGCAACTGCTAAAGAAAACTGACCATTTATGTCAGTAGTAGAAGTTACAGAACCAGCACTGACAGTAACACCTGGGAGTGCTTTAGAGGTTGCACTGTCTTTTACAACACCACGGACTAATGTAGTTGAACTACCGCCGCCACTGCTGCAACCGACCATAATCAGCATCGCGATTAACGCGAATGCCATGGTCAAATTTTTTAGAAACTTCATAATTTTTCTCCTTTCAAAGCATTAAGATTTTTTAAACTATTTGTATTATATTACCAGTAATCTAATTTGTCGATAATAAAAATGCTTATTTAGAGAAATAATTTCCAAAAATCAATAAAAAAACTATATTCCATGGAATTAAATGGTTTGATAAATATTTATAATGAAGTTATTTAATCGGAAATAATTTTATCTAAACTACTTTTCAGATAAAATAGTCAGCATTTCTGCTGTTGACATCTTGCCTTCGGTGGCAATTTTAATCATCTTATCCGCAATTTCCATCCCGCCATTGCTAAAAATCCCTTGTATTTCCGCCTCGCGCGGATTTTCTGTTGTTAATGTTACTCCGCGCATTTCTGACTTTAACAGGTTCAGTTTCTTTTTCGCATTGCTGGTTGAAACCATTTGTTCATTTGCCCATGGAGTTCCTGGTTTGGGGATGAAGATTGAGCACCCGGCAGAAAGCCGCATTCCAGTTTCTTTCATAATTCTTTGCGTCAGTTTTGTAATGTCGCGAATATCATCGTCTGTCTCACCCGGCAAACCGATGATGAAATACATCTTTACCGAGTTTATCCCCGCTTGTTTTGCCCGCAGACAAGCGCTGGTTAACGCATCATCAGTTACCACTTTACCGGCTTTACGACGCAAAGTTTCATTGCCGGCTTCTGGCGCAAGAGTTATACTGCGAGTTCCGCCACGTACCAATAATGCTAATAAGTCTGTTGATAAAGCATCAGCGCGCATGGATGCCGGCGATGGAGATAAACCCATTGATAATAATTCATCGCATATTTGTAAAATCTGCGGATGATCGGTTACTGACGCGCCAACCAGACCAATCTTTTTGCGATATTGTCCCATCTCGCGAATCGCCGGCATTATCGCATCAAACGAACGCCACCGCGCCGGACGGAAACAATGACTGGCAACGCAAAAGAGGCAGCCATACGGACAGCCGCGCCCAATCTCTATCAGTCCCATGTCGGCGAATTCAGCATCCGCGCAATAAACAGAAGAATATACCTGCAAACGATCTAAATCGCGCGCTACCTGGCGATTTTTATAATCAATTATTGTTTCAGTCGTAACCATGCCTGGTATCTCTGCGACATCTTGTCTTTCAATCAGGCTATTCATCAATTCATCAATAACCGGTTCTGCATCACCCATTAAAACCGCGTCGCAAAATGAAGATATCAGGTGAGGATTATATGCGGCAACCGCACCGCCTGCAATAATCAGCGGGCCTTTTGTTCTGTCAACTGCCAGCGGAGGAATTCCGCACATCTGCAATATCCGCACAATATTCAACGCGTCTAATTCATAGGAGAGAGAAAAAGCTATGACATCCATATCTGCTAACGGCGCGTTAGTTTCAATGGTGCGAGGGATTTTGCTGGTTATTTCATCAGGAAGAAAATATCTTTCGCAAACGATATCAGGGTTAGCGTTAAACCAGCGATATAGCGAATGAATTGCAAGATTTGCCATGCCGACGCGATAAGAATTAGGAAAAACCAGACCGATACGAATTTTGCCGCCATGATTTTTTATTATCGTGCCAGTTTCATTATATGCCTGGCTATGTTCCTTCGCTCTCAAACTGTCGCCTTTTGTTCAGCAATGTCGCGCATAGCATCGCGAATGTGAATAATTACCGCGTCGCTGATTCTGCCGCCAGCCTGCAATCGCGCTAATTCATGAACACGTTCTTCTTCATTCATCGCCCGCATAGTACTGACAGTCCGTTCATTTACGACCTTTTTCTCAATACTGAAATGCCTGTCACCATACAGGGCAATCTGGGCAAGATGAGTAACGCAAATAATTTGTACTGCCCGGGCAGCCTTCATCAGTTTCATGCCAACAACTTCCGCTGTGCGCCCGCCAATACCGCTGTCTACCTCGTCAAATATCAGCGTTGGCACACCGGTACCGCGATGGGCAACCGATTTCAAAGCCAGCATGATGCGGCTTATTTCACCGCCGGATGCAATCTTTGCCAACGGACGCGGAACTTCGCCGATATTCGCGGAAATCATGAAGGCAACTTTATCTATGCCATTCCTTTTGACTGCCACTTTTCCGCCATTTATTTCAATACCATCTTCATTCAAATCGTGTGAAATATTTATGACAAACTTCGCGTGCGGCATTCCTAATTCAGCCAATTCTGCTTCAATATCTTTTGCTAATTTATAACTTATTTCAAATCGTTTATCAGATAAAGCAACCGCGGCATCAACAACTTTCAATTCCAGTTTCACCAACCGTTTCTGCGCGTCGGACACTCTCTCTTCGTGATGGGTTATCTTCTCAAGTTCGTTTACTTTCTCATCATAAAACGCCAGTATTTCTTCAACGCTGCTTCCGTATTTGCGGCGAAGATTATTTATCATCACCAGCCGATCATCAATTTCCTGCAGCTTATCCGGGTCAAATTGTACAGATTCGCAATAATCTCCTACCTCGTGGCAAACATCCTGCACCTGTACCATCGCCGACTCCAGGTTATCCAGTGCCGGTTGCAGCGCCGGGTCAAAACGAATTACTCCTGACAAACTGCTGATGGCTGCGCCAAGCATATCCATGGCGGAATGACCGTCATTGCCTTCATACAATATATCGTATACTTCAGATGCCGCGCTATGCAGTTTCTCAGCATTGGCAAGCCGCATCTTCTCTGCCATCAATATTTCATCTTCGTTTGGTTGCAGGTTTGCTCTGGAAATTTCTTCAATCTGGTAATTAAGAAGGTCAATTGCGCGTTGGCGATCGCGTTCACCCGTCGCTAAATCACGGATTTCTGTTAATAACACGTTACGCTGACGAACTAAATCCGCCATTTCATCTTTCAATTTCAATAATGTTTCATCGCCGGCAGCATCCAAAAATCCTATATGCGCCTCTTCGTGAAGCAAGGATTGATGTTCGTGCTGGCCATGCAGGTCTACCAGCAGTTCACCTGCCTGGCGCAATACATTTACCGGACAGGTTCGGCCATTGATACGCGCAATATTTCTGCCTTCTACGGCAACTTCGCGGTAAATTATAATCAAACCATCTTCCGGTTCTATACCGATTTCTGCCAGTTCCGAAACAATAGGAGAATCATCGACTTCAAAAACAGCCTGCAATATCGCGCGTTCCGCACCGCTGCGTACCAAATCTGTACCAGCACGGTCACCCAGCAATACATTAATAGCATCAATGACAATAGATTTACCCGCACCGGTTTCACCGGTAAGTATATTCAACCCATCGGAGAAATCCACCGTCATATTATCAATCAAAGCAAAATTTTCTATATGTAATTCACGCAGCATAAACACAGACATTATAATGATTAACAGGCGATAACACAATAAGAAAAAAGTATGAGTTATGATTTGACGATAATAAATCTAACCACGAAAATCACGAAAGTCACGAAAATATTATAAAAAAAACGGTCACTTCATTTATTAAAGTGACCGTCGAAAATCTGTTTTACCCGGGATTAACGTTCAATGGATTTTTTATTCGCTGATATTCAAATATCATCGTTGCTGCGTTGTTTGGGTAGGAAATTGCTATCACGCGCAGTTTAAAGTAAAAGGTAGTAGGCGGCGCCATTGGGTAGCCGGTGTAATCTTTTGCATTGCCGACAAATACGTCGCCAACAGTTAATGGCAACGTTTCAGAACCTGCTGAATAAGTTAAATTTGATATATAAGTTCCGGATGGCGCGGCAGTTATAGAATCATACGGAGATGCAACTTTTTGTAAGGGACAGTTAAATAGCATCGACGCGCTATTATTTGCAACATTACCAGAAAAAACAATATCCGGTGTGAATGGAGTTGGAGTGCCAGTATATGCTTTGCCGGAACCCAACATGAATTTTGTGGTATCAAATAAAATTCCACTGGAATCAACTAAAACATAAGTGCTGAAATGAGTCAGGCTTACAGTCGCAAACATGCCATCTGCGCTGACGGTAGCTTCATCTTCAATGTCCCATGTTAAGTTTGTCGGATTCCATAATAATACCGCTAATTTTAAACCGGCAACCTTGGCAACTGCTAACGGGAAAGTCACCACCACAGGTTTTCCGGAGGCAAATGTTGTACCGGCAGGACCGAATGTAACACCGACAAAAATCTTGCTTGCCGGTACTGGGGCAGGTAAATCAGCAATAGACAGAGGTGTAACCGTAATATCAGTGTCAGCAGCCAATGCTCCGGCTGGAATATCCACCGACATAGTACCACCAGTTACAGCAATATCCTGAATACTGCCGCCGGAAGCACCTATTGTATTTGATATTGTAAGTGGAACTGTTGTGCCGCTGTCGGTGCAACCTAATAAACCTACAGTTACCAAACACATAAATATTGAGAATAACCATAACTTACATGAAGAAATCATTAATATGTCCCCCGCAAAGACTACTTTTGTTAATATTATTAACAAAGGTGTCATTTGTCAATCTGTCTGGTAATTACTTCCAATTGATTGTCATGATAGGTTGAAACGACTTCTTTGCTGCTTATTTCACCAAATAAAAATGTGCCGTTTTCAAAATTGACAACTGATGGCGGAAAATGGTTTGACTTTACAATATCGCCTTCAAAAATATTAGTACCGTTTTTATCCTGCAAACCGGTATATTGCCCGATGGATTCCGGCAAAACATTATATTCACAGCCATTAAAATCCTGCTCTACAATAAAATATATCGTACATTCATCACTAATTTCCGGCGTCGGCGATAGAATAACCCGATATAACAGACTTCCCTCAACCCACTCACCGGTATCTTTTCTTTTACCGCGAAATAATATATCTCTCATTGTTTTCTCCCTTTTGCGGAATGCCGGGTATGGCATTCCCTACAATTAATATTTGGTTTTGCAATTGACTCTACTATTATATCTTATTTATTTCCTGAAAATAGAATGACATATTACAGCAAACAATATAAGTTCGTTGCATAAATCATCTACAAATACAATTATTACCAAACCAGCGATTACAGCAACAATGCCTAAAGCACCGTATTCACTATTATGAAATAAAAATATCGACGAAATGATGCATATCGCAACCAATACCCATCCCGAAATTCTTATAAACCCAATCATCTTTTCTAAATAAATTTCATCTTTCGAATCATCTTCATCACAATTTTCTATTAAGATTGATTTTCCGTCAGCAATTCCAGAGTAACCGCAATGAGTACAAATAATTGTTTTATCAACGGCATCTTCTATTATTTTCACAAATTTATTGCATTTCGGACAGTTAATAAATTGTTTTCGATTCCCTTTTTTCTTCTGAAAATGAAATCCTGCAGGTAATTTCGATTTTTTACTCGGTAATAAAGGAGAATCATCTGGTATTTTTTGACAATTAAATACGCGACCACATAACTTGCAATTAATGCTCATACCAGCTAATTCATCAGGAACTTCATATAATTCTTCACAATGTGGACACTGAATTCTCATTCATCTCATCCTTTTATTATGGATAATGGTATTATTATCCTTTTCAGTTGTCAATGAATATAAATTATAGTTGGGAAATTAATATGCATGAAAATTATTCTGGTAGAAATACAAAAAAAACACCCTTCGCTTATTGCAATTTTAACAAATGCAACGAGCGAAGGGTGGTAGACCGTGCTGGGCTCGAACCAGCGACCTTGGGATTAAGAGTCCCCTGCTCTACCAACTGAGCTAACGATCCATATTGCCATTACGGCGACACTTTTATACCTTATTTTAACACCATTTGTCAATAGAAATTAGTTTTATTTAGCAGATTTTCTAAAAAATGAATAATCTTCAAATAAACAATCAGGAAATATTGCTGAAACTTTTCAGGGTAAATTATAATTACCTACTCAGAAAAGGAGCAGAATATGACTATACAAGCTACTAAAAAAGATCCGTATGGATTGGCGTCATTGCGCATCAGCGATTTCATTGATGCGCGGTTAATACGGGCGCAGTACCAGCCGATTGTATCTTTGAAAAAGCAAACCACCATTGGGTTTGAGGCAACCTGTCATGCACTGCATCCGCATACCGGGGAATCTGTGCCGATATCATACCTGTACAAAATGGCTGACCACGAAGTATGTTTTGTCGAGTTTGACCGTCATTGCCGGCAAGTCGCGTTGGAAGCATTATCGGTATTGCACAAACTGAACCCCACCCTACAGTTGTTCCTGCGTTTCGACAGTTCGGTGCTTAACCATGGTGTAGTCGGTTCGCAATATCTGCTTGATCAAGTGCGGTCACAAAATATTTCGTCCGAAAGCGTTGTGGTTGAGATTGTTGAATCATCTGTGCGGGATGATCGCGCTTTGACAAAATTCGTCCGCGAATATCAAAAAAACAACTTTTTAATCAGCCTAAGCGGGCTTGGCAAAGACCAATTAAACCTGCACAGAATACCACTGGTAAAGCCAAATATCGTGCACATTGGCGGCCCATTAATTGCCGACATGGTTAACAATCCTTTGAATCAAGTCGTGGTAAAGTCAGTCGTTCAACTTGCCAATAATATGGGTGCCATGGTGGTGGCAAACGGAATTGACTCGATAGAAAGCGGCGTGTTGGCAGGTGAACTGGGAATCGACTTGCAACAAGGCGAGTTGTTTGGCGGTCCGCAAGCGCTGCTGCGCGAAAACCTGATGCTTTGCCAACAACGCATTCGGCAAATTGTGCAGGAATACCGTAATCAATTGATTGAAAGAATAAAGGTATCGCGTGAAAAGCGTTCTGCCTTAACATCAACTATATCAAATATCGCAGGTGAATTAAACAGGCAAGTATCGAAAGATTTTCCTGCAATATTAGAAATGGCTGTCAAAGAAAACCGCAGCCTGGAATGTCTATATGTATTAGATAAAACCGGAATTCAGGTTGGTGATACAGTATGCGGTAAAAATATTGTCGTTTCGGCAACATCAATGTTCCAACCGGCGAAGGCGTTTACCGACCATTCGCTGAAAGACTATTATTACCGCCGGTTAGACTCCGATTCTGATTTATTCGTATCAGAACCATACGTCTCGCTGGCATCCGGCAACACCTGCATTACATTGTCGCTGGCATTTAATGATGCTGAAAATTACAATTTTATTTTATGCGGCGACTTTGTGGTGTGAGCTATCAAGTAAAAATATGGGGTGGTACATAATCAAAACCACCCCCTGCCCCCTTCTTGCCAAGGAGTGCTTTATACACAACAACTGTAATATTAAAATCTATTGTTAAAGAGTTTTCCCAGCAAAAATTTAAAAGGTAAAATATTATTTTCATCAATACAAATTGACACTACAATCACCAGCCTGCTAACATACTGCTATCTAAACGTCATTACAGGACAACAATAAAATGAGTAAACAAAAAGAAGCTGAAGCAATTTTACAAGACGGCGATATTATTTTCATCCGAATTTCCAATTTTTTATACAAGCACGTTGCGGAAACTTCGTGCAGTTGGGAGTCGCATGTAGGAGTCGTTTTTCGCGGTGAAGACGATGAATGGTTTGTAGCAGAAAGTACGATACCAGTGTCAAAAATCAAGCCGCTGGAGATGTTTATCCACAAGTCTGAGAATGAGAGATTTATGGTGCGGAGGGTGCGTGGCGGGTTGACTGATGATGAGAAAGCACGATTGCGAACAGCGGCAATGTCGAGAATGAAAAAGGTTTACCATCTCGGTTTTAAATATGATTCACCACGGCAATATTGCTCGAAATTCGTATATGACATTTACCGTGAAGCTATCGGAAAAGAGGTAGGGTATCTGCAGACATTTCGCCAACTGATATCCGAAAATCCTGATGCGCCGGTATATTTCTGGCGGCTCTGGTTCTTCGGCTTCATCCCCTGGCGCCGCAAATGCGTTACCACCACCAGTCAACTGAGAGATGAGTCATTGGAAACAGTATATGACTCAGAAAAATAATTTTTGCGGTATCTTGAAATCTACTTTTTATCAATTAATTTAAGAGTGAATATGGTGATTATATTATCGGCTATTTTGTCGGGGGTTTTATCTTCACCGGTGACGCTGAACTCGGAAATTAACTTTTCATCACGAAATACTTTAACTTGTACAGTTACAACACCTTTATCCACAGTATAAAATCCGGTTATCATCAAAGCCTTGGGATATTTTTCAGCGTCAATATAAACAACTGATGTTATTTTTTTAAGTTTCCCTTCAACATTTTGCGATAAGTGAAGCGGGTCGCCAATTACATCGGGATTCATAATTACCGGTGTTACAATAACTTCTTTTTCAGATTCCAAAGGAATCTTTACCTTATCATCTTCAGTCATCATGCCAATGGCAAATGACACACCATGGTTTACCGATATCAGCGGTTTCTGTATACCACCAATTTCGACAGCCAATTCCGGCACGCGTTCAGAAGCGTAATTAAATAACTTTGCCACGTCCACCACGTTATTCTTTTCTAATGCTGCTCCCTTAATTCCCTGCAGCAATGCGTAGGTTAATAATCCCTGGCCATATTTACTCGTTTCATAACTGCGCGAGTCAGCAGCACATCCCATTAATATATATAATCCCTGCTGGGTTTTCAATTTGTCCAATACTGCCTGCCGTCCGGGGAGATCTTTATTTCCCATCAGGTTATCAACCGCATTGCCGGCAGCACAGGTATCAAAAATGATAGCTTTCTTATCTACCGACATATTCGCAACCCATTCTTTTATTTCACTGATGGTGATAGCGGTTATTTTACGCACTCCCGGATCGTCTAAGCCGGCAAATGACCTGGCGTCGCTGGTGAGAAAGCAATAATTACCATCTACACCATCGGTAATTATGCCATGACCAGCAAAATAGACCAGCAAAACATCATCTTTTTTTATCTCATTTTGAACAGTTGTAAATACCCTGGCAATATTCTGCTTGGTTGGGATATTTTTGTTTTCTGATGATAAGGTATAAATATGAGTATTTGCGCCAAATAATCTACCGGCGCAAACCTTAAATGCTGTGGTGACACATTCTGCGTCATGCGATGCATATTTTAAATCGATACCATCACCGGAGTAATTTGAAACGCCGACCACGATAGCATAAAATGCCGGTTGTACTGCCCAGGCCGTAATAGCGGATAATATTAAAATAAAAATAAAAATCGTTTTCACATTAATAATTTACCATAAGTTTAATGGTTTGCGGAAGATTTATTGGAATAATAAAAAAAATAACCCCCGTCACAAAACGCAACGGGGGTTAATATTTAACTATTTATTTAGCCCGTATCTTCGATACACTGGCGGTGAACTTTTTAGAAAGGAAATAATTGGCGAGTGATGAAACATTAACACTCGCTTCCTGTACGCTGTTGTCTGCCGCACCAGATGAAGGGGTAATCTCTAACCGGATGGTATAAGATCCTGCTGCAGGGAGTTTTGGCGTTACAAATCCATTAGTAGATGCAACTACACGGGTGATATTTCTACCTTGCGGGGTGAAATAATTAATCTTCCAACCAGTATCAGGTGTTGCATCGCCGACAACTGTAAAGGTGTCATACGTATTCCCAGTATTCCGAATTGTAATTAAATATACACCCGGTTTTCCTGTACGGACATCCTGTGAAATTGTTATTGAATCAACATCTGTATATGGTTCGGTGACAATCGGTGTGCGAACATCTAATTGCAGGTTTGCATCTGTGCCATCTTTACCAGTGACAAAAGTTGATGTATTTGACCAGCCGCTAATCCCGGCACCATTTTGTACATTTACATGCCAATAATACGTCTGTTCTGGTTTTAAAGTATCGATTAAATAACGTGAACTGCCGTAATTAGTAGCAGTTATAACATTCTGGGTAAATCCGGCGTCATCTGCCATTTCTACTGTAAATACCGTGCCGGTGTAATAATAGTTAGTATAATACGCGTTATTGAATACCCAACTAAGATATGTGCTCTTGGTAGCAACGCCGGTTTCGTTATTCGCTGGTGCTGTCGGAATTGGCGGTGTTATGCCGGTACTGGTGCGGAATTGTGCCGGGGTTGACCAGTCACTGGTTACTGAACCGGCAGTAGCACGAACACGCCAATAATAACTCAGGCTATTTGCCAGGGTTACTGATTGTCGGGTAGTGATAAGATTATTGTAACTAAAATCTACTTTCGCAAAATCTACAGTTGTTGATAATTGCAGAGAATATAAAGTTGCTTTCGCTACCGGTGACCATGATATATTCACCGGTGTCGGTGTAACAATATTGCTGATAGGTGACAGTGCGACTGGGGCAGGTAAAACATCTGCGCCACCAGTTCCCAACCGGCTCTCGGCGGTAATAGTAACTGCATCACGACGGGTAATATCGTCTACCGCGCAGGCATAGACTGTTATTGATAATACAGATGCCTTCGGGCAAGTCATTTCAATACGCAGGTCTTTTGTTTCGCCGGATTTTAATATCTGGGTTTGCCAACCGCCACCGCTTACCTGCATGGTGATGTTATTGCCGGCGGTAATATCATCAAAGTATGAAACTGTCCAGCCATTCAAACTACCGGGGCCAATTATTAAAAAGGCTTGATCAACCGGGCTGTCATTGCGAACCCGCAAATCAAATGTTGCTATTCTACCTTTAAATACTGACAATGAACGCAACTGGTTGTTACCCTTAGTACTGTAAACCCGGTCGCCGATATAAGAAATATCGGTGCTGGTTTTAACTTGCAAGTCAGGTTGAATATAGTCTAACACCCATGTTCCGGTATTGATAGCCTGGGTGTCGCTATAGTCAGTCCAGTTAGCACCGGAACCGGCGCGAACACGCCAATATAACTTCACATTTCGCGATGGATATAAACTAACAGAATTCACCGTTAAGGTACTATCTGTGAAAATTATATTTTTGAACATATCATCTATTGATATGTCTACGTTATATTTTGTTGCACCAGCTACCGATGACCAGCTAAATATTGCCGGTACACCGCTAACAGTAGTTCCTGTTAGTGGCGAGAGTGGATTGGGCGGTGCTATTGAAGTGGTAAAACTCCATGTACCGCTGTATCCGCTGAATTGCTGAGCGGCATTGCCAGCGCGCACATGCCAGTAATATCGTGTGCCGGAAGCCAACGATACTTGCGAACTGGTTACAGCGTTGGTAGCATCACGATTAACAGCCTGGTTTACTACTAATCCTGTGGTAGTGAAACCAACATCAGTGGAAACCTGCAAGGTATATACCGTAGCAGTACCATTATTATTCCAGCCAAGTGTCGCATCCGGACTAACGAATGCCGCACCATTTGCCGGTGTCGACAATGACGGCGTTACCGGGGGAAACGTTGTCGTCGTCGTTTGAGCCATAGCTGATAAACATAATAGGGATAACATGCTGATTAAACAGAACGCAATCATTTTCCGGCTGAGCATTTTTTGACCTCCAGAGTATAACTAATCAATAATACCAATTTACAGGTACTATTTTACATCATTTTTCAACTTTCGCAAAGAAAAAATACAGGAATTGACAAAACTTCAGGAAATTCCTATTATTTTAACGCAAGAACGCGGAGAGGTGGCCGAGTGGTTGAAGGCAGCGGTCTTGAAAACCGCCGTGGGGGTGACTTCACCGGGGGTTCGAATCCCTCCCTCTCCGCCATTGCACTTCTCTCTTTTACTTCATACGCTGATTATTCTGCTTTTGGTGCAATTAAACTCAATAGTTTCTGATTATTATAAAAATATCTATCAATTGATGGGAGTTATAGGAGGAATGTGAGGAATGGGAATGATAAAGTTTTGTTATCGATAATCATCAATCTCCAAAAATTCCATTCATCCCATTCTTCCCATATTTGTCAATTGTCGAAAATTGTCAATTGTCAATTCTCAATTAACTCTTGACGTTCTTCCCTCATATCGGTAACCTTGGTTCATGCTTGCTAAACGAATTATTCCTTGTCTTGATGTTAAAGATGGCCGAGTTGTTAAAGGTACCAATTTCGTCGCACTGCGCGATGCCGGGGACCCGGTGGAACTTGCCGCCCAGTATGACCGCGAAAGAGCCGACGAGTTGGTCTTTTTAGATATTACCGCATCACATGAACGGCGAAATACAATATTGGATATTGCCGCCCGTACATCTGAGGAAGTTTTTATTCCTTATTGCGTTGGCGGCGGCATAAAATCACCGGAGGATTTTCGGGATTTGCTGAAAGCCGGTGCCGACAAGATTGCCATTAATACCGCGGCAGTGCTGAATCCCGATTTAATTAGTGCGGCAGCAGAAAAGTTTGGCAGTCAATGCGTGGTAGTCGCCATTGATGGCCGTTATAATAAAGCCGAAAATTATTGGGAAGTATACCTGCACGGCGGACGCACCCCAACCGGTATAAATGTCATAAAATGGGCAGAAGAAGCTGAAAGGCGCGGTGCCGGTGAAATATTGCTGACCAGCATGGATGCTGACGGCACAAAAAACGGTTTTGATATCCCACAGACCAGGGCAGTGGCTGAAGTAGTAGGAATCCCGGTAATCGCCAGCGGCGGCGCCGGATGTCCAGAACACCTTTACCAGGCCGTAACTGAAGGAAAAGCAGACGCAGCATTGGTCGCCAGCATCACCCACTACGGCGAATACACCATAAAACAGTTGAAAGACTACATGCGCGAACGCGGAGTACCGGTTAGATAAATTGAGAATTGTAATTTAAGAACTACCTTCAATGACGCAGGAAACTACCGTCAGCAATGTATTGTATCTGGTTCTCCACTCCCATTCAAACCGAAATTTCCCTAAAAAATACGCATTTTTCTTATATGCAATTAATGCAAAGTCGTGTATTTTATATCAAATGAATATTTAATATTCATTAATTGTACCGTGGAGGTGGTAAACACGATGTTAGAAAAGCGTTGGGATGAGCAATCGGTGATTCGTGAAATATTGGCGGAACACCGTGCTGGGAATGACTTGAGTTATTCCGGGTCTTTACGACGTATACCGGCTTTATTAAAGGCCGGAGAGCGTATGTTCGGCAATTGGAAGACGGCAATTATGGAATCTGGATTAAATTACGATGATATCCGTAAAAAACGCCGCTGGAACAAACAGCAGGTTATTGATCGCATCATAGAACTATATGATGCCGGTGAAGACTTGTCATGGAGAAATGTCTCACAAAAGGTAGACCCTGCGTTGGCTGCGGCTGTTATGCATGCCGGCAGATTCCCGTCGTGGGAAGATGCGCTTCGTGCTGCCGGGTTAAAACCGCAAAAAATCAGCAAATACCAGCACTGGAATGATAAACGAATTGAAACCGAATTGCAGAAAGTAATCAAAAAAGGTCATGCGTTAACTCTTCCTGTACTGTCTAAAGTAAATCCACCTTTATTGGCCGCCATTTATCGGCGCGGTATGAAAATATCTGATATCAAGGAAAAAGAAGGCTTTTTGATTGATAAGGTAATCTTAAAGCTGCAGAAAGAACAGGACAGCATGAGATTCGCAGATATGATGGAAGATATGATGACCGAAGTTTCAGCGGAAGAAATGGTAAACGAAGGTGCTCGCGAATTAGCAGCAAAATGATAAAATCAAATATATGTCCCGATAGAGCTTAGGCTATCGGGATATAAAAAGGCAGGTAAGCAAATAGCCTACCTGCCTTTTTATTATTACAGGGTTTTCAGTTCCGGGAAATATTCCGGTTTGCCGGATTCATTGGATTTGTATATTTTCTCTAAAATCAATGAAACAACGTATGCTTCTTTTGGCTTTACGAATGGTTCTTTATCTTTAACGATAGCCTGAATCCATGCGTGGGCTTCGCGCTCTGCCGGGTCGCTGCCTACGCCTTCATAAAATGCAACTCCGCCAGCACCTAATTTAATGTTTTCGTCATACATGCGGCCGTATTTGTCGCCAACAATATGCAATCCGTCCCACATATCTAAACCTGCTTTGGTACCGCACAGGGTGCAGATGCCTTCACCAGCCTGGCGCATGTTGATTGCCCATGCTGATTCCAGGAAAACTGTAGCACCATTTTTAAACTTGATAAAACCGAATGCGGAATCTTCAACGGTAAAGTCTTTCGGATTCCATGAACCCCAGGGATTTGCCTGGCCTTTCAATTTGCCGATTTTCTTATAAGCAGTACCGACTACATATTCCGGTTCATAATTCTGGATAATCCACAGGGTAAGGTCAAGAGCGTGGGTTCCGATATCAATTAACGGACCACCGCCTTGTTCGAATTCATTTAAAAATACGCCCCATGTCGGTACAGCACGACGACGAATAGCATGTGCTTTTGCAAAATAGATGTCGCCTAAATCGCCGGCTTCGACAACGCTCTTTGCGTAAAGTGAATCGTCGCGCTGGCGGTTCTGGTAACCAATGGTCAGTTTTTTGCCGGTCTTAATGCTGGCTTCCAACATTTTGCGGGCACCTTCAGCGGTTTTATTCATCGGCTTTTCGCTCATTACATGGGCGCCAGACTCTAATGCTGCAACAGTGCATTCAGCATGGGTACGGTTAGGGGTACAAACATGCACAACATCTAACTTTTCTTTTACTAACATTTTCTGATAATCAGTGTAAACAGCAGCACCTTTAACGCCAAATTTCTCAGCAGCTTTCTCTGCTCTGCCATCTTCAACGATGTCGCAGAAAGCTACCATTTCAACTTCAGGCTGCTTAGCCAGGTTCGGCATATGTTTACCGTTTGCAATACCGCCGGTACCAATGATACCGACTCTTAATTTACTCTTTGCCATCTGGGCCTCCGAATGTTTTCGTTCATAGCGGTCTATCCGCTTTAATCTTTTCTATACTTCTACAATACATTATCTCTTCCTACTGAAAGTTTATATTTTTTTGAAAATTATCTGATTTTTTCGTATAAAGTGCATCAAACCCCGCAATATTCAAAAAAATAAACAAATTGCGGGGTAAAATACAACATTACCAGAAAATGATATGTTTAATTATGCTTTCAAATAATTTCTTTCAGCATTAATTCATCAATTGTCGTAACACCTTCAATAGCCTTGCGTATACCATCAGCTGCCATGGTATGCATCCCTTCTCTGATGGCAATTTTTTGTATTGCTTCATCAGGCATACCGGCGTTGAATGCTTCCCGTATTTTACGGGTAAATTCCAACAAGGCATAAACCCCGGTACGACCTCGATAACCGCTGCCATGACATTCGCTGCATCCTTCGCCGCGTGAAAATTCGACTTTCTCCGGCATTTTATATCCGCCTTCACCAGCCATCTTTCGCATTTCATCTATTTTATCCTGACTTACCGTAGTTTTCACCCGACAATTGCCGCAAATACGTCTGACCAGCCGTTGATTTATTATACCGGTCATAGATTCACTAATCAGGTGCCTTTCCATCCCAAAGTCATTAAGCATTTTTATTCCCTGCAAACAACTTCCGACCCCCAATACAGATATCATCAAATGTCCTGTTAAGGCACATTGAGAAGTTAATAATGCAGTATCACGATCGCGTATTTCTGATACTACAATAACATCAGGGTCATGCCGCATAATAGCGCGTAATGCGACTGGAATAGTAAATCCTACCCGCATATTAACTGATACATGGGTAACATTTTCCAATTCATACATGACTGGATCCTCTATTGCTATTGTATTAATAGAAGGACTGGTAATTTCACGCAAAGCAGCATACAAAACAGTTACTTTTCCAGAACCGGTTGGGCCAGTGAACAGTACAGTACCATAAGGAGATTTCATCCATCTTCGTAATCGCTGCATATCATCATCCTGAATTTGAACATCTTCCAGTTTCATTAATGGCAATCCCTGCAATGTTCTGCGCGCAGTCATGCTCTCACCATAAATAGTCGGAATGAAACTGGCTGAAAAATCAAAAGTGTCATCATTATGCTTGGCGCTAAATCTTCCATCCTGCGGCAATTGTTTCTCTTCAATACTGCAGTCAACCATAGCTTTGAATCGGCTGATTACAGCGACTGCAGTTGCGGCGGGAATAGTGCAGATTTCCCTTAAAACACCATCAACTCTTTCCTTTACAGACATTACCTTTTTACCGGGCATTAAATGTATGTCACTGGAATTCATCTGGATAGAAATTAATATCAGATTGCTGATGAAATAATTGACTTTCTCCTGCGCGTTGGCATTTACATCTATAGGGTCTATTACTATTTGCAATTTTGACGCTGCCTCATTTATAGCAGTTGTCAAGGAGTCAACATCTTCTATATTCACAGATTCTATTGCAATCTGTTCACTATCACGATGCAGGTATTGCCGTAAATCATTCTGTAAAAATCGCCATTGTCTGCCGACTTTGCGACCGCGAATGGCATTGTTTTCAAGCATTCTATACAACGTAGATTTGCTGACACACAAATATTCAGCGGCTTCCTCTAAAGTCAGCAACTCTTGTTCTTCAGCAATGCCATTTTTCAGTTTTTCATTATTTGTATTCATCTTAATTACCCCCCCGTTTTATTAACCTTTATATATCTTATACCCTGTTTTTTATGTTGTAAATAGTTATCACGAGTAATATTG
>Ga0194053_10000555_pt1 | contig 27729 bp, 25 predicted proteins | sample SepL228m_MetaG_FD_161684 | JGI IMG/M metagenome (GOLD analysis project Ga0194053, IMG submission 161684) | Anoxic zone freshwater microbial communities from boreal shield lake in IISD Experimental Lakes Area, Ontario, Canada - Sep2016-L227-8m | ecosystem: Environmental > Aquatic > Freshwater >... | reverse complement strand
GCCCGAGCGCGAAGCTGTCCCGGCCCAGCCCGCGGGACCCGTGCTGCCGGCCTCCAGCGACTCCATCTCCGAGCTTATGGCCCGCTTCAACAAGGGTCATCGCTGATGCTCCGGGCCTGGAAGCTCCTGGCGCCTGCGGCGCTGCTGCTGGCCCTCGCCTGCCAGCCCCGGTCCGCCGAGCCGCTCTACGCACCCTGGGAGGAGGGACTCACCCTCGCCTTCGAGGATCCCTCGCAGCCCCAGCCCCAGCGCTTCAGCAACCGCCTCCAGGTGCGCGTGGCCAAGTCCTCCCTCGCTCCCGGCACCGCCCCGCAGGTGCAGCTCGACCTGGCCAGCGTCCGGGGACAGGCCAGCCTGTTCCTGCGCCCGCAGGACGGCGGTCTCGCCCTGGTGGGCGGGGATGGCCGGGTCCTGGGTCAGCTGCTGCCCCCGGGCTTTCCCGCCACGACCACCTGGACTGAGCGCGGCATCGAGTTTCGCGTGATTGGCCGGGCGGCCTGGTCCGGTGCCGCCCTCCTGCCCGCCACCGCGGATCCCATCGGCGTCTGGGTGGAAGCCCGCCTGCCCGATGGCGCTCGCCGCCGCACCCTCTTCCTCCCCAACCACGGGGAGGTGGAAGTCCAGGAGCTGCGCGGCGCCGACTGGATCACCGTGAACCGCCTGGTGTCCCGCGGCTTCACTGACCTGCCCACCCGCCAGCACCCCTGACCGCGCCTCGCCCGGAGCCGACATGGCCGAACCGACCACCGCCGAAGACCTCGAGCTGACCCTGCCCCCGGGCGCGGAGAAGGGCACCGTCCGGGACAACCTGGAGGTGATCTGCTTCGCCATGGTGCTGATCCTGTTCTTCAAGGCCTTCGTGGGCCAGCAGTTCAAGATCCCGTCCGCGTCCATGCGCAACACCCTGATGATCGGGGACCACCTGCTGGCCAACAAGTTCATCTACGCCCAGCCCCAGTGGGCCTGGGAGGAAACCCTCTTCCCCATGCGTGGCGTGCGGCGCGGCGACATCATTGTCTTCCGCTACCCCATCGACCGCGACCAGGACTACGTGAAGCGCTGCGTGGCCCTGCCGGGTGACACCGTGGAGATGCGCGATAAGCGACTCTATGTGAATGGCAAGCAGGCCACCGGCGCCTTCGAGCACCAGTTCGGACGCGGCACCGAGGGCCCGGTACCGGGCCCCTGGCCGCCCACGCGCTTCGCCGGCGAGGCTGAGCGGCCCCAGGGCCTCTGGCGCCACGCGGACGCCGAGGTGCTCTCGCTGCACACCCGCAACCAGATGCAGGGCATGAACAGCCTCATCCAGGACGGCTTCAAGGATCGGCTGGGCCCCGTCACCGTGCCTGCGGGCCACGTCTTCGCCATGGGTGACAACCGCGACAACAGCATGGACAGCCGCTACTGGGGCTTCCTGCCCATGGACCACCTGCGGGGCCGTCCCTTCATCGTCTGGTGGAGCTTCCGCGAGGGCGCCACCGACAACGACAATGGCCATGTGCCCGAAGGCCCCGGCGACGTGGCCGGAGACTTCATCGACGCCGGCCGCCACTTCTTTACCCGCACCCGCTGGGACCGCTCCGGGACCATCCCCGAGTAGGGAGACCTATTGAAAGCCATCCTCTTGCTCCTCCTCGCCGCGCTACCTCTGGGGGCCTGGGGGGACCAGGGGCACCGGGCTGTGTCGACGCTGTCGCTCACGGCGCTGCCGCCGGGGCCCCGGGCCTGGTTCGCGGGCCAGGAGGCCTTCATGGCGAGCCATGCCTCGGACCCGGATCACTGGAAGTCGGATCCCAAGGAGCGCCCCCGCCACTACATGAACCTGGAGGCCTTCGGTGGCCCCGGCCACCTGCCCCGCACCCAGGAAGCCGCGCGGGAGCAAGCCGGTGGCGGCTTCACCCGCAACGGCGTGGTGCCCTGGATCATCCAGGACCGCTGGCGGGACCTGGTAACCGCCTTCCAGACCGGGGATCCCGCCAAGGTGGCCGAGGCGGCCGCGATCGTGGGCCACTACATCGGCGATGCCCACGTGCCCCTGCACACCTCCCTGGACCACGACGGCAAGACCACGGACCAGCGGGGCGTCCACAGCCGCTGGGAGAGTGGCCTGCTGGGGCGATTGCAGGGCCTGGAAGCGCTGCCCATCCCCACGGCCCAGCCGGACCCCGAGCTCCTCCAGCGCCCCTGGGCCTGGCTGGAGCAGGCCCACGCCCTGGTGCCGCAGCTCCTGGCCGACGACCTCGCCGCCGACCGCACGACCCCTCGCAGCACCCGGGGCAAGGCCCGCGGTCCCGCCTACTGGGCCCAATTCAAGGACACCCAGGGCCCCGTCGTGAAACAACAGCTCACCCTCGCCGCCCAGCACCTCGCCGATGCCATCCTCAACGCCTGGATCGCGGCCGGCAGGCCGACCCGGTAGCCCGAGAATCACCGCAAAGATTTTCTCGGTTATCGGCCAAGCTCAGCCCCAGCCGTTCAAGATCAAAAGCGGAACCACAGATGACGCAGATTCCGCAGATGGGCGCCGACCCACCTGCTCGGTGCCGGGGAACGCTTCGGGGCAGTGACGCGAAACCAGAGCCATTGCCAGTGAGGTCCCTGACTGCAGGGAGAGGGCCGCAGCGTCAGCATGGGGCTCCATCCAGGACTCACTTGGGGTCTTCCCACCGCTTGCGGTCGAGCCAGACTTGCTCGGTCTTGCCTTTGGGGTCTTTGCCGACCCAGTGCAGCTTCTGCGGTCCGATGGCATCCTTCTTGGTCACGTACACACCGGGGCCTTCGCCGGTGCGCAGGAGGCGCAGCAGCGCTTCGACGCTGGGCGTCTGGGGCAGGAAGGGCAAGGGCAGGCCCGCCAGGGTGGCGGCGCGCTGGTCCAGTTTCTGGCGCGGGGCCAACAGGTGGTAGCCCGCGGCCCGGTCGCCTTCCAGCAGCACCAGGCGCTCACCCTGGGCGTGCAGCTCCAGGATGAGGCGGCCGCTCTTCGGCTCCAGGAGCAGGCTCAGGGTGCCGACGCCTTCGCCGTCGGCGCCCGAGTAGCCCCAGCCGTACATAGCACGCACCGGCGCCTTGGCGGGGGCGGCTTCGGTGAGGGCCGGAGGGACCTGGAGGAGCATCAGTCCTCCTCCTCGTCCTCATCCGGCGCGGTGGCTTTCGGCGCGGTCTCGGAAGCCGGGACCTCCAGCTTGGCTGCGGCCTCCTTGGCGATGCGCACGCGCAGCTCGCCCAGGCGCTTCTCGAGCCCGACCCGCTCCGGAAAGACAAAGGCCAGGGCGCGCTCCCACTGCTCGGTGGCCTCAGCCAGCTTGCCCTGTTTCACCAGGACCTCGCCGAGGTGCTTGCGGACCTCGGGGCTGAAGGGACTCAGCTCCACGGCCCGCCGCAAGGTGGCCTCCGCCTCGGCGATGCGGCCCAGCTTGAACTGCGCCCAGCCCAGGCTGTCCACCACGTTGCCGTTATCCGGGGTGGCCTTGGCGCTGGCCTCGATGAGGGACGCCGCCTCCTCGAGCAGGGTGTCCCGCTCCAGGAGCATGTAGCCGAGGTTGTTCTGGACCAGGGAATTGTTGGGTTCCAGAGCCTGGGCCTCACGCAGCACGGCCAGGGCTTCCGCGTGCCGGTCGAGCTGGTCCAGGGCCTGGCTCTGCAGGATGAGGCTGTCCACGCTGCGGGTCGGCACCAGGCGGCGGGCCCGCTCCAGGGCCTCCAGGCACTTGTCCCAGCGCTGGAACTCCTGCCAGAGAGCCGCCATGCCCTCGAGGTGCAGGTTCTCCACGGCGGCGCGGGATTCCTTCCGGGAGAAGAGCCGGTAGTCGAGATGCTTCGGCGGCAGCTTGGCGGCCTGCTTGAAGAAGGGCATGAGCGGGAAGCGGGCGACCCCCTCCCGGAGGGCGGCCAGGGCATTCGGCCAGTCATCCTGGCTGACATGGGCCTGCACCTTGAAGACCTGTGCCTCCGCGTCCGTGCGCGGCCGGGGGGGCCGGTTCTGGAGGAAGGTCAGCAGCACTTTGCCCTTGCCCTGGAGCAGCAGGGCCTCGGCGTACAGCATGTGGGCGCCGTCGCCGATCCAGTCGGCCTCGATGGGCTGCGCCACCAGCACGCGCAGGCGGGCCTCAGCCTCGGCGAAGCGACCCAGGTTCATGAGAGCCCGGGCGGTGTGAAAGGTGAGGTTCGGACTGCCCTTGATAGCCTCGGCCTTGGCCAGGGTCTCGAGCGCCTCCGCAAACCGCGAGGTCTGCATCCGGATGAGGGACACGTTCTCCCAGAGTCCAGGCTCCTGGGGCAGGTGCCGGGCCAGCAGGAGGAAGCTCTCCTCGGCGTGGGCCAGGTAGCCCAGCTTGATCTGCTCCCGGGCCAGCTCCTCCAGCAGCCGGAGGTTCCGGTCCTCGGCGCCGCGCGCGTTGAGGGCCAGCAGGGCTTCCCGCTTCCCCTCATAGCTCTGGGTGGCCCGCGCATGGATCAGGGCCCGCTCCCAGGCGGGGGTGAAGCCCGGCCGCATACGGCCCAGGTGCAGCCAGGCCTTCAGGGCCTCATCGCCGTCCTTCAGCTGCTCGGAGACCTCGCCCAGGCGGGCCCAGAGCTCGGGATCCTGGGGCAGGCGCTGGGCGGCGGCCCGCAGCTCCTTCGCGGCCTGGGGACCCACGGCAGGATCTTTCTGCATGCGCTGGTACTGCAGCAGCGCCAGATGCGCCTGGGCTTCAGCGTTCTGGGGAGCGAGCTCCACCGCCCGCGTGGCGGGAGCCACCGCCCCATTGGGATCATCCGCCTCCTCGAGGGCCTCGGAGAGCCGGAGGTTCGCCTCGGCGCTCTCGGGCACCTGGGCGAGCACGCGGCGGTAGAGCACCACGGCAGCCTTGGGATTGTCTCCCCCGCCCCGCAGCTGGAGCGCGCGGGCCTGGAGCATGAGGGCCCGCACATCCTCGGCGGAGGCGGGGGCCGCTGCCAGGAGCAGGGCAAGAAGCGGGGACCGGAGGTCAGGCACGGGGGGACTCCTGGCGGAGCAGGGACAGCATGCGGGCGTGGGCGGATTCCCAGATCTCGGGTGGCAGCAGGCGCTGGATGGCCGGTTCCCCGGGGCGGGGCAGGATGCAGTAGATCTCGATCACGGAGGTGGCGTCCACGGGCTCGGCGGCACGCCGGGCCTTCTTGTCCCGGGCCAGCAGCGGCAGGCAATCCGTCCAGGGCGCTACCAGGGGCGCCAGGGGTGCCAGGCGCTGGGCCATGGCTTCGAGCAGGTGCGCGGGGAAGGGCTTGAGGTCCTGCTCCTCGGCCAGGAGGCAGGCGCCGAGCAGGCCCAGGCCCACGGACTCACCGTGGAGCAGCTGGTATCCGGAGGCTGCCTCCAGGGCGTGGCCCAGGGTGTGGCCCAGGTTCAGCAGGCGCCGCTCACCGGATTCCCGGGGGTCACGGTGGACGACACCCGCCTTGAAGGCAAGCGCCCGCTCGACCCAGGCAAACTTGACAGGACCCTCCTGGAGCATCTCCTCCGCCCAGGCCATCTCGCCCAGGATGAGCGCGGTCTTGATCAGCTCCCACCGGCCATTCTCGACGTGCCGCTCAGGGAGGGAGGCCAGGAAACCCGTGCAGGCCACCAGGCGACGGGGGGCATGGAAGGCGCCCACCAGGTTCTTGCCGGCCTCGAGGTCGGCGCCGGTCTTCCCCCCCAGGGCCGCGTCGGCCATGGCCAGCAGCGTGGTAGGCCAGACCTGCCAGGCCACGCCGCGCAGGTAGAGCGCGGCCGCGAGGCCCGTGAGGTCCGACAGGACACCCCCGCCGAGGGCCACCACCGTGAGGTCCCGGTGGAAGGGGGCCCGGGCCCAGTGCTCCAGCCAGGGCAGGATGGCCCGGAGGTTCTTGTCCTCTTCCGGCACGGAGACCCAGAGGGCCTGGGGCGGTTCCGGCATGCCGGCGCCAAGCCAGGCTTCGCGCAGGGCCTGATCGCCCACCAGGGTCCAGGGGCCCTCGGGCAGCAGGTCGCGCTCCGGAGCCTCCAGGAGGAAGACCTCGGTGGCGAACCCGGAGGGCGTGGCCAGTCTCACTAGCGGCCCTTCAGGGTTGCTTCGGCCTTCATGAGCTGGTCGCCGCGCAGCCACTGGACGACTGCCTTGTCGCCGGGCTTGTAGCTGCCCAGGACGCCCATGTAGTCATAGATGCTCTTGATGGGCTTGTCCCCGAACTGCACCATGATGTCGCCCGCCTGCATGCCGATGGTCTCCGCGGTGGAGCCCTTGCTGACACCGTTGATGCGGAAGCCCTTGGCGTTGTCCGCATAGTCCGGCAGGGTGCCGAAGGCGATGCGCATGGGGCCGCCGTCGCCCTTCATGGGGATCTTGGCCGTCTCGGCGTCCCAGGCCGGCAGCACGTCCGCATTGGCGAGGTCCAGGGTCACGGCCTTGCCGAACACGGCGAGGCGCGCCATGCCCGCGAAGTTGATGAGGTCCGCCGTGTCCGTGGGCCGGTGGTATTCCCCGTGGATGCCAGTGAAGAAGAAGAAGGTTGGGATCTTGGCCTGGGAGAAGGTCATGTGGTCGGAGCCGCCCACGCTGGCGCCGACATCGGCGCTCACGGAGAAATCCTTGGGCACGAACTTCTGGGCGCCCTCCACGGCGGACTTCGGTGCGCCCAGGCCGCCCATCATGAGCCGGGGCGCCTTCAGGTCCAGGCGGCCCACCATGTCGAAGTTGAGCATGAACTTCACGGACGCCAGCGGCTGGGTGGGGTGCTGCACCCAGTACTGGGAGCCCAGGAGGCCTTCTTCCTCCCCGCCGAAGTGCAGCACGAGGATCGACCGCTTGGGTCGGGCCTGCTTCAGCTGCCGGGCCAGCTCCACGATCATGGCCGAGCCGGAGGCGTTGTCGTCGGCCCCGGGATGGATCACTCCGCGGCCCTCGGCGCCGGCCATGCTGTGGCGCTCACCCATGCCGAGGTGGTCCATGTGCGCGCCGATGGCGATGAACTCCTGCTTCAGCTTGGGGTCCCGGCCGGGGATCACCGCCACGACGTTGGGCACCTGGGCCTCTTCGCGGGTCAGCTTCAGGTCCAGGTTCAGGGCCGTCCAGGGCGCCAGCACAAAGTCCTGGCTGGCGGGCTTGCCCGTGTCCTTGATGGTCTTCAGCCGGGCCACCAGGTCGCCGCAGCTGGCGGCCAGAGCCTCGGCGGTGATGCCGACCACGGGGATCTCCAGCTTCACCGGGCCTTCTTCGCGCAGCAGGGACCGCACGCCGTTCTCCTCGAGCACGATGACCCCGGCCACCTTGGCGGCCTCCAGGCGCTTCAGGCGGGCCAGCAGGCTGCGATCCATGCGCGGCAGGTGGGCGAAGATGTCCAGGTCAGGCACCGTGCGGGCGATCACCGCCACGTGGCCCTTCAGGTCGATGCCTGCGAAGTCATCGTAGCCGCCGGGGATCTGCACGCCATAGCCGAGAAAAGCCAGCGGGCGGTTCCGGAAACCCGCGTCGGCACTGAGTCCCAGGGCCTCGATGTCCTTCCCCCACACCAGAGGCCGGAGGCTGTCGCCATGCAGCAGGCTGGCGTCCTGGCGCTCCCGGACCACCTTCGCGATGAAGGGGAAGTGCTGCAGCTGAGTCTTCAGCCCCAGGGCCTTGAGTTCCTTCTCGATGCGCCGGGCGACGGCCTCCAGCTCGGGATAGCCGTTGCCCCGCCCCTTCTGGGCCGGGGCAGCCATGAACGTGACGTCCTTCCGGAGCCGTGCCTCTGCCGCCTTGTCCAGACTGGCCTGAGCCGGCGCCTGGGCGACAAGGCTGGTGGCGATGAGAAAGCAGGTCCAAGGGCGCATGGGGTCTCCAACGGAAGCTCCAGTTTACAGGTCGAGCCCCGTTCCGGCGAGGCGCCGCCTCTCCGGAGGGACCAGGTGTGGGACAATGGGCCCATGTCTGAACAGGGAGCCTTCTTCCGGTCCGATCAGGTGGACCAGCAACCCATGCGCCACGCGCTGCTCTGGCGCCTGGCAGGCTATCTGCGGCCTCAGTGGGCCTCCCTGCTGGCCCTCCTGGTGCTCATGGCCCTGGGCGCCTTCCTGGAGGTGCTGCCCTCGGAGCTGACGCTGCGCCTCATCAACCGCTTCATGGGCCAGGGCAGCCTCCGGGGCGCCGCGCCCCTGATCGCGGGCTTCTTCGGCATCCTCATCGCGGGCTTCCTGGTCAGCTTCGCCCGCTATTACCTGCTGGCCCGGGTGGGCCAGAGGGCCATGCTCGACCTCCGCGTGCAGCTGTTCGCTCACTTGATGGGGCGCAGCACGGACTTCTTCCATCGCAATCCCGTGGGCCGCCTCATGACCCGGGTCACCAGCGATGTGCAGAACCTCAACGAGATGTTCGCCTCGGGCTTCGTGGCCATCGTGGGGGACGCCCTGTCCCTGCTGGCCATCGTGGGCTGGATGTTCTGGACCCACGCGGGCATGGCCCTGGTGGCCCTGGGCATCCTGCCCTTCCTCCTGGTGGCCACCGAGGTCTTCCGGCGCCGGGCGGGGGACGCCTTCCGCGAGACGCAGCGACGCTATGCGGCCATCAATGCCTTCCTCCAGGAGCAGATCTCCGGCATGGGCCTGGTGCAGGTCAACGCCCAGGAGGCCCGCAGCGCCAAGCAGTTCCAGACCATCAACGAGGACTACTTCCAGGCCTTCCTCCGCACCATCTTCGCCTACGCGGTGTTTTTCCCCGTGGTGGAGTTCATCACCTCCGGGACCCTGGCGGCCCTGATCTTCTATGCGGGCTTCAAGCTCCAGGCCGGGGCCATCACCTGGGGCCTCCTGCTGGCCTTCATTCAGCAGTCCGGGCGCTTCTTCCGGCCCATCCGCGAACTGGCCGAGCGCTACAACGTCATGCAGACCGCCCTGGCTTCCAGCGAGCGCATCTTCCGGTTGCTGGACAACCAGGAGGCGATTCCCGAGGACCCCGCGGCCGAGTCCGCAGCCTTCACCCGCGAGATCCGCTTCGAGGACGTCACCTTCGCCTACGAGGAAGGCGGCCGGAAGGTGGTCCGCGGCCTCAGCGGCGTCATCCCCCGGGGCCGCCGCGTGGCCGTGGTGGGCCACACCGGCGCGGGCAAGAGCACCCTCATCAACCTGCTCATGCGCTTCTACGACGTGCACGCGGGACGCATCACCGTGGACGGCACCGACCTGCGCCGGCTGAAGGTCCGGGAGCTGCGGGCCCTCTTCGGCCTGGTGCTGCAGGATGTGTTCGTCTTCTCGGGCACCCTCCGCGACAACATCGTGCTGGGCCGGCCCCTGGACCTGGCTCGCCTGGACTCCGTGCTGGAGCAGAGCCAGCTCAAGGACCTGGTGGACCGCCTGCCCCTGGGCCTGGACACCCAGGTGGGCGAGCGCGGCCAGAAGCTCAGCGCCGGCGAGCGTCAGCTGCTGGCCTTCGCCCGCATGCTCTACCTGGAACCGGCCGTGCTGCTGCTGGACGAGGCCACCGCCAACATCGACTCCGAGACCGAGGCCAAGATCCAGAAGGTCATCGAGCGCGTGAGCCACCGCCTCACCACCTTCACCATCGCCCACCGGCTCTCCACCATCCGCGACGCCGACGAGATCTGGGTGCTGGACCAGGGCGCCCTCGTGGAGCGCGGCACCCACGACAGCCTCATCGCCCAGGACGGCGTCTACGCCAAGCTCGTCCGCCTCCAGTTCGCCGAGGGCGAGGCCGCGTAGGGCCAAGCGAAGAACGACTCGAGGATCCCTTCCCTTCTCTTGAGGTCCTGTCTTCGCCGTGGATCTGTGGTTTTTCTCTTCCGTGTTCTGTTCTGAGGCTGGGAGTCCGGGCTGTAAGCTGGTGGGATGCTGTCCCTGCCGCCGCTCTATCCGATCACCGACGCCACCCGGGCAGAGTCTCTGTCGGCGCAGGTGCGGCACTTGGGCGAGGCTGGCTTTCCTCTGGTGCAGTTCCGGGGCAAGCCGCTGGATGCGCGGGCCCAGTGGGTGGAGCTCCGGGCAGCGCTGGCGGAGGCCTCGGCCAATGGCGGCTGGCCTCAGATCTGTGTGAACGACCGGGCAGACCTGGCCATGCTGGCGGCCCGGGAGGGCCTGGCGCCCTGGGGCCTGCACCTGGGCCAGGGCGACCTGCCCGCGGCCGAGGCGGTGCGGCTGCCGGGCCTCAGCGGCTGCCACTTCGGCGCCTCAACCCATGCCCCCACCGAGTGGGAGGCGCCCGCAGCCGGCTGTGATCACGCCGGAGTCGGCCCCTACCGGGGTACTGCCACCAAGGCCGATCACGCGGAACCCATCGGCCTGGAAGGTCTGCAGGCGGGCTGTGCAGCCCTGCGGGCCCGGGATCTCGCGCCCATCGCCATCGGAGGCCTCACCGCCGCCGACGCGCGAGACTGCTTCGCGGCCGGCGCCGAGGCCCTGGCCATGGTCGGCGAGCTGCACCGGGCCGGGAATCCCGCTGAGCTGGGCTGGGAGGTCCAGCGGCAGCGCTGGCAGGTGCGTCCCCCGTTCCGAGCCGGACAGGGCGTCGTCATCCTGGGCGGCAGCGGCGCGGGGAAGACCACCCTGGCCAAGGAGCTGGCCCAGCGGGCGGACCTGCCCTTCCACGACCTGGACGCGGTCATCGAGCAGCGGCAGGGCCGGCCCATCAGCGCCATCTTCGCGGCGGCCGGGGAACCGGCCTTCCGGGCCCTCGAGGCGGAACACCTGGCCTCCCTGCTGGGGACCCCAGCCATCGTGGCCCTGGGCGGCGGCGCCTGGGAGGCTCCAGCCAACCGAGCCACCGTGGCCGCCAGCGGCTTCGCGGCCCTGTGGCTGGCGGAGTCGCCCCTGCGCGCCTGGGCGCGGGTGGGCCAGGATCCGAACCGACCCCTGGCGCAGGACCGCGCGGCCTTCATGGCCCGCTGGGCTGCGCGGGTGCCCGCCTGGTCCCTGGCCCCCATGGCCATCCCATTTGGTCACAGTTCCAGGGAGTTGGCCTCGGCCTTGCTAGACTGTTAGCCAACCCCCAGGCACCCCGTGGACCTGATCCTTTCCGATCTGCACTCGAACCTGCACGCCCTTCGCGCAGTGCTCCGGTTCACCCGCAGGCGGGCGATCCACCGGTTCGTGCTGCTGGGCGATCTGGTCGGCTACGGCGCCCACCCCAACCAGCTGCTGGACAAGATCCGCGAGCTGCGCCCCCGGTTCCTGGTGCGGGGCAACCATGACAAGGTCTGCGCCGGCCTCGAGCCGGACAACACCTTCAGCCTCCCGGCCCGGCAGGCCGCGGACTGGACCCGGGAGCGGCTGCGCCAGGACAACTGGCGGCTGCTGGCCGAGGCTCCTATGGGCCCGGTTTGGGTGGGGGAGGACTACCTTATCGCCCACGGCTCGCCCGTGGACGAGGACGCCTACCTGCTCCACATCCGCGAGGTCAGCCAGGCCTTCGACGCGTTCCAGGGCCAGCTCTGCTTCTTCGGGCACACCCACGTGCCTGGCTGCTTCGAGCTGGACGAGGGCCGCAGCCAGCTGAACTGGATCACCCTCACACCGGGGGAGTGGTTCCAGCTGCAGCCCCACTGCCGCTACCTGGTGAACCCAGGCTCCCTGGGGCAGCCCCGGGACCGCGATCCCCGCGCCTCCTTCATGACCTACGACCCCAAACACCACCGGCTGAGGCTCCATCGCCTCGACTACGACGTGAAAGGCGCAGCCAAAGCCATCCAGGCCGCCGGACTGCACCGCAACCTGGCCGATCGACTCAGCCAGGGCATCTGAAAGGCAGTCGCCCCATGACCAACGAATCCGCCCTCTCCGCGCCCGTGCTTGAGCAGTTCCTGATCCAGGCCCGCCTCACCAAGGCGGTGGCCAGCCTCCGGCTGCAGAAGGCCAACTCCCGTCTGCTGGGGGACCTGCGGGTCCATAGCTTCCGCGCTGGCACAACCTTGTGGCTCTCGGGCCTCCACGCCCGGGACCTGGTGCCCTCCGAGGGCACCCCCGTCACGCTGACCGTGCTCCTGGGTGACGAGGTGCTCAGCCTGGAATCCACCCTGTTGGCCCCCGTCCAGGATGACGACGGCCATACCCTGCTCCACCTCAGCTGGCCCCAGGAACCCGCCCAGCTCCACCGCCGTCGCGACATGCGGGTGGCCGGTCCCGATCAGTCGCCCCTGAAGGTCCGCGTGCGCCTGGGCGACCGCCAGCTGGACGCCCTCCTGGTGAACCTCACGGAGACTGGCGTGGGCCTGGCCTTCGAGGAGTCACTGCTGGTGGACCTCCACGCCGCCGTGGAGATCGACGCGGAGCTGCCGGACGGCGCCATCCTGCACTGCCCCGGTGAGGTGCGGCACCTGAACTTCCTCGAGGGCCAGGACTATCCCACCCGCCTGGGCATCGTGCTCCATCCGCTGCCGGGCACCGACCTCGAGCCCATCCACCGCTTCATCCAGGCCCGCCGCACGGACCGCTCCCACTCAACCGCACGCTAGTTGGTGCCGGGGATCTCCTCTGCCGACGCCGCCAGGGTGCGCTTGATGGGTAGGAAGCAGACGCCATCCGGGCCCTCGGTGCAGGGCTGGTAGGTCACGAGCAGCCGGACCGGGTCCTCCAGCTTGCGGCCCGCCAGCGCGAGGCGCACGGTGCCGCGCAGGATCGGGTCACCGGCGTCGTCGATCTCGCTGGTGGCGGGCAGGGGGGCGCAGGTGAGGGAACCCCTGGAGACCAGGGCCACCTTGAAGCTGCGGGCCTTGAGGTGCACGTTGTCCGGCAGCCTCAGGGACAGCGCGCCCCCGGCCACGCTGAGCGCGACATCCTTGGCGGGGTCGAAGCCTGCGGCGGAAAGGGCCTGCGCGGCCACCATCAGGAAGGGGATCAGGACACGTCGCATGGCCTCAGGCTCCAGCAGGAAGGTCGGAAATCCGGGCCATGCCCGAGGTGGCCAGGAGCTCCCCGGCCTCGGTAATCAGGGCGCCTTCCACAGAGGGCGTCGCTTCCAGCAGCTGCAGGCCACACTCCGGCCCCAGCAGGAAGGACGCGGTGGCGAGCCGCCCGGCCTCGGCGGCCGTGGGCGCCACCACCGTGGTGGAGGCGAGGCCTCGGGCGGGCCAGCCTGTGGTGGCATTGAGCAGGTGGTGGTAGCGCACGCCGTCCACCTCGAAGCCGCGCTCGTAGTCCCCGGAGGTGGCCACCCCGCAGTCGGCTTGGGCGCGGATCGCGAAGCGGCAGCGGGCGCGGTCCCGGGGATCCTGCACACCGATGAGCCAGGGCGCGCCATCGCCGCGCCGCCCCACAGTGCGCACATCCCCCAGCAGGTTCACCATGGCCGATTCCACGCCCCGGGCCTTAAGCAGCTCGGCCACGCGGTCCGCGGCGTACTCCTTGCCGACGCCGCCCAGGTCCAGCTCCATGCCCTCCCGGGCCAAGCGGACCGTGCCGTGGCTCAGCTCCACGGCCCCGTGGTCCACGCGGGTCAGCAGGGCCTGGATGGCCGCCTCCGCGGGCACCTCGGCCCGCTTGAAGTCCCAGACCTGACGCAGCACCCCCACGGTGGGGTCGAAGCGGCCCCCAGTCAGACGCGCCAGCTCCAGGGCACTTCGCACCAGGGCCTCGGTCTCGTCGTCCACCGCCAGCGGGGCGCCGCCGGCCTCGTCGTTGAGCTGGCCCACCACACTGGTGGCGCGGTAGCGGCTGAACTTCTGCTCGATGCGCCGAGCCTCGGCCACCGCCTCGCGGCCCAGGCGGGTGGCGGCAGCTTCGCCGCGGTCGTCCACGAACTTCAGCAGCGCGTCGCCCCCCATGAGCGGGAAGCGCACGGTGTAGAGGGTCCGCTCCAAGGCGGGGGTCAGTACTTCCACTTCAGGCCCAGGGTCACGGTGGTGGCGTTGACATCCGCTGCGGAGGTGGCGGGGCCCGCATAGATCGCCGGGAGGCTGCCGCTGCCCGCGGTCTTGAGCGGTGTCACCTGGTCCCGCCCCGACTGGAGCTGGTAGGAGGCTCCGAGGCTTAAGGTGAGCCCTGGCTTGAGGTCCACGGCGACGGCACAGCCCAGGAGGAGGCTGCTGAAGGCCGAGAGCCGGTAGTCCGCCGACATGAAGGGCTGCGCCGCGTCGAAGCGGGCGCCGTAGAAGGAGGCTGCGCGCTGGCTGTAGGCCCGCAGGCGCGGCGTCAGGATCCAGCCTTCGTCCAGGTGCTGGTCGTAGGTGAAGTCCAGGGTGTGCGCCTTGATGCCCCAGTCGTCCGTGTAGTAGCGGTAGGAGGTCTTGAGGGCCCCGTCCCATTCGAAGTAGTGGGCGTGCTTGACCAGGAAGGCATCCCGGACGCGGGTGTCCGGCCGGTGCTCGCCTTGGGTGAGGTTTCCCACGGTCACGATGAGGTAGGGTTCGTCCAGGTAGCCGCTCAGGTTCATGCGGGAGGCACTGAAGTCGATCAGGTCCTCGGCGCCCAGAATCCAGGTCCAGCCCAGAGCGTACCCGCGGGTCTTCTTGGGCAGGCGCAGGGTGCTGGTTACCGGGGCCACGGTGTCGTTGGCCAAGGACAGCCCGTAGTGGAACGTGCCGCGCCCCTGGGCCATGGTCCAGGCGTCCGAGAGCCCGAAGCCCTGGGAGGTGTAGTCCTTCTCCACCGAGTGCGAGATGTCCACCGAGGGGAGGTGGGCCCCGATGCGGCGGCCCCAGGTGAAGCCCTCGGCATTGCGCTCGTCCATGTACTGCACCATCGGGATCTTGCCCGCGGCGTTGGTGGTCCGGTTGCCCGAGGCGGAGGTGGTGGTCGTGACGCTGAGGGTCGGATAGCCGCCCGTGGGCGAGGCCCCGGAGACGCTGTCGTGGGCCAGCAGGAGATCGATCTGCCCAAGGGCCTCGCTCAGCTCGTGGTGCAGCAGCAGCGTCGGGCTCTTCACCTGGGTGCGGCCGTCGGCCTCGTTGTAGAAGAGGTAGCGCAGCTCCACAGCGGACTGGGCCAGGGCCACCCGTCCCGTGAGGATGCCCATGCCCGCGACCATCCAGGGCAGGCCCTGGAGTGCCAGACGGCCCCTGCGCCGGACCTTGCGCGCGCGCTCAGTTGCAGCCACAGCCACCTCCCGCCGCGCCGCCATTGCCCGCGGCCCCTTCCTTGCTGGCATGGATGTGCTCCCGGAAGAAGCCCGTGAGGGTGTCCCCGTCGAGGCTCATGATGGGATCCGCCAGGTGGCCCCGGCGCCAGGCTTTCAGGCTGCCCGTGGCCTGCAGCCCCGGCGCGATGCGGACTTCCTTCGGCGCTGGGCTGCCGGCCAGCAGGGCCGCCACGGCGGCGGCTTCCTCCTGGACGTGCGCCCCGCCCTCGAAGCGGGCCGCGATGCGGCCCTCGCGGTCGATGAGGAAGGTGGTGGGCATGGCCACCACCGAGAAGGCCTCGCCACTGCGGCCCGTTGGGTCCTGCAGGATCGTGAACTGCACCGGGACCTGCTCCAGGAAGGCACTGACCGCGGCCGTCTCTTCGTCCAGCGAGATGCCCACCACCTTCACGCCCTGGCCCGCGAACCGGCTCTGGAGCTTGTCCAGCTCGGGCATGCTCTTGCGGCAGGGGCCGCACCAGGAGGCCCAGAAGTCCACGACCACCACCTGGCCCTTGAGCGCCGCCAGGGAGAAGGCCTTGCCCTTCGAGTCCTTCAGCTGCACCTCCGGCGCCGGGTCGCCCTTGCCCGCGGCGGCCAAGCTGGACCCCGCCAGGAAGAGGGCCGCGCCCAGTGCCAGCCAGGCTATCCGGCCTGGGAATCGAGGGGATGGGTTCAGTCCGAGCATGGGTCTCCTATGAGACCAGGCCCCGGCGCTGAAAGCCTCCGGACCCTGAGCTGATAATGCGTGTTCCTACATCTATGCTGCCACCGAACAGAAGGATCCCGGGAAATAAATCTCCAGAGAACTCAATCATTTCGGGCAAGCACTTCCTGAATCACCCTAGCCGCCACCCCGCTGGAAGCCCCGGTGGAAGCGGGCCATGAAGGCGGCCACCTCGGCCTCGGCGTGGCCCTCGAAGGTTAATTCCACTCGGTGCCTGACCAGCGACAGGCGACCCAGGCGCAGGGGCTCCAGGGGGAGTAGCGCCAGCGACCAGCGGCGGGCACCTTCCGCGTGCCGGAAGACCCCATCCGCCCCGGCCCGCGGCACGAGTCCCACGGCCTCGGGCAGCAGGCGCAGGAAGTCCTCCCGGCTGATGGTCATCTCCAGGCTCAGCCGCTGCTCCCGGACAGAGTCAGAGCTAGCCACCGGCGACGGGCGGCCAGATGGCAAGGGCCTGGCCAGCCTCCAGGACCTTCGTGGCCCGGTCCCCCACGGCCACCCAGACGCCGTCCACCAGCACGATGGCGCACTCCCCCGACTGCAGGCCCATGAGCCGAATCACGTCCAGCACGGTGGTGCCGGGATCGAGCTCCAGCTCCAGGCAGTGGCTGGCGCGCGCCTCCGCCGGGAGGCGGATGCTGAGGGACGCGAACAGCTTGAGCGTGATCTTCATGCCAGGCGATGCGCCGCCGCGAGGTAGGCCGGCATGACCAGCGTGGGATCGTCCAGCAGGCGCTGCTTCCAGGGACCCAGCCGCAGCTTCCCTTCGATGAGTCCGCGCAGGGCGCCGACGTGGTCCGTGAAGCCCACGGTATTGGCGCCGACCAGACGGTCGCCGTCGAACTGCAGGTTCATGTAGCGGTAGCGGGCTTCATCGAGCAGCTCCGTGGACTCGCCGCCGGGCACGCCCTCCCACTCGCCGAAGGACGAGGAGATGAGACCCAGGGTGGTGAGCACGTTGAACACCAGGCTGCCCTGGAAGGCCGTGGGCTTGCCGGCCATGTTCAGCGCCGCGATGCGGCCCTGCTCCACGGCGTTGGGCTGGATGGCGTTGACCTGGCGCTTGCCGCTGAGGCAGTCCACGGACTCGGCCACGTCCCCGGCGGCGTAGATGCCGGGCACGCTGCTCTGCAGGTGCGCGTCCACCACGATGCCGTGGTTGATCTCGATGCCGCTGCCGGCCAGGAACTCCAGGTTCGGGTCCACGCCCACGGCGCTGAGGTAGACGTCGGCGGGCAGCACCCGCCCCTCGCCCAGGTCCACCTGGAGGACGCCGTCCTTCTGGCTCAGGCCCTTGGGCTGGGTGCCGGTCAGGATCTTCACGCCCTTGGCCTCGCACCAGCGCCGCAGCATGTTGCTGGCGGCGGGGTTCATCATGCGGCGGACCATGTAGCCGCTGCGCACCAGGATTGTCAGGTCCACACCCTTGGAGAGCAGGCCCTCCATGATGATGCAGCCCACGAAGCCGGCGCCCATCTGGACCACGCGGGTGCCGGGCTTGGCCTTGGCCAGGATGGCGCGGGCGTCGGCAAGGGTCCAGCAGGCCTGGACCCCGGGCAGGTCGATGCCGGGAATCTTCTCCAGGCTGGGCCGGGAGCCGGTGGCGATGAGCAGGCGGTCGTAGGCCAGGAGGCTGCCCTCGCCCAGGTCCACGGTGCGGGCGGCGGCATTGACGGCGTGGGCGCGGGCCTGGACCAGACCGATGCGCAGGCGCTGGAAGTGGTCCGCAGTCTTCCGGAGGTGAGTGCCCTCCTCGGCGATGTCCCCCCGGAGCAGGTAGGGGATGGCCATGCGGGAGTAGGGCGCCTCCCCCTCGCCGCAGAGCATGAAGATCTCTGCGGCGGGGTCGGCCTTGCGCAGGGTCTCCGCGGCAACCACCCCCGCGGGACCGCTTCCGATGATGACGTGTCGCATGAGGATCCTGGGCTGGGTCAGAGGCTGAGACGGGTGCGGGTGGCGGCGGTCGGAACGCCCTCGGCGCTCCACCCGCGGACCTCATAGTACTCCGGCAGCATCTTGTCCAGGTGGCACACGGCGCCCTTCTGGGGGCCGGTCTTGATGGCCTCCGTCAGCAGGCGGGGCGGCAGGGTGTCGTCCTTCTTGCTGAGGCCCGCGCCCAGGTTGAACTCGCGCTCCAGGTTCCAGATGCGCTCGCCGACCAGGAGCAGCCGCTCCTCGGACCAGTCGCCCTCGCAGGCGGCCTGGATCTGGGGCTGGATGTCCTGCAGGCCCCACGCGAAGGTGGTGAAGAGGCAGATGCCGGCGGAATCCACCACGGCGGTGAGGTCCTGGAAGGCCTTCAGCATGGCGGGCTTGCCCTCGGTGGCCTGGGGCTCCATCTTCACGGGGATGCCCAGCACCTCGGGGGAGACCATGTAGCCGCGGACGTGGCAGGCGCCGCGGTTGCTGGTGGCGTATTCCAGGCCCATGCCCTGCAGGCCGCGGCCGTCGTAGGCCGGGAACTCCTGGCCCTTGACGGTCATGGACAGCTCGGGGCGGCCGTACTTGGCGCAGAGCCGCTTGGAGCCGAGGCCGATGATCTTGCCGAAGCCTTCGCCCACAGCGGTCCACTCCGCGAGCTTGACCAGCGCCTCCGCCGAACCCCAGGTCAGCTTGAGACCCACCTCGGCCTCGGTGAGGATGCCCAGGTCATAGAGCTCCATGGCCGCGCCCACGGTGGCCCCGAAGGAGATGGGGTCGTAGCCGTCCTCGTTGCAGAGGAAGTTGGCGTAGGTGAGAGCTTCCAGGTCCGACACGCCGTTGGCGGCGCCCAGGGCCCAGGCCGCCTCGTATTCCACGCCGCCGGAGGCGCCGTGGTACTGGGGCTTGTCCTTCACGCTGAAGTGGTTCGGATCCATGCGGGAGATGCGGCCGCAGGCGATGGTGCAGCCGAAGCAGGCGCCGTTCTTCACCAGGTTGGGCTTGCCATCCGTGGGCCGCTTCTCGTGCATGGCCTCGCCGCCAATGGCGTTGGCGCTCTCGAACTGGGCCTCGCGGTGGTTGTAGCTGGGCAGCGCGCCCAGCTCGTTGATGATGTTCATGAGCACCTGGGTGCCGTAGGTGGGCAGGCCCACGCCGGTCACGCCATTGGCCGCCAGCACGGCCTTGCCCGCGTCCACGGCGGTGAAGAAGGCCTCGGGGTTCGCCACTTGGTAGGCATCGGTGAGCGTGCCGCGCACGGCCACGGCCTTGAGGTTCTTGGAGCCCATGACCGCGCCCACCCCGGACCGCCCCGCGGCGCGGTGCAGGTCGTTGACGATGCCGGCGTACATGACCCCCGACTCACCGGCGCGGCCGATGGAGGCCACGCGGATCTGCGGATCCTGGTGCTGCTTCTTGAGGGTCTCTTCCGTGTGCCAGGTGGTCTTGCCCCACAGGTGGGAGGCGTCCAGCAGCTCGGCCTTGCCATCGATGATGAGCAGGTAGACCGGCTTCGCGGAGCGGCCTTCGAAGATGACCATGTCCCAGCCCGCGAACTTCAGCTCGGCGCCGAAGTAGCCGCCGGAGTTGGAGCAGGCGATGGCGCCCGTGAGGGGCCCCTTGGTGACCACGGAGTAGCGGCCGCCCGTGGCGGCCATGGTGCCCGTGAGGGGACCGGTCACGAAGATGAGCTTGTTCCCTTCAGCGAGGGGATCGACCTTGGGGTCGATCTCGGAGCAGAGGTACTTGGTGGCCAGGCCCCGCTGACCCAGGTAGTCCTGGGCCCACTGCTGGTTCAGCGGCTCGGTGGTGCAGGTGCCCGCCGTGAGGTTGACGCGAAGAACCTTCTTAGTCCATGCCATGGCAGTCGCTCCTCACACCGTTGCCGGGTTGGTGTCGGTCTTGTCAGCCCACTGGCGCATCTTTTCGAGTCCCGTCCAGTCGGCATCCACGAAGGTGATGGCGCCCGTGGGGCAGGCCTTGGCGCAGGCGGGCGCACCGCCGCAGAGGTCGCACTTCTGCACCTTGCCGCTGGAGGCCACGTAGTTGATGGTGCCGAAGGGGCAGGCGATGGTGCACACCTTGCAACCGACGCAGGTGGGATCCAGCACGATCTTCGCGCCGGTGACCGGGTCCAGCTTGATGGCCTCGGTCGGGCACGCCATCATGCACCAGGCCTCGTCGCACTGCGTGCAGGTGTAGGGCACGAAGCGCGCGGCCTCGTGGAACGAGAACACCTTGATGCGGGACTTGGCGATGGTGAAGCTGCGGTGGTTCTCCCAGGAGCACGCCATCTCGCACTGGAGACAGCCCGTGCACTTGTTGGGATCGATGTGGAGGGATTTCTGCATGGTGGAACCTCCTTGAGACGGGGACAGGGGATGGGATGCCGTTGATCATAAATCGGATAACGCCCAGGAGCGGGGCTTTTTAGGCGAATTTAATCCGGCCCCGCAGACCCAGTGGCAGCGGGGCTTTCCGGGTGTGGAGAGCTATCGATATTATGAGACTGAGTCTCTATTATCGCGTCTCAACTCTGCTTCCGGCGGAGGCTCACCAGAGTCCCGCTGGCACCCAGCAGCAGCATGATCACGGCCTGAACGAGCGTCTTGTAGGAGACCTCCGAGCCGCCGAAGACCGCCGACCGGACGAAGAGCACGCCCAGGGCCAGGAGCAGCAGGTAGATCCCAAGCATCACCTTCCGGGCCAGCTCCCGGGTCCGCGGCGTCTCCAGGGCGAAGATCCGGTCATAGATGACCAGTCCCACGGCGGCGGCCACGTTCAGGACTACGAAGAGCAGCCAGAACTGCCGCGCGGCAGCGGCGGCACCTGCCTGGCCGATGAGGGGCTTGAGCATGGAGCCGTAGAGGGAGCCCCCCAGGCTCGAGCCGATGAGGCTGCCGATGACACCGTAGAGGAAGGCGTAGCCCATGTAGACGGCCTTCTTGTCCTCGGGCGCCACCAGCCCGACGTAGCTGTAGTACTTCGGGTGGGCGGTCATCTCCCCGATGGAGAACACGGAGATGCCAAGGATGAAGATCCAGACGTTGGTGGAGGCCGCCAGGCACAGGAAGCCCAGGGTGCCGATGACGATGCCGCCGACCATGGTCGGCAGGGGGCGGAACTTCTTTACGATGCGGCTGACCAGCACCTGCAGCAGGATGATGGTGCCGCCGTTGACCACGGTGACGTGCTCGGCGTCGAACTTGAGCGGCACGCCGAAGGAGGCGAAGAAGCGGTTCACGGGCGTGGCGTCCACGAAGTCGCGGAGATACCAGAGCACCGACCCGAAGTTCTGGAAGTAGAGGATCCAGAAGCCGGAGTAGACCACGATCATCAGCATGAAGCGGGCATCGCCCAGCACCATGGCCGCGCTGTGGGCGACTTCGCGCAGGCTCTTGGAGTTCTCGGGCTTGGGGGGATCATTGAACAGGAACACCGTCGGCACCAGCATGGCGGCGCAGTAGAGCGCCGAGGCGATGAAGACGTAGCGCCAGGAGAAGCCCTTCAGTACGCTCACGACGAGGGGCGCAAGGAAGGCGCCGATGTTGATCATCCAGTAGTAGATGCCGAAGCCGAAGCCGGAGTTCTCCTCGGTGGTGGTGCGGGCCAGCGTGCCGCTGATGATGGGCTTGAAGAGGCCCGCGCCGGTGGCCATAAGCAGCAGCGCGGCGAACACGGCGCCGTAGCTGGTCACATTGCCCGCGATGAAGTAGCCCGCGCTGAGGATCGAGAACGCGAACAGCAGCATGCGCCGGTAGCCGTAGCGGTCCGCCAGGGCGCCGCCGGCGATGGGGATCACATAGGTGAACGCGTAGATCAGGCTCTGCAGGAAGCCTACGGACTGTTCCGTGAAGCCCAGCCCCCCGGCGGCGACCTGGTTCGTCAGGTAGACCGCCAGCACCGAGTTGAGCCCGTAGTAGGCGGCCCGCTCGAAGAGCTCCATGACGTTCGCCAGCCAGAAGACAGGCGGGAAGGAGCGCAGGATACCGGCAGGGCGTGGCGTGGACATCCGGCGAGTATAGCGGCGCCTTGCTCTCCGGCGGCTTCGCGGATGCAAGGGTGCATCGATTCCGATATTCAATAGGAAAGGATCACCACCAAGACACCAAGACACCAAGAACCGCCAAGTTGGAGATCTGCCGTTTTTCTTGGTGCCTTGGTGGCTTGGTGGCAAAGTTGTTTTTCCTCTATTCATTGCGAATAGGCCTGAGAGGCTGCCCCTTGAAGACCATCTCCCTCCGCGTCGATGTGGACACCCTGGAAGGATCCCTGGCGGGCATTCCGACCCTGCTGCGCCTGCTGGACAAGCACCAGATGCGCGCCAGCTTCTACTTCAGCTTCGGCCCCGACAACAGCGGCAAGGCCATCCGGCGCATCTTCCGCAAGGGCTTCCTGGCCAAGATGCGCCGCACCAACGGGGTAAAACTCTACGGCCTGAAGACCATGCTGTACGGCGTGCTGCTGCCGGCCCCCATCATCTGGAAGCAGGCCGCCATGCAGATGCTCTCAGCCCGGGCCGCCGGCCACGAGGTGGGCATCCACGGCTGGGATCATGTGCAGTACCACGACCTGCTGGACCGCAAGTCCCGCCGCTGGCTGGCGGACTGGTACGCCCAGGCCCACGAGGCCTTCGGCACCGTGTTCGGGGAGAAGCCCCTGGGCGCCGTGAGCCCCGCCTGGCGCTGCAACGACACCACCCTGGAGCTGCAGGAGGCCTACGGCCTGGCCTACGCCGGGGACTGCCGGGGGCTGGCGCCCTTCTATCCCATCGTGCAGGGGCAGACCCTCCGTACCCTGCAGATCCCCACCACCCTGCCCACCCTGGACGAGCTGCTGGGCCTGGACGGCCGCACGCCAGAGCAGGTGAACCGCGAGGTCTGGGACCTGGTGCGCGAGGACGCCCTGAACGTCTACGCCCTCCACACCGAGGTCGAGGGCGGGGCCCTCTTCGAGACCTTCGACGCCTTCCTCGCGGGCCTCAACGACCGTGGCGTCCAGGCCCGCACCCACGCCGACTGGCTCCCCGAGCTGCTGGCCGCGAACCCGCCCGCCAAGGCCCTCACCCGCCGGGAGATCCCCGGCCGGGCCGGGTGGGTCAGCATGGAAGTTTGAGTTCCATTCCGCGCGCAGCGCCAATAAAAATCGTGGCCCAACTGGGCCACGATTTTTACGGGAGAAAAGCTACAGGCTACGCATGCTGCTTGAGCTTGTCCTTGCCACCGAACCACTGGTCCCAGTACACCACCACAGGGCTGGCGATGTAGATGGACGAGTAGGTCCCGGTGATGACGCCGATGACCAGGGGGAAGGCCAGGTCCTTGAGGGCCGGGCCGCCGAAGAGCCAGAGGCAGACGGACACGAAGAGCACCGACAGGGAGGTCAGGATCGTCCGGCCCAGGGTCTGGTTGATGGAGTCGTTCACCAGCTTGGTGATGGACGCCCGGCGGTACTCGGGCCGGTGGCTGTTCTCGCGGATTCGGTCGAAGACCACGATGGTGTCAGCCATGGAATAACCCATGAGTGTCAGGAAGCTCGCGACCACGGGCACATTGAACTCGTAGCCGAAGGCCGCGAAGAGCCCCAGGGCCATGAGGATGTCGTGGATCAGCGCCACAATGCCGCCCACCGCGAAGCTGGTGGTGAACCGGAAGATCACGTAGATCAGGATGGCCAGCATGGCGAACCCGACGGCCGTGAGCGTCTTGCTCGTCCACTCGCCTGAGATGCTGGGAGAGAAGCTCTCGTCCTTGAGGATGCCCACCCCGCCGATGCGGTAGTTCTTCTGCACCGTGTCCTTGATGGCCTCCGGCAGGTCCTTCGGCAGGTCATTGAAGGTTTGATAGAGCCCCGAGGACAGCTTGTCGCGACCAGCAATGGCCTTCTCCGCGTGCGGAGTGTAAGCCACTATGAGCGCCTGGTCATCCCCAGGCAGCCGCAGGGGGTTGGCCTTGGCCAGCACATCCGTGAGGTTCTTGGAGCCTTCGAGGTTGAGCATGGGCAGGGTGCTGCCGGCTGCCTCGGGGTCCATCTGCTTGAAGATGGCGCGCAGGGCGTTGGCCTGGATGGTGCTGTCCTTCTGGTCTCCGTCCTTCTTGGCCTTCACCTTCACGGAGAAGTCCCGAATGGCCTTGTCGGCATTCTCGTAGGCCACCACGGTGGCGTCGGGATAGCCGCTCTTGGCCAGGGTGGCCCGGATGGTCTCGGGCTCCATGGCGCCGCGGAAGCGGACGGTCATGTCATTGCCGCCCACGAACTGCATGCCCAGGTGGATGCGCTTGTTGTGGGTGAGGTTCCAGGGCTGGACCCAGAGGAACGTGAGCACGATGATGCCCCAGGTGGCGGCCAGGGCCGTGCCCTTGTATTTCATGAAGTCGTAGGAGCTGCCCTTGAAGAAGGTGTGGTTGCCCACGGACAGCACCTTGGTGCCGGGGTGGCGCTCCAGGATCCAGTCATAGATGAAGCGGCTGATGTAGATGCTGGTGAACAGCGAGGCCACGACGCCCACCGTGAGGGTCACAGCGAAGCCCTTGACGGGGCCCGTGCCGAAGATGAAGAGCAGCAGGGCGGCGAAGAGCTGGGTCACGTGGCTGTCCACGATGGTCCAGAACACTCGGTCGAAGCCCGCGTCGATGGCGCCCGGCACACTCTTGCCCAGGCCCAGTTCCTCCTTGATGCGCTCGAAGATGAGGATGTTGGCGTCCACCGCCATGCCCAGCGTCAGCACGAAGCCGGCGATGCCCGGCAGCGTGAGCGTGGCGCGGAAGGAGCCCAGCAGGCCCATCATGACGATGACGTTGACCGTCAGCGCGATGATGGCGTTGGCGCCGGACCAGTGGTAGAAGAACACCATGAAGGCGATGATGGTGATGAAGCCCACCAGGGCGGCGCGCACGCCGGCATGGATGGAGTCGCGGCCGAGGCCGGGGCCCACGACGCGCTCTTCCAGGAACTTCATGGGGGCCCGCAGGGCGCCGCTGCGCAGCTGGCTGGCGAGGTCGTCGGCCTCCTGGGCGGAGAAGCTGCCGCTGACCCGCACGGCGCCGCCGATGATCTTCTCCTTGGCGCTGAGCTCCGTGACGACCTTGCGGTCGAGCACGATGGCGATGAGGCGGCTCTCCTCGGAGGCGATGCCGGTCAGGCGGGCGAAGTCGTCGTCGCCCTTCCTGTTGAGGGTGAAGTTGACCTCGTTGGCTTCGGTCTGGGAGTTGGAGGCGCGGTGCGAGTCGATGATGTCGGCACCATCCACGGCGACCCGGCTCTCAAGCAGCACCCAGCGGCTGATCTTCTCCTCGCCGGGCTTGGCCTTGACCACGGGCTGGCCAGAGCGCTTGGCCTGGCGCTCGCTCTCGATCTCGGGCAGCAGCTCGAACTCCGGGGGGATGGCGCCCTTGTAGGCGGCCAGGGCCTCTTCGCGGCTCGAGAAGTAGAGCTGCGGCGCCTTGGCCAGCAGGCGCTGTTCCAGGCGGCCCGGGGTGGCCAGCAGCTTCTTGATGCGCTCGCGGTCGCCCTCCTCGATGCCGGGGATCTCCACCACGATGCGGTTGCCTTCGGCACCGCTGGCCGTGATCTCGGGCTCGAGCACGTTGGCGGGGTCGATGTCGCGGATGCGTTTCTCGATGACCTCCAGAGCGCGCTTGTTGGCGTCGTCCTTCAGGTTCTTCTGATAGTCGGCCTTCTGCGTGAGCCGGTAGACGTCCCCATCCGCCGCCAGGGCGTAGCCCTGGAAGAAGTCCTTGGCGACCTTCTCGACCGTGGCCTTCTGGTCGGCGCTGACGCCGTCCACGCGGATGGCCTCGCCTTCCACCCGCGCGGTGGCGCCGGGGAGGTTCTTCTCGCGAAGGCGGGAAGCCATGCGGTCCTTGCTGTCCCGCAGATCGGCGGCGAGGGCCTCCTGGCCCTGGACCTCCAGCTCAAAGTGGACGCCGCCCCGAAGGTCGAGGCCCAGCTTCACTTTGGAGAGCGGCGTGAAGAAGTATCCGCAACCGAACAGGACGGCGAGGACGATCGTGAGGCGCCAGAGGCTCCGCTTGGTCACGGGGCACTCCTTACAGAATGCGAGCCGGAGGATCCGGCCCGGAAGGTCAGGAGGTTCAGTTCTGCTTGGTTTCGGGCTCGGTCGCCAGGGAGGCCACCGCCGAGCGGCGGGCCTTCACGATGGAGCCGCCGAGCTTGAGCCAGAGGTCCTTGTCCTCGACGCGGTCGATGGTGGCGTAGAGGCCCGAACTGAGCACCACCTCATCGCCGGCCTTCAGCTTGGAGAGCCGCTCTTCCTGGGCCTTCCGGGCCTTGCTCTGGGGCCGGATGAGGAGGAAGTAGAACATCAGGGCCATGCCACCGATGAAGACGAACTGCATCCAGGCCGGCTGGCCGGGGGCGGCTGTTTGAGCGAGTAGGGCGTACATCATTCAAGGCTCCTCTGTGTTCCATCCAAGGCGCGTGGAGCGGGCAAAGGCTGGAAACCTGTTTTCCAGCAAGGCCTGCCTTGCGGCGCGGGTGAGCCCCACAGTGTAACTCAGGTTGTGGATCGTGTTCAGCGTGAACCCCAGCAGCTCCCCACAGCGGAACAGGTGGTGGAGGTAGGCCCGGCTGAAGGTGGCGCAGGTGTAGCATCTGCAGGCGGGGTCCAGGGGCCGGTCCGCGTCCCGGTGCCGGGCGTTCTTGAGGTTCAGGCGCCCCCGGCTGGTGAGGGCGCGTCCGTGCCGGGCCTCGCGGCTGGGCAGCACACAGTCGAAGAGATCCACCCCGTGCTCGATGCCGAAGATCAGGTCCTCCGGCGTGCCCACCCCCATGAGGTAGCGGGGCCGGTCCGCGGGGAGCTCCTGGACGAACTCCGCCAGCAGGGCGTTCATCTCGGGCTTGGGCTCCCCCACGCTGAGGCCGCCCACGGCGAAGCCCTGGAAGGGGGTCCGGGCGTCCAGCTCCAGGGCCTCGGCCAGGTGGCGGCGGCGCAGGTCCAGGTGGGTGCCCCCCTGGTTGATGGCGAAGAGGGCCTGGTGGTCCTGCAGGGGCACGGCCCGGCTGCGGGCCAGCCAGCGGGTGGTGCGGGCCATGCTGATCTCCAGCTTCGAGCGCTCCAGCTGCCCCGGTGGGCACTCATCCAGGGCCATGCAGATGTCGGAGCCCAGGTTCCGCTGGATCTCCAGGCTGCGCTCCGGGGACAGGAACTGCGGGCTGCCGTCGATGTGGCTCTGGAAGGTGACGCCCTCCTCCGTCATCTTCCTCAGGGAGGCCAGGGAGAAGACCTGGAAGCCGCCGGAGTCCGTGAGGATGGGGCCGTCCCAGCCCATGAAGCGGTGCAGCCCTCCCAGCCGGGCCACCAGCTCGTCCCCGGGTCGAAGTCCTAAGTGATAGGTATTGCCTAGAATTACCTGCGGACAAATCTCCCGGAGCTGGACCGGCGTGATCCCCTTGACCGTGCCCTGAGTGCCCACGGGCATGAAGGCCGGCGTCAGGACCAGACCGTGACCGGTCTGGAAGGACCCCGCGCGGGCAGGGGTTTCCGGGCATTCGGCCTCGGGGCGGTATGCGCAAGATCGGTCGGCTGGATGTGACATGATAGGGACTCGGCTTTCACAACAATGATTGGCACTTCCACTCAGTGGGCCGCACTAACAAGGACGCGGCTCCCGGGAATATCATCAGGGCACCGTCGCACCGGGAGGGTGACCCGGAGTTTCAAGGCTTGACCTGCCGACGCCCCTTTGCCATCTTAGCCGTTGGGCTTGACCCAGATCTTTATCCTATTCGCTGAAGCTGAACCGGTTTTTCTGTCGGTTCGGCTCGCTGTTTTTTCCCTGTGGATTTTTCAAGGGAGTCGCATGAGCAAAGACCCCAACAAATCGGTTCCAGCCAAACCGGCCGCTCCCGTCGAGACGCTGGAGGACGCCGTCTACAAGACGTCCCTCGTCGCTGGGAACGAAGAGATCAGGCGGGGCAATCCCATGGTCACCATCCCGACGACGGTGGCCATGTATGTGCTGTTCTCGGTGGTGGCCTTCCAGCTCGCCAAGCAGTCGCAGGTGGTCAAGGAGAAGTTGAAGACGGTCGGCATCGACCTCGCGGAGC
>Ga0194053_10000553_pt1 | contig 27731 bp, 24 predicted proteins | sample SepL228m_MetaG_FD_161684 | JGI IMG/M metagenome (GOLD analysis project Ga0194053, IMG submission 161684) | Anoxic zone freshwater microbial communities from boreal shield lake in IISD Experimental Lakes Area, Ontario, Canada - Sep2016-L227-8m | ecosystem: Environmental > Aquatic > Freshwater >... | reverse complement strand
CCGCCGGCCGTGCTGCCCGCGCCCAGGCATCGCCCATCGCCTTGGTGGATGGCGGCGGCGGTTCGGTCTGCCTGACGATGCGCCAGGCTTCCGGCATCAGGAATAAACTCCGTGTTCAATACGACCGAGCAAGGCCTTCCGGCGATGGAGCGTCGCTTTCGAGATGCCCAGCAGGGGGACGAGCTTTTCCATCGGCACGGCCAGACTGGCCCGCAGGTCGTCCAACTCCCGAACCGGGAGTCCGACGCGGACGACTTCGATCAGTTTGGAAGGGGTGAAATCCGCTGCCGCGATTTTGCGGGATGGGCCATGCACGCAGAAGTTGACCACGCGGCTGGTTTTATTGCCCCCCCCCCCGCGGCCGGCTTTTGCCATGTGCGCCTCCCGTGCCGGAGGATTTCTTCGGCCGTCGCTTTGTCAATGTATCGCTCATTTGATACTTTTGATAGTCTCACTTGCAACGAGTGTCTATTCTCTCATCAAGAAGCTCTTCCGTCTGCGCCCGACGCTCGCCAAGAGGCCTGCGGAAACGCCCGTCAAGCTTTACATTTGTTGAATGAGTTTTACAGACATTCTGGCTGAACTGCCCCGGCTCGCTCAGCACGAACGCCGTGAGATCGCTGATCGGGCGCTCGCGTTGGACGACGATGCCCAAATCATCGAGGAGCGCCGGCACCTGGCTGACGAAGCTTTCCGCATGTTGGACGCCTTGGAGGATGAAAAGGCCGCTAATTTCCAGAATCTAAAAGCCGCGCTGGTCCAACTGCTGTATCTTGTGCCTGAGCCGTGACTCGGGATGATTGCAGGGAGATACTCCCATCATGACAGTCACAGCCGATGCAAAGAAGCGAGTCTTTCTTCCACCTGTCAAACCGGGGGATCGGTTCTATATGAGAGCGAAAAGCAATTCTCCTTCACCCGCGCAGCGCCAAGGTCGAGCGGAAGTGCAAGGTGGGAGACGTGACATGTGGGAGACGCCAAGGGCGTCATTCATACCAGCCCAGGGCAACGCCCTGGGTTCATCAGCCCAAAATCCCATCAGCGCTGAAAGCGCGATTCATCCTTCGTCCTACCAACCGCCAGCCTGAGGCATAAAGAACGTTTGTTTGAATTGAGCCAGCCCAACCAATCCGGAACTTTATGAAGCAGGCCCTTGGCCCTTGGCCTGAGAGGGCTTCGTCATGGTCGAGAACCTCTTTCGCCGCCACCCGCCGGGTGAACACCCCCGGCCGGCACCCCAATCCCTTCTTTATCCGTGCTATCCGTGAAATCCGTGGTTCTCCTCTCGTTCCCCTCAGAGCGGGAAAGAGATTAGGCAGGGTCGGTGCCATTCTCGCCAATGAGAACCACTCCGGGTGGGACTTCTATTCTTTTTTGCCCGGAACCCGATTTCTCCGCTTGCGCCGGAACGGTCGTTTCTTACATTGTCAGTCCGTTTGAGCGTCGGCTCTGATGGATAACGATGGAATTGGCAGTGAATTATTTATGAAAGATTACCAACCTGGTGACATCCGCAACTTCGCAATTGTAGGTCATGCTTCGTCCGGAAAAACCATGCTCAGCGAGGCGATGCTGGCCTGTGCCGGCGTTATTAACCGTATGGGCACCATTGCCGGTGGCTCCACCGTCTCCGATTACCACGACAGCGAGCAGCACCGCCAGATCTCCGTCTCCGCCACGCTCATGCATCTGGATTGGCTGGGCAAGAAGTTCAACATCCTCGATTGCCCTGGCTACGCGGATTTCATCAGCGAAGGTCTCGGGGCGCTGCGTGTGGGGGATTTCGCGCTCGTCGTCGTGCATGCCAACCACGGCGTCGGCGTCGGCACTGACGCGGTGTGGAAATACGCGACCGAAGATGACATCCCGAAAATGATCGTCGTCAACGCCTTCGACAAAGAGGAGACGAATTTCGAGAAGACGCTCGCTCAGATTCGCCAGCATTTCGGCGAGCGCGTCTTCCCGCTCACCATTCCCCTCAATGCCGGCCCCGGCTTCAACCAGGTGCTGGATGTGCCGCGCAACGAGGTCATCACCTACGCGACCGACAAAAGCGGCAAATACACTGAAGCGCCCACCACTGGCGAACTGGCCGAGAAGGTCAAGAAGCTGCATGAACAACTGATCGAGTATATCGCCGAGTCCGACGACAAGTTGATGGAAAAGTTCTTCGCGCAAGGCGGTCTCTCCGAAGAGGAAATGCGCGCCGGCCTGCACGCGGCAATCCAGAAACAGGTCTTCACCCCCCTGTTCATCACCTCGGCGGAAACCAATATCGGCGTGGCGCGCCTCATGGATTTCATCGCCAAATACGGCTCCTCCCCGGTGGACCGGGAAAAGGTCAAGGCAACCGACCCTGATGGCAAGGAAGTGGAGGTCTCGCTGACAGATTCGGACCCGGTGCTCTATGTCTTCAAGACGATGAGCGAAGCGCAGTTCGGCGAGATGTCTTTCTTCCGCATCTACTCGGGTTCGGTCAAGTTCGGCAGCGAACTCTTTAACACTGGCCGCCGGAGCACCGAGAAGATCGGCCAGATTTATATGCTCAACGGCAAGACGCGCACGAGCGTCCCCTCGCTCGGCGCCGGCGACATCGGCGCCGTGGTGAAACTCAAGGACACGCACACCGGCAACACGTTGTGTGGCGGCAAGAAACCGGTGGCGCTGCCCAAAGTCGATTATCCCAAACCCAACATCCACGCCTCGCTCAAGAGCGGCGTCAAAGGGGAGGAAGACAAAATCGCCACCGGCCTGGCGGCGCTGCACCACGAGGACCCGACGTTCCTCTACATGGTCGATTCCGAGCTGCGCCAAACGATCGTTTCCGCCCAGGGCGAGCTGCACCTCGAGGTCATCGCGGAGAGCCTTCGCCGCCGTTACAATGTCCACGTCGAGCTGATCGAGCCGCGCGTTCGATACCGCGAAACCATCAAGGCCAAAGGCGAGTCGAAATACCGCCACAAGAAACAGACGGGCGGCGCAGGCCAGTTCGCCGAAGTCTGGATGCGCATCGATCCCAAGCCGCGCGATACAGGCCTTGAGTTCACCAACTCGCTCAGCGGCCAAAACGTGGATCGCGTCTTCGTGCCGTCGGTCGAGAAAGGCGTCATGAAAGCCGCCGAGGAAGGTATTCTCGCCGGTTACCGTGTCGTGGATGTGAAGATTGATTTCTACGATGGTAAGATGCACCCGGTGGATTCAAAGGACATCGCGTTCCAAATCGCCGGCTACTTCGCCTTCAAAGAGTCCTTCGCTGCCGCGCGGCCCTGCCTGCTTGAACCCATTCATACGGTCTCGATCCGCATCCCGGAAGATTGCATGGGCAAAGTGATGGGCGATCTCTCCAGCCGCCGCGGGAAGATTCAGGGCATGGATATGGAAGGCGGGTTCCAATTGATCAAAGCCCACGTGCCTGCCAAGGAGCTTTATCGCTACTCCAGCACGCTCCGCTCGCTGACCGGCGGCCGCGGCGTTCACGCCGAGGATTTCAGCCATTACGAGGAAATGCCTCGCGAAGCCGAACACAAAGTCGTCGAGGAAAGCAAGAAAGCCAAACTGGCGCAGCAGACCGAGTAGGTTGCCTGGATTAAGACGTTCCAAAGTTCAAGCTCCAGCCCGCAGGGGCCCGATGAGCGGGCGCGTTCGCGAGTCCTGAGGATATCCCGGGCAGCGCCAAAGCCAGTTGAACTGGCGGGCTGAAGCCCTTATGTTCCAACCCGCTCTTATGCCCAAACAAAAGATCGTCAACGAATCGAACTCAACACCCGCCGCGCTCGGCTTCGCAATGCCAGCGGAATGGGAAAAGCACGAGGCTACCTGGCTGGGTTGGCCACACAATCCCACCGACTGGCCTGACAAGCTCGACACCATCCGTTGGGTCTATGGAGAAATCGTCCGCAAGATTGCCCCGGGCGAAATCGTTCGAATTCTGGTCAACAACCCGGCTGAACAGAAACTGGCGGCCGGCCATCTAACGCGCGCCGGAGCGGACACGCGCCGCGTCCAGTTCATCGTGCATCCCACCAATCGTGGCTGGACCCGCGATAGCGGGCCGATCTTTGTGAGAAGGGAGACGGGCGAAGGGCGAAGGAAGAGCGGGGACACGGCGATTGTGCATTTCCACTTTAACGCGTGGGCGAAATACGACGATTGGCAGAAAGACCGGCAGGTGCCGGAAACTGCGGCCCGGGTTCTCGGCAAGCGGCTGTTTAATGCGGAGCTTGCGGGCAAGGATTTCGTCATCGAGGGCGGCGGCATTGAGGTCAATGGGCGCGGCACCCTGTTGACGACGGAGGAATGCTACCTCGACCCCAAGGTCCAGGTCCGCAATCCCGGGCTGGGCCGCAAAGAAATTGATGAGACGCTCAAGAAGTATCTTGGTGTCAACAACGTCTTGTGGCTGCTGGCCGGACCGGTCGGTGACGACACCCACGGCCACATTGACGACATCTGCCGTTTTGTGAACCCGAAAACCGTCGTGCTCATCAAGGAGACCAACCGGAAGGACGCCAATTACCATCCGTTGTCTGAAAACTGGGAGCGCATTCAGGATCTCCGATTGGAAGACGGTTCCCGGCCGGAAGTTGTGCCGCTGCCGATGCCTGCGCCGCTGCACTTTGACGGTTACCGGCTGCCGGCCAGCTACGCGAATTTCTATATCTCCAACGCAGCCGTGCTCGTCCCGACGTTCAATGACCCGAACGACCGGATCGCGTTAGGCACGCTGGGCGAACTCTTCAAAGACCGGCCTGTGATCGGGCTTCACGCGGTCGATCTCGTGCTTGGATTCGGCACGCTGCACTGTCTCACTCAGCAGCAACCAGCCTGCGAATCTGCTGCTTAAAGCAGCCGGATCTGGGCCTTCTCGCGGGCCACGATCTCGCTCAAACCCGGTCGCCGACCGTTGCGCCGCTCGATGATGTGCTTATTCACCGACGGATGAAAAGGCACCGGGTAATTCCCGTCGTAACACGCCATGCAGAACGCGCTGGCAGGCAGACCGGTTGCTTCGATCATGCCCGCCTGGGAAAGGTAACAAAGCGAATCGGCGCTGAGATAATTGCGGATTTCTTCGAGTGTATGATTCGCCGCCATCAGCTTGCTGCGATCCGGAAAATCAATCCCGTAAACGCATGGATTCGTATGGGGCGGACAACTGACGAGCACGTGGACCTCTCTGGCGCCAGCTTCCTTCAAGTTGTTCACTCTCGCCTTGCAGGTGGTGCCGCGCACAATCGAATCGTCCACCACGATCACGCGCTTGTCTTTCACCAACTCCTCGATCAGGTTGAGCTTCACCCGCACGTCAAAGTCGCGGATGAGCTGCGAGGGCTGGAGAAAGCTGCGGCCCACATAGTGATTACGCACGAAGGCCATCTCGAACGGGATGTTCGATTCCAGTGAATAACCGAGCGCGGCACAGTTCCCGCTGTCCGGCACAGGCACGACGACATCGGCGGCAATCGGAAACTCGCGCGCGAGCTGCCGGCCCATTTCGACGCGGACTCTGTAAACGTTGCGGCCGGCAATGGTGCTGTCCGGCCGGGCAAAATAGACGTATTCAAAAATACAGAACGCGCGACGCTGAGGTTCTGGAAACGCCTGCATGCTGCTCACCCCATCCTCGTTGATGATCACAATCTCGCCCGGCTCGATGTCGCGCACAAATTTGGCGTGGATCAAGTCCAGCGCGCAGGTCTCGCTGGCCAGCACCCACGCTTCGTCGATCTTGCCCAGGCAAAGCGGGCGGAACCCCTGCGGATCCCGCACGCCGATAAGCTCCGTCTCGGTCATGATGACCAGCGAGTAGGCCCCTTCGATGCGGTGGAGGGTTTGCGGAAGGTTGTTCTCCTGGCCATTCAGAGTCGGCTGGGCCATCAGGTGGAGTATGATTTCACTGTCCACCGAAGTTTGGAAAATCGAGCCTCGAGCCTCGAGCTCCTCGCGGAGTTGGGCCGCGTTGGTCAGGTTGCCGTTGTGCGCAATGGCGATCTGGCCGCAGGCGCAATCGACCGTGAGCGGCTGGGCATTGCGCAGATGTGACGAGCCGGTGGTGGAGTAGCGCGTATGGCCGACCGCGATGTGCCCGGCCATGCCATGCAGGATGTCCCCTTTGAATATCTGCGAAACCAGCCCCATGCCCTTGTGTGCGTGAAACTCCCTTCCGTCCGATGTAACGATGCCAGCGCTTTCTTGTCCGCGATGCTGCAAAGCATAGAGGCCGTAATACGTCAGTTCCGCCGCATTCGGATGGCCGTAAACGCCAAAGACACCGCAATAATGTTTGGGATATTCTTGCATCAACAAAAGAGCTTTCAGCTACCGCATCGCGCGAGCGATCGAACTCCACCAAAGGTCAAACAGTTCGCTCAGGTCGCAACTCATGGCAGCCGCCCCAGTCTTGATTTCCAAGGCGGCCCCGCCGACGACGCCGATGTGCCTCGCGGGCACGCCGAGAATGTTTGCTTGAGCCAGGACTTTGACGGCGTGTATCGCGGCAACCGAAATGATGATGCGCCCCTGGGCCTCGCCGAAAAGCAAGGCGTCCAATCGTGCCGGCAAGGGATTTGGCGCAGCCGCGGCTGATTGCAGCGTCGTTGGGGGCTCTTCCAGGCTCGCATCTGGCGCGGCCGCAGGCGTGAGATCAATTTGCGCGCCGATTAAACGGGGTGTCTCGCGAGCAATGTGCTGGCTGATGCAACTTTCGGCCAGCGCGACCGCAAGGCCGCCTTCGCTGCAATCATGTGCGCTCTTCACCACCCCGGAGTGGATAAACGCCCGCAAGGCCAGGTGCAGGTCTTTCTCCTTCGCCAAGTCGCATCGCGGCGGTGTGCCAGTCTTCATGCCATGAATCTGCTGCAGATAAGCCGAGCCACCCAGGCCAAGCAGCGGGTCGGTCGCATCGATGGTTTCACCCAGCAGAATAATGGCATCGCCCTCGTCTTTGAACCATTGCGTCGTGATGTGCTCCACTCGCTCGATCATGCCAACCATCGCAATCGTCGGGGTGGGATCGATCGGGCCGGCCGGATGCTGGTTGTAGAGCGAGCAGTTGCCGCCGGTGACTGGCGTGTTGAAAGCCCGGCAGGCGTCGGCAAGGCCGCGCACGCTTTCCTTGAGCTGCCAGAAAAGCTCGGGGTTGTGCGGGTTGGCGTAGTTCAGGTTGTCAGTCACGCCCAGCGGCGCCGCGCCCGAGCAGGCGAGGTTTCGAGCGGCCTCGGCGACCGCGATCTTGCCTCCTTCGTAGGGATCGAGGAGAACGTATGTGCCGTTGCCGTCCACGGAAATCGCGATGAGCTTGGTAGGGCAGGCGTCCCGCCTGCCCTCCGGGGGCGTTTGCTCATTGCCATCGGGACAGGAGTCAAGGCTTGTGAGCGGGAGGCCCGCCGGGGCAGGCGGGACGCCTGCCCTACTATGGGGCAACGCATCCTCCTTGATGCGCAAGACTGCCGCATCGGAGCCCGGGCAGACGATGGTGCCGTTGCGGACCATCTGGTCGTATTGGCGATACACCCAGTTCTTGGAGGCGATGGTCGGCCAGCCCAGCAGGGTTTTTAGGTGCGCCGCCGGGTTCTGCGCGTCTGGAAGGCCGTCGAGGCTGAATGCGCGGACCTGTTTCAAATACGCCGGCTCCTTCGCCTCGCGTTGATAGACCGGTGATTCATCGGCGATCTGCCGCGCGGGAATATCGGCGACAATCCGGTCATGGTGCTTCACGACCATGCGGCCCGTATTGGTGACCAGACCGATTTCCGACCAGGGCAAATCCCACTTATCAAAAATGCGCTTCACTTCCTCCTCCCGGCCCTTGTGGACGATGATGAGCATCCGCTCCTGTGATTCGCTGAGCATGATCTCGTAGCTGGTCATGCCGGGCGCCCGTTGCGGAACCTTGTCGAGCTCGATCTCGATGCCCGTTCCCGCCCGGGCGGCGGTTTCGCAGGTGGAACAAGTCAGGCCCGCTGCGCCCATGTCCTGAATACCGGCCACCGCGCCGGTGGCCAGCAATTCCAGGCACGCTTCGCACACCAGTTTTTCCATGAAAGGATCACCCACCTGGACTGCGCCGCGCTGCCGCTCCGCGGATTCCTCGGTCAAATCCTGCGAGGCAAACGCCGCGCCCGCCAGGCCGTCGCGCCCGGTCGCCGGCCCGACATAGAACACCGGGTTCCCAACCCCGCTGGCTCGCCCGCGCACGATCTGTTCGTGCCGCAGCACCCCAAGGCAAAACGCGTTAACCAGAGGGTTGCCTTCATACGACTTATCGAAATAGACCTCTCCCGCCACGGTCGGAATCCCAAAGCAATTGCCGTAATGCGCAATACCTGCGACCACGCCGCCGAATAGCCGCCGGTTATTGGCAATGGCCGCCTCAGCGGACTGGGCATCGTCCGTGATCGGCCCGAACCGCAGCGAGTTGACGGCGCAAATCGGCCGCGCCCCCATCGTGAAAATGTCCCGAATGATGCCGCCGACGCCGGTGGCAGCCCCCTGAAACGGTTCCACCGCGCTCGGGTGATTGTGCGACTCGATCTTGAATGCGATGGCCAGGCCGTCGCCGATGTCGATGATCCCCGCATTCTCCTCACCGGCACCGACAAGAATCCGCGGTGACTGCGTTGGGAAAGACTTGAGCAGCGGGCGGGTGTTCTTGTAGGAGCAATGCTCGCTCCACATGACCGAGAAGATGCCCAGCTCGGTGTACGAAGGCTCGCGGCCAAGGACAGCCTTGACCTTCTCATATTCCTCGGGCGTGAGGTTGTGCTTGCGCACCAACTCAGGAGTTATCGCTGGCTCGCTCATTTGGGCAGGTCATTGCAGCACGGATTTTCACGCTTCACGCAGCCTTTTCAACACCGCGTTCCCGGAGCGCGTGAATCATGCTTTCGAACACCAGCCGGCCATCCGCGCAACCCAGCACCGGCTCACTCGCGCGCTCGGGGTGCGGCATGAGGCCGGCGACATTGCGCGCCTCATTGCAAATCCCGGCGATGTTGTCGAGCGACCCATTCGGGTTGGCGGTTTCCGTCGCTTCCCCCTGCGCATCGACGTAGCGCCAGAGAATTTGGTTGTTCGATTTGAGTTCAGCCAGCGTCTGCTCGTCGGCAAAATAGCATCCTTCCCCGTGGGCAATTGGCACGCGCATGACTTTGTCCGGCGGGATCAGCTTCGTGAATGGCGAATCGGCCGTGGCAGTCTTCAGAAAGATATTCTCGCATCGGAACTGGAGGGAACGATTGCGGACCAACGCTCCGGGCAACAAGCCGGCTTCGCAGAGAATTTGGAACCCGTTGCAGATACCCAGCACCAAGCCGCCGTTGGCCGCAAATTCCTGCACCGCTTGCATCACCGGGCTGAACCGCGCGATGGCCCCGGTGCGGAGATAATCGCCGTAGCTGAAGCCGCCGGGAACGACCACCGCATCCACGGCGCCCAGCGAAGCCTCCTTGTGCCAGAGCAGCCGGGCCGAATGGCCCACCACATTGCGCACCACGTGGACTACGTCCTGATCGCAATTTGAACCCGGAAACTGGAGGACGGCGAAGTTCATTCGATCTCGAACCGATAATCTTCAATGACGGGGTTGCTCAGTATCTTGTGGCACGCCTCGTCAATTTGCTTCCAGGCAGATTCCTTGTCCACACCCGTCAATTCAATCTCGATATACTTGCCCACGCGCACGTCCCCGATTCCCGCATAGCCTATATGCGCGAGCGCGCTCGCGACAGTCTTGCCCTGCGGATCGAGCACTGCCTTCTTGGGCGTAATAATAATCTTCGCTTTCATGCTGCTACGGAGTTTCCCATCGCTTGCCCGGTGCATGTTGTGGCATGCAGGGCTTGGAAGCGAGAGGTTTCTTGAGAATGTGACCCCGCAGTGCGCATCTTAGATTTTTCGGAGCGAGGACAGGGGCGCAAGACAGAATTGGTCGAAGCCTGCGATTTCATGGGAATCAAACCTAAAAACAGCAGTTGGAACCACGGATTTCTAGGATAACAGGGATAACAAATATTGCCCCATCCGTGCCATCCGTGCAATCCGTGGTCATATTCCCGCTCTGAGGGGAACGAGAGGAGAACCACGGATTACCCGGCACGCCGGGGCAGGACGCCCGGCCTGAGATCAGCGCGCCTGGCGGACGCGGACGGTGAATTTCTTGGCCAGGTTGTTCATCGAGGTGAAAATCGCGTCTTCGGTGGCGTTCTCGGTGAGAATGACCATTCGGAACGGAGTTTCGTCACCAGTCAGAAAGCCGTTCTGGTCCTTGAAGACGCAGTTGGCCTGCACCTCGATGCGTCGGTTTTCCCGGTTGCGCAGGTGGACGACCACCTGCAGCCGGCCATCCTCGAGGGTTTGTTCCTGGACCCCGGTGTAAGTGACCGAGTATTGGACGCCCGGATCGAGCAAGACCACCGGTTCCCGGGTCTCGTAGGCCGGCGTCTGCGACCATTGCGGAAGGTAGGGCCCTTTGTCGTGAGTGCTGCAACCGGCAACGAACAGAACCGCCGCGCCGGCGGCGAGGAGGGTTACAATTGATGTTTTCATAAAGTTTGCGGTGTGACTGAAGTGTCGCTGACGAACACAACCTTGTCCCGGTCGGTCGCCGTGATGTTCAGGTTGATGGTCTTGGTCAGATTGGCCAGAACCCGGCCTGAGGGATCGAGGAATTGAATCGTGATGACGTGCTGCCCGACCGGCAATGGCAGGCTGGCGAAGCTCAGGTAATGCGGCAGATTGTCCCAGGTCCGGGTGTCAGCAGCCGGTATCGTTGCCGCAGAGACCACCTTGCTGACCAACCCAACCAAGGCGATGCCGAGACCCACTTCCTGCGTCGTGGCGTCGTGGCTCACCGCCGCAGTCGTCAACCCGCCGATGAGCGCCACGTTGCCAATGGTGTCGGTGGCGGATTTGAAGACAGCCTTGTTGCCGAGAATGTGGTCCATCACCCGGCCCCCGCGCGTGGTCGCCTGAAAACAGACATCGTCGGCCGGCGCGATCGGTACCCGGAGCGAGCCAATTCTAAGCTCAGCCGACGCCACCGGGGAAGGAGTCGCGCGGATTTGAAGCTGCTCACCATATTCGCCGGCGGCTACTTTGGCCGGGCCGGGGCCGAACTCGATGAACAGAAGCAAATTAGCCTTGGGGTTGTAGGGCGGCAGTTTGACGCCCCTGGCGACGCCCTGGGCGCGCTTGAAGGCATCCATGCCGTCGCCGCCCAGCTTCATCGTTGCCAGGCCGTCCAGGTAATCCGGCAACACCCAGTCGCCCGCGTACTCGTGGCTCTCGGCGTCGCTGTCCTCGAATTCCGCGCTGCGAAAGCAGGCACGGGCGTTGTCCGGTTCGCCGTCCATCCAGTAGATGATACCGCGGTAAATGTAAGCCATCGAACGTTCGTAAGGCTCGCCGATGAAAGTCTTCTTCGCCTCGCCGTGGAAGTAGCTGCGCGCCTTCTTCGCGTCGGGATCGTTGCCATAAATCCCGCCCAGGGTCAGGAGCGCGTCATCCAGGTATTGTTTGGCAAGATTGAAGTTGCCCTGGCGCATCGCCGCAGCGGCTGTGCGGTACTCCCAGAGGACACGATCACGCGGCGGCCCGTTTGCGATGGCGGTTGGGCCGTCCACCATGACGTTGCCCGTCAGCGCGACCTGGCGCGTCGTCGTGGCGCACCCCGCCACCAGTAACAAAGCGGCCAGCAGCGCCCGCTGGCAGAGGAAGTTCATCACGTCATCCAGCAATCGAACTCATCGATAAGCCGCGTCTTCGAGCCCCTGCTTCTTGATCTCGGCCGAGTCTTCCCAAACAATCCCGCTGGTCCGCGCATCGATAAGGTGGAAATCATACAGGATATAATCGCTGGTGCCGGCGGCGGTGCGCGTGGAAAGCCCTTGCAGCGTGCCAGTGAGGAAATAATCCGCACCCTTGAATTCCTGCACGATCGGGTCGGAACTGGCGGTTACCACGCCTTCACGCTTGAGGTTGCGCTCCTTTTCCAAAGCTTCCATCTGGTTGCGGGCCAAAAACATGACTTTGCCGCGCGCCTTCGAGTTGAGTTGCGCGCGAATGCGGGTCAGGAAGATGTCTTTGTTGATCGGAAATCGAGTCTGGTTATCCACTGGCTGCAGCACGATGGTCGGCGGCGTGGCCGCGTTGGCGATCTGCGGGATGCCCACGATGCTCCGGGCCATCTTGTCGGCCACGGACACGAGGTCTTGCGATTCCACGCCGGTGCCGGCAACAAACCCCTGTTCGTCGGCGTTGAGGTGGGTGACCGACACGCCGGAGGGGTTCCTCACGCCGCTGGAGGCGCAACCGGCGACAAGAACGGCGACAAGCGCGCCGCAGATGGGAATACTGATCTTGCTAAGGGACGATTTCATGGTTTTGCGAAACATTAAGAGCGTTGAACAAGGCTAAAATGTGGAGGCGTCCGGCACGCGGAGGGCGTCGGGGATTTGGTAAGCCGGCGCTGAATCAGGGGTGGTCCAATAATGGGTTGGGCCCGGCTGCAGCGCCGGCGCTGCCAATGGTCGGGGTGGACTGCTGGGAACAGGCTGGGCCGGAGACGCATAGCTACCCAACAACGCGCCGTTCAACGCCGGGGCGATCAACCACTGGGCGTGCCCGGTCGTTAATGCGCTGCCTGCGAGGATAGTTGGAATTATCCTTTTCATCGGTTAACAGTAGTTTAGACGCTTTGACTAAGCCTTTATTCGGCAGCACACGATACCACGGTCTTCAGTTAAGGCAATCCTGCACGTTCCAAGCGATAGAACTGGGCCGAGCCGGCAATGGGCACCGTAACCGAGTTCCCGCTGACACCGGGCACGGATGTCCACGTCCCCCCGGGCACGCGCTCGGCGGATTCGAGCGTATAGCCGGTCAGCACGATTGGCCAGCTAAGGATGACGTTCGGCCCGCTGCGCGAGATCGAGAGCACGGCGAAGGGCTCATAGTTGGCAGCCAACTGGACGTCGGCTGCGGGCATTAAGACAGAGGTGAATGAGGCATGAATGTCCCCCACAGTGGCAACGTCGCCCGTCCATTGGCCAAAGGTCTGGCCGTCTGGCGGGGTATTGGCTTGAATGAACACTCTCGCCCCTACCGAGTATGTGCCCGAGCCGGTGCCACCAATAACCGCGAGCATGTAGCTGATTGCGTTCGGATTCCATTTCGCCAGGCTCGGGGTAAGCAGCCCTCCCGCCATCGTCAAGTAACCTCCCGCATAGAGGTCCCCGCCGGGACGGGAAACCAAGGTCCAGACGGACAAGTCCACTCCGCTCCCGAGCGGGCTCCAGGCGGAGCCATCCCACTTGGCGATGTTTCTGGCGGCCACGCCCCCAGCGGCGCTGAAGCTGCCTCCAACGTAAAGAATGCCGGTGGAATCGAACCACAAGCTGTTTACGCCGCCGCCGGACACTCCTGAATCCAGCCCAGACCATTCCGAACCGTTCCACTTGGCGATGCAGTTCACCAGGAGACCGCCGGCGTGCTCGAAACCGCCCCCGACATAGAGATTCCCGGCGGGGTCACACGCGGCGGCCTGGACGAACAGCGGGTTGACATCAATCCCAATCCCGAGAGCGGACCAGGCTGACCCGTCCCATTTGGCAACATGGTTGACTTCAAGGTCGCCGGATCGAATGAAGTATCCCACAGCATAAAGGTTTCCGGCGGTGTCCGCGGCCAGGCCCATCACATCGGCGTTGGGCACAGCCGTCGTGGGGGTGAAGCCCGGACCGAGTGCCGACCATTGCAAGCCGTCCCACTTGGCAACATGGCTGGCGGCTACGTCCCCGGCAATGGTAAAGCTGCCGCCCGCATACAGGTTGCCGGCGACGTAGGCCAGGGCCGAGACCGACCCGTTCAAGCCCAAGCCGAGAGGGAACCAATTGGTCCCGTTCCACTTGGCGATATTGTAAGCGGTCTCGCCGCCGGCGGTGGTGAAGCTGCCGCCCGCATACAGGTTTCCGGCCGGGTCGAAGGCGAAAGCCATGACGTAACATGTGCCGATGTCCTTGCTCAAGCCCGAGCCGAGTGGCGACCAAGCGGTTCCATTCCACTTGGCGACGTGCTGGGCGCTGGCGTTCCCGATCGCAGTGAAGTATCCCCCGGCGTAGAGGGTCCCGGCGGCATCCAGTCGGGCGACAATGCATGCGCCGTTCACCCCGGTGTCGAGCCCGGTCCAGTGAGTGCCGTCCCATTTGGCAATGCGACTCGCGTTCACCCCGCCAGCCTCCCGAAAGAACCCGCCGACGTACAGCATCCCTGCGGTATCCAACGAAATCGATAGAACAGAATCGTTGACCCCCGTGCCAACGCCGGACCATGTGGTTCCATCCCACTTGGCGATATGGTTTGCGCTCACCTCTCCGGCCCAAGTGAAGCTGCCACCGGCAAAGATAACGCCATCAGCCCCCACGCGGAGCGCACTGACTGCTCCGTCCATCCCGGCACCGAGGGCCGACCAAGTGGTGCCGTCCCATTTCGCAATGCTGTAGGCGCTTTCCCCGCCCGCCGCCGAGAAGGCTCCGCCGGCGTACAGGTTCGTGCCGGACACGGCCAGGGCATCCACACCGCCGTTTACCCCCAAACCGAGAGGCGACCATTGGTGGCCATCCCATTGGGCAATTTGATTGGCCGCCACGCCCCCGGCTTTAGTGAAATCTCCGCCGGCATAGAGGTTGCCGGCGGCATCGAACGCGATGGCATAGACCTCCTTGTTCATGCCTGACCCGAGGGCCGACCAGCGCGAGCCGTCCCACTTGGCGACGTTATTAACCGTCACGCCGCCGGCTTGGCTGAACAATCCTCCGGCATAAAGATTTCCGGCTGGGTCAAACGCCAGGGCGAAAACCTTGCCGACCATCCCCGGCCCGACTGGGGACCACCGTTTTCCGTCCCATTTGGCAACATTCTCGACTTTTACGCCCCCCACCGACTCAAACTGGCCGGCGGCATAGCAGTTTCCGGCGGCGTCGAAGATAATGGCGTGGATGTGGTCAAATATGGCGCGCTCAGTAACCCCGCCGCCGACGTCCGACCACTTGCCGGTGGTGGGTGTGTATTTGGCGATGAGCCGGGTCGCAACGTCCCCGACGGCTGAAAAAGCGCCGCCAAGGTAGAGATTGCCGGCGGCATCAAATGCAGTGGCGGACACGGCGGCATCGGCTCCGGAGAAATGCCCGGTAACATTGGTCCAGGCTCCCTGGGCTGCAAGCAGGGCCGGGGTGACAGCGGCAAGCAGGGTAACGATCAACAGGCTAATAGCGGTTTTCCTCATAATGCGGTTCTTAGTTATACAATCATTCGCTTTGATGTGCTTAAGATGCACAGTAACCTTCTTTTGGGAAAGCAAGAAGCTGATTCCCGTCCTTTCGCTTAAAGAGGCGAAGGAATTTCACGTCTGGGGAGGGCGACCTTATGGAGTGCGCCGTCGCCGCTAAGCGCTCTGCCGGCGCACTCCATAATGACGCTGGGTGACCGATTTCAAAATCACAAAATCACCGACCAGAACGGCACCGCTTGACTTGGGTGTTGGCGGCGTCTAAGTTAGCGACTCTTTCAGATGAAAGCTATCTGTACCATACTAGCAGCCGGGGTCGTGATTGGTTCGGCATGGCTGGTGCATGCCGAGATGGTAAGCGGCATCCAGGCCATTGTGCATGACGCCATCGTTACGCAGGACGAAGTGGAGGGGATGACGGCGCCGGCCGCTGAGGTGCTGTGGCGCCAATACCGCAGCCAGCCCGAATTATTCCAGAAGAAGGTGGCTGACGCTCGCAATGAAAGTTTGGAACAATTGCTGGAGCGACAGTTGATCCTGCACGATTTCAAGACCACGTTTAACGCGCAGGAAAGTGTTATCGAGAAAGAGATCGAGAAAGAGGTCCGTAAAGAGATTCAGGAAGAAATCCGCGCCAATTACGGCGGCAACCGCACATCGATGCTGCAGACTTTGCAGGCCCGGGGCATCACACTGGAAAAGCATCGCCAGCAGATTCATGATCGAATCATCATCGGCTGGCTGCGCCAGAAGAACATCTCCTCGGAAATTGTCGTCTCGCCGCACAAGGTGGAAGTGTATTATCAGGCGCACCGTGACGAATTCAGGATGCAGGATGAGGTCAAGTTGCGGATGATCGTGTTGAAGAACCCGGTGGCGGCAGACTCGGGGCGAACCGAGAAGCTGGCAGAGGAGATTCTGGCGAAGCTTAAGGAAGGCGCCACGTTTGCAGAAATGGCGACGATTCATTCTGAAGGGTCGCAGCGCAATCAAGGTGGCGATTGGGGTTGGTGGGAACAGGCCCGCCTGAACAAGGGGTTGGGGGACATGGCGAATTCACTGCAACCCGGCCAACGGAGCGGGGTTACGAGCCGCTCGGCCGGAGATGACTACTGGGTGTGCCAGTATGAGAACGGGCAGCCGACGATTGGCCGCCACTATGCTTTCGATGCGGCCTCGAAGAAAGAGACACTGGTGGAGGAGCGGCGGTTCGACAGTGCCGCCGCAGCTACCAGTTTGCCGCCGCCCCAGGAATTCTACATCATGCTGCTAGAAGACAAGCGTCCGGCGCATTTCAAACCTGTGAACGAGGTGCGGGACCAAATCGAAAAGGACTTGCTGACACAGGAACAGAGCCGCCTCGAAAAGCAGTGGATTGAGCGGCTAAAGAAAAAGACGTTCGTGCGGTATTTTTAGGCGGGCGATGGTTGCTTGTCTTCCGACTTCGGCAGCCACAATTATCGACTGTCGCTTTCAATCAGAATGAAAGGCTGGATAGGCATTTCGCTGGGGGACATCACCGGGATCGGTCCCGAGGTCACACTCAAAGCTCTGGCGATTGAAGCGCCCGCTGATGCGACCCGTTACTTGTTAATTGGAGACGTGGACCATGCGCGCCGACTTGACCAGCAGCTCGGATTAAAACTTCCCTTGCATATCTATGATGGCAAAGGCAGCTTCGGACAGTTCTTTCTTTGCCAGCCGTTCGCCGAGTCTTTGCCGTCCAATTTAATGGAAGGGTCGCCTGCAGCGGCGCGCGCTGCCATCGCGTGGGTGCGAGATGGGGCCGAGCGCTGTTTGCGTCACGAAATAGATGCGCTGGTCACCGCCCCCGTCAATAAACAGGCGATTGTGCAGGCCGGTCAGGCCTTTGTCGGCCAGACCGAATTTCTCTCGCAACTCGCCGGCACCGAGCGCACGGCGATGATGTTGCTCGGTCAGGATGATCGGGGCCGTTGGCTGCGGGTGGCACTGGCGACGACACATTTGCCACTCAAAATGGTTTCGGAACATCTGACGCGCGCGAAGATTGAAATGGTGATTGAATTGACCGCGCAGGCTTGCCGCGACCTCGGTCTGGAGCGGGCGCGCGTGGCGGTATGCGGTCTAAACCCACACGCTGGCGAGGGCGGTGAAATGGGCACTGAAGAGCAAACGACCATCGGTCCAGCCGTCCAGGCAGCGCGCGGGCGGCAAGTGGATGTCATCGGCCCGCTGAGTGCCGATGCGCTGTTTTACCATGCATACAAAGGCGACTACGACGGCGTGGTGGCCATGTATCACGATCAGGGCTTGGTTCCGCTGAAGATGATCGCTTTTGAAACCGGCGTGAACTGGACGCTGGGCCTGCCATTCATCCGCACATCGCCCGATCACGGCACGGCTTACGACATCGCCGGCCAGGGCAAGGCGAATCCTTCCAGCATGCTGGCAGCGATTCGGTTGGCGAAACAATTGGCGGCAAGAAGAACCTGAGGCGGAACTGGGTTATTACGACGACGGGGTCGGGGAGAATCTATAGTTCCAAGGAATGTGCTGGGGCTAAGGGCAACGTAACGGGAGGCTCCTTGCCCCCTTTCGCGCGTGTGATCTATTCTCGCATGTCCCAACGGGACAAAGGCTTGGCCCGGAGTGAGATGCGATCTTTGTCCCGGAGGAACATGCGAGAATAGCCCAGCCCAACGTTTGAACACGTTGGGAACCAGCGCCCGCAGCACGATAAGTCCTGAAAGGACGACTGACCGATCTCGCAGGGGTTCACCCGTCCCTGTCGGGACTTATGCGCCTCTAGACCCGCGCACCCAACGTTTAAACGTTGGGCTATTGTCGGCCCATCCCTCCGGGATGAGGATGGTCAAATCCTAGCGGCATTGGACATTCCTGTCCGCTTCGGGGTTGACTGATCTCCGGGAGCGGACAAGAATGTCCGCGCTCCAATTACCCAGGGTGGTGGTTTTGGAATAATCTAAGATGCGCAATAAAATTTGTTCGCCTGACGGAGTGGGATTTCACATATTGGAGCTTGATGAAATCGATGACGGGTTATGGGCGCGGGGATTGCTCGCAGGACGGCTTTAAGATCACCGTAGAACTCAGCTCGGTGAACCGCAAGCAGACCGAGATTTCGGTGAATCTGCCGCGGGAAATGGAGATGCTGGAGGCCCAAATCCGCGATCTGATTAACCGTTATATTGCGCGCGGCCGTTTGACGGTGCGGGTGTCGCTGCACGCAGGCGCCGGGAAGGCGTCGGCGCGGCTGCACTTGAATGTTCCGCTGGCGAAGGCTTATGCCCGCGAATTGAATCGTTTGTCGAAGCAACTGAAGCTTCCCGGACCGGTCACCTTGGATCAAGTGGCGCGAGCACCGGGGGTTTTCCAGACGGATGAGGAACTGGCGGTGGAGGAAGATTTCTGGCCGGCAGTGGAGAAGGCTCTGAAGAAGGCTTTGGGGCAGATGGTGAAGATGCGCGAGCGGGAAGGCGCGCACCTGGGGCAAGACTTGGAGAAGCGGATTGAGTTGATGCGGAAGTCAGCGGCGCAAATTCAAGAGCAGGCGCCAACGGTTGCGGAGCGCTATCGCCAGCAACTCATTGGCCGCATCCGCGGCGCAGGTCTGGAAGCGCCCGGAATCGAGGACGAGCGGTTGCTGAAAGAAGTGGTGTATTTCGCCGACCGCTCGGACATTTCGGAGGAGCTGACGCGGCTCCAGAGCCATTTCCAGCAGTTTGAGGACGGTCGTAAATCCAGCGAGCCGGTGGGTCGGATGCTTGATTTTCTGGCACAGGAAATGAACCGGGAAATCAACACGATTGGCGCGAAGGCCAACGATAGTTTGATTTCCCGCGAGATGGTGATTTTGAAGGCGGAGTTGGAAAAGTTTCGCGAACAGGCGCAGAATGTGGAATGACGGGCGTGGAATGAATAAGGGCGAAGCATGAGTGACGAAACCCGAGAACCGAGAACGCGTGTGGAGAGCCAAAGCAAAGACGAGCCGGCCACCAGCCCATTGCTGGTGCTGATTTCCGCGCCTTCGGGCGGCGGCAAAACGACCCTGTGCCAGCACTTGCTCGATGCCCGGCCGCAGATGACCCGGGCGGTGACTTGCACGACGCGCCTGCCGCGCGAAGGCGAGCAGGACGGAACAGATTACTATTTTCTGGATGCGGGATCGTTTCTCAAGCGGGTGGAGGCAGGCAACTTCCTCGAGCACGCGACGGTGTACGGCAATAGTTACGGCATTCTGAAGGCGGAAGTGCTGGGCAAACTGCGGCAGGGCAAAGACGTGTTACTCAACGTGGATGTGCAAGGGGCCGCGACGATTCGCGAGAAAGCGCTGGAAGATTCGGAATTGAAACGGGCGCTGGTCTCGGTGTTCTTGACACCACCGTCGCTTAGCGTGCTGGAAGAGCGGCTGCGCAAGCGCGCGACGGACTCGCCGGCGGTCGTTCAAAAACGGCTGGGAGTCGCGCGACAGGAAATCGCCCAGTGGAAGCATTTTGATTATCTGCTGCTGAGCTCGAGCATCAGCGAGGATTTGCGGCGGATGCTGGCGCTGATTGAAGCGGAAAAGATGCGGACAGGGCGGGCGCAAGCGCCGGAAATTTAATTGCACGTTAAAATGAGCAAAAACGTCGTATTAGGTGTGACGGGCTCGATTGCAGCTTACAAGTCGGCTGAGTTGGCGAGCCAGTTGACCAGGCACGGTTGCGAGGTGCATGTTGTGATGACGGCAGACGCGTTGCGTTTCATAACGGCGGTGTCATTGAAAACGTTGTCGCGCCACCCCGTGGTCGCTGATTTGTATGACGAGGAGGAAGGTTGGAAGCCGATGCACATCCAACTCGCGGACGAGGCGGATCTGCTGCTGATCGCGCCTGCGACCGCCAATACCATCGCCAAGCTGGCGCTGGGTTTGGCCAACGATGCCTTGAGTTGCGTGGCGCTGGCGCTGAATGCCGAGGCCAAGACCCTGATCGCGCCGGCGATGAATGGGAAGATGTGGCTCCACCCGGCGACGCAGGAAAACGTGGCGAAACTCAAATCACGCGGTAATGAATTCATTGGGCCGGAGGAAGGTTTGTTGTCGTGCGGCTACGAAGGCCTGGGACGGTTATGGCCGGTGGAGAAAGTGGCCGCCCGAGCGTTGGAATTACTGCGATAGGCACTGAACCAGCGGCTATGCGGTATAGTTTATGAACTTCGGTTTATGGCAGCGGCTTAGACACTACGGATTCCGGGATCTGGCAAAAGTCATTGTTCGGTTCCCGGGCCGGGCTGTCGAGCTGTTGCGGATTCCGGCGCCCGATGCCCCGCAACTGATCGATCGCATCACCACGATGGAGCGGGATATCATCCTGCCGTTGAAGGTGGCCGGGATTGCGATGTTGCTGCATTCGTTTTATTTCACACCGTGGTTTGGCAAGGTGTTGGGCGCCCTGGAGATTGCGGTGGAAACCACGCGATCCTTTCTCTGGATTTACATTGGGCTGAATATCGTGGTGGCGGGCTTGCTGCTGACCATGAGCCGGCTGCCACTGCCACTAGTGTCATGGGCAGTGTTTGCCATGAGCCTGGTGGATGGAGTTTTCCTGTCGGCGCTGACCGTTGTGACCGGCGGCTACGACAGCATCCTGTATTGGCTTTTTCTGGGACTGATCGTGCGCGGTGCGGTGAGCGTTCCACGGGCGACGTCGCAAATCATGCTCAATTTGACGTTGATCGCCTGTTACGTGATGGCGGGAATCATTGTGATAAGAGTCGCCGATTATTTAGACGCGGGAGAGCGGGAGATTCTCTTTCCCGGGACCCTGGATAATCCAGCGGAGCCACTCCTGCTGCGCCTGGCGCTGTTAATATTGATGACGATCTGCTGTTACGGCGTGCAGGTGCTGATGGAACGGCAGCGCCGGGCGGTGGAAGAAGCGCGTGAGTTCGCCATGCGGGAAGGTCAGTTGCGGTCAGCAGGGCGTGTGGCGGCGGAGTTTACGCATCAAATCAAGAATCCGCTTGCGATTATCAACAACGCCGCGTTCTCGCTGCAACGCGCCGTCAAGTTGGGAAAGGCGGTGTCCCCTGAACAAATCCGCATTATTCAGGAGGAAGTTGAGAGATCGGACCGGATCATCACGGAAATCATGGGCTACGCGCAGTTGAGCGAGGGCCATGTCGAAAAGCTTAACGTGATCGAAGAACTGGACAATGCCGTTGAACGGGTCTTTCCGCCGGCGGTGGCCTATCCGGTCCAGGTTCACCGCAACTACGGGCTGGATTTCCCGCCCTTGCTGATGCAGCGCCGCCACCTTTCCGAGACGTTAATCAACGTCCTCCAAAATGCGCGCGAAGCCCTCGGTGAAAAGGGTGGGAACATTTTCGTCCACGCGCAGTGTCACAGCGATTACACAGTCGAGATTTCGATCCGTGACGATGGCCCCGGCATTCCCGTTGAGAAGCAGGGAAAGATTTTTGAGGCGTACTACACCACCAAGAAAAAAGGCACCGGGCTGGGCCTGGCGACAGTCAAACACAACATCGAACTGTATGGGGGCGATGTGCGGGCGGAATCTGAGCTTGGAAAGGGCGCGCGGTTTATTTTACTATTCCCTGCAAGGGCATTGATTAAACTGGCAAAACTGAAATGAAGTCCGAAGTCAGAAGCTCGAAGTTCAAAGCATGAGCACAAGGCTCCCACCTGTGCTGGTCGTGGACGACGAGAAGAACATGCGCCTATCGCTCAAGACGGTGCTGGCAGACGAGCGCTACGGGGTTCGCACAGTGGAATCGGCGGAGGAAGCGCTGGAGCTGCTGGCGCGCGAAGAATTCTTCATGGTGATCACGGATGCGCGGTTGGGGGGGATGAGCGGGTACGAGTTTTTGTCCAAGGCCCGAGCCCGATGGCCGGATATGCCGATGCTGATGATCACGGCTTACGCGACCCCAAAGCTGGCGGTGGAAGCCATTCAGGCGGGGGCGATCGACTATCTGGCCAAGCCGTTTGCGCCCGAGGAACTGCTGCATGCGGTGGCGCGTTGCGCGGAACGGTTTCGGCTGCTGCGGGAAAACGCGAGCCTGCGCCAGCGGGCAATCGAAACCTACGGGCTGGAACGGATCGTGGGCGAATCCCAGAAGATGCGCGAGCTGCGGCAACTGATTCAGACTGTGGCGCCGACGGCGGCGCGGGTGCTGATTCTTGGGGAAAGCGGGACGGGCAAAGAGTTGGTGGCCGGAGCGCTCCACGCGCTAAGCCAGCGCGGGGAGGCGAGCTACGTGCGGATCAACTGCGCGGCGATTCCCGAGACGCTATTGGAAAGCGAGCTGTTCGGGCACGAAAAGGGAGCTTTCACCGGCGCCTTGAAGCAAAAGCTGGGGCGCGTGGAGGATGCCGATGGGGGGACGATTTTTCTGGATGAGATAGCGGACATGAGCCGGCCGTTGCAGGCCAAGTTGCTGCGGTTCCTGGAGGATGGCACGTTCATGCGGGTGGGCGGCACGCAGGAACTGAAGGTCAACGTCCGGCTGCTTGCCGCGACGAATCGCGACATCGTGGAAGCCATTCGCGAAGGCCAATTTCGCGAAGACTTGTTCCATCGGCTTAACGTGGTCCAGTTCCGGCTGCCACCGTTGCGGGAGCGGGGAGATGACGTATTGATGCTGGCGGAGTATTTTCTGAGAACCTTCGGTGTGTCGATGAACAAGCACACACGGACGATATCCCGGTTGGCGCGGCAGAAGCTCCTGTCGCACCACTGGCCGGGCAATGTCCGCGAGTTGCGCAACGTGATTGAGCGGGCGCTCATTCTGGAAACGATCAGCGAAATCCAACCCGGCAGCCTGCCGGATTTCCAAGTCGAGGCGCGTTTGCACAAAGCCGTGGTGCCAAAGCCAACCGGGGCGGAGTCGCTCGACGAGATGATGGGCAGTTTTGAGCGGGAACTGATTACCAGCATCCTGGAGCAAAACCATTTCAACCTCGGCAGGACCGCCGAGCAACTAAAGATCAGCCGCCATGCGTTACGGTATCGGATGCAGCGGCTGAACATTTCGGCCGGGACTGAACCGGAAGAAATCCCGCCCAACGATGCGGGCAAAGGCAGTTCACCATGAGCGCAATTCCGATTTTGTTAGCTGCAGAGCAGGTTGATGAGGTGCTCGAACAATGGCAGGGGCTGAGCCCTGCCACCAAGGAGTGTCTCATTGTTTTAGGCGCGATAGCATTAATTACGCTGCCAGTCGTGCTTTGGGTGAAGTATTTTCGCAAAATGCGCCGACGACAGCACAAGCACCAGCACCGGCACTATCATTCACACGAGACCAACACGACGGCGGCGGAGGAGATAGAGGGCGACTCTGAGCAGCCGCGGAAGCGGCGGAAGTGGCGGCGGCCCCGGCGGGAACATCGCCCCCGCAACCCGACGTTGGCTGAGACAGGCGGTCTGCCGCCTGTGCGGACGGGGGAACCTCCGGAGATATTGCCCTGACCCATGCGTGAGAGTCGGACGATCACGCGGAAAAGCGCGTCGAATCTGGCGCTGGCTTTTGTGCTGTTGCCCAAAGCCAAACGCGATGCCATGTCTGCCCTCTACGCATTTTGCCGCGAGGTCGATGACGTGGCTGACAACGAAACGATTTCGAGACAACAGCGGCGTGAACAACTCGCGGCGTGGCGCGAGGATGTCCGCCGCGCCTGCGGAACGGAACCTCCCAAATTCCCGGTTAACCGTGAATTGCAGCCGATTATTCGGCAATACAAGTTGCCCTTCGCTCATTTTGACGCGCTGCTGCAAGGCGTGGAGATGGATCTTGACGTCAACCGATATGAAGACTACGAGGCGTTGGAAGTGTACTGCTATCGCGTCGCCTCGGTGGTTGGGCTGCTGAGCATCGAGGTGTTTGGTTACCGCGAGGCGGCTTGCCGCGAGTACGCAGTTTATCTGGGCAAGGCGCTGCAACTGACCAATATTCTGCGTGATGTGCGCGGCGATGCAGAGCGGGGCAGGATTTACTTGCCGCTGGCCGAATTGGCACGGTACAAGGTTACCCCCGAGGAGATTCTGCGGTTGGAATATTCGCCGCGATTTTGTGACTTGGCGAACAGTGTGGCCGGGCGCGCGCGCCATTTCTATCAATTGGCACGCCAAACCCTGCCTGCACCTGACCGTCGCTCGATGGTGGCGGCCGAATTGATGGGGTCGGTGTATTGGCGGCTGTTGCGCAAGCTGGAGAAGCAGCGATTTAACATCTTTGGCCCCAGTCTGACCCGCCTGAACCGGGGGCAGAAGATATTGCTCATTCTGGGAACCTGGTGCCGGTTCGTTTCCGGCGCAGCGACCTCGTGCTATGGCACGCAGGGCATGGACTAAAAGAGTGACGCCTTCCGCCAATGGCACTCGCCGGCTCATCGTCAACGCGGATGACTTTGGACGCTCTGCGTCGATCAATCAGGCCGTCTTGCGGGCGCACCGCGAGGGCATTTTGACCAGCGCCAGTTTGATGGTCAACGAAACCGCGGTTGAAGAGGCGGTGGCGCTGGCACGGGAGAATCCGCGGTTGGGAGTGGGACTGCATCTGACGTTGCTGTGCGGCCATTCGGCGCTGCCGCCCGCAAGCATTCCCGGACTCGTAAATGCAGCAAGGGAATTCACCAACAACCCAGCCGGCGCCGGATGGCGCTATTTTGTTCGGCGCCGGCTGCGGGAGCAGTTGCGGCAGGAAATTCATGCGCAGTTCCAGAAGTTCCACGCGACCAGGCTCTCGCTGGACCATGTCAACGGCCATTTGCACCTGCACCTGCACCCGACCGTATTCGGCATATTGATGGAAGATGCGGAGCAACTCGGCATCGAGCGTCTGCGACTGACCTTTGATCCTTTTCGACTGAACCTGCGGCTGGCTTCGGGCCACTTGCTGTATCGCGCCTTGCACACGGTGATTTTTCACTCGCTGGCTGCGCGCGCCCGCCCAGTGCTGCAGCAACGAGCCGTGCGCCACACCCGGGCGGTATTTGGTCTCCTGCAGAATGCGCGCGTGGATGAAGACTACGTCAGCCGATTGCTGGCGAATCTGCCGGCGGGAGATTCGGAGCTTTACTCACATCCGTCGCTCGACGAATTTAAGAACGAGTTGGATGCTTTGACCAGTCCTTGCGTGCGGGAGCAGGTTAAGGAATTCGGCATCAAACTCATTCGCTACCAGGATTTGTAACATGGCCAAATTGCTCTTAGTTCTGATTATCGGGCTGATCTTTGAATCTGTCGGCGTGGTTTCGCTCAAGAAGGGAATCACGCAGATCGGCGACATGAAACAGGTCAGCGCTGCGGAATTCTTCCGGGTGGTGAAGGCGGGCGCCACCAATCTGAGCGTGCTGCTGGGAGTGTTTTGCGAAGCGGTATTTTTCGCGAGCCTGCTGATGCTTATTTCCAAGAGCGACATCAGTTTTCTCTGGCCACTGACCGGTTTGAGTTTCGTGTTCGCGACGTTTGCGGCGATGTGGTTCCTGGACGAACAGGTTTCGCCAGTCCGTTGGGTGGGAGTGATGTGCATCATGCTCGGCGCTGGTCTGATCAGTTACAGCGAGCACGCGAAGCCCAAACCGGCGGCGGCCACCGCGTCAGGGCAGCCTCAGCCGTCAAGTGGCCACTCCCCTCGATGATCCCCTTTCTGGCCGGCGTAGTTCCAGGCAAACCAAACCGCCCAGGCAGAAGCAGGAGCAGCAGCGAATAATAGGCTCAGCAACCAGCAATTCTCACTTTGGGGAGCAGCGTGGGGCAGACCTCCCGGTTGGGGCCTTTGGCCCCGCACGGCGTCGGAGACTCCGTGAACCGGCAGGTCGGAGACCTGCCCCACGACCTGCCGAAATGCATTTGCTGGCCTTCGCCGACAAACCCGTTTTGTGATATTGACCCCGAATTTCTTTCCGTTACTCTTCGTCAGTTATTTGCAGTGACTAAGCAATCGTTATCAAATCATTTTATGGACAATAATGTAACCTCGTCATCCTCGGCGCTGCCGCGCAGGGACTTTATCAAGAAAACCGCTGCCGCCGCTGCGGTAGTGGCCGCGACCCCGTTGTTCAAAACACCGGTTTACGGGCAAAACCAGGCTCCCTCGCCGGGCCGCGTCATCGGCGCCAATGACCGCATCGGGGTGGCCATTGTTGGCGTCGGGTTCGGCATCGGCCAAAACCATTTGGTCGGCATTCAGGAAAAGGCCAGCGAGAACAACACCCAGATCGTGGCGGCCAGCGACGTTTTCAACAAGCGCCGCAATTTCGCCAAAGACAAGGCCAGTCTCAAGGACGCGGACGTTTATGACGATTACCGCAAGATGCTCGATCGCAAGGACATCGACGCGGTGTTGATCGCCACTCATGACCCGTTGCACGCGCAGATTTCGATCGATTCGCTGGAGTCAGGCCGTCATGTCTATTGCGAGAAACCCCTGACGCGCTACCTGGGTGAGGCCTTCCAGGTCCATGACACCGTGAAAAAGACGGGAAAGATCTTCCAGGCCGGATCGCAGGGCTGTTCCGCCGGCGGCTATAGCAAGTGCGCCGAGCTGATCAAGGCCGGCAAGATCGGCACGCTCGTTTGGGCTCAGGCGTGGTATTCCCGCAACAGCCTCAATGGCGAATGGAATTACCTGGTCGAATCCGAGACCAAAGCCGAGAACATCGATTGGGAGCGCTGGCTGGGGCCGGTGAAAAAGCGCGTGCCATTCAGCGAGGAGCAATTCCATCGGTGGCGGAAATACTTTCCTTATTGCGCCGGCCCCCTGGGCGACCTGGCACCGCACCGGCTGCACCCGTTGATGCTGGCCACCGGCGGCCCCGAGTTCCCCGTGCGGGTTTGCTCGATTGGCACTCGGAACGTCCATACCGACTTGCAGGTGCCCGGCACTCCCGAACGCGAGGTGCCCGAACACGCCCAACTGCTGGCGGAATTTCCCAGCGGCTTGGTGATCATGGTCACCTGCTGCACCGTCAATGCCTCGACCCCCGGCCTCAGCCTTTACGGGCATAAAGCCAACTTGAACATTGACGCCACCGGCGGGAAGGTCGAGCTCACGCCCCAACGGGAGTTCGGCGACGAGATTGATCCGGAAAACTTCACGAACCTGCAGCCGGAGGAAATCCGGGTGCATGAGAAGAACTGGTTCGATTGCATTCGTTCCGGCAAGCAGCCGAACGCGAACATCGACCTGGCCATCCGCGTCCAGACCGTTATTTCGCTGGCCGAAATGGCAGATCGCCTGAAGATTGCCTGCGTGTTTGACGAAAAGACGCGCAAGGTCAGCACTGACGGCAACACGCCCATCACGCCGATTACCTACGGCACTCTGCCCTCATCTTAGCCAAACGTCTGACACTCGCATCGGGTTTCGCAGGTCACGCCTGCGAAACCCGTTTGCTTTTCAGAAGCCAATGCAATCCTTTTAACCCTTTACTCCCCCCCCC
>Ga0194053_10000552_pt1 | contig 27756 bp, 37 predicted proteins | sample SepL228m_MetaG_FD_161684 | JGI IMG/M metagenome (GOLD analysis project Ga0194053, IMG submission 161684) | Anoxic zone freshwater microbial communities from boreal shield lake in IISD Experimental Lakes Area, Ontario, Canada - Sep2016-L227-8m | ecosystem: Environmental > Aquatic > Freshwater >... | reverse complement strand
GTGCTGGTCGTCTGCTCAAGGATCCGGCGCCAAGCTCGCGTCTTCTCCTGCTCTCGCGTTACGTGCTTAACGACCTTCCTCACGCGCGCGGCAGAGATCTCAATCGCGTGGCGGCCGAAGATCTCTTTATAGGCCTCGTAATGTTCCGCCAGCTTAACTGTGACCGACTGGAAACCGTGGCGTGCAATCTCTATCCGCTTGCTGAAATCCATGATCGAGGTCTGGAACATCAGCATGTCATCCGCTTCGGGCTCGATCAAGATGATGTCGACGCCGGGGTAGCGCTCCTGCCACTGGTCAACCATCTCGTGCAGTCGCTGATAAGCCAGAAGCTTGAACGTCTGATAGCCGATCTGAGCGATCCCCATGTCGCTGACGTGGCTTGGACGCTCGCCGTAGCCCTGTGGTTGCTCTCCCTCGAGATCAGCGATCAACGGAACGACGGGGTTGACGACCACGATCATCGTTGCCCCTGCAGCAACCGCGATGTCGACATTGGTCGTCGAGATGATTCCGCCGTCGACGAGCTCGCGGTCGCGCACCTTGACCGGCTTGAAGACCATCGGCAGCGCCGCGGAGGCCCGAACCGCGCGCGAGATTGGCACGTCGTCCCAGCCCTCTTCGCCAAAGACAATCCGCTCGCACGAGTCTAGGTCTGTCGCCGTGATGTAGAGCTCGCAGCCGAGCGCTCGAATGTCGTCGGTTCGCTCCGGGTCACTGAGTACCTCCTTGAGGTACTTCTCGAGTCCCGAGCCGCTGTAGATTCCCGAAGGCAGGTCCTCGCTGAGGCCAAGCAGCAGGTCCATCGCCGACACGCTGCGCCAGCGGGGAGCCAGATCGCGTGCAAGGCGCGCAAGCCGCAACGGCAACAACGCACCGGTGCGCGCGTACTCGAGCAGGTTGGGCCGCAGCATTGTGCCGAGGCTTAAATCGCGGAACGGGCTTGACTCTTGGCCGTTAACGACGCGCATCATCTCTTCAGGAGTGACCCCATTGGCAGCGAGGGCGGCGACGAAAGCGCCAGCGCTGGTACCAACGTAGATATCGAACTCGTTGACGTTGCGATTTACGGCCAATAGATCCAGCGCACGCAGCGCGCCAATTTCATAAACGGCTCCGGTCATCCCGCCGCCGCCAAGTACCAGTGCCGTCTTCTCAGGTCGTTTCTTGCCACCGCCGCGGGGCGGCTTGCGGTTGGCGCTGGAGAGCTTCACAACATCGGCCATTACGAGACATTCTACGGCTAACGCGCGCTCGTGACGGCCGGTCATGGGCGCAGCGCTACCTGCGCAGCCAGCCCGCTTGGCCGCTACCGTGACTTGCGTGATGTGGATCAAGCGCACGGCGCTCCTCTGCACGGCTGCGGCAATGCTGTGTGCGGCTGGCCCAGCAGCACCGGCGCTAGCTCTGAACAAGCCATCGCTGCAGAAGAAGATCACCGCTGCGCTCGCGCACGTTGGCAACCAAACCGGAGCAATGGTCACCGACCTAACTACGAGGGAGACTTTGTACGCGAGTCGCGCTGACGTTCTACGGATCCCCGCATCGGTCGAAAAGCTCTATACGACCTCGACGGCATTGATCCGTTTCGGGCCGACCGCACGGCTCAGCACGACGCTCCTTGCCAGCGGCTCAATCGACGCCAGCGGGGTATTGACCGGCAATCTCATCTTGCGCGGTGGCGGCGACCCAACACTTAGCGGCAACGAGATCAACACGCTTGCCCAGGCAGCCGCCACAGCAGGGATCAAGCGCATTAAGGGCGCGGTGATCGGCGATGAGTCGCGGTTCGACCCTCGGCGCGGCGGCCCGAATAGCAGTTGGAGTCCCGACGGTTACATCGGTGGCTCGCTGGGAGGCTTGGTGGTGGACCGTGGATCGAGCGACTACGCCAATCCGGGGCTTGCCGGCGCGAAGGCGCTGGCCGCAGCCTTGAATCGCCGTCATATATCGCGCTCGGTCCAGACTCAACTGGGCCTAACGCCGCGCGGAGCGCGAGTCCTTAATGTCCTCCGGTCGCCGACGATGGCGAGCCTGATCCAGCAAACGAACACTCCGTCCGACAACTTCCTTGCGGAGATGCTGCTGAAGAACATCGGCGCAAGCTTCGGCGGGTCGGGAACCACGCCAGCGGGCGTGAGAGTCGTTCAATCGCTGCTCAGCGGGCTGCAGATTCACCCGCAGATCAGCGATGGCTCAGGACTTTCGAGCGCCGATCGCACCTCGCCGCGGCAGGTGGTCGCACTCTTCGCAGCGATGCACGCGAGTGCACAGCCGGCCGCGTTCGAAAACTCACTCGCGATTGCCGGCCAGACCGGAACGCTGGCGGGGCGGATGAGCGGCACTGCAGCCGACGGCAGATGCCACGGCAAGACGGGGACACTCAGCAGCGTCAGCAGCTTGGTCGGCATCTGCCACGCACCGAATGGCCATCTAATTGCGTTTGCAATGCTGATGAATGGTGTGACGCCCGACCGCGTGCACGGGCCGCAGGACAAGGTCGCTGAGGCGATCGCCCAGTACAGCGGCCCCTAAGCCTCGGCGTCCTGCCCGAGCAGCTGCAGTAGCTCAGCTTCGCCCAATACCGTCACCTCTAGCCGCTCCGCCTTCTCAAGCTTTGAGCCTGCGGCTTCGCCGGCGACCAGATAGTCGGTCTTCTTCGACACTGAGGTAGTGACGCGGCCACCGGCGGCGAGGATCTTCTCGCTCGCCTGCTCGCGTGTCAGCGTTGGCAGCGTCCCGGTGAGGACGAAAGTCTTATCGGCGAGCGGCCCCTCACCTGGTGGCGGGCCCTCCTGCTCGAACTGCAACCCGGCGGCTTGCAGCGCAGCGATCAGCTTTCGCATCTGCGGATCGGCCAGCTGCGTGGTGATTAGCTCGCCAACGATCGGCCCGACGCCAGGCGTCTGCGAGATCGCATCAACATCGGCCGCCAGAAGCGCGTCGATCGTGCGGAGCCGCTGGGCCAAGCTGCGGCCCGTCACCTCACCAACCCCCTCAATTCCAAGCGCGAAGAGGACGCTCGCGAACGGACGCGCCTTCGACGCCTCAAGCGAGTCAATAATCGCCCGCGCCGACAGCTCCCCCATTCCATCAAGTTCGGCTAACTGAGCGATCTCCAGCCCATAAAGGTCGGCGGCGTTCTCAATTAGCCCCTTCTCGAGCAGCATCACGACGAGCTTCTCGCCGAGGCCATCAACATCCATCGCTCCGCGCGAGACGAAGTGCGTCAGCAGCGCCTCGCGGCGGCCTGCGCAGTCGCGATTTGGGCACTTGGTGAAGACGGAGTTCTCTGGCTTGAGCGTTGCGGTAGAGCAGACCGGGCATTTATTGGGCGCTTTCACCGGCCCTCCGCGCCCTTTCCGCTCGGCCGCATGAGGGGCCGGCGAGACGACTTGCGGGATCACATCACCAGCCCGCAAAATGATCACTTCGTCCCCCGGGCGCACGTCCTTGCGCGCTAGATCCTCTTCGTTATGGAGCGTTGCGTGCTGCACAACGACGCCGCCGACTTCGACCGGTTCGAGCACGGCAAAGGGGTGCAGGTCGCCAAACTTGCCGACGCTCCACTCGATCTGTTTGAGCTCAGTGATCTTCGTTGTTGGCGGGAACTTCCAAGCGACCGCCCAGCGCGGATCACGGCCAACTACACCTAGCCTTCGCTGCTGCTCGGCGTCATCAACCTTGATCACGACTCCATCGATCTCAAAGCTGAGCGAGCCGCGGCGCTGCTGCCACTCAAGGCAGCGTTCGACTGCTTGCTGCTCGCTATCGAGCCGCTCGATGTCGCTGTTCACGGGGAAGCCACGCTCGCGCAACCACTCAAGCGTTTCCCACTGCGAATCGAAGCTAATTCCCTCGCAAGCCCCCACGCCGTAGGCCCAGAGCGAAAGCGGCCGCTCGGCAGCCAAGCGTGGGTCGAGCTGACGCAGCGTTCCTGCAGCCGCGTTGCGCGGGTTCATGAAGGTTGGCTTGCCTTCGCTGGCACGCCTTTCGTTGAGGCTTTGGAAGCCTTCTAGCGACATGTAGACCTCGCCGCGGATCTCAATCATCGCCGGCGCGTCGTCGATGCTGAGCGGAACCGCCGGAATCGTTCGCAGATTGTGAGTTACGTCCTCGCCAACCTCGCCGTTACCGCGCGTTGCGCCGCGCTCAAGCAAGCCTTCGCGGTAGACGATCGAGATCGCTAAGCCGTCAACCTTTGGCTCGCAGACGTAACGGAAGGCGGCGTCATCAATCCCCTCGCGCGCTAGGTGGTTGCGCATCCGCAGCACCCACGCGTCGAACTCCTCTGGGCTACGCGCGTTGGCAAGCGAAAACATCGCTTGGGGATGAGTCACCTTCTCAAGCGCGCTGACCGGTTCGGCTCCGACCCGCTGCGTCGGCGAATCAGCCGTTACGAGCTCTGGGTTATCTCGCTCAATCGCGCGCAGCTCATCTAGCAGCGCGTCGTACTGATCGTCCCCAATCGACGGGTCGTCCTTTATGTAGTAGCGCTCGTTATGTTCGCGCAGCTCGGCGCGTAGCTCTGCGGCGCGGTCGGCGGCGGCGCTCACTGCGGCCCTGGAGCGGCAGCTTCGAGGAGCTGGCTCAAGTCGTGGGCAGCTAGCGACGCAATCCCAGGCTCATAGGTTAGGTCGAAGTGCAGCGGCGTGACGGCAATCTTGCCAGCGGCGACCGCTGCGAGATCGGTCCCCGCCTCATCCTTAAACCCGTGATCTTCGCCATAGATTGAGTAGCGTCGCCGGCCCGGCTTCCCTTGCTCTTGGAGCTTTAGTTCGTCACGGTAGATCCGCTTTCCAAGGCGAGTGATCTCTACCCCTGATGGCTGATCTCCTGGCACGTTGACGTTGACAAGAGTCCCACCCGGCAGCGGCGTATGGCCGATGTGCTCGGTAAGCCGCGCGACGAAGCGGGCGCCTGCATCAAACTCAAAGTGGCGGCCCCAGCGAAAGTCCATCTCACGGCTCGTCGATTGCTGCGAAACGGCGATCCCAGGAATGCCGAGCAAGATCCCTTCCAGCGCCGCCGCGACGGTCCCTGAGTAGGTCACGTCGTCGCCAAGGTTTGCGCCGTGGTTGATTCCCGAGACGATCAAGTCTGGGTAGAAGCCGTCGACTAGACCGAGCGTCGCAAACCTCACGCAGTCAACCGGCGTCCCTTCTGTGGCAAATCCAACGCTGCCGTCATCAAACGGGACCTCTTCGATCCAGAGCGGCTTATGCGTCGTGATCTTGCGGGCGAATGCCGAACGGTTGCCGTCCGGAGCGATCGTCACCAGCTCAACTCCCGGCACCGCCGCCAACGCTAGCCGCAGCGTCTGCAGGCCCTCTGCCTCGATGCCGTCGTCGTTAGTTAGAAGAACCTTCATCGCGCACTCAACGCGAGCATAGAGCGCGCTACTGGCAGCACGACCGCTGAATCAAGCGGAGCGCGGTCAGACCAGTTCGAGATAGACCATCTCGGTTGAGTCGCTACGCCGCGGCCCGAGCTTTAGGATCCGCGTGTAACCGCCAGGGCGCTCCGTATAACGCGGGGCAACCTCGGTGAAGAGCTTGTGCACTGCGGTGGCGTCCTGCCCCAGCGCTGAGAGTGCCTGCCTGCGAGCGTGAAGATCGCCACGCTTGGCGAGCGTGATCAGCTGCTCAACCTCCGGCTTGACGGCCTTGGCCTTCGCTTCGGTCGTCTTAATCCGCTCATGCTCAATGATCTCTTTGCAGAGGTTGCGCATCATCGCCTTGCGATGCGAAGGGCTGCGACTTAGCTTGTGGCGGGTCTTCTGATGGCGCATGGTCTCAGGGCTCAGTCGTCGCGAAGCGCAAGGCCGCGCGCAGCAAGTGTTTCGATGACCTCATCAATTGACTTCTTGCCGAAGTTCGGGATCGCATTGAGCTCTGCCTCTGACTTGGAGAGCAGGTCGCCGATCGTCTGAATGCCAGCGCGCTTCAAGCAGTTGTACGAGCGAACACCAAGCTCCAGCTCCTCGATCAGAATGTCGTCGAGTGGGCCGCCGGCAGCAAGCGGCGCGGCGCCAGGAATTGCCCCCATGCCAGCCGAATCGAGCTGGTTTACAGGCCCTGCGCGCAGCTCTTCAATCCGATCTTCATCGGTGAAGATCGCCAGCTGCGAGATCAGAATCTCTGAGGCCTCACGAAGCGCCGTCTGTGGGTCGAGCGAGCCATCGGTCTCAATGTCGATCGTGAGCTTGTCGAAGTCGGTGCGCTGACCGACACGAGCCTGCTCAACGGCGTAGGCAACGCGCTGCACCGGCGAGAAGAGCGAGTCGATCGGGATAACGCCGATCGGCTGATCGTCGGTCTTGTTGTCCTCAGCGACTCGGTACCCGCGGCCGCGGCCGATTGTCAGGTAGACCTCAAGCTTGGTCTTCGACTCAAGCGTGGCGATATGGATGTTGGGATTCAGAATCTCAACGCCAGCCGGAAGGTCAATGTCCTTGGCGGTGATCTCACCCGGGCCGGTGACGACGAGGGGTGCTTCTACCTCGGTCGCGTCGGAGTGCATCCGGCAGACGATCCCCTTTAGGTTGAGAATGATGTCGGTTACATCCTCTTTGACACCTTCAATCGAAGAAAACTCATGGCGAACGCCCTCAATCCGGACGCTGGTCACAGCTGCGCCGGAGAGCGAGCTGAGCAGCACGCGTCGCAGCGAGTTGCCAAAGGTGTAGCCAAAGCCACGGTCAAGCGGTTCAATTACGAAAGAACCGCTGTTCTCGTCGCTGGTGTCACTGGTGATTCGAGGGATCTGAAAGTCGAGCATCTGGGCGATTTATCCTGTGGTTGTAATCGGTGCGGCGCCTTCTTCAAGCGACCGCCGGGCGCGCCGCCCCCGCGAGCGGAGGCAAACGCAAAACTTTGCTTCTACTTCGAATACAGCTCGACGATGAGCTGTTCCTGCACCGGCGTCGTAATTTCACGACGCTCGGGGGCACGCAGAATCTTTGCTGTCAACGACTCGTGGTCGGCCTGCAACCAGGCCGGCACCTGCGCCGTCAATTCCGTAGCCCCGCGGACGACCGGCTCAGCCGGACTGCCGCTCTTGAGCGCGATGATGTCGCCCTCGTGGACCTGGAAGCTTGGGATGTCAACGCGGCGGCCGTTGACTGTCCAGTGGCCGTGGCGGACCATCTGGCGTGCTTGGCGGCGGGAGCCGGCGAAGCCGAGGCGGACCAAAACGTTGTCGAAGCGACGCTCAAGCATCTGCAGCAGGTTCTCGCCGGTGATTCCGTCCTGGCGGCTGGCGCGGTCGTAGTAGAGGCGGAACTGAGTTTCGAGTACGCCGTAGTAGCGGCGAGCCTTCTGCTTCTCGCGCAGCTGCACGCGGTACTCGCTCTGCTTCTGACGGCCACGGCCGTGATCGCCCGGCGGGTACGCGCGACGTTCAAATGAGCACTTGTCGGTCAGGCAGCGCTCACCCTTAAGAAATAGCTTCTCGCCTTCGCGGCGGCACTGCTTGCACTGAGGTGAAGTATCGCGAGCCATGATTCAGTCGTCCCCTATACGCGGCGGCGCTTGCGCGGCCGGCATCCGTTGTGGGCTTGCGGGGTTACGTCGCGCACGCTGATCACTTCAAGCCCTGCAGCTTGGAGCGAGCGGATCGCAGTCTCGCGGCCGGAACCCGAGCCCTTGACGTACACGTCGACCTTCTGAAGTCCTTGTTCCATTCCCTTGCGGGCCGCTGAGTCGGCCGTTACCTGAGCGGCAAACGGCGTTGACTTGCGCGACCCCTTGAAGCCTGCGCCACCTGCCGACTCCCAAGCAATCACGTTGCCTTGGAGGTCGGTGAGCGAGACGATCGTGTTGTTGAACGACGTCTTGATATGGGCCTGACCGACCGGAATGTTCTTCTTGACCTTGCGGCGGCCACGGGCTGGGCGTTTTGGAGCGGGCACTTAGTTCCTCATGTCTTGGTTGCGGCTTTTTTGCCGGCGACCTGCATCCGCTTCGGCCCCTTGCGGGTACGGGCGTTGGTCTTGGTCTTCTGACCGCGGACCGGAAGGCCGCGGCGGTGGCGGATGCCGCGATAGCAGCCAATCTCACCAAGTCGCTTGATGTTTTGTGAACGCTCGCGGCGCAGGTCACCCTCGACGAGGATGTCGCCGTCAACGGCGGTGCGCAGCTTCGCGACCTCGTCCTCGGTTAGGTCGCGGACGTAAGTATCTGGGTTGATCCCGGCCTCTTTGAGCATCGCGTTGGAGGTCGAGCGACCAATCCCGTAGATGTAGGTGAGGCCGATCTCAACACGCTTGTTGAGCGGAATATTTATGCCTGCGATGCGAGCCATTTAGATATTCATCCTTGACGCTGCTTGTGGCGCGGATTTGAGCAGATGACAAAAACAACGCCTTTGCGCCGGATCACGTTGCATTTTTCGCACATCGGCTTTACCGACGGTCGTACCTTCATAATTCCTTCTTCGTCGATGGGCCGGAAAGAGGCTCTGGCGACCGCAGGGGCGCGCCGCTACCACTCGCGGACAAACACGCTCCCTCGCGGGAACGCACACGAGCTCATAAGGTAGCAAAACGCGGCAAATATTCGCTTTACGCCAAGTCATTTTGCGCCCGCGAGGAGTAAATGCCAAGGCGTAAGGATTCTCGGGCCCTCGGCCGTGACCGCAACGGTGAACTCGAAATGGGCCGAAAGTGAGCCATCCTGAGTGAAAATTGACCATCCATCGGGAGCGATACGGACGGCGTGACCACCTGCAGTGATCATCGGCTCGATTGCCAACACCATTCCCACCTCGAGCTTCGGTCCGCGGCCGGCCGGGCCAAAGTTCGGGATTTGAGGATCCTCGTGCATTGACCGCCCAACGCCATGTCCGACAAGCGTGCGGATCACGCCGAACCCATCGGCCTCAGCACAAATCTGCACGGCGTGCGAGATGTCACCAATTCGCCCGCCAGCCTGAACCTGATCTACGGCGGCAAAGAGCGACGCCTCGGTCACAGCCATCAATGATTCTGCTTCAACTGTCACCTCGCCGACTGGGAAGGTGCAGGCGGCGTCGGCTACCCAGCCGTCAAGCGTGACGCCAATGTCGACCGAGAGAATGTCACCGTCAGCGAGCGCGTACGAGCCAGGGATCCCGTGCACCACCATCGAGTTGGGCGAAGCGCAGATCGAACCGGTGAAGCCGTTGTAGCCCTTGAACGAAGGCTCCGCGCCTTGCGAGCGGATGAAGCGCTCAACCATCGCGTCGAGCTCAGCGGTCGTAACGCCCGCCGCAATCTTGCCGGCGACGAGCTGCATCGCCCGAGCATGAATCTCTCCAGCGGCGGCGATCTTGTCGATCTCTTCAGGGGTCTTTTTGATGATCACAGCGGTACGCGGAGCGCTCAGATCGTCTCTTCGAGCTTCAGTGTCGCGATAGTCGCGCGGATGTGACTGAAGACCTCAGACGGAGCGGCCGAACCATCAAAACGGTGGAGCAAGCCAAGCTGCTCGTAGAAATCAGCAAGCGGCGCCGTCTGCTCGTGGTAGACAGCGAGCCGGTTGCGAACGGTTTCAGGCTGGTCATCCTCACGCTGAACTAGCGGTGTGCCATCGACGTCGTCAACTCCCTCTACCTTCGGCGGGTCGTAGTCGACGTGGTACACGCGGCCCGAGACAGGGTTGACGCGACGCCCGGAGATCCGCTTCACGATTACCTCATCGTCAACTTCGATCATCAGCACGGCGGTCAAGCTGCGGCCAAGCTTCTCAAGGTCGCCCCCGAGCGCCTCAGCCTGCGGGATCGTGCGCGGGAAACCGTCGAGCAGAAAACCGTCGCGCGCGTCAGGGCGGCCAACCGCTTCAAGCAGGACGCCGATGATGACGTCGTCGGGAACAAGGTTGCCAGCGTCCATGTAGCTAGCAGCTAGCTCGCCGAGCTCGGTCTTCTCGGCTACCGCTTGGCGCAGAATGTCGCCGGTCGCAATGTGCGGCAGCTCAAACTCGGTCCGCAGCTGCTCGGCCTGAGTTCCCTTACCGGCGCCGGGAGGCCCCAGCAGAATCAGGTTCAGCTCAGCCATCGCTACTTGAGGAATCCCTCGTAGTTGCGCATCATCAGTTGAGCTTCAAGCTGTTTCATCGTGTCGAGAGCTACGCCGACGACGATCAGCAGCGAAGTACCACCAAAGAAAAAGTTGGCGGCTGTCTGGTTGATCAGGATCGTTGGCAGAGCGGCGATCGCAGCGAGGTAAAGCGCGCCGGGGAAGGTCAGCCGGGCGAGGATGCGATCAAGGAACTCGGCCGTCGGCCGACCGGGTCTGACCCCTGGGATGAAGCCGCCGTACTTCTTCAAGTTGTCGGCCTGATCAACCGGGTTGAAGGTGATCGCTGTGTAGAAGTAGGTGAAGATGATGATGAAAAGCGTCTCGCCGATCAGATAAGCGGCGCCAGACGGACTGAAGAAGTTTGAGAGGTCCTTCGCCCACGGCGTACCGATCAGCTGACCAACCGTCGGCGGGAAAGCCATGATCGAGGCGGCGAAAATCACCGGGATTACGCCGGCCATGTTTACACGCAGTGGCAGGTATGTCTGCCCGCCGCCGCTCATCCGTCGCCCGATCACGCGCTTGGCGTACTGAACCGGAATCCGGCGCTGGCCTTCTTGAATGAAGACGACAGCTGCGATAACGCCGAGCGCCAGGAACGGCATCATCACCTTGAAGATTGGGTCCGGGCTGCTCCACCAGGCGCTAATCCCGTGCGGCAGGCGCGAGACAATCGACGCGAAGATCATCAACGAGATTCCGTTACCGATACCCCGCTGCGTAATCAGCTCGCCCATCCACATGACGACCACGCATCCGGCGGTAAGGGTCAAGACAATCAGAAAAAGCGTCCCAACATTGAAGTTGTTGATCACAGGCTGGCCAGCGCTGGCCTCCGAGCTCTTGAAGAGGAAGACGTAGCCGATCGACTGAGCAAACGCCAAGCCGACGGTGAGGTAACGGGTGTACTGCGTGATCTTTGCCTGCCCCACCTCGCCTTCCTTCGAGAGCTTCTCAAGCGACGGCAGAACGACCGTGAGCAGCTGCAGGATGATCGACGCCGTGATGTACGGCATGATCCCGAGCGCGAAAATCGCCATCCGCGATAGGCCGCCACCACTGAAGGTATTGAGCAGGTTGAGAATGCCGCCGCCACCGAACTGCTTCTGAATATCGGCGATTGCCTGGACGTTGACGCCCGGGACCGGCAGATGTGCGCCGAGGCGGTAGAGAGCGAGCAGCAGCGCCGTGAACGCAAGTTTCTTGCGGATCTCGGAGACCGTAAAGGCGCTGATAATCGTCGAGATCATGGCGCGGAGCTGCCGGGCGCCTCGCTTCCGACCATCACGCATGTGCCTCCGGCAGCTTCGATCGCTGCGCGCGCCGAGGCGCTGAAACCATGAGCATGAACGGTCAACGGCTTGCTGATCTCACCCTTGGCGAGCACCTTCACAGGGATGTTCTTGCGCGTTCCGAGGCCATTGGCAACGAGCGACTCGATTGTCACCTCTGCTCCTGAGTCGAAGCGGGCATCGAGATCCTGAAGATTTACGGCTTGAGTGTGCGTGCGGAACGGTTCAAAAGGCATCGACTTCTTCATGTTCGGTCCGCGCAGCTTGCGCATCCGGACCTGAATCGGCATCTGGCCGCCCTCGAAGCGCGCGCGATCCTTTGAGCCTGAACGCGAGCCGTAACCCTTGTGTCCGCGGCCCGACGTCTTGCCGTGACCGGAACCGTGACCGCGACCTACACGGCGACGCGGCTTGCGGCTGCCAGGGGCTGGCGAGAGGCTGTGCAGACCAAAGCGTTCGCCCTCGACGTTCTCCCCAGCAGCGGCCTTCTTGGCGGCCGCCGGTGCTGGCTTTGAGGCTGCCTCGGTCTTGGCAGGCGCCGGCGTCTCCGCCGCGGGCTTGGCCGCAGCGGCAGGCTTCTTCGCGGCAGCGGGCTTTGCAGCTGCTGGCTTCTTCGCCGCGGCTGGCTTTGCGGCTGCTGCTGGCTTCTTCTCTGCCGGCTTCTTCGCGGCAGGCTTCTTTGGCTCGGGGCTCATCAGGAGTCCTCTCCATCTACGCGTACAAGGTGGCGGACGGTGTGAATCATTCCGCGCGTCGGCGGGTTGTCGGCTACTTCAACGCTGTGGCCGATCCGGCGCAGGCCGAGCGAGCGCAGCGTCGCGAGCTGCGAGGCCTGGCTGCCGTTGCTGGAGCGAATCTGAGTTACGCGGAGCTCACTCATGCCGGCGGCTCCTCTGCGGCCTCAGCCTCTTCAACAACTTCAACAACTTCAACAACTTCAACAACTTCTGCGGCCTCTACCTCTTCAACAACTTCCGCGACCTCAACGGCCTCAACTGCCGAAACGGGCTCAACTGCGACTGCGACGGCACCCTCTTCTTCGGCCGCTGGCGCCGCTGTGGCGGGTGCGAGGCCAAGAACCTCGTTGATCGAGAGCCCGCGAAGCTCAGCAACTTCGGCCGGCGTGCGCAGGCTGCGCAACCCTTCGACCGTCGCCTTAACGAGGTTGATCGGGTTCTGCGAGCCAAGGCTCTTAGAAAGGATGTCGTGAATTCCCGCGAGTTCGAGCACCGCGCGCACGCCGCCGCCTGCAATGACTCCCGTACCTGGCGATGCAGGCTTCATGAAGACGCGGCCAGCGCCAAAGATGCCGGTCGTCTGATGGGGAATTGTTGCGCCGTAGCGGGGCACGCGGAAGAGGTTCTTCTTCGCCTGCTCAACGCCCTTCTGGATTGCCATCGGGACCTCGTTGGCCTTGCCGTAACCGACGCCGACTACGTCCTTCTCATCGCCTACGACGACAAGTGCGGTGAACGAGAAGCGGCGGCCGCCCTTGACGACCTTGGCGACGCGGTTGATCTCAACGACGCGTTCTTGAAGGTCAAGCCCTGAGGCGCTGACTGTGCGGTCAATTTCCATGGTTTAGCTCAATTCCTTGCTCATACGCTCAGTCCACCCTCGCGCAGTCCCTCAGCGAAAGCCTTGACTCGCCCGTGATAGCGGTAGCCACCACGGTCGAAGACAACAGTTGATGCTCCGGCAGCCTTGGCACGCTCGGCGAGCAGCTGGCCTAGCTTCTCGGCCTGCTCCATCGGCGCGATCGAACGCATCTCCGGCTCCGACCAGCTGACAGCAGCCAACGTTTGGCCCTTTGAATCGTCGATCAGTTGTGCACTGATGCCGCGGTTTGAGCGGAAGACCGAAACGCGTGGGCGATCGGGAGTACCAATCACCTTCGCGCGGACACGGCGCTGACGACGAAGACGGCTCTTTGCACGCGTAGCTTTGCTCATGCGCGCTTACCTACCTTGCGGATCACGTGCTCGCCCTCGTAGCGGATTCCCTTGCCCTTGTAAGGCTCAGGCGGACGGCTCTTGCGGATCTTCGCGGCTGTCTCACCGACGAGCTGCTTGGAGATCCCCTTGACGATCACGCTTGTTGGCTGCGGCACGTCGAAGCTGATGCCGTCCGGCGCTGGAATCTCGACTGGGTGCGAGTAGCCAAGTGCCAAGGTCAGGTCTGAGCCCTTCAGCGCCGCGCGATAACCGACGCCCTGGATCTCAAGCGTCTTCTCAAAGCCATCGGTGACGCCCTCGACCATGTTCGCGACGAGCGAACGTGTGAGGCCGTGCAGCGAGCGATGCTCGCCGCGGTCGGTTGGGCGAGTGACGAGTAGCTCCTCGCCTTCCTGCACGACGGTGATGTCGCGCGGGATCCGCTCGCTCAGCTCGCCCTTCGGCCCCTTGACGGTCACCAGTTCAGGCTCGATCTGGATCTCGACACCGGACGGGACCGGGATTGGTTTTCTTCCGATTCGCGACATAGGGCTACCAGACGAAGGCCACAACCTCGCCGCCGACACCCGCTGCGCGGGCCTCGTGACCGGTCATGACTCCCCTTGAAGTGGAGACGATTGTTGTGCCCATGCCGCCTTGAACCTTCGGAATGCTGCCGTTGTCAACGTAGTAACGCTGGCCGGGGCGCGATGCGCGCTTGAGACCGGTAATAGCGCTGCGACGATCGTCGGCGTACTTGAGCTCGACGGCGAGAATGTCGCCCGGGTGCTCAGCGTCATGCTCGCGCATTTCGTAGCCGGCGATGTAACCCTGCTCCTTGAGGATGCGGGCCATCTCGCGCTTCAGCTTCGATGCCGGAATTTCGACGACGTCGTGCTGGGCAACGATGCCGTTGCGCACACGGGTCAAGAAATCGGCGATTGGATCTGTCATCGACATTGGTTGCTCGTCTCCCCTACCAGCTGCTCTTAGTCATTCCGGGGATGTAGCCGTTGTGAGCAAGCTCACGCAGACAAATACGACAGACGCCGAACTTGCGGTAGACGGCGCGCGAGCGGCCGCAGCGGCTGCAGCGGCTGTATCCGCGGGTTGGGTACTTAGGTGTGCGCGCCTGCTTGACGCGCTGGGAAGTCTTTGCCATTACTGATCGGTCTCCTCGGCGGGTTCATCGGCAGCCTCATCGGTTGCCTCCTCAGCAGCCTCGTCGGCGGCTCCTTCTTCTACCTCGTCGGCGCCCTCTTCATCGGCGCCTGCGTCGTCACCATCGTCGCCCTCTTCGGCGTCTCCGGCTGGCTGCTCGCCCTCTTGCTCGGCCTTGGCAGCCTCTAAGGCGGCCTTGGATTCAGCGGCGGCTTCAGCCTTCTTGGCCTCTTCGGCAGCGACCTCTTCCGGGTTTGGCTTGTTGATAAAAGGCATTCCGAAGAGCGACAGCAGTGCGTAGCCCTCTTCGTCCGTCGCAGCGCTAGTAGTGATCGCGATGTCGAGGCCGCGGATCTGATCGACTGCGTCGTAGTCGATCTCAGGGAAAATGATCTGCTCGCGAACGCCGATCGTGTAGTTGCCGCGGCCGTCGAAGTTGGCTGGCAGGCCGCGGAAGTCGCGAATACGCGGAATCGCGATCGACATAAGACGATCAAGGAATTCGTAGGCGCGGTCCCCACGAAGCGTCACGGCAAGACCAACCGGCATTCCCTCACGCAGCTTGAAGTTTGCGATCGATTTGCGGGCAAGACGCACGTTCGGAGCCTGGCCGGTGATCTGCGCTAGCTGCCCTGCGGCCGCCTCCAGCATCTTCGAATCCTGCTTCGCCTCGCCAACGCCCATGTTGACGGTGATCTTCTCGACCTTTGGCGCTTGCATCACGCTCGTGTAGCCGAACTGCTCAACGAGGGCAGGGCGAACTTCCTCGAGATAACGAGCCTTAAGTCGAACGGGTGTCTTAGTTGCTGGCATTAATTTGAAGTTCAGTCGAGCTTTGTGCTTGAACGCTTAGTGACGCGGCTACGGACGCCGCCCTCACGTGTTACGCCGACGCGCGTTGGTCGGTTGTCCTTCGGATCCACCAACATCACATTGCTGACGTGGATCGGCCCTTCTTTTTCGATCACGCCTCCGGTTGCTGCTTCGCTGTCGGCACTGGCCGTAGGTGAAGGCTTCTGGTGGCGCTTGATGATGTTCAGGCCCTCGACGTAAACCCGCTCCTTCTTTGGGTCAACGCGGAGAACACGACCGGTCTTTCCACGGTCCTTACCACTGACAATGGCGACCTGATCGTCGCGACGGATGCGCATACCCATGCTAGAGCACCTCCGGAGCAAGCGAGATGATCTTCATGAAGTTGCGGTCGCGCAGCTCGCGGGCGACAGGCCCGAAGATGCGCGTTCCAAGCGGGTTGTTGGCTTCGTCGATGATCACGGCGGCGTTCTCATCAAAGGCGATGTAGGTGCCATCCTCGCGACCAAACTGCTTGCGCGTGCGAACGACTACGGCCTTCACGACCTCGCCCTTCTTGACCGAGCCATTCGGGATCGCCTGCTTGACGGTTGCCGTAATGACATCGCCGACGTGGGCGTAGCGACGACTAGAGCCGCCCTGCACGCGGATACAAAGGATTTCGCGGGCGCCGGTGTTGTCGGCAACGCGAAGGCGTGATTCGTTCTGGATCATTTTGCACGCTCCAAAATCTCAACTAGACGCCAGCGCTTCGTGGCGGACATCGGTCGGCTAGCGATCACGCGGACGAAGTCGCCCTCGCGAGCCTCGCTGGTCTCGTCATGAGCGTGAAGTGACTTCGTTGAGCGAACGATCTTCTGGTACTTCGGATGGCGCTTGGCGATGTCAACGCGGACGGTGATCGTCTTAGCGGCTTTTGTCGAGGTGACGATGCCCTGGCGAACCTGGACCGATGCTGGCTCGCGCTCAGCCGGCGGCGTTCCCTCGCGCTTGCCTGCGGCGGCACGCTTGACGCGCTCCTGACCACGGCGGCGGCTTCGTGCGACGGCCTTAGCGCGGCGAACTTCGACGCGCTCAGCTTGACGCTCTTCAGCGGTGCGGGTCGGCTTAACTTCGCCGGTGTGGGCGGAGCGCTTCGCCTTGCGGATCGCCTTCGGACCGACGGGAGCGGCCGGCGCTTCGGCTGGGCCATCGTCGCTAGCGGCCTCTGCGGAGGGCTCGTTCGACGATTCATCGGCAGCAGCTTCTTCAGCCGGGGCTTCTTCAGCAGCAGCTTCTTCAGCCGGGGCTTCAGCAGGCTCTTCAGCAGCAGGCTCTTCGGCCGCAGCTTCCTCAGCAGGCACCTCTTCGGCAGCAGGCGTCTCCTCGACCGGAGCGTCGGCGACGACCTCCTCGGCAGGAGTCTCTTCTTCTGGAGTTTCGGGCCCTGTCGTCTCGTCAGTCATCTCTAGCGAATCGTTTCTGGGTCGATGCCACGCTCACGCGCAACGGTCAAGGTGCGGGCAAGTTCGCGCTTAGCGCTCTTAAGGCCAGCGGTGTTCTCAAGCTCGCCGCCAGCGTGCTGGAAGCGGAGACCGAAGAGCGTCAGGCGGGCAGCGCGAACGCGCCCCTCAAGCTCATCGGTGGTGCAATCGCGAAGGTGATCGGTGGCGGCCATTAGACGTCGTCCTCCCGAGTAACAACCTTGCTGCGCATCGGCAGCTTGCGCGCCGCGAGGCGGAGCGCGTTGCGGGCCAAGTCCTCTGGGACGCCGGCGAGCTCAAACATCACGCGGCCTGGCTTAACAACAGCGACCCAACCTTCAGGCGAGCCTTTACCAGAACCCATGCGAGTTTCAGCAGGCTTCTTCGTGAACGGCTTGTCGGGGAAGACGTTGATCCAAACCTTGCCGCCACGCTTGATCTCACGCGTCATTGCAACACGGGCAGCTTCGATCTGACGGTTTGTCAGCTGAGCATGCTCGAGCGACTTGAGGCCGTAATCGCCGAACTGAACGGAGGTCTGAGCACGCGAATAGCCGCGGCTGCGACCACGCATAACCTTGCGGTGCTTGACGCGCTTAGGAGCGAGCATCAGGCACCCCCTCCGCGCGGCCCACGGCCACGCCCACGGCCACCATCGCCGCCACGATCGTCGCGGCCACCAGGGCCACCGGCAGGCGCCGGGCCATCGAGGTCGGTGAGGTCCATGCCGGTGAATCCCTCGGGCATGATTTCGCCCTTGTTGATCCAGCACTTAACGCCGATGCGGCCGAAGGTTGTGCGTGCCTCAGCGAAGCCGTAGTCGATGTCGGCGCGCAGCGTGTGCAGCGGCACGCGACCATCGGAGTAGCTCTCGGAGCGGGCCATCTCGGCGCCACCGAGGCGGCCGCCAACTTGAATCTTGCAACCCTTGGCGCCAGAGCGCATCGCGCTCGTGAGGGCGCGCTTCATTGCGCGGCGGAAGGCAACGCGATTCTGAAGCTGCTCGGCGACCGACTGAGCAACCAGCGCTGCGTCGAGCTCAGGGCGCTTGATCTCAAGAATGTTGACCTTGACCGACTTGCCTGTGATCTGATGCAGGTCGCGGCGCAGCGAATCAACCTCAACGCCGGACTTGCCGATCACGATGCCTGGGCGTGCGGTGTGGATGTTGACCTCAACCTCGTTCGCGTCCTTGCGAATCGTGATCTTCGAAATACCGGCGTGAGCCAGCTTGTTTTCGATGTGCGTGCGAATCCAGACGTCTTCGGCCAGGTACTCAGCGAAGTTGCGTTCGCTGAACCAGTGCGACTTCCAATCGTGGATGTAGCCGACGCGCATCGACTCGGGGTGAACCTTCTGTCCCATAGTCCTCAGTTACTCCTTTGGCGTCAGCGAGATTGAAAGGTGGCTGGTGCGCTTATGAATCGCTGAAGCGCGGCCCATCGCCCGCGGGCGGAAGCGCTTCAACGTCGGACCCTCATCGGCCTGAACCGAAAGGATGCGCAGGTTGTCTCCATCAAGTTCAAGATTGTGTTCGGCGTTGGCAACAGCCGATTCGAGCAGCTTCTGCCAGTCGCCGGCGACGTCGCGCGGCGTGTGGGCAAGAATCATCCGCGCTTCGGTGACCGAATGGCCGCGGATGTGATCGCATACGAGGCGAGCCTTGCGCGCCGAGGTGCGCACGTAACGGGCGTGGGCCTTGATTACAGGCGGGTTCTCAGGATCGTAGGCCGGGATTACGCGCTTCGGCGCCTCTTCGACCTCGTCCTTTGCCTTGGCCTTCGACTTCTTCTCAGCTTTCGGCTTCTCTTCAGCTTCAGCCTTCGGCTCCTCAGCGACTTCCACTTCGGCCTCTACCTCAGCCTCATCAGTGGTCTCTTCGGCGGCAGCTTCAGTCTTCGGAGCATCGTCCTTAGCCTTCGTGCGACGCAGGCGGCGCTTGGGCTTCTCTTCCACCTCTGCCTCGTCCTTCTTCGGATCGTCAGCCATAACTAACGCACCTGCCCGGAGCCAAGGTGGCCTCGATATGTACGCGTCGGCGCAAACTCACCGAGCTTGTGGCCAACCATTGATTCGTTGACGAAAACCGGAATGTGCTTGCGGCCGTCGTGGACGGCGATCGTGTGGCCGACCATCTCGGGGAAGATCGTCGAGGTGCGCGACCAAGTCTTCAGCATCGTCTTATCGCCGGTTTCGTTCATCTTGATGATCCGCCCCATAAGGCGCTCCTCAACGAACGGGCCCTTCTTACTTGAGCGACTCATCGATTACCCTTCCCGCGGCGACGGCCACGGATGATGTCCTTGTCGGAAGCCTTGTGCTTCTTACGCGTGCGGTAGCCGAGCGTCGGCACGCCCCATGGCGTAACTGGGTGACGGCCAGCAGTCGTTGAGCCCTCTCCGCCGCCGTGCGGGTGGTCGACCGGGTTCATTGCCGTGCCTCGCGTCTGTGGGCGCACACCCATGTGGCGCTTGCGGCCGGCCTTGCCAACCTTCACGTTCTGGTGATCGGAGTTGCCAATCGAACCGACCGTTGCGCGGCATTCGCTACGGACGAGGCGCATCTCGCCGGAAGGGAGGCGAAGCGTGGCCTGATCGTTCTCCTTAGCCATCAGCTGGATCGAGGCTCCGGCAGAACGTCCCATCTGACCACCGCGGCCGGGCTGAAGCTCAACGTTGTGGACGACGGTGCCGAGCGGCATATCGACGAGAGCGAGGCAGTTGCCGACGGCGATCTCAGCGCCAGGGCCGGACTGAACCATCATTCCAACCGTCAGGCGGCTGGGAGCAAGGATGTAAGCCTTCTCGCCGTCGAGGTAGTGGAGCAAGGCGATGTAGGCGCTGCGGTTGGGGTCGTACTCGATTGCCGCGACCTTGGCCGGAACTCCGTCCTTGCGACGCTTAAAGTCGATCTTGCGGTAGAGGCGCTTGGCGCCGCCGCCGCGATGGCGTGAGGTCTTACGGCCACGGGCGTTGCGGCCACCACTTTTCGTCAGACCCTCAACGAGGCTCTTTTCCGGCTCATCACGAGTGATCTCGGCGAAGTCGGCGTAGGTCGAGAAACGGCGACCTGGGCTGGTTGGCTTTGGCTTACGAATTGCCATTACTCGGCACCCTCAGCAAGGCCTTGGAAGATCGGAATCTGCTCACCTTCGCGGACCTGAACCATTGCCTTCTTCCACTGGCGAGTGCGTCCGGCGGTGTAGCCGCGGCGCTTCGGCTTCGACTTGACCGAAAGCGTCCGGACCTCTTCAACGTGGACGTCGAAGAGAGCCTCAACCGCTTCGCGGATCTGAGTCTTGTGGGCGTCGGGATGGACGCGGAAGGTGTAGCGGCCGTTGGAGGCGAGCACGTAGCTCTTTTCACTAACAACCGGGCGGATGATGACTTGAGTGTGATCCATCTCAGGCAACCTCTCCGGTACGCTCGGCCGAGAGACGGCCGCCGAGCTCGTCAAGCCCAACTTGGCTGACGACCAGCCGCGCAGCGTTGACGATGTCGGCCACGCCAGCCTCTGAGGCGGCGAGAACGTTCACGCGGTCAATGTTGCGGAAAGAGAGTGCGATGTTGGCCTCATCGGCTCCGACAACAACGAGGACTGAGCTCTCTGAACCCCAGTCCTTAAGCAGAGCCGCAGCCTGCTTGGTCGAAGGCGCAGCGAAGGCAGCGGGATCAACGCCAGCAAGTGAACCACGGTCGGCATGAAGCGAAAGCGCGCTACGCAGAGCGGCGCGACGTTCCTTGCGATTGACCTTGAAGGTGTAAGAGCGTGGCTGCGGGCCGAAGGTGACGCCACCGCCGGTCCAAATTGGTGAGCGTGAGGAACCGGCGCGGGCGCGGCCGGTGCCCTTCTGGCGCCAAGGCTTAGCGCCGCCGCCGGATACAAGGCCGCGAGTCTTTGTTGCAGCTGTTCCGCGGCGGCGAGCGTTTAGCTCAGCGCGAACCGATTCGTGGATCAAAGACTTATTGAGCCCCTCGCCGAAAATTGCCTCGTCGAGCTTGAGCTTCGTAGTGGCGCCAAGGATCGGAGCGTCAGCCATCGCTACGCACCTCCACCAAAGCACCGGTAGCGCCAGGAACGGCGCCGCGAAGAAGAATCAGGTTGTCGGCCGCGTCAACGCGGACGATCGTCAGGCCGCGCTGGGTCGCGCGCTTGTTACCCATCTGGCCGGGGCCACGAATGCCCTTAAAGACGCGAGCCGGCCAAGCCGAAGCGCCGATCGAACCTGGGGCACGGACGTTGTGCGAGCCGTGCGAAGACGGACCGCGGCTGAAGTTGTGGCGCTTGATCGTGCCCTGGAAGCCTTTGCCCTTTGAAACGCCCGCAACCTTGACCTTGTCGCCGGCCTCAAACGCGTCGGCGGTGACGGTGTCGCCAACGTTCAGCTCTCCGCGCTCATCGCGGAACTCAACGAGGTGCTTGTAGGCGCCAACCTTGGCGGCCTTCAAGTGGCCTAGCTCAGGCCTGCTGAGGTGCTTCTCTTTCGTCTCGCCGAATGCGAGCTGCACGGCGTCGTAGCCATCGTCGTCGCTGCTGCGAACCGCCGTCACTGGGCAGGGCCCTGCCTCGAGCACAGTGACGCGCTCAACGCGGCCATCATCCATGAAGAGTTGGGTCATACCGAGCTTCTTGGCGAGGATCGCGGCCATCGAAATACCTAACCTGCGAGCCGGATCTCGATGTCAACGCCGGCTGGCAGCTGATCGAGGCGCTGAAGCGAATCAACGGTCTTGGGAGTCGGCTGATGAATGTCAATCAGACGCTTGTGGGTACGGATCTCGAAGTGCTCGCGCGAGTCCTTGTCTTTGAACGGCGAGCGGATCACGCAGTAGACGTTCTTCTCGGTCGGCAGTGGAACCGGTCCGGTAACCGACGCGCCGGTGCGCGTGGCCGTCTCAACGATCTCCTTGGCCGCCGTCTCGATTGCCGAGTGGTCGTAGGCCTTGAGCCGAATCCGAATCTTATTTTGAGTTGCTACTGCCATTTGGTGGGTACAAATTTCCTCTGTTTATGCTGCGGATTATCTGGCGCTGCTGACGGCCAAAAAGGGCGAAGGCTCAAACGAGCGGGCTTCGCCCTACAGGCTGCGTTGGTCGTATCGGATGAAAAACGCGACCGGGCGGGCCCTGCACTAGTTGCAGAGCGCCGCCCTGTTCACGGTGTTACTCGATGATGTCGGTCACAACTCCTGAGCCGACAGTACGGCCGCCTTCGCGAATTGCGAAGCGCAGGCCCTTGTCCATCGCGATCGGCTGAATCAGATCGATCTCCATTGCGACGTTGTCGCCAGGCATGACCATCTCGACCCCTTCGGGCAGATGGGCTGAACCGGTTACATCGGTCGTACGGAAGTAGAACTGCGGCCTGTAGCCGGTAAAGAAAGGAGTGTGACGACCACCCTCTTCCTTCTTCAGCACGTAAACCTCAGCCTTGAACTTGGTGTGCGGAGTAATTGAGCCCGGCTTGCATAGAACCTGGCCGCGCTGAATCTCCTCGCGGTCGGTACCACGCAGCAGGCAGCCAACGTTGTCGCCAGCTTGGCCGTCGTCGAGCAACTTGCGGAACATCTCGACGCCGGTGATGACTGTCTTGGTCGTGTCGGTGATTCCCACGATCTCAACCTCATCGCCGGTCTTGACGACACCCTGCTCGATACGACCCGTGGCCACGGTTCCGCGACCGGTAATTGAGAAGACATCCTCAACCGGCATCAGGAACGGCTTATCAAGCTCACGAACTGGCTGAGGGATGTAATCGTCGAGCGCAGCTGCGAGCTCAACGATCTTCTCCTTGTAAGCCTCGTCGCCTTCTAGCGCCTTGAGCGCTGAACCGGTGACAAATGGCACGTCGTCGCCTGGGAAGTCGTACTCGTTGAGTAGATCCCGGACCTCGACCTCGACGAGCTCAAGGAGCTCCTCGTCGTCGACCATGTCGGCCTTGTTGAGGAAGACGACGATGTACGGGACGCCAACCTGACGGGCGAGCAGAATGTGCTCGCGGGTCTGTGGCATCGGGCCATCGGCGGCCGATACAACGAGGATTGCCCCGTCCATCTGCGCGGCACCGGTGATCATGTTCTTCACATAGTCAGCGTGGCCCGGGCAGTCAACGTGGGCGTAATGGCGGTTCTCGGTCTCGTATTCAACGTGTGAGGTCGAGATCGTAATCCCGCGTTCCTTCTCCTCAGGGGCGTTGTCGATCTCCGTGAAGCTTTTAGCTTCTCCGCCGGACTTTTCAGCCAGCACCGTGGTGATGGCTGCGGTCAACGTGGTCTTGCCATGGTCGATGTGACCAATGGTTCCGACATTCACGTGGGGTTTGTCGCGTTCGAACTTCTCCTTAGACACCGCTCTTTGCTCCTGTCTGTCTGTCGAATAGGCCCTGATGACCGTTTCCGGACGACCAGGGAAATCTACCTAAATACCGTCGCTTACGCGTTCACGCAGCGACTACCTCGCCCGTCCTGTTCTCGACGATCTTCTCGGCGATGTTCGGGGGAACCTCTTCGTACCGTTCAAATTGCATCGTATAAGTAGCGCGGCCCTGGGTTGCAGAGCGCAAGTCAGTTGCGTAACCGAACATCTCGGAGAGCGGCGCGTAGGCGTCAACGACCTGCGCGTTGCCTCGTGGCTCCATCCCCTCGACGCGGCCGCGGCGACGGTTGAGATCGCCGATCACGTCGCCCATGAACTCTTCGGGCGTGACGACTTCGACCTTGAAGATTGGCTCCAGCAGTACCGGCTTGGCGCGGCGAGCGGCCTCCTTGAAGGCGATCGAGCCAGCGACCTTGAAGGCGATCTCTGAAGAGTCTGTGTCGTGGTACTTGCCGTCGGTCAGCGTGACGCGGATGTCAACCATCGGGTAGCCGGCCTTGACGCCGTTGTCCATCGCCTCTTCGCAGCCCTTCTCGACTGCGCCGATGAACTCCGACGGAACCGAACCGCCCTTGATCGCGCTGACGAACTCAAAGCCAACACCTGGAGCAGGCTCCATGTCGATGTAGACGACGCCGTACTGACCTGAACCACCGGTCTGACGAATGAACTTGCCCTCGATCTTCTGTGCAGTGCCTCGGACAGTCTCGCGGTAGGAGACCTGCGGCTTGCCGACGTTGGCCTCGACGTTGAACTCGCGGCGCATCCGGTCAACGAGGACTTCGAGGTGCAGCTCGCCCATTCCCGAGATCTCGGTCTGGCCGGTCTCCTCGTTGGTCTGGACTTGGAAGGTGGGGTCCTCTTCGGCTAGACGGCCCAGAGCTACCGACATCTTCTCTTGGTCGGACTTCGTCTTCGGCTCAACGGCAACCTTGATTACCGGCTCGGGGAAGACGATCGTTTCAAGCTTGACCGGCTGATCAGGTGCGCAGAGCGTGTCACCGGTGACGATCTGCTTGATTCCAACGCCTGCTGCGATGTCGCCGGCGTAGACCTTCTCCAGCTCCTCGCGGTCGTTGGCATGCATCATCAGGATTCGCCCGACGCGCTCGGTCTTGCCTGAGCCGACGTTGAGGACGCGGCCGCCCGCTTCGAGCGTGCCTGAGTAAACGCGGAAGAAGGTCAGCTTGCCGACAAACGGGTCGGCCATGATCTTGAAGGCCAGCGCTGCAAACGGCTCTGAGTCGTCAGCGTTGCGGACGACGACTGCATCGCTCTTAGGGTCGACGCCTTCGACCGGCGGAACGTCGAGCGGTGAAGGGAGGTAATCGATCACAGCGTCGAGCAACGGCTGGACGCCTTTGTTCTTGAAAGATGAGCCGCAGAGGACAGGCGTGAAGTGAATTCCCAGCGTGGCAGCGCGGATCGCGCGCTTGAGCACTTCAACGGGAACGTCGGCCTCATCGAGGATTAGCTCAACTAGTTCGTCGTCGTGGTTCGAAGCCTCTTCAAGCAGGTGATCACGCGCGGCTTGAGCTGCGGCCTGCATCGCTTCTGGGATCTCGCCGGAGAGCTGATCGGAGCCCATCTCATCGGCGTATGTGATCGCCTTCATCTCTACGAGGTCAATAATTCCGGCGAAATCGCCCTCAGCGCCAATCGGCAGCTGAATCGGAACCGGGTTGGCACCGAGACGATCGATCATCGTCTGCACGCCTTGATCAAAGTCTGCGCCGGTGCGGTCCATCTTGTTGATGTAAGCGATCCGCGGAACGGTGTACTTGTCGGCCTGACGCCAGACCGTCTCGGACTGCGGCTCAACGCCGGCTACCGAGTCGAAGAGGGCAATCGCGCCGTCGAGGACGCGCAGTGAACGCTCGACCTCGACCGTGAAGTCAACGTGGCCAGGCGTGTCGATGATGTTGATTCGGTGCTCGTCCCACGTACAGGTCGTCGCGGCCGAGGTGATCGTGATGCCGCGCTCCTGCTCCTGCTCCATCCAGTCCATTGTTGCTGCGCCCTCATGAACCTCGCCGATCTTGTACGTACGGCCGGTGTAGAAGAGGATGCGCTCGGTCGTCGTCGTTTTACCGGCGTCGATGTGAGCCATAATTCCGATGTTGCGTGTGTTTGTGAGTGTGAATGGGCGTGGCATGAAAATCTTCGGTCTTGCGTTACTTCAGAGAACAAAAAACGGGCCAATCTGGCCCGCGCGCACAGCAGAATCTGATCCTGAACGGCGCGCTATGTCGTAAATCGTTCCATCTTTAGGCAATCGAATCGCCGGTGCAGCGCGAGAATCAACAACGCGCTACACCGAACGAAGCCCGATACTAGCAAAGGCTCGAAGCGATTCTGCCAGGCTGGGCACGGCGCTGCGCGACCGATGCGGACAGTCAGAGCGAGCGGCGACTACCAGCGGTAGTGCGCGAAGGCCTTGTTGGCCTGGGCCATGCGGTAGATGTCGTCCTTGCGCTTGTAAGCGCCACCCTGCTGGGTCTGAGCCTCAAGTAGCTCGGCTGCAAGGCGCTGGGCCATCGTCTTCTCGCGGCGCGCGCGAGCGAACTCAACGAGCCAGCGGACGGCGAGCGTCCGTGCGCGGCGAGCATGAACCTCAACCGGCACCTGGTACGTGGCGCCACCTACACGGCGGGAACGGACTTCAAGCGAAGGAGTTAGTGAAACGATCGACTCTTCGAGCGCCTCAACGGCGTCCTTACCGCTCTTCTCGGCGAGGATCGCGAGAGCGTCATAGACGATCGCTTCGGCGGTCGACTTCTTACCGTCGAGCATCACCTTGTTGACGACCTGCTGCACAAGCCGCGAGCGGTAGATCGGGTCCGGCTGTACCGGGCGAAGTTGGGCTGCGTTACGGCGCATTAGTTCTCTATGACTTCTTTACGCCGTACATGCTGCGGGATTGTTTGCGGTCGCTAACGCCAGAGGCATCGAGCGTTCCACGGACGACCTTGTAGCGGACGCCTGGCAGATCCTTAACACGGCCACCGCGGACGAGCACTACCGAGTGCTCCTGCAGGTTGTGGCCTTCGCCTGGAATGTAAGCGGTTACTTCGGCGCCGCCGGTGATGCGAACACGAGCCACCTTGCGCAGCGCTGAGTTCGGCTTCTTCGGCGTAGTCGTATAGACGCGGGTGCAGACGCCACGGCGCTGCGGAGCAGCAACCTTCGTCTTACGGCCTTTGCCGGACTTAAGTCCGGGCGTCGAGAGCTTCTTCGGCTTGGGCGTGCGGCCCTTGCGAATAAGTTGGCTAGTGGTTGGCATGCAGCGCAGGAGGTTAGCAGCGAAGCGCGGAAAATGAGGCTGGAGCAGCAATCAGGCCGCTTGCGCGACCAGCTCCAGTGCCTCTTCTGGCGCAATATGGCTTAGGCCTTGGTCCTCAGCTACAGGCTCGTAGGTGACCCGCCCGGCAGCGACGTTAAGTCCCTTCATAAACCCTGGATCAGAGCGGAGCGCGCCGTGAACGCCAAGGTCGGCGAGCTTCAGCACGAACGGCATCGTCGCATTGGTCAGTGCCCAGGTACTGGTAATTGGGACCGCCCCAGGCATGTTGGCAACGCAGTAATGGGTCACTCCGTCGACGACGTAGGTCGGGTCGGTGTGGGTTGTTGCCTTCGATGTTTCAAAGCAACCGCCTTGGTCGATCGCGACATCAACGAGAACCGAGCCAGGTTTCATCAGACTCAACTGCTCACGCGTGATCACGTGCGGCGCCTTGCCTCCCTTGACCAGCACGGCGCCAACGACAAGGTCCATATCAGGGAGTCGCTGCTCGATCTCGAGCGTCGACGCAAAGCAGGTTGAAACGAGGCCCTTCATCAGCGGTTCAAGCTCGCGCAGCCGATCGATGTTGCGGTCGTAAATGTAGACCTCGGCGCCCATTCCAACGGCGATATCAGCGGCGTTCTGACCCACGACGCCGCCGCCGATCACCATCACCTTGCCGGCTGCAACTCCTGGGACTCCGCCAAGCAGAAGGCCGCGGCCTCCGAGCGGCTTCTCGAGCATGAACGCGCCAGCCTGGGTAGCGATCTTGCCAGCGATCTCGCTCATCGGTGCCAAAAGCGGCAGACGCCCGTCAGAATCCTCGACCGTCTCGTAGGCGACGCAGGTGGCGCCTGAAGCGACGAGGCCGGCCGTCAGCTCTGGGTCTGGAGCGAGGTGCAGATAAGTGAAGAGAACTTGGCCCGGCCGCAGCCGCGCAACCTCCTCAGCCTGAGGCTCCTTCACCTTCAGGATCATGTCGGCCTGAGCGAAGACGGCGTCGGCGCCCTCCAGCATCTCTGCGCCCTGCTCGACGTACTCGGCGTCGCTGATCGCCGAGCCCTCGCCGGCGCCTTTCTCAATAACGACGCTGTGGCCATGGGCGGTCAGCTCGCGCACACCCGAGGGCGTGATCGCCACGCGGTATTCGTCGACCTTTATCTCAGAAGGGACGCCGACCTTCATTGGAGCCCGAGCCGCTCGCTGGCACCTTCCAGCACCGGCCGCAGAATCGAGCCAATCTCATCGATCACCTCTCGGCCGGCAATCAACGGCGGCGCAAACTGAACGACGGGGTCGCCGCGATCATCGGAGCGGCAGATGAGGCCATTTCCGTAGAGCTCGCCGGTGAGGTAGCCGCGGAGCAGATCCTCCGA